>VFQO010005140.1_pt1 | contig 53194 bp, 49 predicted proteins | sample 3512331 | NCBI WGS metagenome assembly VFQO01 (sample SAMN10412371, study PRJNA504923) | tailings metagenome | isolation source: Replicate 3 from Balatoc abandoned mine | place: Philippines: Itogon, Benguet | collected 2017-08-28 | reverse complement strand
GCTCCACGCCGGTCGGAGCGGCTTTCGGCGCCATCGCCTTCGTCGGCATTGGCGCCGGCTCCCTGATCGGCAGCGGATCGCTGGTCCCGGGAGCCCGGGTCATCCAAGGCATGTTGTGGATGATGGGCCCGTCGAACACGCTGTTCGCATTAGCGGCGGCGGGCATTGCGTCGGCGGGTAGTCGGACGCGGGAAGTCAGCGAGGCCGAGTACAAGTGGGCCAATGACACCATCTTCAAAGGCAGCCTGGCGCCAAGATCCGACCTGATCCTGACCGATTGCATGGGTGTCGGCGGACGGCCGTTCGTGTTTCCCCGTTTCGACGGAAAGATCACGATCAATATCGGCCCGGACTTGTTCGACAACCCACGGGCGAACGAAGAGACGTTCATCCACGAACTGGTCCATACATGGCAAGTCAGCCATTCGCGGACCAGCAAGGTCTTCATCGCCGATGCGCTGGTGAGCACCGCCTGCGATCTCGTCGGGAACGCCTACGACTACGGCGCCTCTGGCAGCCCATATGGCGACTTCAACATCGAGCAGCAGGCAGAGATCGTCAGTGACTGGTTCGCGGGACGAACCAATCATGGGGTCGGGACCACCGGATCCCCGATGGATGAAAGCAGCCCCTACTTCCGCTATATCCGCGACAACATCCGCGCCGGCACCTATTGAGCCAAGAGCAAGAGCCGGGACGCCAGAACGGTGTCCCGGCCTCGAATCCGCGTCGAGGACGGTCCGGTTGCTTGCCGCATCAGGCCTGCACAGCAGGCTTTTCGAACCAGACCGGCTGGTAGGCGAGCGGCGCGACAAGCTTTTCGGCGCGGCCGTGCCAGAGGTCGGTGGCGTTGTGAAGGTAGCGCATGCTGAGCTCCAAACCCTGCCCGTACATGGACTGGTTCAGCCCGTCGACCGTGGCGCTCTCGATGCTCGACTGGGACACGCTCTTGCCCTGGTGCAGCGCCCGAGCGACTTCGATCACCGGGTCGTTGTCGAGGTAGAACTTGGTCTCGATGGCGTAGCGTTCCATCAGCTTGGGATCGGGGTGGTTGAACGCCTTCACCCAGATCGAAGTATCGAGGTAGAGCGGCTGCACATATTCCATCAGGTGGTCGAACCAGCCGAGGAACGCTTCATCGTCGTGCGGCTGCGGCGGCTTGAAGGTGTGCGCGGCGAGCAGCGAGCGCTGGAACATGGTGCCGATGAAGGCCTCGAAAGCCTTGCCCGCGGTGCCGAGGTCGGCGAGGAACAACCGGGTGAACGGCGTCTCGTCGCCTGACAGGTATACCTTGCGGAAGACGTGCACATCGCAATAGGCCGAGCAGGTCATTACCTCGACCGCATCTACTTCGTGCTCACGACCACGCGCCTTGGGCGAGCCCATCAGCACATCGTGCGTGAGGTTCCATTCCGAGCCGGCATGCATCGAGAGGTAGGGCTTGGCGACGGTGTCACAGGCCTGGTGGGTGATGCCGCCGACGGCCCAGGCGAGCTTCTTGTCGATCTCGGGATGGGCTTCGGGATCGTCCCAGCGCTTCATGGATTCAGCGAGCAGCGGATGCATCCACTTGCCGCCACCGCGTGTGCAGGCGCCGAGGCGCACAACTTGGGGCTGGCGATCGCAGGCTTCGGTGAAGGCGCGTTCGACCCGCGCATCGGCTTTCATCAGTCGCAGGCTATCGTCACAGATCGCCCAGTGGGTAAGCATGTCCGACATGGCGGCACACCCTTTCTTGAAATTCAGTGATGGTGAGTTCAATTCCGCCCGGCGCTAAGGCGGTTGGCTGAAGGTCCGTGGACTCATGCGGGTATCCCCGCGAGTTCGAGCTGCTCGGCATGGTGGCAGGCCACCTGCCGCCCGCCCGCCATGGTCCGAAGCGGTGGCACATCCTTTCGGCAGGCTTCGGTGGCGAAGGCGCAGCGCGGATGGAACAGGCACCCCGGAGGCGGCCTCGATGGGTCAGGGATTTCTCCCATCAGCTCGGCGCGCGGCCGGCCCCGCAGGTTGGGCGATGAGACCGGAATGGCCGCGATGAGGGCCGCAGTATAGGGGTGGAGCGGTCGGGCGAAGATTTCGGCGCTCGGCGCGTATTCAACCACCCGCCCCACATACATCACCGCCACATAGTCGGAGACGTGTTTGACCACCGACAGGTCGTGGCTGATGAAGAGGTAGGTGAGGTTGAACTCGTCCTGCAGATCCTGCAGCAGGTTCAGGGTCTGCGCCCGCACCGACACGTCGAGGGCCGACACGGCCTCGTCGGCCACCACCAGATGCGGCTCGACCACCAGCGCCCGCGCGATCACGATGCGCTGGCGCTCGCCGCCCGAAAAGGCGTGCGGATAGCGCGACATGTATTCGGGCCTCAGGCCCACCTTGCTCATGATCGTCGCCACCCGGTCCTTGACCTCCGAGCGAGCGACGCCGCGGGCAAAGAGTGGCTGGCCGATAGCCTCGAGCACGGTCTGACGCGCGTTGAGCGAGGTGAACGGATCCTGGAAGATCATCCGGATGTCGTGCCGCAAGCCCATCAGCGTCTTGGGCGGCGCCTTGGTCAGATCAACCCAGTCGCCGGTGCCGCGCCGGCGATAGCGGATTTCGCCCGCTGTCGGTTCGTATACGCGGAGGATCGCGCGGCCGAGGGTGGACTTGCCGCAGCCCGACTCGCCCACGAGGCCGACCGTCTGTCCGTCGAACACGGTGAGATCGACGCCGTCGACGGCCTTCACCGTGCCGGTCTTTTGCTTGAAGAAGCCGCCGCTCTGGCCGAAATGCATCTTGAGGCCCCGTACTTCGAGGCAAGGCTCAGCGGGCTTCGACAGCTTCGCCGAGGGCATGTTGATCAGGTCGGTCATGCCATGACCTCCGCAGTTTCGGTCCAGGCCGAGGCGTGGGCGGGGTCGTGCTGGAAGCAGCGCGACGTGTGGTCGCCGACTTTGTAAAGGCCGGGTTCCTGCTGGTCGCAGAGACCGAGCCGTCGCTCGGGGCAGCGGGTGACGAACGGGCAGCCTTTGGGCCGCGCGAACGGACTTGGCACCATGCCGCGGATTTGCGTCAGGCGCTCGCCGCGCTGCAGGTCGAGCCGAGGCACGGAGCCGAGCAGCGCGCGCGTGTAGGGGTGGCTCGGGGTGTTGAAGAGGTCGAAGACGTTGGCCTGCTCCATCGTGCGGCCCAGATACATCACGGTCACGTCGTCGGCGACTTCCGCGACCACGCCGAGGTCATGGGTGATGAGCATGATCGAGATGCCGGACTCACGCTGGATCTCGCGCATCAGATTGAGGACGTTGGCCTGCGTGGTCACGTCGAGCGCAGTGGTCGGCTCGTCGGCGATCACCAGTTCGGGCCGACAGGCGAGCGCCATGGCGATCATGGCGCGCTGCCGCATGCCGCCCGAGAGCTGAAACGGGTATGACGAGAAGCGCGCCTCGGCGTTGGGGATGCGAACGCGGCTGAGCAGTTCGATGGTGCGCTTCTTGGCCTCGGCGGCCGACACTTCCTCGTGGATGAGGATCATCTCGCTGATCTGGCTGCCAATCGTGTGGACCGGCGACATCGAGGTCATCGGCTCCTGGAAGATCATCGAGATGTGCTTGCCGCGGATCGCCCGCATCTGCTTGCTGTTGGGGTCGAGCCTGGCGATGTCGACGGTGCGCCCGTCCTGGAAATGGTAGATCATCTCGCCCGAGACGATCCGACCCGGATGCTTCAGAATCTGCAGGATCGACGACGCCGTCATCGACTTGCCCGAACCGCTTTCGCCGACCACGCACATGGTGTGGTTACGGCGAAGCGTGAGGTCGAGCCCGTCCACTGCCTTGATCACGCCGCTGCGCGTCTTGAAGTGGGTCGAGAGGTTCCTGACTTCGAGGAGGATGTCCGACATGGCCGCCCCTAGTTGTGCGAGTAGGGATCGGCTGCGTCTCGCAGGCCATCGCCGAGGAAGTTGAGGGCAAGCACGGCGATCACTACCGCGACGCCGGGCAGGATGAGCCAGGGTGCCGTGGCCACCGTGTTGACGTTCTGTGCCTCCTGCAGCAGCACACCCCAGCTGACCACCGGCGCGCGGAGCCCAATGCCGAGGAAGCTGAGCGCCGTTTCGGCGAGGATCATCTCGGGGATGGCGAGCGTCGTCACAGCGATGATGTGGCTCATGAAGGCGGGCAGCAGCTGGCGGGTGATGATGCGAAACTCACTGACGCCATCGAGCCGAGCGGCAGTGACGAAATCCTCGTTCTTGAGCGACATCACCTTGCCGCGCACTTCGCGGGCGAGCGAGGTCCAGCCGATGAGCGAGAGCAGCACCGTGATCATGAAGTAGACCGCCAGCGGGTCCCAGGTGAGCGGGATCGCCGCGGCCAGGCCCATCCACAACGGGATGGTAGGCATCGAGCGCAGGAACTCGATGGTGCGCTGGATCGCCTGGTCGACGCGCCCACCGTAATAGCCGGAGACCCCGCCCAGGATCAGGCCGATGACGAGGCTGACCGCAACGCCGACGAGGCCGATCGACATCGAGACACGGGTGCCGTGGATGATGCGGCTATAGTTATCGCGGCCGAGGCGATCGGTGCCGAGCAGATAGAAAGGCTGGCGCGGGTTGACCGCACCGAAGAGGTGGATGTCGGACTCCCACAGACCCCAGAACCGGTACTTGTCGCCCTTGACGAAGAAGCCGAGCGGAATGGGTTTCTCGGCATCCTCGACGAAAGATTTGCGGTAAGTGCGCTTGTCGGTTTCGACTTTGTAGTCGTGGGCGTGCAGCGCAAAGCCTGACCCATCCTCGGCAAAAAGGTGGATCGCCATAGGCGGCGCGTATTGGTGGCGGCCGGAAGTGCGGTTGGGGTCCTGCGGTGCGAGGATTTCGGCGAAGGCGCCAACGAGATAGATGATCCCGACCACCCACAGGCAGACGACAGCCGCTTTGTGGCGCGAGAATTTCCAACGCATCAGCTGCCACTGGCTGGCAACGTCGACGACGGTGCCGAAGCCCGAGTCACTTTCGTCGGCGAGGGTGGCGCGCGCGGCGGCGCCGGGCTGGGTGCCACTCTTGGTGTGAGGGTGAGTGGCGGGTACGGCGTCGGGGAGATCGGTCATGGTCTCACTCCAGCCGGATACGAGGATCGAGGATAGCGAGCAGGATGTCCGAGATGATCGTGCCGACCAGCGTGAGAACCGAGAGCAGCAGGATGAACCCGCCGGCCAGATACATGTCCTGGCTCTGCAGCGAGTTGAGCAACAGCGGCCCGACCGTGGGCAGGTTGAGCACGACCGAGACGATCACCGCCCCGGACACGAGGCTCGGCAGCACCCAGCCGACCGTCGAGACGAACGGGTTGAGGGCGATGCGGATGGGGTACTTGAAGATGAGCCGCATCTCCGAAAGCCCCTTGGCGCGCGCCGTGGTGACGTAGGGCTTGTTGAGTTCGTCGAGCAGGTTGGCGCGCATGATGCGGATCAGCTCGGCGGTACGCGCCGCCCCGATCACGATCATGGGAATCCACAGATGGCTGATCAGGTCCCAGACCTTTGCCCACGACCATGGCGCGGTGCGGTATTCGGGCGAGAACAGCCCGCCCACCGACTGCCCGAAATAGCGGAAGCCGATATACATGAGCACGAGGGCGAGGAGAAAATTCGGGATCGCCAGCCCGATGAAGCCGATGAAAGTGACGATATAGTCGCCGATGGAATATTGCTTCACCGCCGAATAGACGCCGATGGGGAAAGAGATCGCCCACGCGAACAGCAGGGTCGCCAGCGACAGCAGCATGGTGAAGCCGAGCTGGTCCCAGATCAGCTCCGCGACGGGCCGCTTCCACTGGAAAGAGTAGCCGAAATCGCCCTGAAACAAGATGCCGCTGATCCACTGCCAGTACTGGACGTGGAGCGGCTGATCGAGCCCGAAGCGACGCGTCAGGAACGCGATCTGCTCCTGGCTGACGTCGCTGCCCTGCTGCATGGACGCGACGAGGGTGGTGAGGAAGTCGCCGGGCGGAAGCTGGATGATGGTGAAAGCGGCGATGGAGATGAGGAACATCATCATCACCATCGAGATCAGCCGGTTCAAGATGAAACGGATCATCGTGCCGCCCCCAGTCCGGCGAGCTTCCTTTGCATCATGCCAGACGTTCCGCGTGCTTGAGGAAGTCGGGATTTGGGTCGAGCGCCATGCCGGGGACATCGGGGCACGTCACTGTGCCGTCGGCATTGACCGGCGCCGTATGCAGGAACACATCCGGCGTGCCCTTTGGCTTTGGATAGTATTCCAGCATCCGTGCGTTCGGGATCGCCGCCAGCAGGTTGAGATGGGCAAGCTGTTCGCCATGCGGGCAGATATCGAGCCCGTTGGCATCGGCCATCGCGGCGATCTTGAGGAACTCGGTGACGCCGCCGGTGTAGCGGGCATCAGGCTGGAGGATAGAGATCGCGCCGGTCGCGATCAGATCGCGGAAACCGTGCTTGGTGTACTCGTTCTCGCCGGTGGCGATAGTGACGCCGGTGGCCTCGAAGATACGGCGGAACCCGTCATAGTCGTCGGGCTGCACCGGCTCCTCGAACCAGAAGATGTCCTGGTCTATGATGCGACGGGCAAGCGAGATGGCGTCGTAGGCGCGGTAGGCGCAGTTGGCGTCGATCATCAGCTTGATGTCGGGACCGATGGCCTTGCGGACGGCGCGGATGCGCTCGACGTCCTCGGTGATGGAGACGGCGCCGACCTTCATCTTGACGGCGCGGGCGCCCATCGCCACGAAGCCGACCATTTCCTCGGCGAGCTCCTTGAGGCCCTTGCCCGGCGCGTAGTAGCCGCCGGCAGTGTAGATTGGGATATCGGTTCTGTAGCCGCCGACCAGCTTGTAGAGCGGCAGACCGGCCACCTTGCCCTTGATGTCCCAGAGCGCTGTGTCGATCGAGGACAGTGCCCGCGTCTCCATGCCCCGGCGGCCATAGAGCTTGGGTGACCAGAGGTCTTTCCAGATCGCTTCGGTCATCAGCGGATCGCGACCGATCAGCTTCTTGGAGAACTGGTCGCGGAAGGCGCGCTCGGCGGGGCGCGGCCGGCCGATGCCGTAGCCGGTGATGCCGGCATTGGTCTGCACCTCCACAAAGCTGATCTCGTGGTTGGTGTAGGTGTGGAGCCCGTTGCTGATGGGAACGTCGCGCTCCCACTTGTACTCCTTGACGTCAATGGCGGTGATCTTCAGTCCGGAGGCGGCAGTCATCGAGGCATCCTGAAAATGGCTAGGTTCGAAATGGATGGCGCCGACTGGCGCGTGACGGGAGTGCGCTGTGGCGCACTCCCGATGCTTCGATACGGAGCTACTGAGCGCCCATGGCGTACTGCTCGACCTGGGTCGGCCCAGGGAAGAGCGGAGCGGAGCTCGCATAGGCCACCGGGGGCACGTTCTGCAGGCGGTGCACACCGATGCCGTTGACTGGCAGTCCGAGGCCCAGGATATTGAACTGCTCCTTGTGGACCTTGAGGATCTGCCGATAGAGCTCGGCCTGCTTCTCGAGGTCGGGCTCGACCTGCATCTGCTCGTAGAGCTTGATGACGCCCTTCATCCACTCCGGCGGTTCCTGCGGATCTGCGCCGCCGATGGCGTTGTGCACCCAGCCGGTCATCCACGCGCTGTCGCCGTTCAGTGGCACATAAGCGCGCGGGAACACGTAGGTGTTCATGGAGGCACCATCGCCGTCGTCCACCAGCACATGGTGCTCGTTGGCGTTGCGCATGGTGTCCTTGGCGGCCTTTTCCAACGAGCGGAACTGCACGTTGAAGCCGATGGCACGCCAGTCCTCCTCCATGAAGGGCAGCATGTCGACATAGGGCTGGCGATCGGCGCGCGTCGTGATGACGAAGCTGATCGGCTTGCCGTCCGGCGACAAACGCCACCCGTTGGCATCCCGTTTGTCGTAGCCGGCCGCGTCGAGCAACTGGTTGGCCATATCGGGATCGTACTGGGTGAACTGGGTGCCCATCTCCTCCTCGTAGAACTGCACCTCTTCGGGGCGGGGCGAGATCTGATGCGGCGTGCCCTGGCCGGCATAGACGATGTCGATGATCTCCTGGCGATCGAGCGCCACGCTGAGTGCGATGCGCACGTCGCGATTGGAGAACAGCGCCTTGAGCACCGGATCTCGGGCCGTCTGATTGAGGTGGATCTGCACCGGCGAGGCCGCCGGGTTGACGATGTCGAAGAACTTGAGGCCGGCCTTGGCCTCATTGTCGAACATCACCGCGCGATTGGCCGGAGTATTGATGTAGCGGGCATTGTAGTCGACTTCGCCGTTCAGCAGCTTGAGCAGCATCACTTCGAAGTCCTTGACCACCTCGATGGTCGAGCCATCGATATAGGGCAGCTGGTTCCCCTGGTCGTCGATCTTCCAGTAGTACGGATTGCGCTCCATGGTGATCAGCTCGGTGTCGTCGGCGCGCCGGGTGTAGACCCACGGCGTGATGACCGGCTTTTCCAGGTTGTTGTAGATGCTGTGGCGCTCCATGAAGCGCTCTTCCCAATTCTGGAACCCGGCTGCCTTGGCCTCGGCCTCGGCGTTGGGGTTAAAGTCGGGGTGGAACTGTTCCATGTAGTGGCGTGGGTAAGTGGCGAGCCACACGCCGCTATTGGTGGCGAGCTGGAACGGCAGCATCGACTTGGGCCGGCCGAAGGTGAACTTCACCGTGTAGTCGTCGATGGCCTCGACCTTGAGCCCGTCGGCGTCGGTCAGGAAGCCGAGCCGGTAGAGCGGGTCGATATTGGGGTTGAACTGAACCTTCTCGGCCCAGAATACTATGTCGGCGGCCGTGAAGGGCTGGCCGTCCGACCACTTCATGCCCTCACGCAGATCGAAGACGTATTCGGTGGCGTCGGCGTTGACCTCGTAGCCCTCCGCGATGTTGGGCAGCACGCTGTTCATCTCGTTGTTCCAGCGCATCAACGGCTCGTAGTGGAAGAAAGTCAGGAGCCAGGACTCGTCACCTGCGCCCTGGTAGACCTGCCGCATGTTGCCGCCATAGCTGCGGACGCCTTCGACCGGCGTGATGACCATCGGCTCGCTGCCGACACGCTCGGCGACCGGCGGCAATGCTTCCATTGCGTCGAGCATGGGGGCTTGGGCAGTGGCTGTCTGGGCCAGCGTGGCGGGCGCGATGAAAACCGAACTCAGCAGTCCGGCAAGGACTGCAGACAAAAAGGCATTGCGGCGCGTAAAGCGGCTCAAGGTATTCCTCCCTGGATGCAGCGCGCCGGTCGTTTCGACTCGTCCGCGCCTCATGGGGAAGGTCCTCCGCCTTCCCACCTAATGACTCATAGGCAGGGGTGGGGATGTCGTCTAATCATCAATAGTAAGAACCCGATGACCTGAGGTTATGGCCGCGTTGTCGCGCTATTCGAGCCGTATCAGTTTGCGTGAGATGGAGATGATCCGCTCCATACTGACGCACGGCACGATGGCCAAGGCGGCGCAGATGATCAACGTCTCCCAGCCGGCGATCAGCCGCATGGTCAAGCAGGCGGAGGATCGTACGGGGCTGCAATTCTTCGAGCGCCGCGGCTCCAAGCTCATCCCGACGCCGGACCTGACTGCGCTGAGTCACGAGTTCGAGAAGGTGTTCGCCAGCGTCGACCGCGTACAGGCGCTGACCTTGGCCCTCGGCGCCGGCCTCGGTCGGCCGGTGCACGTCTCGTCGATGGCTGTTCTGGCCGAGACGATGCTCACTCCTGCTCTGGTGGAGGTACGGCGGCGGCATCCGCAGACGCCGGTCGCCGTCAGGCTCAACCATCGTCCCGGCGTCGAGCAGGAAGTCATCCGCGAAGAGTCCGATCTCGGCCTCGTCCACGGTATCGCGCAGCACGATGCGTTGACGGCGATAAGCCTGTGCAGTGCGCACGTGGTCTGCCTGATGCATCGCGATCACCCGCTGGCGGTGCGCACCGAGCTGGGTCCGCTCGAGCTCGCTGAGGAGCCGCTGATCTCGATGGGCCGGCTATCGCCGCTCAGCCAGCAGGTCATCGACGCCTTCGATGCGGCCGGCGTTGCCCGCCGCATCAGCATCCAGATCGCAGATTCCGGCCTTGCCGCCCATTTCTGCGCCAGCGGCCTTGGCCTCGCCCTCCTCGACCCCTTCTTCCTCAGCGAGGGGATGCCGCCCGATCTCGTGATGCGGCCCTTCGTGCCCAACATCCGGACCGAGTGCTTCGCCATACACTCCAACCACCGCGTCCTGCCCGAAATCGAAGCGGATCTGCTCGAGCGCCTGAGGGACGCCGGTGCCAAGTGGGAACGCCGCTTCCACGACCTGCTCGCCCTCTAGCCAGGCCGGAGCGCTACCACGAGGCCCTCAAATGCACCGGCAGCACCCGCGGTCACACGGCGATGGCCCACCGAGCCCCTTGAACGGACGGAGGCCAAACCGCACGACGAGACCGTGGATCCAGCGTATCCGGGCCTCTTGAGAGGAAACGACACGGGGAACAATGAATGGTAGCGGAGGAGGGATTTGAACCCCCGACACACGGATTATGATTCCGGATGTCTAAACCCTGTATGACCTGTTTTTCCAAAATTGACCGCTTTGTGACGAAGTGAAACGCCTTTCACTTCGGGAGAAATTAAGGATTCTGCCCACGAACCCTTGGTGGCGCGGCGTTCCTGTGGAATCTAGGGATGTGTCCCAATCGTGTCCCAATCGTGTCCCAATCAAAGCGTGTCCCAGTGCCATCCGTAGACATAACCAACGCGACTTTAAGAAAAGCCAAAGCAGACGCGAGACCTGGCGGTGAGCGCTACGAGATCTCGGACGCTCGGCAGCGAGGCTTATCGATCCGTGTCGGCGCCACTGGGGCAAAATGGCAGATCAGATGGAACAGACACGGCCGTGGGACGCGCCTCGACATCGGCAGCATCGACGACTGGACGATCACTGAAGCCCGTGAAATGGCCGCGAAAGCGCTCAATTTCTTACGGACAACCGGCATCCCCGACGTAAAATGGGTTCAGAACCGTCGGGTGGAGTACCGCAAAGTTGAACGCACTGCTCCGGTGCGGACTGCGCCAGTGGCCGTCCGAGACCTATGGACATTCGAAGTCGCAAAAGAAAAGTATCTCGACGAGGTAAAGAGGATACGTCGCGAAGCGACCTGGGTCGACTACAAGAATATGCTCGGCGCACCAGAGTTAGATATCTTGAAGGGCCGGTTCGTCGCCGACATCAAGCGCGTCCACCTGGCAATGATTGTCGCCAAAGTCCATTCGACCGGCCGCGAGAGACATTCCGAGCACCTGGCGTCGGTCCTAAGGCCCATGTGGAAATTCCTCGGCCAAGACGCTCACATCAGGCGCTCCGGAATCGAAGTCGGCGTGATGATCGGACTTAAAGCCCCGCCACGCACCCTTGTCGAAGACGACGGTGACGGAGGCGCTGATGCTTACGTGCCTCCACTGCTTGAGCTGGGTCGTGTATTGTCGATCGCGCGTGCCGAAGGCGTGCTGGCCGAACGCATCGGGTTGGCCGTCCAATTAACAGTCCACACCGCGCAGCGCATCCTGACCATCGCTTCGGCGAAGGTGTCTCATTTCGAGGAGGTTGACGGCGGCGGGCTCTGGACCATCCCTCCCCTGCGTAGAAAGGCAGGCACGTCGAAATCCGGCAAAGCCAGGAAACACGTAATTCCCTTGCCACCGTCGACATGGTCGATCGTGAAGCGCGCAATCGAGATCGCTGGTGAAGAGAATAGCGTGTGGCTATTCCCTGGCTTCAGGCCGAAGAAAGCAGGCGACGAGGTTAAGCACCTCTCCAAGTTTGCCATCACAACCGCGTTCCGGCTGATGCCAGAGGTGCCGGCCAGGCCCCACGACGTCCGCCGGTCTATGGGCACACTGGGGGAATCTGTGCTTGGTCTCATGCGATCCGACACAAAGGCCATCCTCGACCACGGCGAGGGCATCCAATCAGGCGATGTCACGGCGGCCCACTACAGCCTGCACGACGGCAGACACTTCAAGTGGCCCGTGATGCAAAAATGGGTGGAGGAAGTCGAGGCACAGATCGCCGACGCCGTTGCCGAAGATCCTCAGCTCCTAGATTCCGCTTGGCTCAAAGCCCAGATCGTCGAGGCGCGGGAAGAGTCAAAACGTAAGAAAAAAACTTCCCCCTAAAAACATCCAAACTTCACCCCTAACTTTCCCCTGGCTGGGGTGAACTTCGGGGTGAAGTTTCCATAGTGGGGCCTAGCTGATCGGTTTGACCATTTTGCTCTTCCGATCAATGCCTTGAATCATGTGGCCCCAAATAGCGATCCCCGTTGAAATGGATCAGATGGGAAGGAGCGTCGGCTACCCAAACTTCCGTTTCCCAGGCGATTTCACCTAGATAGCGCCCCATGATGGCCCTGTTAGGGAACGCCGTTACGTATACCAACCCTGCACTGCTCGAGCTAAACAGGCGGGTCAGTTCGTCGTGACGCTTTCCGTCTACCGGACCATGGCTGGTGACCGATTCAATCAGCAGCAGCCAGTTGCGCTTCTCGTCGTAAAGGATAACGTCTGGCATCTTGCCGTGGCTGCCAGGATCGACCTTAAGGCCAGCAAGGAGCTTTTCATCAAAATACCCCCACTTCACGCCGGTATCGCCAGCATAGACCAGCTTTCCGCCAGGCACGAACCTGGCGCCGAAATCCTCAATTATGTCTCTGATCAGTTCGCTGTGCTCGCCGGCACTTAGGCTGAGGCTCTTTCCGTCCGTTGTGGTGACAGGAATGCGGTTCTGCTCTCGCTCTGCCGCGTAACGTTCGACGAGACTTTGCTGACGCTTTTTGAAGTCGGCAATCTCTGACGCCCATGCGTCAGTCCCGTAGGTCCGAAGTGCAGCCACAAAATGCGGCTCAATCTGATAGACCGCCTTGGGGCTATTAACCGCTCTCTTTGGGTCGTCGGGATTGTATAGCGCGATACCTGCCTCTACGAACTGATGCATGGTCTGGCGTCGGATCGTCTCTCGGGTATTGGGAGCATACTCCTTGCCGTGATGCACTCGCATCCAGTCCATCATGGGAGTGATGCCCATTAATGGCGTCGCGGAATCCTTCCACACCCGGTCAGGACGCAGATCAAGCAGTGACAGCAAGGTCAGTGCTGACCGTTCATTAATCTGTGCTCGCGGCAGTCCCATGAACTCGATAATCGTCAGGGCGTCGCGGAGATTGGTTTCAGCGGTCACTTGAATTTCCTAAAAGCTTCGTCAATGGCTTGTTGAGTGTAGTCGTTGGTTTTCATTGCCCATTGTCCGAGCTGTTCCAACACGTGCAAGCTTGGGTACGGCATGCTTTTGAGGTCACCCGCATTGACCTGGGTGTGCCCATTGAAACGGCGGAAATGTTCGTCGACCAAGGTAGTGTTCAGATACGTGGCAACCCCCTTCGCCAGTACCTCCGAAATGCCCTGTTTGCCGTAGTGATAGACATTTACATGGTTCTCGATGCCGATGACTTCAGCATCCCCCAGCACGGTCGGATCGATGACACCCGCGACGATTCGACGGCGCTCTTCCTTAGCCGTGAACCTGCGACAAACAGCATACCATCCCTTCGGATACATCCACTTGGCAGTGTCAGCATCAAGCGTCACCGCATTGGGCTTCTTACCCTCCATTGGCCACTCCAAGCGTACATCCTTGAAGTGAGCGGGGTATAGCAGTGGCACCGTGCCTTCACCGCCGGCATTGGCGTGAAGGTACTGACGCATGCGGAAATCAACCACCGGGCCCGTCGACACCTTTAGGTTCAGATCGGCTAAGTTGGCCGGCTCTGGCAGGGCCTGTTCGAGCGCGCTACGCTCGCCGTCTGACGGCACATGGATAAAGCGTTCCGGATCGCCGGGTCGAACGATCTCGCTGAATGGCAGTGTGAAGACTTCCATATCGTCGAAACTGTCGTCAGTAGAGCGAGAAACCTGCACATCGCCCTGCTTGGAACCGCGCTGGATGTGCATGATGATCGTTTCTTGAAGGACCGCATCATCCTTAAACGCCTTGTTACGGGCATCGAAGAGATGCATTCGGCGGATCGAACAATGATCAAGCATTAGCTTTCGGAAGGGCATGTAATATGGCCCATTTGCGAAAGATCGGGGCATGATGACAACAATTTGCCCGCCATCAGCCAAAGCCATTATCGCTAGGCCAACGAAGCCCGAATACAGATTCACAGTCTCAATGCCAGCTCGGCGTAGTTCAGCCCGATGCCAGGACGCCGTCGCAATTTTTTTATACGGAGGGTTTAGGATGGCATGGGTGTATGGTCGCTGATGCGCCACCGCCATCTGGGTGCCGGCTTCGATGTAATCCTCGTTACGGATCGAAATGGTGACACCATTTTCCCTGTAAGGCTCAAGGACTTCGGAGAGGTGTGGCGCGATATCAGGGTCAACTTCAAACGCCTCGGCCCGAGTCGACGCCTTTGCCGGCATTCTTTCGAGCAAAGCGCTGACCAGCGCACCCATACCGGCGCCAGCATCGAGCATATTCACCGGACCTTTCTCCGGCACGTCAAAAAGGCTTGCCATAAACTTGGCAACCGTCGCCGGCGTCATAAACTGACCAAGCGCAGCCTTCTTTTTGCGGTCAGTGACACTCGCTACAGTGCGCCGTTTATGTTCAGCTTGATCCAGCACGCGATTCTCCTTTGCCTCACTCTACCGAGGACATTTCTTACGTGTGACCGAGATCATTGGGTTTTCAACGGCAGCAAATCGGCACCACACGATTCAACATCGCGAGCCAATTCCACGAACCAACCTCGTTGCGAAAAGAATCCATAGCGCCGCAGAATATGCCCCACTCAATTTTCAGATTGGCAAAGAGTTAACTCTCTCGAAGAGCTTCTTCAGGTGATGGTTCGACATATCCAAAATCGGCTCATACATGAATGAGTTGATATGAATATTTTCCGGCGTCATTAGAACTACTTGTTTCAGACACTTAATGGTCGCCGGGGTCGCACCAACACCCTCCACCATCTGTAGAAGCTTAAAGGTTTGATTGCCCTTTATCGCATCCACGGCCTGTTGGTTGTTAATCACCCCGATCATGAACAACTCCGCTTTAATGCGGATCGCCATCGCCAACACAATCTTCGTTTCGAGTTCGATTTGCTCTTCACCAAGGGCGCAGGCCTCGACCGCGCGTTGGAACAACAATTCAAAAACTTTACGTTGCCCATCGGGCAACACAAAGTTTGTGTTGAACGTAATTACCTTTTTGAACTCGGCTTCTAGATCAGCAACCGTAAGGTCAATGGAACCATTTTTTACGTGGAGGTAGCGCGTTAACTCACTTTCTACCGCGTCCATTCCCGCAAATTCAGCAACGTTGCGAGCAAACGGAACCATAGCCAAAAGAAAGTCGTCATGGACACCTTCTGGGAGCTTATCCTTCCAATGCTTGAACGGATTGTTCTGGTACTTCTCTTGCCGGATATGGATCCCAGCGTCGCTTCTTAGGGTATGAAATTTGTTATCGCGCCCTAGATCAAGTCTACTAGAGACAGTGCGATAAAAATCGTAGTTATGTGTCAATATTATTTGATAAAAGAAATCAACTTCCGTGATGTCGCGTAGATATTCAACAATCGCATACTTGTTTTTATAATCGAACGAATCCGCGATATCATCGAATACGAAAATCGTTTTGAGGCTACCTTCCTTTCTAGCAATAACCTCGAAAATAATATTCAGTAGATACAAGGCGCGCTTCTCGCCGTTAGAGAGAACTCTAACAAGGTCAGCTTCCTCGACGGCCACTTCAGCGCCATCGTGACCCTTGAAACGAAACTTGATGCTGGGCGCGTCCGCCTTGAGGATCACGTCATGCTGATTTTCCATCGTCACCACAAACGGCACCGAAAATCGGCTATTGAATTCGTCCAGCACCTCAGCCCATCGAGTAGCCTCCTGCCGCGCTTCTTCGACGATTCCTTCAAGCTCTTCACGCCCCTTGTCGTATGTCTCGAGCGCTTCGGTCAAAGTTTCTTTATTTTGGGACAAGTATGCGACCCACAGACGCTGGCGGAGACGATCTGGATTTGCCAACTCCGGAATAAGAATGTCGTGCTCCGAAAGATAAGATCGGAACTCCCTCATGTCCAAATTCTTAGTTAAAAGCTTATCGATTCTTTCGAACTGCTTTTTTAGATCTGCATCGTTGAGGATTTCGTCCTTTTCTGCCTGAATTACAGCCTCAAGATCTTGTTCGTTTTTTATTTCTTTGCGAGCATCTTTGTTATTAACGTAGATCGAGTGCTCTGCTTTAAAAAAGCCGTTCGCTTTCAAATTTTTGGCGACGTCAGAGGCGTTGTTGTGGTTGAACATGCCCTTTCGAAAGAACGTAGACCGGCTGACAAGGCGGTCGTAGACAGACATGTAGCTCTCAATGTCGTTGCGGAACTCCTCAGAATTTAGCTGGTCAGAAACCTTCGCTGAGAAGATCTGGGAGTATTTGAGATCCGCCAGGTATCCATACGGATTTTCTTCTGCTTCAGGCTTCAGCCTGCGAATTGCTTTGAAGAACTCTTTTGGATCGCTGGTTACATCTGTTGCCAGGGCTTCCTCCACGCCGCCTTTAAGGCCTGCGGAGGTGGCAAGACTAATGAGCAACGCCTCTTTCTTCGCGTCGATGTCGCTCCTTACATTCTCAAAGCGCTCCCTCAGTTTGGTGTTCGCGAGAAGCGTAGACATGCGATTGGATTTGTAGGCCTCGTTATAGGGCTCAACGACAAAGACCGTTTCCGCCGCGATATCCACACCTGCATCATCGAGTATAGAGCGGTGTGTTTCTCGGTCCTTATGGATCCTATCGCATGACGATTTCGCCTCAGAAACATCTTTAAATGTCAGAGCCAGCGAGCTCTTCATTATGCCATTGGCGGCGTACACCACATTTTGGCGCTTTTTTGAAAAATCGAACAAATGATCAAGAGATGTAATACCGTAACAGTTTTTGAGGCTAACAGATACGCTCTTCAATTCCCCACCCTACAATCTGCTCGTTTATCGACGGGAGATAGCTCCAACATTCACTTGATCCCGATTTGGATCTCGGTGTCGACATTTCCGATCTGAATGTCCTCAAATTCTTGTAGATGCAGGTCGTTGCACTTTGAAAACGAAGCTAATGGCCGCTGACTTCGCATAGATCGTATTGCGGAGATGGCCTGAGCACTACCTGATAACCGACGCTTATCACGTAGTGAAAGTCTGTCAGAAGTAAGTGGGCAAGGATTGGAATTTCAAACCTCTGCCCGCAGTTGGGCTATGCGGCAACGCGCTCAAGGATTGAGGCCCAAACTTCAGCCTCAGTCGGCAGCATAGCCTCTTCGCCACCCGCCACGATGTCTTCACGGATGGCGTCAATGGCGGCCGGCACCTGGGCCATGATCCGTCCAAATCCGGCGTCGCGGTGCGTGACATGGTAGCCCGTCCGCTCGTGCGCCTCCGCCCAAACATGGCCGACGCTCACGTAAACCGATTTAGGTTTCGGCGGTGATGGTTCGGGCGCGATAAAATCGTGCTCCGGCACGTCGTCACTCTCTACAACCACACGGTTTCGTTCGTACCACTCTTCGGTTGCGCGGGTCGTTTCGCGATCAAGCTGAACACCTGTCTCTTTTTCGGCCCACTCGATAATTTCGGCCCAACCCAGCACTTTGCCGGACTGATCAAACGAGATTTGGACCTCCACTTTTGACAAAAATGTGCCGGCTAGGGCTCTCGACATCAGCCGGTTCCACAGCTCGCTATCGACGACCCCGACAACGGCTTTTTCAGCTTCAAACTGCTGCTCCGCGTCGTCAGCAACCTCCTCCTTTTCGCTCTTGATCCCCAGTTTTTTGGCAAGCACGGGCGATATCAGGCCTTGTCGGATTCCACTGAAAACCTCCGCATATTCGCTGAACACGTGGCACGCGCGCTCCGGAGATACCGCTTCCAGACCAGGCACCTCCAAAGGATTGCCATCCTGATCCTTAATGCAGGCACGGGCTGCGACCGCGAACGGGTGAACCGCCGTCGATCCGGCTTTGCGACCTTCCTTGACCCAGCCGTGGGCTACTTCGCGCGCGGCCTTCGCAGCGTAGGCGGCAGCCGCCTTGCCATCGGCCAGCGCCTGAATTTTCTGTCCTTGACGCTTCCCGACCAGGCCCTCGTCTGCCAGCTCCGCCAAGTAGCGTGATATAAGTAGCTCGCAGTGGCCGACGGCCTTCTTTTCGTCGCGATGGTCAAAAAATGTCAAAATGTGAAAATGCAGGCCGTGGCCAGTGATTGGGCTCCAAGGGCATTCCACAGTCGTCGTGAGGCCGTGGAATCCAGCGGCCTTGGACGGCTTTGTCCAGCCTGACCCTTGGCGGGCTTTTCGAAAAGCAGTCGCTGCACCATCCTTCATGGTCCGCAACGGCTGATCGCGCTTGCGCTGAACGGTTAGAGTCAGTGAGCACATCATTCCGCCTGCGTCGATGCAGGCCATCGCAGCCGTGGTTAGCCGTTCTTCGACCTTCTTCGCCCTGCGGATAGAGCATACGGGGCAGGCGCTTATAGAGTCGCAGTGATAGACACCGCTGACGCTGGCCTTGCGTTTAACGCCGGTGCCCACCAGGTGGATGGCCACCGCGTCAACTTTATATGCAGAATACCCGCAGCCGCAGACGGCCGGGCCGCGACCTCCATCTGCGGGTTTCAGCATCCTGGCGATGCCAGCTCTAAGGTCGTAGCGACCTTTTGTGGTAGACAAAAGGTGCGGGGGTTCCTCCTCGGATTCAGCCCTTTTAGAAGGGGCAGCTACCTCCTTGTTGGTGGCTGGGGGGAAACGGGATACCTCCTCTGTCAAGACCCGGGCTTCGCCGGGTTCTGCGCGGCCTGCGGCCTTGCCTGGCCGGCTTTCGCCGACCTGCTGGCGCGCAATAACAGATTGATTGACTTCCACAGCACAATTAGACATGATTGTTCGTCCTTAGAGAACACCAGCCAGAGGCTTGCAGGCCGTTGACGGCTGGTGTTTCTTTTAGGATCGGTGGAAAGCTGTTATGAATCAAACAGTTACAGCCCGCCGATGAGCGAGCCGCTGTAATCCTGTTCTAAAAATTTGGGCGTTTCGGAGGTTTCGAGATTATCGGTGCTGCATCAACGCGTTAGCCACGCGAGGTAACGCTTTTCTCGCATGAGGTAACACTTTTCCCGAATTGAGTAACACTTTTCCCGCAGCTCTAACCCATTGGCCGAAAAGATATTTCAGTCACGCGGCCACAGATTCAGGCACCAGCAGATAGCCCAACCCGACCTGGACCGGACCCTGTGCGGCCCGGTTGACCTCGGCAACGAGCATGTCGGCGGCCGTATTCATATCCAGATCGCGCGGCGGCTCGGTGATGTTCACGAACATAGCCTCCGCATTGGCTCCGGCCCGCCGGCGAACCCGCTCAAAGCCAAGGTCGTCACTAAAGTCACAAAACGCAACGTATGGGTCCTCGGTTGGATCGATGACCGTCCAGTCTATGATCTGGAACGGTACGCTGAGGGTACGGATCAACGCGATTGATATTTCGCGGCCCTTTTCGCCGCTTTCTGCTGCAATGTTATCCATTCTTTCGCCACTTCTCCCGTCGCCACCTGGTCAAAAATCTGATCCAGGCGCGTGCTCAACTTTATGTTTGGAAGGCCTTCTTCAAACCGACCACACCAGACAGCGAACGCACGCGCCCGCCGCTCGACCCACGAGTTTTCGTAGGCCGATCCGAAGTCGATAGGAATCAGATGACGGTCGATTTCGTCAAGTATATTATTGTGTAAAATTTCTTCTACTTGATGGAATGCCTCGTGATACGCAGCATGGAAAAGAAAGGTAGGCCTTGATTGCAAGGATAGCGCAACTAATCGTTGCTTTGAGAACGAAATTCCATTGAACGGAGCGCAAGGATTTCTGGAACTATCCTTGCTGTTGAGCAGATTTAAATTTGGATATCCGTCGTCCAGAACTTCACTGACAAGGATCGGGGCCGCTGTCACAGTCGTCCATGGAACAATGCGATGGATTATCTCGACGGCGCGCGGCAGTGCCGCCCAGGTCGCTGGAGACACCGGACCTGGTAGGCCAAATACGTCTCGTTCGCGGCCGATTGGCGTAGGTGCGCGGACAATCTCAACATGCCCGCCAGGCCGAAAAATCCGGGCTTCGTCGGACATCAGACCTGGATTCGGTGTGAATATTGGATAGCGCATTGGTGCTCTGGAATCGAAGAGGTGGAGGGCGGGTCAAGCCGGGTGGTGCGGCCGCAGCGAAGCGAGGCACGGCCCTGCTTGATGCGCATGCAGCCGTCAAACCGTCCTGGTCTCCCCCGGCCCAAACCATTGGGCCGGGGGAATGCCACCCGGCGAGGGCTTCTTATCTGCGCATCCGCGCATTGGGCTGATAGCTGTGATCGCGCTCCGCCAGGTGCTCGGCTTTGGCGACAGCGACAGCCGACTCGTAATCCAGGCCTTTTTCGACAGCGAGAGTACGAGCGCGGTCCAGGATTTCGCGGGCCTCGGCAATGCGGGCCTCGGCCTGGCGAAGCTGCTCCAGTTCCTCGAAAGCGCGCGCCTGCGCCGCGCGCTGATCCAGATGTTCGGTGCGCTGAAGCGCGTCGGTACGCTCTTTGATCGTCATGCGCTGACGCTGCTCAAGCTCTGCCAGCCGGCGGTCGAGAGACGCAGACTGGCGGTCAAAGGCCGAAAGATCGGGCTCGTCGGCCGGCGTCTCGGGCTCCGGCTCGTCGGCGCTGCCGGTTATGGACGGCGTAGGGCCGGTGGAGGTGGGGGCCGGAAAATCATCGGGCCTCAACGCTTCGCCTGCGCTTGCTCCAGACGCATCGCGCTCGGCCTCCCAGCGCGCGATAAGATCGGCGCTCGGCTCGTAGTCCAGCATGGTTACACCCTGGCGCATCGATTCCAACCACAGGCGCTGCCGGTCGCGGTCAGTCCAGGTGCCAAACAGCTTCAGCTTGCTGTCCCACTCGTCGGCGGATTTTTTGGCGAGTGCGAAAATGGCCTCGTCGGTGACAGGGCCGTGCAGCGTCACGCGGTCGCCCACATCGTAAAGACGACTGCCATTTTCGAGCGCCACCCACACACCACAATCGTCCATTTCAACATCATCAAAACCGCGCGCACGCCAGCCGTCGGCCAGCGTTTTCAGGCGCTCGTCGGAAAGAACCGGGGTAGCGCGGCGGGCCGCGCCAGGGGCGGCGGCCACCGCCTCCGGGTCCAGATGATCCACGGTCCATGCTTCGCCGGACTCGTCGGCGGCGATCTGACCGGCCAGGTCCTGAGCGGTCTTGCCTGGGCCCCACGTCCTCACGCGGCGGCCCTCGGAATCGATCTCGATCCAGCCACCGTCCGCGCACATAATACGGTGCGCGCCGCCGCGCTTGGCGGCGGGGCGGATCATGTGGACGCGGGGACCAAACGCATTTGCCAGGCCGACGGCGAGGCCAATTTTCAGCAGCAGTTCGGTCTTGAAGGCGACTTTTTTGGCGTCAGCGGTGTCTTTGTCAGTCATTAGAATTCTTCTCACTATCCTTGCCGCAGCGACCCGCAGGCGGGTCCGCTGACTGGCTGTTGCATTGATTAAAGCTCGACGGGCTCGGTCGAGTGCTGCGGCGAAAGAGCCGTTTCGATCGCGGCCAGGCGGGCTTCGATCTTCGCGAGCAGGTCGGCCAAGATCATCAACGGGTCCTCCCCGCCCTCCGGCTGGTCCAGCAGGTCCAGGAGCGGATGAAGCAAGCGCACGTCTTGGTGCGTCTCCTCCAACTCGATCATGATCGGGTGCTTTTCGGTCATTTTTGACGATCTCCTTGATTTTGCGGACGTAACTGACTGGTGGCAGGCGAAGCCCGGTCAGAACGGAGCGCACGGCGGCGGCGCGCGGCGGCTCAATCCCATCGGCCCGGCACGCGGCCCGCAGCTCGCGGGCCAGGGAGTGCACGGCACCGCCGCTGTCGATGACGACAGGGCCTTTGTCGCCGACCGCGAGAACAAGGCCGGCGGCGCGGAGTGCGGACTGAAACGCGTATGGAGACGCTGGCGGCCAGGCCGCGGCCAGCGCGGCACGCATGTTAGCGGCGGAGATTTCGGTGCGAGCTTCGATGTGGCGGCGCTCTGGCGACAGGTCCGCGATCCGCACCGCATCGCCCAAGGTGTAATGCTGTCGCATCCACGCAACCGCATGGCTCCGTCCTTCGCGCATGAGCTGGCGGGCAATGGCCCGAGGTCTTGGAATCGGCGGGGGTGGTAGGCCAAGCTCGGCAGCGGCCAGGACCGCGCATTTTTCGCGTCGGCGAAAATCGTTGCGCAGGTCGATGGTGCGACCATCCGGTTGGACGAGCGAATAGGCGAGATGCGCGTGAGTGCGCCCGTTTTTCTTGTGCAGGACGCCGCACCGAGGCTGATCCTCAAGCCCGAATTCGCGTTCGAAATGGCGCAGAAATACGCGGAGTGTGGCGGGGTGGTCCCAGCCGACCGGCGGGTCGATGTGGACGTGATAGATCGGCCGGTCGGTGCGACCGCCGGCTGCGCTGGCGACCAGGCCTCGCAGCTGGCCGGCCAGATCGGCGGCGGCGAGATGACGCGGTTCGACAAGCTGAACCTGTTGGCCCGCTTTTCGTGAAAGCAGGTGCCTCGCCAGGGCTGGCCCGCCTTTTCCGCGCGTTGCGCCAGAAAGCATGTTACCGACCTCATTGCTTTCTGACCGATGACAACAGCGCATCGAGATGCGCATGGCCGGTATAGATGCGCTCCAGAATCTTGGGTGCCATCACCACGCCCGGCGGCGGACATCCAGCCGCCGCCAGCAGGTGGCGCTGGCACCAAGCGCCGGGGCCGGTTCCTGCAGCCAGCGCCGCTCGACGGATAAAGAGAGCCTGGAGATTCGACAGGTGGACTGACGCGCTGATGGTTTCCGCTGGCGCCTCGCCAGGTCTGAGAGACGGTGGAAAAATAAAGCCGACCCGGTGCCGCATCTGCCAGCCTGGCGGCCTCTTGCTCTCATCGACCGGTGGCAGAGATTCCAGAAATTCGGAGATAACCTCGTCCTCGTCGCTCATTTCAGTTTCTCGATGATAGTTGTCAGGTCGGCAGACTGGCGGCGAAGGTCGGCCAGGACGTTTTCAGCATGAGCGTGAAAAATGACGTGGCCGCTCTCGCGAAGAGCCTTTGCGAGCTGGACCGTCGCGCCCGCCGCGCGACCAACGTTGCCGGCCAAGCCAGCGACGGCGGCAACGTCCGCCGCCGGAAGTGCGGTCCAGTTTTTGCGGCCCGGTGTTGCGTCAACCTGACCGACGGCGGTCAAAACATGGCGGCGAGCGAAGCTTGCGCGGCTGATGCCAGCGGCCTTTGCAGCCGCATCAATATGGTCAGCCTCGGATTGAGTGAGGCCAATATTGACCTGACAAGACAGACGGCGGTTCTGACTCTGGCTCATGCTCGACGGCTCCACGGCGACGGGAGGGGTCCACGGGGAGGGCGAAAGCCCACCCCTGGCCGGGTGGTGTCTGGGCGCGAAGCGTCTAGACACCATGCCTGGCTCAATCCCGGTTTCCGCGAAAGGATCGGTCGGACGAACCTTTTAGTCAATATATCTGAACAATAATTCATATCTGTTCGATTAATGTTGACACTACGCCTACGACACCGACCCCGACGGGGACAGGCCGCAGGGCACTTTGGTCACAAAGTCGTGAGAATGGCGGGCCGTGTCGGGGGTCGGTGCCGCCCCGGTCGCAGACGCAAGCGCCTGTTCCCGGACTGGCGAGGATCGGTCGTATAGCTGCGCGATACACCCTCGCCAGTCCGGCGACCGTGGGCCCGCCGGCGCCTTGACCACCAGACCGCGCCTTGAGGCGGGCAAGGCCCTGGCGGCAGAGCTTCGCACTGCCGGCCTTCAAGGCTGGGCGCGGTCTGGTGGTCAACCCCGCTCCCGCACCACCCCGCCCGGCGGACTGAAAGTTTTCCACGAATTAAAGGATTTCGGCGGGTTGGTTTTCACGATCGTGTCCCAATCGTGTCCCAATCGATTTTCAGCGCAAACTCAGAAAAAGAAAAACCCCCGGTTTCCCGGGGGTTTGAATGGTAGCGAAGCCCAGATTTGAACTGGGGACACACGGATTATGATTCCGCTGCTCTAACCAACTGAGCTACTCCGCCCCGGGTCCTGGGGACCGGAAGCACGGGAACGGACCTGACGGGTCCGAGGCGCCGCGACTTATTAGGTTTGGCGGTTTGCCCTGTCAAGCGAAAGCCGAGACGGCCTGTCATACCTATTTTGGACTTGCAGAACCGGTTTCCGGAACGTCCAATCGCAGCACTCTCCTCCTGTTTTCCAAGGCTTTACGTGCTCGAACGCGACTATATCGGCCCCGGCCGCTCCGCAGCCATCGGCGAGAACGGCATGGCCGCAACCTCGCATCCCCTGGCGACGCTCGCCGCAATCGACATCCTGCGGGCCGGCGGCAACGCCGTCGACGCTGCGCTGGCCGCCGTGGCCGTGCAATGCGTGGCCGAACCGGCCATGACCGGCATCGGCGGTGATTGCTTTGCCATCGTGGCGCCAGCCGGCAAGGCGCCGCGCGCCTTCAACGGCTCGGGCTGGGCACCGGCCGGCGCTTCAGCGGAGGCGCTACGGGCACAAGGTCTGACGGCAATTGCGGAGGACACTCCGCATGCCGTGACCGTACCCGGCGCGGTTGATGCCTGGGCGCAGCTCTCCGCGACCTACGGCACAATGGGCCTCGACCGGGTACTACAGTCGGCCATCAAGCTGGCCGAAGACGGGTTCCGCGTGACCGGCCGAGTGGCGCTGGACTGGGCCAATTTTACCCCGCGAGTGCAAAAGCATGCACCGGCGGCGGCCCAGTTCCTGCCCGGCGGCAAGGCGCCACGAACCGGCGACCTGTTCCGCAACCCGGCGCTGGCCGCCACGCTGCGCGCCATCGGCAAGTCAGGGCGCGCCGCCTTCTATGAGGGCCCCGTGGCCGACGAGATCGTGGCCACGCTGCGCGAATTGGGCGGCAGCCATACGGCAGCGGACTTCGCGGACTATCGCGGCTTCCATGCTGACCCGATCGCCGCAAAGTTCCGCGACCGCGATGTGCTCGAATGCCCGCCGAACGGCCAGGGCCTTGCCGCCCTGGTGATCGCCCGCATCCTCGACGCCTATGACATGAGCGACGCTGCGCTCAGCGAGGCCGACCGCGTCCACCTGCTTGCCGAGGCCAGCAAGGCCGCTTATCGCGTTCGCGACCTGCTGATCTCGGACCCGGCGACGATGACGCGCAGCGTCGACGAGGTCCTCTCCGACGCGTTTATCGACACGCTCCGCGCGCCGATCCGGATGGACACCGCCCAGCCGGCAAGCCTCTGGGACGGGCCGGTACACCGCGACACCGTCTACCTCACCGTGGTCGACAAGGACCGCAACTGTGTCTCGCTGATCAACTCGATCTTTGCGAGTTTCGGTTCGGGCATCTATGCACCCAAATCCGGCGTGCTGCTGCAGAACCGCGGCAGCGGCTTCTCGCTGGCGGCCGGCCATCCCAACGAACTGGGCCCACGCAAGCGCCCGCTCCACACCATCATTCCAGGTATGGTGATGGAAAGTGGCGTGCCAACCATGCCGTTCGGCGTCATGGGCGGACAGTTCCAGGCGGTCGGCCATGTGCACTTCCTCACCCACATGTTCGATCGCGGCTACGACCCGCAACGCGCCAACGAAGCGCCGCGCAGCTTCGCCTTCAACGGCAAGCTGATGTTGGAGCGCGGCTTTGGCGATGCCGTCGCCGCCGACCTCGCGGCACGCGGTCACGACGTGGCCTGGTCGGCCGACCCGATCGGCGGCTGCCAGGCCATCCATATCGACCACAAGCGCGGCGTCCTGATCGGGGGCTCCGACCACCGCAAGGACGGCATGGCGCTGGGATACTGAGGCAGATGGAATTCATCACGGAATACGGCGCCTGGATCGCCGCAATGGCCGCCACCGGCCTCGTCGCCGGCTTCGTGGCAGGACTGCTCGGCGTCGGCGGCGGTATCGTCATCGTGCCGGTGCTCGACGCGGTGCTGGCGGCCTTCCACGTCGACATCTCGATCCGCATGAAGGTGGCGGTGGCGACCTCGCTCGCCACCATCATCGCCACCTCATGGGCCTCTGCCAGTTCGCACCGCAAACACAAGGCGGTGGATGTCGATCTGCTGAAATCCTGGGGGCCGATGATCTTCATCGGCGTCGTGGTCGGCACGCTGATCGCCGGCTTCGTCGATGGCCGCGTGCTGACGCTGGTTTTCGCGGTGACGGCGTTGGCCGTGGCCGCCAACATGATCCTACGCGCCGACAGCCACAAGCTGACCGACGGCTTCCCCAATGCCGGCGTTAAGGCCGGGTTGGGCGTGGTGGTTGGCACGATCTCGGCCATGATGGGCATTGGCGGCGGCACGTTGAGCGTGCCCATTCTCACCGCCTTCGGCACCGATATCCGCAGAGCCGTGGGCACGGCTTCGGCCATTGGCTTCGTCATCGCGATCCCGGGGACGATCGGCTACATCATCGCCGGCTGGGGCGCGGCGGGGCTGCCGCCCTTCTCGCTGGGCTACGTGAACCTTGCGGCGTTGATCGCGATCATCCCGCTGTCGATGCTGACAGCGCCTTGGGGCGCCAAGGCTGCCCACACTATCCCACGGAAATATCTGGCTTATGGCTTCGGCATTTTCCTCGTCGCGACATCCATCAAGATGTTCTGGAGCCTGCTCGCGAGTTGAGACCTTCGGCGATGGTCTGGGCGAGCTTGAGATCGGCCTCGAACCGCTCGAGCTCGACCGCCGCCTGATCGCGATCGGGGAGACGGAGCAGGTACGAAGGGTGCACGGTGGCGAGCATGATGGTGCCGTCGTCGAGTGCTAACGGCTTGCCGCGCAACGAGGAAATCGTCGCTGCCTTGCCCAGGACGCCACGTACGGCGGTGGCGCCCATGGCGACGATCAGCCTGGGTTTGACGAATTCCCGTTCGAGATTGAGCCAGAACCGGCAGGCTTGAATCTCGCCGGCGTCGGGCTTCTGGTGGATACGGCGCTTGCCCCGCGGCACGAACTTGAAGTGCTTGACGGCATTGGTGACGTAAACGTCGCGGCGCGAAAAGCCGAGCTTTTTCATGGCTCTGTCGAAGACCTGCCCGGCCGGACCGACGAACGGCTTGCCTTCGAGGTCCTCGTTATCGCCCGGCTGCTCGCCCACGAACATGATCTCGGCCTGCGGCGGTCCTTCGCCGAACACCGCCTGCGTCGCATGCTCGTAGAGCGGACACCGCGTGCAGCCTTGCACGGCGGCACGGGTATCCGCCAAGGTCTTGATTTCGTGTAGCTCTTCCGGCTCTTCCAGCCGCTCGGCCTGGCGCAGGTGGCGGGCGGGCGGCTGTGATGCCATGCGGTCGATCATCTCCTCCTCCCGCGATTTGGCGGTGCGGATGAGATCAGGGATGACCTCGGCCTCGGGTAAATTCTTCCAGTATTTCAAGGGCATCTCGGACTTCATCATCGAGACCTTGAGGCGGGCCGGATTGAAGATCGAGGAGAAATAGGTGCGCCAGACGTCTTCGAGGGCGTCGTCGGCGGGGACGTCGAGCTTGCTGCCGCCGGGGCCGAAAGTCAGATTCTCCTTGTTCCAGAAGGCGCTACGGTAGGGCGTGACGATCGCCCAGTGCATGCCGGCGAAGCGGCGGACGAAGAAGGGGGCGGTGCGTTCGAGGATATAGTGTTCGGGCTCGAACCATGCGGCATAGCGGTCGTCGCCATCGCCTAAGTCCTTGAATCGTATGAAGGCTTTCATCTTGTGCGCGTCGCGGCGGACGGCAGAGGCGCGGCGTTCCAGCTTGCCGACATCGGGATCGGACCGCGCTTCGAGCAACGTCTTGTCCTTCTGCAGGCGCCATAACAGCCTGTAAAGTAACGCAAATCGCTCGGGGTCGTGGTGACAGATGGCCGCCTCGGCGAGCTGGATGAAGCGCGGCGGTACGGTGCCCACCGCACGTGCAGTCACGCCGGAAATCTCGTCGTATGCATCGAAAAGTCCTGTCGATGACGTCACGTCCGCCCATGAAAGTTCATCAGGCGGCGTTGCGCTGAGCAGCAGCGCTCGGGCAACGCCCCGCCATTCGTCGAAACTGTTCAGCTTTTCGAGCCGCACCGACCGCATCAGAAGAGACTCAACTGCTGCGGCTGCGGGGTCAGTCTGGCACGCAGTGACTGGTCGTCGAGCGCCCTGCCCGGCGTCCAGTCGTCGGCGCAGATGAACGGCCGGACCTTGTCGATCGACGAGACCATGCGGGCGACATCGGAAAGGCGCAGGCGGTGATGGCGCCGGGTCTGCACGATGCGATCGACACCGCTGATCCCGAGGCCGGGAATGCGGAGCAGCAGGTGACGGTCGGCACGGTTGACGTCGACGGGAAAACTCTCCCGGTGCTTCAGCGCCCAAGCGAGCTTGGGGTCGACGGCGAGGTCGAGGTCACCCCCCTCCCCGCCTGCGACGATCTCGGGCACGTCGAACTGGTAGAAGCGGATGAGCCAGTCGGCCTGGTAGAGCCGGTGCTCGCGCAGCAGGGGCGGAGCGGCCAGCGGCAGTTTCGAGCTGGCGTCGGGGATGGGCGAGAAGGCGGAGTAGTAGACACGCTTGAGGCCGTAGCCGGCATAGAGCGCGGCCGAGCGGGTGAGGATGATTTCGTCATTGGCCTTGTCGGCGCCGACGATCATCTGCGTCGACTGGCCAGCGGGCGCGAGTTTCGAGGGCTTCTTCTTGCCATTCTCGAGCTTGCCGTCGGGCCGGCTTTCTTCGCGGCGGGCCTCGATATGCGCCATCGCGGTGCGGATTTCGCTCGGCCGTTTCTCCGGCGCCAGCGCGCCGAGGGAAAGATCGGTGGGCAGTTCGATATTGGTCGACAGCCGATCGGCGTATTGGCCGGCCTTGGCCAAGAGCTCGGGCGCGGCGTTGGGAATGACCTTGAGATGGATGTAGGCGCGGAAATTGTGCTTCTCGCGCAGCGTCTGCGCCACGCGCACCATCTCTTCCATTGTGTAGTCGGGCGAACGAATGATGCCCGAGGAGAGGAACAGGCCTTCGATGTAGTTGCGCTTGTAGAAGTCGAGCGTCAGGCCCACGACCTCGTCGACGCTGAACCGCGCCCGCGGCACGTTGGACGAGGACCGGTTGACGCAATAGGCGCAGTCATAGGTGCAGAAATTGGTCAGCAGGATTTTCAGCAGCGAGATGCATCGACCATCCGGCGCATAAGAATGGCAGATGCCCGACCCTTCGGTCGAACCGATGCCGCCCGTCTTGAGGCTGTCGCGCTTTTCCGTGCCGGAGGACGCGCAGGACGCGTCGTACTTTGCGGCATCGGAGAGAATCGCGAGCTTGCGGCTGAGACTGAGTTGGACCATATGTTCACCTTACGTTCTCAGCGTAACGATGGTCCAGCCTTCCAGCCGCTAACAAATGATAGGCTCATGCATTTGTGACCGGGGCAGAAATCGCCCCGCGCATGAGTGCGATGCAGCGGGATAAATCTGCGGCTGCGGCGGTTAAGCGCTTGCCGCGCAGATAAATTTTCCCTTAACGTGACCACGTTAGCAGCCCGGGGGCGGGCGGGTCTTCTCCAACTGAGGAAAAGTAATGTCCGTTCGTCGTCCCGCCTGGCGCAAAGCCGTAGTCATAATCGCCACCATTGCCACCCTCGGCACCGGTGCAGCGGTCACCACGTCGACAGTCGCCCAGAACGATATCGGCAGTCAGTGGGATCACGTCGTGACCTGCTTTGATTTCATGATCAACAACCCTGCCCGGCATCGGCGCAACTGCCAGCCCAACCCCAACTACCCCACGCTTTCCAAGGATACCCTGGCTCTCCCGGTGACAGGTTCGCCGGCGCTTCTGCCCGCGGGCAGCTGAGCTTGACGCAATCGGAAAGCGGGGCTGCGCCGCTTACCGCAGTCCCAGATCAATCGCCCGACGTCTTGCGTCGGGCGATTTTCGTGCTGGGGCTCCTGCTGGCGGGGCTGGCGTGGCGTTACGCGCTGTTTCTGTGGTCGGGACGGGCCGGAGGCCTCGGCGAATTCATCGAGGCTCACTGTGTCTGGGACTGTACCTGGTACAGCTCTATCATCGACGCGGGCTATCAGACGGCTGTCGGAACCCTGCAGCAGCCAGAACGCGCCAATTGGGCCTTCTTCCCGTTATACCCGATGCTTGCCGGCATCATCGTGCATGTCTTCGGCGCAACGCCGCCGATAGCGGGGTTCATCCTCTCCAACGGTGCGATAGCCGTGACCGCCGTGGTGGCAAGGCCACTGCTGGGTTCGGCTCGCGCCTACTGGTTCTTCGTGGCGGCGCTGCTGATCGGACCGTTCTCGGTGCTGTTCTCGTCGCTCTACACCGAGAGCCTGTTCATCCTGTTGACGGTTCTCGCGGTCTTGGCGCTACGGCGCTCGAACTATCTGGCCGCCGCGGGCTGGATCTGCCTGCTGTCGGCGACACGCATCAACGGCGTCCTGATGGTCTTCGCTCTCGCCGCGCAGATCGTTGTCGACCATCGACAATCCGGCGGTCGCTGGCGTGACCTTCCTCTCGCCGCGATGAAGAATAGCCGGATCGTGCTGGCCATCGTGCTGGCCCCGCTCGGTCTTTTCGCCTTCATGGCGTTTCTCTGGTTCCACACCGGCGACGCGCTGGCTTTCTCGCATATCCAGCGCAGCTGGGGCCGGGAGTTCGAGGGGCCGATCTCCGCCATCGGCAATGTCATCGCCGGCGGACTGTCGCTCGAATATTTCAGCCTGTTGCGCTGGAGCTGGGTGGTGGCCGCGGGTATCGGCCTTGCACTCACCGGAGTGCTCGCCGCCCGCAAGCGCTGGCCCGAGGCACTGTTCTGCGGTTTGTCGCTTCTGGTGGCGCTTTCAACCGGCGTCGGCTCGATGGTTCGCTTCGTCGCCGGACTGGCGCCGCTGGGCATGGTGATGTCGGACCTGCTGAGCCGATCGCAATGGCTCGCCTGGCCGGCTCTGGCCGCCTCCTTCGCGCTGGGCAGCGCCGCCACGCTCGGCTGGTTCAACGGCTCTATGTTCGTGATGTGATGAAAGGCCTGATGCTCGGCGCGATCGGCGCCATCGTCGCATTCGAGATCGCCGTCGTGGCGATGATGCTGGCGCCACAGGTGGAGGCGCAGTATCGCGCCGTCTTCATCGACCGCAGTTCCGACTGCTGGCCGCACCCTGTCAGCGGCGTCATCGAGCCGAACCAGATGGTGTCGTTCTTCACAACCGAAGCCGACAGCCCGGCCACGCATGTACTGCGCTGCGGCTGGCTGGCGCCGGAGGCGACCGGCACCTGGTCGCTGGGCACCGAGGCCCGGCTTCTTCTCAGTCTGCCGCCAGGGCGCCAGTCTACGCTGGACCTCGATCTGGTGCCCTTCGGCGAGCGCCAACGCGTCGGCGTGACCATAGCCGGACAGCCCGTTGCCGACTGGACGCTGACTCCCGATGGCACCCGGCAATACTCCGTGGCCCTTCCGGCCATCGCCGAAGGCACGGTCGAAATTGCGTTTCACTTTCCCGATGCCGTCTCGCCTCGCGACCTCGGGCTGTCGAACGACCGCCGGAAGTTCGCCATACGCCTGCTCACCGCGACGCTGCGACCGCACTAGACCGATCAATCCAGAGCCGAGTGCCGGTTGTGCGTTGATGCACAGCGCTCAGAAAAGACCGAGCGCGGACCCGTGGCGACGGGCCCGCGCCCAAGGAGGACGCCAGCGGGGGGCGGGTTGAGCGGCGGCCTCCTGTTCAAAGGAACATCGCTGGGCACGCCCTCATGGTTCGATAGGCTCACCATGAGGGCTACTGCTGGCTGCGATGCTCCTGAGGCCTCATGGTGAGTTTGTCGAACCACGAGGCCGGGAGGCTTAGTTGCGCTGGTCGATGATCTCGGCCGAGTTGAGGAGCTGCATGAACTCGGCGCGGTAGCCGTTTTCATCCGAGCCGCGAGCGCCCTGCGCCAGGGCCTTGATGTCGGCGTAGCTCATGTCGCCGTAGTTCGAGCCCTTGAGCTTCTGCGCGAAGGCAGCGACGGCGGCAGCCCAGCGCGAGTCGACAGAAGCCTTGTCGAGACTGTCGACGGCGAGCGCCTTGGTGATCGGCGTTTCGATGAGCTTGGAGACATCCCCATCGGGCGCCTTGTAGCGCATCTTGAGGAAGCCGATCTCGTCGGCCGGCAGCACGTTGGCGGCGGGCGTGTCTGTACCGTAGCGCAGCGGATCGTTGAGCTCGGCGCCCGAACCGACAGGCGTGATCTCGTAGATGGCGGTCACGGTGTGACCCGCGCCGATATCGCCGGCATCGACCTTGTCGTTGTTGAAATCCTCGCGGTTCAGCGCGCGGGTTTCATAGCCGACGAGGCGGTATTCAGCGACGGCGGCCGGGTTGAACTCGACCTGGATCTTGACGTCCTTGGCGATGGTTTCGAGCGTACCACCCATCTCCTGCACGAGGACCTTCTGGGCTTCCTTGAAGCTGTCGATGTAGCTGGCGTTGCCGTTGCCGTTCTGGGCCAGCGCCTGCATCGTGTCGTCGCCGTAATTGCCCTGGCCGAAGCCGAGCACCGACAGGAACACACCCTGGTCGCGCTTGGCCTTGATGAAGGTCTCGAGATCCTTCGGGTCATCAATGCCGACATTGAAGTCGCCATCGGTGGCGAGGATGACGCGGTTGATGCCGCCAGCGACCTTGTTCTGCTCGGCGAGACGATAGGCGAGTTCGATGCCTTCGGCACCGGCCGTCGAGCCGCCGGCCGACAGGTTCTCGAGTGCCGACATGATCTTGGCCTTGTAGGTAGCCTTGGTGGGTTCGAGCACCACGCCGGCCGAACCGGCATAGGCGACGATCGACACGGTGTCGTTGGCGCCGAGCTGACCGACGAGCAGGCCGAAGGCGCGCTTCAGAAGCGGCAGCTTGTCCGGGTCTTCCATCGAGCCGGAGGTGTCGAGCAGGAAGACGAGGTTGGACGCCTTGTCCTCGGTGACCGGCGGCACGTAGCCCTTGATGCCGATCTGCAGCAGCTGCGTCTTGGCGTTCCAAGGCGTCGGATAGATCTGCATCGTCGCCTTGAACGGCGTGTCGGCGGTGTCGGGACCTGGATAATCGTAGTTGAAGTAGTTGATCATCTCCTCGATGCGCACGGCATCGGGTTCGGGCAGCCAGCCATTGGTGAGCGCCTGGCGCACATAGGCGTAGGATGCGGTGTCGACATCGATCGAGAAGGTCGAGACCGGCTCGTCCTTGACGATCTTGACCGGGCTTTCCTTGAACTCGGTGAACACGTCACCCGAGGGATTGGTCGGCGTGACGGTGGGCGCGCCGGCGATCATCGGCTCGGGAGCCGGCATGGCGTACATTTCGGTGGTGGGCGCAACGGTGCTCGGAGCGACGGCGTCGGCCGCCGCTTCACTCTCGGCAGCGGCACGGCCGAGGCCCGGGGCCATCGACTTCTGCGCCGACATTGCGGCGCCACCGGATTCGTTGGCCTGCAACGGCATCGGCGCCGGCTTGGGAGCCGTCTCGAGCTTCATATTGGACGACGGCACATACTGCATCGTCCCGCCATTGGGGCTGACGGTGACGGTCGTGGTGTCCTGGTCGCGCTGACGGGCCTGGTCGGCCAGCGTCACCGGGGCTTCTTCCCGCGTGTTCACAGTCTGCTGCGCAGGCTGCTGGGCAATGCTCTGCTCGACCGGCGGCTGCACGGGCGGCACGCCGATCGGGGTGATCGCGGTGGACGTGTAAAGCTGGTAGCCGAGCGGCAGCAGCAGAAGAGCAACCGCAGCAGTCCCGAGCCCCAGGGTGATACGCGTGTCCATGATCCAACTCCTTTGTGGAACGATGGACCTGAGACGCGACCAGAGACCGGCTCCTTGGGTGCCGGATGCAGATTTTTTTGTTTCGGCCGTCTGCGCCTCGTCGAAGGCCAGCATGGCGGCATCGAGCGCACGGCGGCGCGCGGCCTCGGAGGGGGCCGGAGTGCGGGCGCTTTTGAGCGCGCTCAGCTTGTCGTCGAAATTGTCGTTCGTCATAGCAGACCTCGCAGGGTCTTTTTCGCTTCGTGTATGTGCCAGGAGACGGTGGTCTCCTTGCAGCCCATGATCTCCCCCGCCTGCGCGTGGCTCATGTCCTCGGCATAAACAAGAAGCACGGCGTCGCGCTGTTGTTCCGGCAATTGCCGGACGGCGGCCCAGATCTCCTTCATGGCCGTGGACTCTTCCTGATCGGGCAGTTCCTCGTCCGGGGCGACTTCGGCATAGCGGTCGATGTTGCGGCCGCGGCGGCTGCGGGCGCGCTGCATGTCGCGCACGGCGTTCAGGGTGACCTTGTAGAGCCAGCTCGTAAAGGCGGCGCGGCCGTCAAAACTTCGTATGGCGGTCGCGAGCTTGATGCAGACGTCCTGGGCGATGTCCTCGGCGTCGGATTTCTTGCCGCTCCACTTGCAAGCGACGCGGAAGATGTAGTCGTAATGCCGCTCGACCAGTTCGGAAAAAGCAGCGCGATCCCCGCGCGCGGCGAGGAGCGCAAGGCTCGAGTCGGAGGCCTGCACCTCGGCAGCCGCCGCCTGGTCAATGAACGCTGCCATTGGCCCCGATAGATCCGATCCCTCTGTCATCTCGCGTAACATCTTGCCGATGAGACGCCGCCCGCGGAAGCATCCTTGGGGGATCGATTCCGGGTTTTTTGTGGTATGCACCCGGCATGACCGACCAGAAGCCCGAAGACAAGCCCATCAGCCCCTGGAAACTGACGCCCGGCAGGATCGTGATCCTGATCCTCGGCGTGCTGCTGGTGCTCTACACCGCCTCGGCCCTGATGGGCGGGCTGACGAACTACCAGGTGCTCAAGGAAGCTTCGAGTCCGGCTGAAACGCCAGTCCAGCCTGCGCCAGCGCCGGCTCCAGGATCGTAACCGCCTTCGGCCCGACGCCGTGCAACGCCAGGAATTCCCGGCGAGACAGCGCGGCGACGGCCTCGAGCGTGGTGATGCCCTGTGCGGCGAGAGCGCTGGTGGCGGGCTTGCCGATCCTGGGCAGCGGCGTCATCAGGCGACCAGCGCAGCCGGCACCGCCTCGGCAATGAAGCCGCCGCCGAGGCATTCGGTGGTCTCGGATTCGTCGGCGTAAAAGACGCAGGCCTGCCCGGGCGAGATGCCGTATTCGCCCGAAAACAGGGTCACGAACACATCTTCGCCCGCTAGATGAACGACACCTGAACTGGGCGGCCGGGTCGACCGCACCTTCACCTCGACCGGATAGCCGTTGCCGGCGGCAAGCTCCGCGAGCGCATCCGGCCCGAGCCAGTTCACGTCGCGCAGTTTGACGGTTTTCGTCATCAACGCCTCGCGCGGGCCGACGACGACGCGGCCGGTCTTGTGCTCGAGCTTGACCACGTAGAGCGGCTCGCCGGCGGCGATGCCGAGGCCCTTCCGCTGCCCGACGGTGTAGTTGACGATACCCTCGTGCTTGCCGAGCACGCGGCCATCGAGATGGACGATGTCGCCGCCTTCGAGCGCCTCGGGATGCATCTTGCGGATGACGTCGGCATACTTGCCCTGCGGCACGAAGCAGATGTCCTGGCTGTCGTGCTTTTCGGCAACTTCGAGCCCGAACTCGCGCGCCAGCTCGCGCACCGCCGGCTTGGTCATGCCGCCGAGCGGAAAGCGCAGGAAATCAAGCTGGCTCTGCGTGGTGGCAAAGAGGAAATAGGACTGATCGCGGCTGTCATCGACCGGCCGGAACAGCCGGCGGCGGCCATCGACCAGCCTGGACTGGACGTAGTGACCCGTGGCCAGTACATCGGCGCCGAGGTCGCGCGCGACTTCCATCAGGTCGACGAACTTCACGCTCTGGTTGCAGGCAATGCAGGGCACCGGCGTCTCGCCCTGCCGATAGGCATTGGCGAAGGGCTGCATCACGGCGTTCTTGAAGCGCTCTTCGTAGTCGAGCACGTAGTGCGGGATGCCGAGCGCGGCGGCGACGCGGCGCGCATCGTGAATGTCCTGCCCGGCGCAGCACGCGCCCTTGCGATGCGTGGCCTCGCCATGATCGTAAAGCTGCAGGGTGACGCCCACGACGTCATAGCCCTCGCGGGCCAGAAGCCCGGCTACCACCGAGCTATCGACGCCACCCGACATCGCGACGACGACGCGCGTGTCCTGGGGGCGCTTGGGAATATCAAGCGAATTCAACATGTCTCTCATCCAGAAGGGGTCAAGGTCCGACGGATGGGCGCTGTTTATACCGGCCCGACATCAGGAGCAACAGGTGCTGAGGTCCCGCGCGAACGTAGCGAACGCCGCTAAGTTTCTCCGCCAAATGCTGATTTGATCGGCTTTTTCGAGAAACCTTAATTTCCCGCTTTCGGTAGCTACGTGCGCAACCTCGATCGGGAGATCAACAATGACAATACTATCCCGCCGCCACGTCCTCAAATGGACCGGTGTGACCGCAGGCATCGCCATCGCCGGGGCCGTGCTCCCCAATTTCGGCATCACGGCCGCTCTGGCCGCCGACCTCGGCGAGGGCGATGTCGGCGTGCTCAACTACGCTTACGCGCTCGAACAGCTCGAGGCCGCCTTCTACACCCAGGTGGTCGACACGCCCTATCAGGGCGCGAGCGAGGTGGAGCTCTCCAACCTCAAGGTCATCCGCGACCACGAAGTGGCGCATGCCAAGTTCCTCAAGAACGCGCTCGGCCGCAAGGCCATCCCGGCGCTCGAAGTCGATTTCTCGGCGGTCGATTTCACCAGCCGCAAGAGCGTGCTGGGTACCGCCGACGTGTTCGAGAACCTGGGCGTCGCCGCCTATAACGGCGCCGGCCAGTTGATCAAGAATGTCGACTACCTGGCCGCGGCCGGATCGATCGTCTCGATCGAAGCCCGCCACGCCGCCACCATCGCGCTGCTTCTGTCCGGCTTCGGCCGCAATGCCGCAGGCGGCAAGAACGTGAACTCCAAGGGCCTCGACGCCGCGCTGCTGCCCTCGCAGGTGCTGCCCAAGGCGGCGCCGTTCATCACCACGCCCGTCACCGCCAATTCGCTGGCCTGAGGAGAGAGATCATGAGCAACCAGACCTACATCCTCGACGCCATCGAACCGGAAGTCGGCGAACGCATCGATGCCGGCCGCCGCAGCCTGCTGTCACGCTGGGCCGCTCCGGCGGCGCTGGTCGGCAGCGCCCCGCTGCTGCTGGCCGCATCGGCACAGCAGGCCTTCGGCGCCGGCGGTCTGCCGCAGCAGGTGGTCGATGTCCTCAACTTCGCGCTGACGCTCGAATATCTCGAAGCCGCCTTCTACAAGGAAGCCAATGCGTCGGCCGGGCTGATCCCCGGCGAGTACCGCCAGCTCTTCCGCACCATCGGCCAGCATGAAACGGCGCACGTCAAACTGCTGCAGGGTGCGCTCGGCAGCGCTGCCGTCAAGGCGCCGGGTGTCGATTTCACCGCCGGCGGCAAGTATGCGGACGTATTCTCGAACTTCGAAACCTTCGTGGCCGTCTCGGCGACCTTCGAGGATCTCGGCGTCGCGGCCTACAAGGGCCAGGCCGGCAACCTGCTCGGCACCCCGGTGCTGACCACGGCGCTGCAGATCCACTCGGTCGAAGCCCGTCATGCCGCCGCGGTGCGCCCGCTCGCCGGGAAGCAGACCGCGGACAGCGCCTTCGACAAGCCCAAGACCAAGGCGCAGGTGCTGGCGGCGGCAAAGCCGTTCCTTGCCTGACGCACTTCGGCCGGTTGTGGCCCCTTCCGGTCGAAGCAAAAAACTCAAGACGTTCCCAACTCGCACCGCCTCGCCAGGCGGTGCTTCTTTTTTGAAGCAGTCGCTAACGATCCGACGGCTGGGCGAAAGCGCGCGCCTCCTCTTCGAGCCAGGCGCAGAAGATAGCGGAGCGGCGATGCTGGCGGGTGCGGCGCAGGGCGACATAGCTCTGGCCGCTGGCGGCAAAGCCATAGGGGGCCTCGAGCCGTCCGGCACGGATGTCGTCGGCGACCAGCGGCCAGGGTGCAGTGCAGGCGCCCAGCCCTGACGAGGCTGCCTCCAGCATGAAGTAGAAATGCTCGAATTCGGGCCCGAGCGCATCGTCGACCACGACACCGGACGCATCGCCCCACTGCCGCCAGGCATGGCGGCGCGTGCGCGAATGAAGCAGCGGCACGCCCTTGAGCGTACCGCCGGAGCGCCTGGCGATCGCCGGAGCCATGACCGGACCGGTCTGCTCGGCGAAGAGATCGATGACCTCGGCATTGCCCGGCCACGGTCCCCGACCGGCACGGATCGCCACGTCGAAACCGTCTCGGGAGAAGTCGACCGGGCGGCTCGATGCGCTGAGCCGCACCTCGATCTCGGGGCGGATCTCGCGGAAGCGGTAGAGCCGCGGGATGAGCCAGCGCATCGTGAACGTGCCCGGGCACGATACGTCGAGCGGTCCCGCCTCTGTATCGGCAATCGAGCGGACGGCGACATCGATCTGGTCGAACGAGGTCACGAGGCTGGCGAGCAGGCGGCTGCCGGCATCGGTCAGCTGCAGCCGGTTCTTCGGCCCTTCGAACAGCGGGACGCCCAGAAGGTCCTCGAGATGCTGCACCTGCCGGCTGATGGCGCTGTGGGTCACATGCAGCTCTTCGGCCGCCAGGGTCATGCGTCCAAGCCGCCCGGCGGCTTCGAAAGCACGGAGCGCATTGAGGGAAGGAAGCCGGCGAGCCATGTGCGTTTTCCGAACATCGAGTGTTCGAACATATCGTTTTCCAAGGCTGTTTGCATGATGTCTTTTGCCGGCATTCGCAACGGCATGTGGCCTGCGCTCACATTGGAGGGGATCATGGCAGACCGGCACGAGGATGGCAGCGCAGGCGACGCAAACTATGGACGCATCGGCCGGAACTATACCGGCTACCGGCAGCCGGAGCCCGAGATTGCCGCCTTCATCGCGACGGCGCTGGGCGACGCGCGCCGCGTGCTCAATGTCGGCGCCGGGGCCGGCTCCTATGAGCCGGCGGAGCGGGACGTCACCCCGGTGGAGCCTTCCGCCTCGATGCGCGCCCAGCGACCCGCGCACCTCGCAACGGCGATCGACGCCACGGCAGAGAACCTGCCCTTCGCCGATGCCAGTTTCGATGCGGCGATGGGCACATTCACCGTGCACCAGTGGCAGGACCTGGCACGCGGCCTTGCCGAACTGCAGCGCGTCACCCGTGGACCGATCGTCATACTGAGCTGCGATCCCGCTGCGCTCGACCGCTTCTGGCTCAACGACTACGCCCCCGAGGCGATCGCCACGGAGGCGCGGCGCTATCCGTCGATGCAGAGCATCGCCGATGGTCTCGGCGGCAGGGTCGATATCCTGCCGGTGCCCATTCCGCTGCACTGCGTCGACGGCTTCAGCGAAGCCTATTACGGCCGCCCGGAGCTGTTGCTCGATCCGGGTGCGCGACTGGCCAACTCGGCGTGGAGTTTCGTCGACCCCGCTGTCGGCGAACGCTTCGAGCGCGACTTGCGCCACGATCTGGTGGACGGCAGCTGGGACCGCCGCTTCGGCCAGTTACGGACCCAGCCGCATTTCCACGGATCGCTGCGACTGATCGTCAGACGCCCCCTGCCCGCAGTTCCGGACGAGCCGCAATGAGCAACAGCCAGATCGACACCATCCGAGCCCGGCTGCGGCAACTGCCAAGCCTTGACGGACCACTATGGCCGTTCCCGATAGAACGGACGCCGGGGACACCACAGGAGCTGTTTGCCGACTGGCTGACCTTCGCCATCGACATGGGCCTGCGGGAGCCGCACGCCATGACCCTCTCGACGGTCGATCACGATGGCTGTGCAGATGCACGCACGCTGATCCTCAAGGATCTCGACGAAAGCTGGTACTTCGCCAGCGACGGCGGCGGACCCAAGGGAATGCAGATCGCGCGGCAACCGGGCGTGGCGCTGACCTTCTACTGGCCGCGGCTTGGCCGGCAGGTGCGCATCCGCGGATCGGTCCGCGCCATGCCGGCGGAGGCATCGGCCCAGGACTTTCGCGCCCGGTCGGGACCGGCGCGGGCAATGGCGCTGGCCAGCCGGCAGAGCCGGGACCTGGCCGGACGCGATGAACTGACGCTTGCGCTGAGCGAAGCCGAGGCCCGGCTGAAGACGACGCCGGACCTCGTTTCGGACAGCTGGACGCTTTACGCGGTCGATGCCGGCGAGGTCGAGTTCTGGCAGGGCCAGAGTTCCCGCCGGCACATCCGGCTGCTCTATCGCAGCGATGCAGCCGGTTGGACCAAGACCACGCTCTGGCCTTAGGCCGGAGCGTAGGTCAGCCGCAGCACGTCGTCGCCCATGTTCTCGCTCGAAACGAGGCGGAGCGGTGGGCGCGGACCGGCAAAGAAGGGATCGCCCCCGCCCAGCACGACGGGATGCAGGTAGAGGCAATACTCGTCGATGAGCCCCAGATCGGTGAGGGTGCGGGCAAGGACCGGGCCGCCGACGTCGATATTGCCCTGCTGCTCCGCCCTGAGCTTGCGGATCGCCGGTTCGAGATCGCCATTGATGAGGGTGGCGTTGGGGCCGACGGAGGTCAGCGTTCTGGACACGACCCACTTGTGCGACTTGCGCCAGGCGTCGGCGAAGGCGCGTTCCGCCTCGCCCCACTCTGGATGTTCCTCATCCCAATAGGCCATGATCTCGTAGAGCTTGCGACCATAGAGGCTGCCCGCCTGGGTCCTGGTCTGGTCGATGAAGTGCTGGAACAGCGCCGGCTTGGGCGCGAACTTGTCGTAATTGACATAGCCGTCCAGCGACACGTTCATCCCGAAAACAAGCTTGGCCATCTGGTAGTCCTCCTCATGCGGTAACGATCGTCCCCGGTCGCATTCACTCACGCCGGGCCCTGTGCTAGCAGTATGGCGCTGGACGAAACCACCCCTAGTTTGCAACCGGTTTTTGGAGGACGCGATGAACCGCCGACGCTCTGGATGCCCGATCAACCTGACGCTCGAAGCGTTCGGCGACCGCTGGAGCCTGATCATCCTGCGGGACGCCATGTTCGGCGGGAAGCGCCGGACCTTCCGCTCGTTCCTCACCGAGAGCCTCGAAGGCATCGCCTCGAACATCCTCGCCGACCGGCTGCAGCGGCTGACCGCCAACGGCCTGCTCTCGCGCGGCTCGGACCCGGCGCACAAGCAGCGCGTCGTCTACAGCCTCACCGAAAAGGCCATCGACCTGGTGCCGCTGATGGCGGCGATGGGCAGCTGGGGCATCAAGCACGCGATGCCATCCACGCAACTCGCCATTACCGCGCAGGTGATGGAGGACGGCGGCCCGCGATTCTGGGCCGAGTTCATGGACGAACTCCGCCACCTGCATCTCGACGCACCCAGGCCGCGCGCTTCGGCGCTGGGCAAGATGTATGCGGCGCATGCGGCGAGCCCGGAGGAGACGCACCCCGCGTGGGCGTGATCGGTCCGTGGGTTGCGGATCAGGCGGCGGGTCGACTACGGTCCCGGCCGTATTCGAGGAGATGCGCATGCTGAGGATGGTTTCGGCGGTAGTGGTCATGCTGGTGGCGACGGGAGCGGCGCAGGCGGCGGACTGGACCTACGAAGACGGCAGCGTGCCGATCGCCTATGTCGACAATGGTGCGGCGCAGTTCCAGTTCGCCTGCCGCGGCGGCGACCTGGCCATGGGCTTCTGGGTGCGCAAGCCGCACAAGACGGTCGCGGGCGCCGCAGCCATGAACCTCGCCATCACCGCCGACCCGGCCGAGGGCAGCAAGGTGACCACCGGCGGTGGCAGCAGCTTCGCGCCGGACATGCCGCTGATCCACAGCGACGGCAGCTCGGTGATCGTCCGCGGCCCGGTGGCGCGGCAATGGGCCAAGATCGCGCAGGGCGCCAAGGCCACCATCCGGCTCGCCTATGTGCGCCCCAAGGCAGCAGGCGAGCTCGACGTGTTCGACACCCACGCCTTCGGCGCCAAGGGCTCTTCGGCGGCCATCAAGACCGTGCTCGACCGCTGCGGCTGAAGCCTAGAGCTCGCGCGCCGACACCGGCGGGCGGGAGCGTTCCGGGGCGGCAAAATTTGCCGCAGGGCGGCAGCTTCGGCCCGGACCGGCAGCGCTCTGTCTTCCCCGGCGCCCGGCTAAGCCATTGACTCCATGAGAGAACCGCAACTGGCACGGAGCGTGCAAGGAAGCGGTTGGATCAATGTGTCTTTCGAGGCTGCGTACGTGTCCGTTACAGTCGGGTTCAGCCCAGTTACCCCGGGCAACAGCATGGTGGCCACCGGCGTCGCCGCCGGTGCCGGCCAGATGGCCGAAGGCGAAACCCCGCTGGGCTTCGTCGACGCGCTGCTGGCCATGCTGACCCAGTCGCTGGGCACCGGCACCGAACCGCAGACCGGCGGCGAAGCCGGCACGGGTACTGCCCCGGCCCCGCAGGTCGCCAATCTGGCAGATGTCGGGCTGGCGGTGGACACCGCCATCAAGACCGACCTGCCGGTGACCAAGGAACAGGTCAAGGACGGCAAAGCCCTGCTCGGCGACCTCGTAACGGCGCTGGCGGCCATGGACGACGCGGCCGACAACGGTCAGGCCGTCGACCCAGCCCTCGAAAAGAAGCTCAACGAGACGATCGAAGCCATTGCCGGCATGCTCGGCATCACCATGCCGACCGCACCGGTGACGACGCTGCCGACCGCACTCGCCGGCCAGCAGGTCACCGCGGATGTGGCCATCGATGCCGGCACGACGCCGCTGCCGCCGGGCTACCAGCTGCCCGAGGCCGGCGACAAGACCAAGCCCGACACCACCCTCGCGGACGATTTCCTCAAGGCGGTCGAAGCGGCCAAGACGCCGGTCATCGAGGACCAGCCGGAAACCGACGAGACCGGCAAGGTCAAGCCCAAGGCCGATGGCGAGACCGTCGACCCCGAAACGCCCATCGGCAAGCTGATCACCAAGCTGGCCGAGCTTGCCGACAAGCTCGAAGGCAAGCTGCCCGACATCGCCGCCAAGCTCGACGCGCTGGCCCAGAAGCTCGCGAGCCAGACCGTCGATCCGAAAATGCTGGCCAAGGTCGAAGCCGGGCTCGATGGCATCGATCTCGACGCGCTGCTCGGTCCCAAGCCGGACGCCACCAAGTCAGCCGCTCCGTCGCCGTTCACCGCACCGGCTTTGCCGACGCCCGAAGTGGTGACCGCGCCCAAGCAGACGGCGGAAGCGCCCAAGACCGAACCGCTGGCGGCCGCCAAGGAACCGGTGATCGCCAAGCCGGAAGAAAAGCCGGTCGCCAAGGACACCAAGCCCGAGCGCGCCGACACCGACAACAAGCCGCGCGATCGCGGCTTTGCCGCCCACCTCGCCGAGACGCGGGCCGAAAAGCTCGCCGACCAGCAGCAGAACCAGTCGGCCCAGGTGGCCGCGCAGGTCAAGACCGACATGGGCGTGGTTGCGCCCAAGGCCGTGCATGCCGCCTACCAGGCGCCGGTGCAGCAGATCAACATGCCGCAGGTGGCGTTCGAGGTCGTGCGCCAGTTCAGCCAGGGCGCCTCGCGCTTCCAGATCCGCCTCGATCCGCCCGAGCTCGGCCGCATCGATGTGCGCATGCAGGTCGACGGCGACGGCAATGTCCATGCCCGCATGACGGTGGAGCGCGCCGAAACGCTCGACCTGATGCAGCGCGACCAGCGCTCCCTGGAAAAGGCGCTGGCCCAGGCTGGCCTCGACAGCAGCAAGACCAGCCTCGAATTCTCGCTGCGGCAGAACCCGTTCGCGCGCGACGGCCAAAGCCAGCAGCAACAGCAGAACGGCCACAACCCGTTCCTCAACCGTAGTTCGGGCACCGAAGAAGTGGCCGAGATCGCAACGACCACCACCCAGTATCGCGGCTTGGCTTCGGCCAGCGGCGTGAACTTGTTCGTCTAGGAGGTTTCCATGGCAGTCAACGGCGTCGGCTCGAGCAGCAACAGCGCCCTTACCGGTTCGCGGAAGGGCATTGCCGACAATTTCGACACCTTCCTGCAGATCCTGACCACGCAGCTGCGGAACCAGAATCCCCTCGACCCGCTCGACACCAACCAGTTCACCCAGCAGCTGGTGCAGTTCACGGGCGTCGAGCAGCAGCTCAAGACCAACCAGTTCCTCGAAGCCATGATGCTGGCCAACCAGAACGCCGGCTCCTCGCAGGCGGTGGGCTACATTGGCAAGGAAATCACTGCCTCGGGCGTCAAGAGCGAACTGATCAACGGCAGCGCCCGCTGGCACTTCGCTGTCGACGAGCCGGCGCAGATCACCGTGCAGGTCAAGGACAAGGACGGCAACGTCGTGTTCCAGAAGGAAGGCAATGTCGCCAAGGGCGAGAGCGTCTTCAACTGGGATGGCATCGGCACCGACGGCACTCCGCGGCCCGACGGCACCTATTCGATCAACATCCAGGCTCGCAATTCCAACGGCCAGCTGATCCAGGCCGCCACCGAAATGACCGGCGAAGTCACCGGCGTCGACCTCACCGGCAGCGAGCCGGTGCTGATGGTCGGCAGCGCCCGCGTGAACATGTCCGCGGTGCTCTCGGTGCGCCAGAAGACGGCTGCGGAAACACCGACCGGGACGTAAGTCTCTCCGCACGCATAGCAGGCTGAAGCAGGGGCGCGGTCAGACCGCGCCTTTGTCGTTATTGCGCCGCTCTCGCCTCACATCCCGTCCAGGCGCCGCATTTTGAACCGGACAAGTCGCGTTTGCCGACACGGTCTTAACTGCTTGTAAGTTTTCGCTTCACCCAATTTTAAGCGCGTTGGGCTAGGGTTCCCGGGTGGTCAGTTTGAGTAATGAGTAGATGACCGTTCAAATGCGTCCTCGCGTAAAATACGTGATCGGCCCGGATGGAAGTCCGTTGACGATCGCGGACCTGCCGCCGAAGAATACACGGCGTTGGGTCATCCGTAGGAAGGCCGAAGTTGTTGCCGCCGTTCGCGGTGGGCTGCTGAGCCTGGAAGAGGCTTGCGCTCGTTACACGCTGAGCGTCGACGAGTTCCTCAACTGGCAGGCCGCTATCGACAAGCATGGTCTTGCCGGCCTGCGGACGACCTGGATCCAGCACTACCGCGAAGGCTGACAGAAGTCTTGCCTTCAACGAGTTCCGAAGCCCGCCCGGCTCTGCCGCGGCGGGTTTCGCATTTTGTGCCCATGGTGGCACGCCCTCGTGGTTCGACAGGCTCACCATGAGGGCTACTGGGATACCTCTGAGAACCTCATGGTGAGCTTGTCGAACCACGAGGTCGGGCTTGCTACGGCGTTTCCGGCCCGAGCCACGGCGCGCCGGCGGGGCGCTGTTTCATCGTCTCGTAGAAGGCGCCGACGGCCGGCAGGGCCTTGCGGTCGAACGGCGTCGAGAACCAGCGATGGCATGAGAGCGCCAGCGCGATGTCGGCCAGAGTGAAATCGGAACCGTAGACGAAGGCGCCGGTCTTTTGCAGCTGGCCCTCGAGTATCTCCATCCGCCCGGTCCATTTGGCTATGGAATCGGCAATGCGCGCCGGGTCCTGGAATGCCGGGTTCTTCCGCATCAGCGCGTAGACGGCGTAGCCCCAGGTCGGGTTGAGTTCGCCCAGCTGCCAGTAGAGCCATTGCTCGACGATCCCCTGCCCCTGCGGATCGGCGGGCAGCAGACCGGAGCGATGCTTGCGGGCCAGATAGGTCATGATGGCGTTGCTCTCCCAGAGCACGTAGCCATCGTCGACGATCACCGGCACCTGCGCATTGGGGTTGAGCGCGAGGAATTCCGGCACCTTCGGATCGCGCTGCGGCAGACCCCACTCCTCGCGATCGAACGGTACCCCGATCTCGTCGGCAGCCCAGATCACCTTGCGGACGTTGATCGAGGTGACGCGCCCCAGAAGCTTCAGCCTGGCCATGTTCATTTTTCCCTAACGATACCCGGCAGGAAGTGCCGCTTTCTCGCATTTTGCAAGGCCGCGTTAATACCTTCTTTACCATCCGCTAGGTAATTTTTGCCTATGGGGGTGGTCGGCGCGTTGCGGCCATCGGGATGTCTTTGCCGGGTGTCGCGTGGATAGTCTGCTGCAATTCTTCAACCGCCTGGGGCTGGTGCGGGTCGCCGCAATGGCCGTCGTCGCGGTGCTGATGCTGGGCTTTTTCGCCTTCCTCATCATGCGCGCCTCGACCCCGCAGATGGCGCCCCTCTACACCGGCCTCAGCCTTGAAGATTCGTCGGCGATCGTCACCGAGCTGCAGAGCCAGAACATCCCCTACGAACTGCGCGGCGACGGCGACACCATTCTTATCGCCCGCGACCAGATCACCACCACCCGAATGTCGCTGGCCGAGAACGGGCTCCCCACCCGCGGTCAGGTCGGCTACGAAATCTTCGACACCCAGAACACCCTGGGCGCCACCAGCTTCGTCCAGAACATCAACAATGTCCGCGCCCTCGAAGGCGAGCTGGCGCGCACCATCTCGTCGCTGGCGCGGATCAAGAGCGCCCGCGTGCACCTCGTGCTGCCCGAGCGCGAACTGTTCCGTCGCGAGCGCAAGGACCCGACCGCATCGATCGTGGTCGCCGTGCGGGGCGAACTGTCGGCCGGCGAAATCCGCGCCATCCAGCAGCTCGTCGCTTCCGCCATCGAAGGTCTCACCCCGAGCAAGGTGTCGATCGTCGACGATTCCGGCCGCCTGCTCGCCTCTGGCGCCGGCAACGACGAAACCTCCATCATGGCGAGCCAGATGGAAGAGCGGACGCTCGGCGTCGAGAGCCGCCTGCGCCAGCGCGTCGAAGACCTGCTGACCAATGTCGTCGGCTCGGGCCGCGCCCGCGTTCAGGTCAGCGCTGAACTCGATCTCAACCGCTCGAGCAAGACCTCCGAGACGTTCGACCCCAACGGCCAGGTGGTGCGCTCGACCCAGACCCGCGACCTTGCCAACCAGGCCACCGGCCCGGGCGATTCCGGCCAGGTGACGGTCGCCAACGAACTGCCGGGCGCTTCGCAGAATTCGGGCGCCAATGGCGGCACTTCGGAAACCGGCTCGACCACCGAAGAGACCACCAACTACGAAATCTCCAAGACCACCCAGACCGACATGACCGAGGCCGGCGGCATCAAGCGCCTGTCAATCGCCGTGCTGGTCGACGGCACCTACACCACCGACGCCCAGGGCAACTCGACCTACGCACCGCGGTCGCAGGCCGACCTCGACCAGATCACCGCTCTCGTGCGTTCGGCCATCGGCTTCGACCAGAACCGCGGCGACACCGTGCAGGTGTCCAACATGCAGTTCGCCGAACGCCCGGGCCTTACCGACCAGGGCACCTCGGAGGCTGGTCTCTTCGACTTCACCCGCGACGACCTGATGAACGGCGCCGAGATGCTGGTCACGCTGCTGATCGCCCTGGCGCTGGTGTTCTTCGTGATGCGCCCGCTGCTCAAGAAGGTGCTGGCGCCTGAGCCGAAGACCCCGCTCGCCCTGCCGGTCAGCGCCGAGATCGGCGGCCCAGGAGTCGAGGCCGCCGCGCCGCCACAGGTCCCGGCAGCGCAGCGCCTGCCCGACTGGATCGACGAAGCCAAATCGGCCGGCGCCGCCCAGGCCGAGACAGTCCGCAATGTCGGCGCGCTGATCGACGAAAATCCCAAGCAGGCCGCGCTGATCGTCCGCGATTGGCTCTCGAGTGCAGCGTAAGGCGAGGCCATGGCAAATCTACCCGCAGAAATGAACTCCATAGCTCCCGCCGCGATGGCGGCCAAGCAGTTGGTCGTCGGCGGCGATGCGGAATCGCGCAAGCTCAGCGGCGACGAAAAGGCCGCCGTGCTGCTGCTGGCGCTCGGCCCCGATTTCGGGCGGCCGATCCTGCAGGAGCTCGACGACATGGAGATCCGCCTCCTGTCGCGCGCCATGGTCAAGCTCGGGCCGATCACCCAGGACATGCTGGACGACCTGCTCGGCGAGTTCGTGGTGTCCATTTCCGCCAACGGCACCATCGCGGGCAATTCCGACACCACGCAGCGCCTGCTGCTGAGCTTCCTGCCGCCCGAGCGCGTCGACGCGATCATGGAAGAAATCCGCGGCCCGGCCGGCCGCAACATGTGGGAGAAGCTGTCCAACGTTCAGGAAGACGTTCTGGCGAGCTACCTCAAAAACGAATACCCCCAGACCATCGCCGTGGTGCTGTCCAAGATCGCTACCGAACATGCCAGCAAGGTGCTGGCGGCGCTGCCGGAAGAACTGGCGATCGAGGTCGTCACCCGCATGCTGGCGCTCGACCCGGTGCAGAAGGACATTCTCGAAAAGATCGAGACGACGCTGCGCACTGAGTTCATGTCGACGCTGAGCCACACCAAGCGCCGCGACAGCCACGAGCAGATGGCCGAGATCTTCAACGCCTTCGATCGCCAGACCGAAGCCAAGTTCATCACCAACCTCGAAGAGCACGACCGCGAGGGCGCCGACCGCATCAAGGCGCTGATGTTCACTTTCGAGGACCTGTCCAAGCTCGAGCCCGGCGCCATCCAGACGCTGCTGCAGAAGATGGAGAAGCGCGAGATCGCGCTGGCGCTCAAGGGCGCCAACGACACCATCAAGGAAACCTTCTTCGCCAACATGTCGGCCCGCGCCGGCAAGATGATGCAGGACGACATGACCTCGATGGGTCCGGTGCGTCTCAAGGACGTGGACGAAGCCCAGAGCCGCATGGTGGCAACCGCCAAGGACCTCGCGGCCCGCGGCGAGATCATCATCCAGAAGAACAAGGCCAACGAGGAGATGATCGGCTAAAATGTCCGCCGCTCCCGCCAAGTTCACCTTCGGCCTCGACCTCAGCCGCCACGAGGAGAGCAACTCCGTCTCCGAAGCCGCGATGGCGACGATGATGGCGGACTCGCGCACCGCCGGTTATGCGGAAGGCTTCGCGGCCGGCGAACAGAGCGTCTCGGCCAAGGCCGCCAAGCAGCTGACGCAGGCCGCCATGAGCCTTGCCGATCATGTTGCGGCGATGGCCGGCGGCCTCGACGATGCCCGCAACGAAACCCTGGCCGATGCGGTGGCGCTGTCGGTCAGCATCGCCCGCAAGCTCGCCGGCGCGCTGATGGCGGCGCAACCGACGGCGGAGATCGAGGCACTGATCGCCGAATGCCTCACCTCGCTCGATGGCGTGCCGCACCTCGTCATCCGCTGCAGCCCCGACCTGGCCGATCCGGTGCGTGAGATCGCGCAGTCGCGCATCGCCACCTCCGGTTTTTCGGGCCGGCTGGTGGTGATGGGCGATCCCGAGATCGGCCTGGGCGACGGGCGCATCGAATGGGTCGATGGCGGCCTCGTGCGCGACATGGCCGGGCTCTCTGACCAAATCGACTCCCGCATTGCGGCGTTCCTCGCCGCGCGGGGCATCAACCCGGACGCCTCGCGTCCCGAGGAGACTGAACAATGAGCACGGGCGAAACGGGCGCCGGCACCGGCGTCACCTTCGAGGAAATGCTTGCCCCCGGTCGCGACGGCGACGCCATGGTGGGCGAAAAGACCGCCGCCGATCTCGAGGCGGTATTCGACGTTCCCGTCCGCATCTCGGTGGTGCTCGGGCGCACCAAAGTGCCGGTGGCACAGCTGCTCAAGATGGATGTCGGCACGGTGGTCGAACTCGACCGCCAGGTCGGCGAGGCCGTCGAAATCTATGTCAACGACCGCCTGGTGGCGCGCGGTGAGATCGTGCTCGTCGAGAGCCGGCTCGGCGTCACCATGACTGAAATCATCAAGGCAGCGTAGGAGGCTCTCATGCGGCTACTCATCATCGGAGCCCTGGAAGGCCAGCTCAGCGAAGCCACCAAGCTCGCCATGGACGGCGGCGCCAGGGTGGCCCACGCGCCCTCGATCGAAATCGCCATGGCCAGCCTGCGCTCGGGCAAGGGCGCCGATCTGCTGCTGGTCGACGTGATGGTCGATATTCCCGGCCTGATCGCCGCGCTCGATGCCGAACGCTTCCACATCCCGGTCGTCGCCTGCGGTACCGAGACTAACGCGGCCGCCGCCGTCAACGCCATCCGCGCCGGCGCCAAGGAATACATCCCGCTGCCGCCCGACGCCGAACTGATCGCCGCCGTGATCGCCGCCGTGGCGCGCGAGTCGAGCGACTTCCTCTACCGCGACCCGGCCATGGCCCGCGTGGTGCAGCTGGCCGACCAGATCGCGCCGTCCGAAGCTTCGGTGCTGATCACCGGCGAGAGCGGCACCGGCAAGGAGGTGATGGCGAAATACATCCACGCCCGCTCCAAGCGCGCCAACCGTCCGTTCATCTCGATCAACTGTGCCGCCATTCCCGAGAACCTGCTCGAGAGCGAGCTGTTCGGCCACGAGAAGGGCGCCTTCACCGGCGCCATCGCGCGCCGCGTCGGCAAGTTCGAGGAGGCCTCGGGCGGCACGCTGCTGCTCGACGAAATCAGCGAGATGGACGTGCGCCTGCAGGCCAAGCTGCTGCGCGCGCTGCAGGAGCGGCTGATCGACCGCGTCGGCGGCACCAAGCCCGTGCCGGTCGATATCCGCGTGCTCGCCACCTCGAACCGCAACCTCGCCGAAGCCGTGCGCGAAGGCACCTTCCGCGAAGACCTGATGTTCCGCCTCAACGTCGTGAACCTCAAGCTGCCGCCGCTGCGCGACCGCCCCGGCGACACCGCCGCGCTGGCCGAGCATTTCGTCGAGAAATACGCCAAGGCCAACGGCCTCGGCCGTCGCGTGCTGTCGGCGGAGGCGCGCGAGGCGCTGCTCAAGGCGCCGTGGCCGGGCAATGTGCGCGAACTGGAGAACACGCTGCACCGCGCCGTGCTGCTTTCGGGCGGTGAAGTGATCGGCGCCGAGGCGATCCTGATGCCGGACGGCACCGGCCTCGTCGAGACCGCCAGCGCCGCCGGCCTTGCCGGCCAGCTCGCCCAGACCGCCGAAACGATGAGCCGCGTGCTCGTCGGCCGCACCGTGGCCGATGTCGAGCGCGACCTGATCCTCGACACGCTCGACCACGTGCTCGGCAACCGGACGCATGCCGCCAACATCCTCGGCATCTCGATCCGCACGCTGCGCAACAAGCTCAACCAGTACGCCGACGAAGGCACGTTCGTGCCCGGTCCCGGTGAACAGCGCCACACGGCAGCCTGAGGATAGCGAACACTTTGGCACCGAGCGCGTCACTTGGCTGATCTTTCCGCCCCCGGCCCGTCCTCCTCGGGATTCAAGTTCCCGAGCCTGAAGCAGATCAACCGCACGCTGGCGTCGACCGATATCGGCCTGGCGCTGGGCGTGATGGGGATCATCGTGATCCTCATCGTGCCGCTGCCGCCGCTGCTGCTCGACGTGCTGCTCGCCATCTCGATCGTCTTCTCGGTGATGATCCTGATGACGGCGCTGTTCATCCAGAAGCCGCTGGAATTCTCGTCGTTCCCGACGGTGCTGCTGATCGCGGCCATGCTGCGACTGGCGCTGAACCTCGCCACCACCCGCCTGATCCTCGCCGACGGCCATAACGGCACCGATGCGGCCGGTCACGTCATCGAGGCCTTCGGCCACTTCGTGACGCGCGGCAACTTCATCATCGGTATCGTGGTGTTCGCGATCCTCCTGATCGTGAACTTCATCGTCATCACCAAGGGCTCGGGCCGTATCGCGGAAGTCGCGGCGCGCTTCAATTTGGACGCCATGCCCGGCAAGCAGATGGCGATCGACGCCGACCTCTCGGCCGGCCTAATCGACGAAGCCACCGCCAAGTCGCGGCGCGCCGAACTCGAAGGCGAAAGCGCCTTCTTCGGTAACATGGACGGCGCCAGCAAGTTCGTGCGCGGCGACGCCATTGCGGGCCTCCTCATCACCTTCATCAACGTCATTGCCGGCATGATCATCGGCATGATGCAGGAAGGCCTGAGCTTCCAGGAAGCCGGCGCCAACTACACGCTGCTGACCATCGGCGACGGCCTCGTCAGCCAGATCCCGGCGCTGATCGTTTCGACCGCCGCCGGTATCCTCGTCTCCAAGGCCGGCGTCACCGGCTCCGCCGACAAGGCGCTGGTGACGCAGTTCACCAGCTACCCCAAGGCGCTGGGCATGTCGGCCGCGGTGATCGCCGCGCTGGCGCTGCTGCCGGGGATGCCCATCATCCCGTTCCTCGGCCTCGCCGGCGGCGTGGGCTGGCTCGCCTACAAGTCGAGCGGCAAGAAGGCGGCCACCGAACAGAAGACCATTCTCGACGCGGTGAAGGCTGCCCAGACTGCGCCGGGCGCTGGCCCAGGCGCAGCGGCGGAAGAGGCGCCGATTTCGGACAGCCTGCGCATCGACGAGCTCAAGCTCGAACTGGGCTACGGCCTGCTCTCGCTGGTCAAGGAAGACGAGAGCGGCTCCGACCGGTTGACCGAGCAGATCAAGGCGCTGCGCCGTCAGCTCGCCACCGAACTCGGCTTCATCATGCCGCCGGTGCGCATCCTCGACAACATGCAGCTCGAGCCCAACGACTATCGCATCAAGATCAAGGAAGTCGACGCCGGACACGGCCAGATCTTTGCCGCCCAGCTGATGATCATGGACCCCATGGGCAAGGACATCAACCTGCCCGGCGTCCACACGGTCGAGCCGACCTTCGGCCTGCCGGCGACCTGGATCGACCCGGCGCTGCGCGACGAGGCCGAACTGCGCGGCTATTCGATCATCGATCCCTCGACGGTGATCTCGACCCACCTGACCGAAGTGCTCAAGGCCAATGTGGCGGACCTGCTGAGCTATGCTAATGTGCAGTCGCTGCTGGCCGGCCTCTCCAAGGACCAGCAGAAGCTCATCGAGGACATCGTGCCGGGCCAGATCTCGGTCTCGGGCATCCAGCGCGTGCTGCAGACGCTGCTGGCCGAGCGCATCTCGATCCGCGACCTGCCCACCATCCTCGAAGGCATGGCCGAAGTGGCCGGCCCCGGCCGCACGCCGCAGATGATCGCCGAGCACGTGCGCTCGCGCCTCGCCCGGCAGCTCTGCGCCGCCAATCTGGGGCCCGACGGCAACCTGCCGCTGCTAACGCTCTCGCCGCAATGGGAGCGCGATTTC
>VFQO010000338.1_pt1 | contig 53353 bp, 57 predicted proteins | sample 3512331 | NCBI WGS metagenome assembly VFQO01 (sample SAMN10412371, study PRJNA504923) | tailings metagenome | isolation source: Replicate 3 from Balatoc abandoned mine | place: Philippines: Itogon, Benguet | collected 2017-08-28 | reverse complement strand
GCCATCAGGCGGGCTCCACTTCGACAAGATCAAAAAACGGCGTTTGCTCGACCAGCCTGCCCAGGCCGATGCGGCGGCGTTCGCCCTGGTGCCACAGGTCGGCCGTGCGCCCGCGCTGGTAATGGCCTTGCGGCAGCAGCAGGCGCTCCTCGGTCTGCAGGACGGGGTTGGCCGGAATCAGCAGGGCCGGCTGTCCCAGATTGGCGGCACTGCCTTCGGCAAAGCGCAGCACGACCGAGGCGGCATTGGGCGAAAGTTTTTCCACACCGGCCACCACGATCTGGCCCTTGGACATTTTTCCCCAGCGGATGACGCCGAGCAGCCAGGCTGCATCCGCCGTGTCCTCCTCGCGCAGCGCGATCGGATTGCCCATGCGCACCTGGGCAACTTCCTGTGCGTGCGCTGAAATCGCGAGACCGCTCGCGCTGTCGTTGGCTACTTGCCAGCGGGCGGGCGCCACCTGGTTGGCGGGCAGCCCCGCGTTTGCCTGAGGCGAAAGGGCAAGCTTGTACTTGGGGTCGAACAGCCGGTGTATGGCCGAAATGCCGCTGATCACTTCCACGTGGGTCAGGCCCGGTGCGTAGCGCTTGAAGCTGCGCCGGTTTCCGCCGCGCCAGGCCTGGTGCAACCGGGCAAGGAGATGCGGACCGTTGATCCGGTGCGGCATCCCGGTCAGGCCAAGGTTGCGGAAGTCTTCGCCGTTGCGCAAGCTGGCGAGCAGGCTGCGCAGGTGCTTGCAGAGCGCTTGCGTATCCAGTGCGAGGCATGCGGAAGCATCCTCGGTATCTTCGTTGACAGCAGGGCTGTCGGATCCGGGGTTGATCAGGAACGCCGCCTTCCTGTCTTGGCCGCCTCGGCGGAGCTCGGCAAGCTGGCCGAACTTGCTCAGGCAGGCGAGGGTGACTTCGATTTCCGGACGGGTGAACCTGTACGGGTCGGCCAGCGCCAGCAGCAGGGCGCGCTTGTAAAGGGTTTCGGCGGAGTGTCCGGCATCGTCGGCCACGACGTCGCCCCAGCCTTCTTCGCTGATTGCAGCATGCAACTGATGCAGTTCGTGCCAGCCATGCAGGGGCGGCGAGGTATAGCTGCGGTAGCTGGTGCAGATCTGATTCGACAGCGCGGCCAGCAGATGGGTCAGCGTTGTCTGCCGGGCTTTCGTGCCGCCGAACAGGGAGCGCTTGCGCTGGAGCGCGAGGCTGACCAGTTTCCAGGCATGTGCGAGTTCGATCGCGAGCTCACAGGCGAGATTGGCGGCCTGCCTGTGTACCACGCTCTGCGGTGTGCCGTTTTCCGGCAGGCTGGCAACAAGCTGCTCGATCATCTGCTGCACCGCGGCCTCATGCAGCAGGGTCAGCCTTGCCCGCAGGTCTTCGTCCAGTTCACTGCGGTTCAGCCGGCCCAGTTCGGCGACGAGTCTTTGTGCGGCTTCTTCGCCGGCTTTCCCGGACAACTGATCGAGCCATTCGGCAACCGCTGCAGGGCGGGTCTCGGGCGCCTGTTTCAGGGCCTGCCCGGGTTTGGGGGTATGCAGGGTGAGTAGGGACATGGGCTGGGGCTTGCAGCTCCGGGATTCAATTAAAATGGCCCCAATTCTACTGGGTAGCGGGGCAAAAACATGTATTCCTGTATGGCCGCGGGAGCGGGCTTCCTGGGCGCCTGGGCGCTGGTTCTGGTCTGGCATGTGCAGGCGGGCGGCCTCTTTGCACTGCCGGCGAACGCTTTGGCCTATGCCGTGCTTGCGGCATATGCGCTGGCACTGGCCGGCCGCTGCATGCCTGTCTGGCATCCCGCGCTCAAGCGCGTATCCGTGCTGATCGGCGGTGCAGTGCTTGCCGGCATCGATGTCGGCATCACCGGGCTGCAGGGCGAAGACGCGCAAAAAGGCTTTTTCGCCGCACTGCTGGGTATCGCGCTGGCGGTGCTCGCCGCACGCCATGCCCCCGCACGACTGCGCAGGCGCTGGCTGGGTGGCGAAAACGCCTAGCCGCCGCCTCCGCCCGAACCGATGCCGTGCGCGGCGGCGAGCACGAGGGCGTCGAAGTCATCAGCCTGCATTAGACCCTTTTCTACCACGATGTCCTTCACCGGGCGCCCGGATTTTTCCGATTCCTTGGCGATCTCTGCCGCCTGCATGTAGCCGATCTGCGTGTTGAGCAGGGTGGCAAGCCCGACGCTCTGGTGGATGAAGAAGGCGCAGCGCTCGCGATTGACGACGATGCCCTTGAGGTTCTTTTCGGTGGCCGCGTTCATGGCGTTGGTGAGCCAGTCCATGGCGTCGAACAGGGCCGAGCCCATGGCCGGCATCATCACGTTGAGCTCCAGCTGCCCGGCCTGGGTCATCAGCGCCACGGCATGGTCCTGGCCCAGCACCTGGAAGCAGACCTGGTTCAGCATTTCGAACATCACCGGATTGACCTTGCCCGGCATGATGCTGGACCCCGGCTGCACTGCCGGCAGGGTGATCTCGCCGAGGCCCGTGCGCGGACCGGAGGCGAGCAGGCGCAGGTCGTTGGCAATGCGCGTGAGCTCCAGCGCAAGGCCGCGGATGCGCGCGGACAGGTCCTGCAGGTCGAGCATCGACTGCATCTGCGCCGCCAGCTGACTGGACTTGATCGGCTCGCCAGTCAGCTTGGCAAGTTCGGCAGCGACCTTTTCGGGATACCCCGGTGAGGTGTTGAGCGCGGTGCCGGCGGCCGAGCCGCCGAGGCCGATTTCCCCCAGCTTCTCGCGACAGGAGGCGAGGTTGGCGGCGGCGCGCCTGAGCGTCCAGGCATAGGCGGCGAACTCGATGCCGAGGGTGGTGGGCACGGCGTCCTGCAGATGGGTACGCCCGGATTTCACCGTGTCCTTCTCGCGCTCGGCCAGACGCTCGAATTCAACGGCTATGTTCTCTGCCGCATCGACCAGGCGCGGCAGCTTGGCGAGGCAGGCGAGGCGGATGGCGGTGGGGATGGTGTCGTTGGTCGACTGCCCCATGTTGACGTCGTCATTGGGGTTGACCGGCCTGTAGGCGCCCTTTTCACTGCCCAGCGCAACGTTGGCCAGGTTGGCCACCACCTCGTTGGTGTTCATGTTGTGGCTGGTGCCGGCGCCAGCCTGGAAGCGGTCTACCACGAATTGATCCAGGTATTCCCCCCGCAGGATGCGCTCGCAGGCCGTGACGATGGCGTCGCGCTTTTCCACCGGGAGCCAGCCGGGCTGGCAGTTGGCGCGTGCGGCCGCCAGCTTGATCAGGACGTGTGCACGGATGAAATCCGCGTCGGGGCGACGCCCGGAAATGGGAAAATTGTCGATCGCGCGTGCGGTCTGGATGCCATACCAGGCATCCTGCGGAACTTGGTACTCGCCCAGCGAGTCTTTCTCGGTACGAAAATTGGCCATAACGCTTTTACCATGCTCAATAAACGTCCATTTTACCTGCTCGCGCTCGGCTTGCTGCTGTTTGCCGGCACCCCCCTGCGTGCCGCGGAATTCAGCATGACCGATACCGCCGGCAAGGCGCACACGCTCTCGCACTACCAGGGCAAGTGGGTGCTGATCAATTTCTGGGCGACCTGGTGTCCTCCCTGTCTTGAGGAAATTCCCGAGCTCGTGGATCTGCACGGAAACGGGAGCGGCAATGTCGTGGTGCTGGGCGTGGCCATGGATTATCGCGATGGCGAGGATGTGAAGCGTTTTGCCGACAGTATGCTGGTGAACTATCCCGTTATTCTCGGGGACCGCAGGCTGGCGGCGCAGGTCGGCCCGGTGCAGGGATTGCCCACGACTTACCTTTATAATCCACAGGGCAGGCTGGTGGCCCGCCAGGTGGGCGCCATCACGCGCGCGGAGATCGAGAGCTTCATCCGCGGCACGGAGAAAACGACGCGTAAACAGTAACGACGCGTAAACAGTAAGGATTCGACATGAAACGTTGGTTGGTAAGTTTGTTGCTGTGCCTTCCGCTCATCGCGGTCGCCGAAGTGCGCGATGCAGGCAAGCATTTCTTCGATCCCAAGCTCGGCGATTTTCAGGAAGAACTGGCGGCCGCCAAGCAGCAGGGCAAGTAGGGCGTCATGCTGTTTTTCGAGATGGACGACTGCCCGTTCTGTGAGCGTATGAAAGTCACCATCCTCAACCAGTCCGAGGTACAGGATTACTATCGCAAGCACTTTCTGGTTTTCCCGATCGATACCCAGGGAGATGTGCCGATGACCGACTTCAAGGGCAATGAAACCGTGGAAAAAGCCTTTGCCTTGCAGCAGCGCGTGCGCGCCACCCCGGTCATCATGTTCTTCGACCTCGAAGGCAGCCCTGTCGCACGCCACACCGGCCCGAGCAAGGACAAGGACGATTTCCTGATGCTGGGTCGCTATGTGGTGGAAGGCGCGTACAGGCAGATGCCCTTCGAACGCTACAAGAAAACCCAAGCCGGCAAATGAAGCGAGTGCTATCGGCCAGCCTGCTGCTGGCAGCGGTGTCCGCGCTCGCGGCGGAAACACCTTTGACCCTGGAAGCAGCGCTATCCACCGCGGATGCCGCGCACCCGGTCATGCAAGCTGCGCGCGCAGACCTTGACCTGGCGCTGGCCGACGAGAAAGTCGCCGGCAGCGTCAACGACGCGACCCTGGCTGCCGAAGCCATCCTGCGCCGGGGCAGGCCGACAGTCGGCGATGACGACTGGCTGGATGACAACGTTGGCCGTCTGGTGTTGCGCAAGACACTGCTCGATTTTGGCCGCGAGAGCGGGCAGGTGGCCGCGGCTCGCCAGGAAGTGAATGCGCGCCAGCTCGCCCTGATGGATACGCGCGATGCGCGGCGCATCGACATCATGGCGCGCTTCTTCGACGTGCTGCTGGCGGATGCTCGCTATGGCGCGGAAAACGAATTCATGGCGGTGCATTACGTCAGGTGGGACGATTCGAAAAAGCGCCATGAACTCGGCGAGATGAGCGACAGCCAGCTGGCCGAGCTCGAGGTGCGTTTCCAGGACGCGCGCGAGCGGCGCAACCGCAGCTTGATGGCGCAGCGCGCGACCCGCCAGAGACTGGCCAACGCGCTCAACCAGCCGGGCAGGCTGCCGAGTGTGCTGGCCCTGCCGCAGCTCGGGCACAACGATTTGTCGTTGCCGACTTACGAGGATTTGCTGCCGCTGGCGCTCGAATCCAACCGCAAGCTGCTGGCCCTGCAGGCGCAATTGAACGCGGTGGCTTCTCGCAGTGACGCGATCCGCGCCAGCCGCGCGCCGCCCCTCGACGTGGAAGTGATCGCCGGCGATTACAGCCGCGACACCAGCACGCGCGACCGCCTGAGCGGCGGCCTTGTCCTCAACTGGCCGCTTTACCAGGGTGAGCGCGTCGACAGTCGGCTGGCCAGGCAGGTGGCCGAGCGTACACGCCTGGAGGCCCAGGTCGAGCAGGCCCGCCGCGAACTGTCCGAAGGCCTGCTGGAAACCCTGCAGGAGATTGAATGGCTGCGCAGTTCCGCGCGTCCCGCCGCGCGCGCCCAGATTGACTATCGCGACAAGGCGCTCGATCGGGCGCGCGCCGAGTACGAACTGGAGATGCGCACCAATCTTGGCGAGACCATGGCAGAAACGCAGCAGGCGGCGATTCGCGCCAGTGAGGCCGAGTATCGGCTGGCCCTCGCCTTGGCAAGGCTGGAGGCCCTGGTCGGCCAGACGCTGACCGCGTTGGCAACCCAAACCAAACTTACGGAGAACTGATGAGCCAGGCCAACTACGTGATCAGGGGTTCGGCATTCCTGGCAGCCATGATGCTGGCTGCCGCGGTCTGGGCTGCGGACCGGGTGCCGCTGACCACGCCGGTCTCCGGCGTGGTGAAGGAAGTCTACGTGCAGGTCGGACAAAAGGTGAAGAAGGGCGACAGGCTGCTGGCGCTCGACGATACCCGTCTCAGGGCGCGCGTCATGGAAGCTGAAGCGGGCCTGATGCGCTTCAGGCAGGAAGCCGAGGAAGCCGGGCGCGAACTCAAGCGTGCACAGGAGCTCTACGACCGCGGTGTCAGTTCCACCACCGAGTTCGACGCAGCGAAGCTCAGGCATGCGCGTGCCGTCGCCAATGCGCAGGAAGCCGAGGCGCGCCTCATCATCGCGCAGAAGAATCTCGATGACAGCGTGCTCAAGGCGCCGTTCGACGGCGTCGTGCGGGTGCGTGAAGCCGAACCCGGCATGTACGTGCCGGCACAGCTCGATCCGCCGACGCTTATCATTCTCGGCAAGATCCGCTAAGGACAAGATTCATCAGGATTTGCGCAGGCGCAAGGCCTGCAAGGCGATTACAGGCCGGCGGTCTTGGTGGGGGCGGTGTAGCGCCAGTTCTTCTGCCAGGCGTTGACCACCAGGGTCGGGTATTCCGCCCGGCCCAGGCTGCCGTTGTAGCGACCCAGGGCGCGGAAGAGGTCGCCCTTCTCGATGTCGATGTAGTGGCGCAAGATGAGCGCGCCATATCTGAGGTTGGTGCGCAGGTGGAACAGGTTGTGCTCCGGCGTGCCGATCACCTTGAGCCAGAACGGCATGACCTGGGTGTAGCCGCGCGCACCGACCGGCGATACGGCGTACTTCTTGAAGCCGCTTTCGACCTGGATCAGCCCCAGCATGAGTTCCGGGTCCAGCCCGGCGCGGGTGGCCTCGTAATACAGGGTTTGCAGGAATTCGAGGCGCTCGGCCTCGTCCGGGATACGCCTCGTCAGGCGTTTCGACATCTCGCCGAGCCAGGCCTGGGCTTCGGCTGCCTTCAGCACCGAAACCTGGGTCACGGCTACGTCGGCCAGGGATTTCGACAGGTAGGCACGGGCCGAGGCCGACATCGGCTCGTACATCTGCGCGCCGGCAAAAACCGTCCCTGCCGCACCCAGCAACAGGGCGGCGAGCGTGAGTCTGGCGGTCGTCAGTCGTTTCATGCAGCCTTCAGTATATCCAGCAAAAGTTTCGATATCTCGCTTAACGGCACATTCCGGGCCGAACTTTCGTGACGCGGCAGATATTCCACCATGCCTTCCTTGAGGCCGCGTTCGCCGATGGTGACGCGGTGGGGGATGCCGATCAGCTCGGCATCGGCGAACATGACGCCCGGGCGTTCGTCACGATCGTCCAGCAGCACCTCGACACCGGCTGCGCCCAGTTCCTGGTATAGCTTGTCCGCCGCCTGTCTGGCGGCTTCGCTCTTGTGGTAGCCGATGGGGGTGATGACCACGGCGAAGGGCGCCATGGACTCGGGCCAGATGATGCCTCGGTCGTCATGGTTCTGCTCGATGGCGGCCGCCACCACGCGCGAAACGCCGATGCCGTAGCAGCCCATTTCCATGACCTGCGACTTGCCGTTCTCGTCGAGGAAGGTTGCCGACAGGGATTCTGAATACTTGGTGCGCAACTGGAATACGTGGCCGACCTCGATGCCGCGGCACAGTTCCAGGCTGCCCTTGCCGTCGGGGCTGGGATCGCCCGCCACCACGTTGCGGATGTCGACAAACAGGGGCTCGGGCAGGTCACGGCCGAAATTGACGCCAGTGTAGTGATGGCCGGTGTCGTTGGCGCCGCAAACGAAATCGGCGAGGCTCATCAGCGCGCGGTCGGCCAGCACCGGGATGTTGAGACCTACCGGGCCGACCGAGCCGGGGGCGGCCCCGCTGATGTCGCGCACCACGGTGTCGGCGGCGAAGCGCACTTCGTCCGGCAGTTGTTCGAGCTTGGCGGCCTTGATTTCGTTCAGTTGGTGGTCGCCGCGCAAGAGCAGGGCGACGGGGCCGTCGTTGCCTTCGACGATGAGGGTCTTGACCATGCGGCTGGGCTCGATTTTGAGGAAGGCGGAGACTTCCTCGATGCTGTGCTGGCCGGGGGTGTAGACCTTTTCCAGCGTGGCGCCGGGTGCGGGGCGGGATGCGGTCGGCGGCAGCGCCTCGGCCAGTTCGACGTTGGCAGCGTAGTCGGAATCGGGGCAGTAGGCGAGCGCGTCCTCGCCGGAATCGGCCAGCACGTGGAATTCGTGCGAGCCGGAGCCGCCGATGGCGCCGGTGTCGGCGGCGACGGCGCGGAACTTCAGCCCCAGGCGGGTGAAGATGCGCGTGTAGGTGTCGTACATCTCGCGGTATTCGCGCTGCAGGTCTTCAAAGCTGCTGTGGAAGGAATAGGCGTCCTTCATCAGGAACTCGCGCGCGCGCATGACGCCGAAGCGCGGGCGGATTTCGTCGCGGAACTTGGTCTGGATCTGGTAGAAGTTAACCGGCAACTGGCGGTAGCTGCGGATTTCCTTGCGCGCGATGTCGGTGATGACTTCCTCGTGGGTGGGGCCGAAGCAGAAGTCACGCTCATGGCGGTCCTTGATCTTCAGCATCTGCGGGCCGAATACCGCCCAGCGCCCGGATTCCTGCCACAGTTCGGCTGGCTGCACGGCGGGCATGAAGAGCTCCACTGCGCCAGATTGATTCATTTCCTCGCGCACGATGGTTTCGACTTTTCTCAGCACGCGCAGGCCTAGCGGCATCCAGGAATAAAGCCCGGAGCCGAGGCGGCGGATCATGCCGGCGCGCAGCATCAGCTTGTGGGAAACCAGTTCGGCCTCGGCGGGCGCTTCCTTGCTGGTGGAGAGGAAAAACTGCGAAAGGCGCATGGTGGGGTCGGGTAAAATTCGTAAAACCGCGATTTTACTCCACGCCCCACCACTCACGCCTCACCCGATATGCGCCTGTTCTCCAAACGTCTCGCCAAATCCGTCAGCCCGGATCAGACCGTCGAAGTCACCGAGTCCCGCGGTATCCGGCAGTTGCAACTGGGTACCCAGGCGATCCAGAGCTCCATGCGCATTTCCCGCCCATGGGACCTGGAACTCGCCTATACCCGGGCGATGATGGCTTTCCTGCTGTTTCGCGCCGGACCTGACGAGGTGCTGATGATCGGCCTGGGCGGCGGCTCGCTGGCCAAGTTCATGCGCAAACATCGGCCGCAGACGCGCATCACTGCGGTGGAGATTTCGCCCCAGGTGGTGTCAGCCGCGCGCAGCCATTTCTTCCTGCCCGAGGACGACGAGCATCTGCAGGTGCTCGTCGAGGACGGTGCCGTCTACGTGCCGGCGCATCCGGCCAGCACCGACATCATCCTGCTGGACGGCTTCGATGCCGGCAATCAGGTGGAAGCGCTGGCTTCGCTCGGGTTCTACCAGGCTTGCCGCCGCGCGCTGAAGCCGGGCGGCGTGCTGGTGGTCAACCTGTGGGGGCGCGATCCCGAGTTTGTCACCTGGTTTTCCCACCTGGTCGCGGCTTTCGATGGCCAGGTCGCCTGGCTGCCGATAATGGGCAAGAGCAATGTCATTGCCTTTGCCCTGGTTGACGAGGACGGCCCGGAAAGACTTGCGCGGGCGGAAATCGACAAGTTAGTGAAGCAGTGGGGGCTTGATTTCGCCATGTTCCGGCGTGAACTGCGCTGGGCTGGCGAAGTGGCGCCGCTGCTCGACAAAAATCGCTGAATATCGAACAAAAACCTTGAGAATCAAGGCCCGGCGGCGCGGTTGGCAAGGTTGCATTTTCGCCCCCGTGTGTGGACAATGCGAGTAGAGACTAATTGATGGAAAGGTGGCGGCGATGATCGACCGCGACGGCTACCGCCCCAACGTCGGCATTATCTTGTGCAACGCCAGAAACCAGGTGTTCTGGGCCAAGCGCATCAACCAGCATGCCTGGCAGTTCCCGCAGGGCGGCATTCAGCCCGGGGAATCGCCCGAGCAGGCCATGTATCGCGAGCTGAACGAGGAAGTCGGCCTGCTGCCCGAACATGTGCGCATCCTGGGGCGCACGCGCAACTGGCTGCGCTACGATGTGCCCAGCCAATGGACGCGCCGCGACAACCGGGGCATCTACCGCGGCCAGAAACAGATCTGGTTCCTGTTGCGGCTGACCGGGCGCGACTGCGATGTGAGCTTGCGCGCGAGCGGCCACCCCGAGTTCGACGCCTGGCGCTGGTGCGAATACTGGATCGAACTCGAATCGGTGGTCGAATTCAAGCGCGACGTCTACCGCCTGGCGCTTGAAGAACTCGAGCATTTCCTGCATCGGGACGTGCGCTTCCTGCGCCGCCGCCCCGAGCGCAACGAACAGCAGCTTGCCGGACATGGGCTGGCCCCGGTTGCCAAGGAGCCCGCAGTCTGAGGGCTTGCCCCGCAGCGGGCTGCACATGCAGCCCGGCGTGCCCTTGTGGAAACTCGCACCGACGCGTGACGAAACCGGAAAACCGCTGTGCGATTTCATGGTGCTGATCCCGCGCCTGAAAATGCGGCAGCCGGCTTACATCGGCGATGCCCAGAACTGGATTGCCGGCGTGCTCAATCGGCATCAGGAAGTCGTGTTCGCCAACATGGACCTGAAACTCAACCTGCTTTGGGTGTCGCACCGCTACCGCGCCGGCCTCATGCTGGAAATCATCAGCGCCATTCGGACGCAACTGCCCGAAGCGGTACTGGTGGCGCACAACACGCGCTGAATTCTCAGGCCGTGCTTGAATGCCTTGCGGCCCAAGCCTGTCCCGCAAGGCCGTTTTCCCTTTTTGGCACCCCCTTGAAACGCGTGAATATTTCCTGATATTGCCTAGGCAATACGAAGCCTATATACTTGAGCAAATTAATCGGGTATTTTTCTCTGGAGCAAACGCTAAATGGCAATGACCGAACAGCAGGTTCAATCCGCCCTCAAGGAACTGATTGACCCCAACACCAAAAAGGATTTTGTCTCCACCAAGTCCGTGAAGGGCATCAAGGTGGACGGCGACACTGTCTCTGTGGACATCGTGCTGGGCTATCCGGCCAAGAGCCAGCTCGCCGGCATCAAGGCCATGGTCGAGGACAAACTCAAGGCAGCCGGCGCCGCCAGCGCCACTGCCAACTTGAGCTTCAAGATCGTCTCCCACAGCGTGCAGAAGGGCGTCAAGCTGGTGCCCGGCATCAAGAACATCATCGCCGTCGCCTCCGGCAAGGGCGGCGTGGGCAAGTCCACCACCGCCGTCAACCTGGCGCTGGCTCTGGCGGCCGAGGGCGCCAACGTGGCCATGCTCGACGCCGACATCTACGGTCCTTCGCAGCCCACGATGCTGGGCATCGGCGGCCGTCCCGAATCCGCCGACGGCAAGACCCTGGAGCCCATGATGGGCCACGGCATCCAGGCCATGTCCATCGGTTTCATGATCGACCCCGACACTCCCATGGTCTGGCGCGGCCCCATGGTGACCCAGGCGCTGGAACAACTGCTGAACGACACCAACTGGAAGGACGTCGACTACCTGGTGGTGGACATGCCCCCCGGCACCGGCGACGTGCAGCTGACCCTGGCCCAGCGCGTGCCGGTGACCGGCGCCGTAATCGTCACCACCCCGCAGGACATCGCGCTGATCGACGCACGCAAGGGCCTGAAGATGTTCGAAAAGGTCGGCATTCCGATCATGGGCGTGGTCGAGAACATGTCGCTGCACATCTGCTCCAAGTGCGGCCACGAAGAGCGCATCTTCGGCGAGGGCGGCGGCGAGCGGATGTGCAAGGATTACAACGTCGAATTCCTCGGCGCGCTGCCGCTGGACATCCAGATCCGCGAGGAAACCGATGCCGGCAAGCCCACCGTGGTGGCGGCGCCCGAGTCGCGCATTGCCGACATCTACCGCCAGATCGCCCGCCGCGTGGCGGTGAAGATCGGCGAGTCGGCGGTGGACCACACCAGCAAATTCCCCAATATCGTGATCCAGAACACCTGATATCCCGCGATGCGGACAACAAAGGGGGCCATGCGGCCCCCTTTGTTTTTTTGCAAACTCGCCGCCTTCTTCGTGGATAATTGCCTTTTTTAACGCCAACCAGAGAGCAGGATGAGCATCAAGTCCGACAAGTGGATCCGTCGCATGGCAGAAAGCCACGGCATGATCGAGCCTTTCGAGCCCGGCCAGGTCAAGGAGGTCGCCGGCCGCCGCATCGTGTCCTACGGCACCTCGTCCTACGGCTACGACGTGCGCTGCTCGAACGAATTCAAGGTCTTCACCAACCTCAACCATACCCTGGTCGACCCCAAGGCCTTCGATCCGGATTCGTTCGTCGAAATCAGCGGCGAATCCTGCATCATCCCGCCCAATTCCTTCGCGCTGGCGCGCACCGTCGAATATTTCCGCATCCCGCGCAACGTCCTGACCATTTGCCTGGGCAAATCGACCTATGCGCGCTGCGGCATCATCGTCAATGTCACCCCCCTGGAACCGGAGTGGGAAGGCCACGTGACCCTGGAATTCTCCAACACCACGCCGCTGCCCGCGCGCATCTATGCCAACGAAGGCGTGGCGCAGATGCTGTTCCTGGAGTCCGACGAAGTCTGCGAGACCTCGTACAAGGATCGCGGCGGCAAGTACCAGGGCCAGACCGGCGTGACTTTGCCTAAGATATAAAAGAACTGAAGTGCCGGGGGCTGGGCGCCGCAACGGGCACTTGGCCCCCGGCTCTTTTGCCTCAGCACTGGAGCACTATATGAGATTCCGTTTTCCCGTCGTCGTCATCGACGAAGACTTCCGTTCCGAGAATGCCAGCGGTCTCGGCATCCGCGCCCTGGCTACCGCCATCGAGGGCGAGGGGCTCGAGGTTCTGGGCGTCACCAGCTTCGGCGACGTGGCTTCTTTCGCGCAGCAGCAAAGCCGCGCCTCGACCTTCATCCTGTCGATCGACGACGAGCAGTTCTCCAGCCCGGATCTGGCCAACGAAGCCGTCGCGACCCTGCGCACCTTCGTCGAGGAAATCCGCTTTCGCAACGCCGCCATTCCGATTTTTCTCTACGGTGAAACCCGCACCTCGCGCCACATCCCCAATGACGTGCTGCGCGAACTGCATGGCTTCATTCACATGTACGAGGATACGCCCGAGTTCATCGCGCGCTACGTGGTGCGAGAGGCGCGCGCCTATCTCGATTCGCTGCCGCCGCCGTTTTTCAGGGCGCTGACGCACTACGCCGCCGACGGCTCCTATTCCTGGCATTGCCCCGGCCACTCCGGCGGGGTAGCCTTCCTGAAGAGCCCGGTGGGGCAGATGTTCCACCAGTTCTTCGGCGAAAACCTGCTGCGCGCCGATGTCTGCAACGCGGTCGAGGAACTCGGCCAATTGCTCGACCACACCGGGCCGGTAGCGGCGTCCGAACTCAACGCCGCGCGCATCTTCAACTGCGATCACCTGTTCTTCGTCACCAACGGCACCTCCACCTCGAACAAGATGGTGTGGCATTCCGCAGTGGCGCCCGGCGACGTGGTGGTGGTGGATCGCAACTGCCACAAGTCCATCCTGCATGCCATTACCATGACCGGCGCGATTCCGGTGTTTCTCACGCCGACACGCAACCACTACGGCATCATCGGCCCGATCCCGAAAGAAGAATTCCGTTGGGAGAACATCGAGAAGAAGATTGCCGCCCATCCCTTCGCTAGCAAGAGCAAAGGCAAGCCGCGCATCCTCACCATCACCCAGAGCACCTACGACGGCATCCTCTACAACGTCGATGCCATCAAGGAGATGCTCGACGGCAGGATCGACACCCTGCATTTCGACGAAGCCTGGCTGCCGCACGCCACCTTCCATGACTACTATCGCGGCATGCACGCCATCGGCCGCGACCGCCCGCGCTGCCAGGAGTCCATGGTGTTCTCCACACAGTCCACGCACAAGCTGCTGGCGGGCCTGAGCCAGGCTTCGCAGATACTGATCCAGGACTCGCAGACCCGCAAGCTCGACCGCGACGTGTTCAACGAGGCTTATCTCATGCACACCTCGACCAGCCCGCAGTACGCCATCATCGCCTCCTGCGACGTGGCCGTCGCGATGATGGAGCCGCCAGGCGGCACGGCGCTGGTGGAAGAGTCCATCGCCGAGGCGCTTGATTTCCGCCGCGCCATGCGCAAGGTCGACGAGGAACTGGGCGAATCCTGGTGGTTCAAGGTGTGGGGGCCGGAGAATCTCGCGGAAGAGGGCATCGGTGAGCCGCAAGACTGGGTGATCCGCGACAGCGAGCGCTGGCACGGCTTCGGCAATATCGCCGAAGGCTTCAACATGCTTGATCCCATCAAGGCCACGGTGATCACCCCCGGGCTGGACGTTGATGGCGACTTTGCCGACTGGGGCATGCCGGCATCCATCGTCACCAAGTATCTGGCCGAGCACGGCATCATCGTCGAGAAGACCGGCTTGTACTCGTTCTTCATCATGTTCACCATCGGCATCACCAAGGGCCGCTGGAACACTATGGTCACCGAACTGCAGCAGTTCAAGGACGACTACGACAACAACCAGCCGCTGTGGCGCGTGCTGCCAGAGTTCGTTGCCAAGTTCCCGCGCTATGAGCGCATCGGTCTGAAGGATTTATGCGACCAGATCCACGGCATCTACAAGGCGCACGACATCGCCCACCTGACCACGGAAATGTATCTGTCGGAAATGCAGCCAGCGATGAAGCCTTCGGATGCGTTCGCGAAAATGGCTCACCGCGAGATCGATCGCGTCGAGGTCGATCAGCTCGAAGGGCGTGTAACCAGCGTGCTGTTGACGCCCTATCCGCCAGGCATCCCGCTTTTGATCCCGGGTGAACGTTTCAACAAGACCATCGTGCGCTACCTGCAGTTCGCACGCGAATTCAACGAGAAGTTTCCCGGTTTCGAGACCGACATCCACGGTCTGGTCAAGGAGCAGACGCCGACCGGGGTGAAGTACCACGTGGATTGCGTCAGGGCGTGAAGGGGGAAGGGGGATGCCCACCCGGCGCTAGCGCGCCGCCCTGCCGGGCGGGTTGGGGACACCCTTCCCCTTTGAGCGCCGCAGGCGCAGTCCCTTCCCCCTTCCCTTTTACGCATCTGCTTGTTTTTTGTGCAGTTTGCGGGTAAAATCCCGCGTTTTCCTTGCTCCACCGTTGCGCAACGGGGGGCTCAATCAACCGGAAGGAGAACCATGCGCCACTACGAAATCGTATTCATCGTGCATCCCGATCAGAGCGAGCAGGTGCCCGCCATGATCGAACGCTACCGTTCCAACATCACCAGCCGCAACGGGCAGATCCATCGCCTGGAAGACTGGGGTCGCCGCCAGCTGGCCTACCCCATCGCCAAGATGCACAAGGCCCACTACGTGCTGATGAACATCGAGTGCGATCAGGAAACCCTTGCCGAGCTCGAGCATGGCTTCAAGTTCAACGATGCCGTGCTGCGCCACCTCATCATCAGCAAGGACGAAGCCGTGACCACGCCCTCCCCGATGATGAAGGAAGAGAAAGCACGCTCCGTGCTGGAAGGCGGCGAAGCCAAGGCCGAAGCCAAACCTGAAGCCGAAGGCGCTGCCGCTGCCTGAGTTGGATAACCGGCTCGTTCTTGGCGGAGAAATCGCAAACCTGGAACCCCTGCGCTACAGTCCGGCTGGCGTCCCCATCGCCCGCGCCACGCTGAAGCACCAGTCGAAACAGTCAGGCCAGTTGATGCAGTGTGAACTGACCGTGGCTGCACAGGGGGAAACCGCGAAACGGCTCGCCGGCCTGAAGCCCGGCAGCCAGGTGAAAGCGACAGGCTCGATTACCCGCTCAGGCGCTAACAGCCGAACCCTATTGATGTGGATTGAACAATTGATCGAGGAATAAGCAAAATGGCTCGTCCTACTGGAAAAAAAGACAGCAGACCCCGCCGCGACAGCGGTAACCGTGGCCTTTTCAAGCGCCGCAAATTCTGCCGCTTCACCGCCGAAGGCGCGAAGGAAGTGGATTACAAGGATGTCGAAGTGCTGAAGGAATTCATCACCGAAAACGGCAAGATCATTCCCGCCCGCATCACCGGCACCAAGACCCATTTCCAGCGCCAACTGTCCGCCGCCATCAAGCGCGCGCGCTTCCTGGCGCTGTTGCCCTATACCGACCTGCACTAAGGAGACCGCGATGCAAATCATTCTGATGGAAAAAGTGGTCAACCTCGGCAACCTCGGCGACGTGGTCAAGGTCAAGGACGGCTACGCCCGCAACTACCTGATTCCCGGCGGCCATGCCAAGCGCGCCACCCCGGCGAACGTAGCTGAATTCGAAGCCCGTCGCGCCGAGCTGGAAAAGGAGCAGGCCGAGAAATTCGCCGCCGCCCAGGCCCGTGCCGAGAAGCTGGAAGGCTTGATGGTGCAGATCACCCAGAAGGCTGGCGTCGACGGCCGCCTGTTCGGCTCCGTCGGCAACGCTGACATCGCTGATGCGCTGAAGACTCAGGGCCACGACGTTGCCAAGAGCGAAGTGCGCCTGCCCGAAGGTCCGTTCAAGACCATCGGTGACTTCCCGGTGGTGCTGTCCCTGCATACCGACGTCACGGCCAACATTACCGTGTCGGTGCTGGGCGAGCATTGATCGCTGGTCGATGCCGTGAAAAAGGCCGCGCAAGCGGCCTTTTTTATTGGCTGTTGTTTGAGTCCGGCAAGCCGTCATAGCGAGGCGTAGCCGAAGCAATCCAGGGTTTTGTGCACTGCTGAAAATATTCTTTGGATTGACCGTCATCTAATTTCAAAGGCTTGTGGCCGGGCTACCCCCGGCGGCTTTTGCTGGCCTGCCTGAATTCTGACGGACAAGCCCCAACGGTTCTTGTCGACGTGTCCAGGGGCTCTGTCGATTTGCACTCACTATCCACCATTTTTCCACAAGCTTATCCCTAGACCCCCTGCATCTCAGGGGTAGAATGCATCCATGGCATCCGTGTATTCCCTGAACCAGAACAGTTCCTCCGACAACGCGCTGGCGGCGATGAAGCTGCCGCCGCATTCGGTCGAGGCCGAGCAGGCCGTGCTGGGCGGCTTGCTGCTGGAAAACGGCGCCTGGGACCGCATCGCCGACCAGGTCGGCGAGTCCGATTTCTACCGCCAGGATCATCGCCAGCTGTTGCGCGCCATTACCCGGCTCATCGCCGAGAACAAGCCGGCCGACGTGGTGACGGTGGCGGAACTGCTGCAGTCGCTGGGCGAGCTGGACAATGTGGGCGGATTGCCGTATCTGGTTTCGCTCACCAGCAACACGCCGTCCGCCGCCAACATCCGCCGCTATGCCGAGATCGTGCGCGAGCGCGCGGTGCTGCGCAAGCTGGTGGAAACCGCAACCAGCATTGCCGACTCCGCCTATGCGCCCGCCGGCAAGAGCGCCGACCAGTTGCTCGACGAGGCCGAAGCGAAGATTTTCGAAATCGCCGAATCCGGCGCGCGCAACAACCAGGGTTTCCAGGAAATCCAGCCGCTTTTGCGTGCCGCGGTCGAGCGCATCGACGAGCTTTACCACCGCGACAATCCCAGCGAAGTCACTGGCATCCCGACCGGCTACACCGACATCGACCGCATGACTTCCGGCCTGCAGCCGGGCGACCTCATCATCGTCGCGGGGCGCCCGTCCATGGGCAAGACCGCGTTTTCGCTCAACATCGCCGAGCACGTCGCGCTCGATGCCGGCCTGCCGGTGGCGGTGTTCTCCATGGAAATGGGCGCGCAGCAGCTGGTGATGCGGATGATCGGTTCGGTCGGCCGGCTCGACCAGCACAAGCTCAGAACCGGTCAGCTCAAGGACGACGACTGGCAGCGCCTGACCTATGCCCTCGGCAAGCTCAACGAGGCGCCGTTCTATATCGACGAGACCCCGGCGCTCAACGCGCTGGAACTGCGCGCGCGGGCAAGAAGGCTCATGCGCCAGTGCGGCGGCAAGCTTGGCCTGGTGGTGGTCGACTACCTGCAGCTGATGTCGTCCGCCAGTTCGGGCGAAAACCGCGCCACCGAGATTTCGGAAATTTCCCGTTCCCTGAAGGCGCTGGCCAAGGAACTCAACTGCCCGGTGATCGCGCTGTCGCAGCTGAACCGCTCGCTGGAACAGCGCCCCAACAAGCGCCCGGTCATGTCCGACCTGCGCGAATCCGGCGCCATCGAGCAGGATGCCGACGTCATCATGTTCATCTACCGCGACGAGGTCTACAACCCGGAAAGCCAGGACAAGGGACGCGCCGAAATCATCATCGGCAAGCAGCGCAACGGCCCCATCGGCATGGTGCCGCTGGCTTTCCTCGGCGAGCACACGCGTTTCGAGAACCTCGCCTTCGCGGGCAGTTTCTAATGCGTCCGTTGCTGGCCCGCATCTCGCTGGATGCGCTGACGCACAATCTCGAAATCGCGCGCCGCCATGCCGGCAGTGCCAGGATACTCTCCGTCGTCAAGGCTAGTGCCTACGGCCATGGCCTCGCCCGCGCGGCGCGCGCGCTTGCAGCCAGCGACGGTTTCGCCGTGCTCAACATCGATGAGGCGGTGCAACTGCGCCAGATGGGCATCGAGCAGCCCATCCTCATGCTCGAAGGGCCGTTCGATGCCGAGGAGATGGCGGCCTGTGCCGAATTCAACCTGATGCCGGTGCTGCATTCGCCGCACCAGCTGGAATGGCTTGGACAGGCCGGCAAACCGCTGCAGGTCTTCGTCAAGATCAACAGCGGCATGAACCGCCTGGGTTTTGCGCTGGCGGATTTCGAGGCGGTGACCGCGCGCGTCAACGCGCATCCTCAGGTCGCTGAGGTCGCGCTGATGACCCATTTCGCCACTGCCGACGAGGATTTCGGCATCGACTGGCAATGGCAGCGCTTCCTGGAAAAGGCCTTGCCCACCGGTCTGCCCATCAGTGCGGCCAACTCCGCCGCCATTCTGCGCTACCCGGAAACCCATCGCGACTGGGTGAGGGCCGGCATCATGCTTTACGGCGCCTCGCCCTTCACCGATGTCAGCGCGGCGGAGGTCGGACTCAGGCCCGCCATGACCCTGCAGTCGCGGATCATCGCGCTGCAGAGCCTCAAGCCCGGCGAGGCGGTCGGCTACGGCCTCACCTACATGGCGGACGAAGCCGTGCGCGTCGGCATCGTCGCCTGCGGCTATGCCGACGGCTACCCGCGCCACGCGCCCACCGGCACGCCCGTTCTAGTCAACGGCAGGCGCACCCGCACCCTCGGCCGCGTGTCCATGGACATGCTGGCGGTGGATTTGACCAGACTTCCCGATGCCGGCATCGGCAGCCCGGTGGTGCTGTGGGGCGAAGGCATGCCGGTGGAAGACGTTGCCCGCGCCGCGGGAACCATCAGCTATGAATTGCTGTGCGCGCTGGCGCCCAGGGTGGCGCTCCATGAGGAATGAACAGCCGAGGGTGCCGCTTTGGGCGGGCACCACCGCAGTGCTGCCACACATACGCTATCGATGAAGCGGCTGTTGAGGAAATTTTCAGTGAAGCCCGGGGCACGAGAACATGGGGGCGTTAAGGTGCTTCCGGCTTGCCGCACACACTACCGAAACGGCTGCTGGACTACCTGTTGCATCAATGCTCGAAAAACCGGTTTCGACAAACCTGGAAGGCAAACGCGAGCTTTTCAAAACCAGCGGACGTCAATTGCTGCGCGTGATCGCAGCAGACAGGACCGAAACAGTGGTGAGCAGGCTGTTGCTGAATCAGCCGGTCAGGCTCGATCCATGAAGCCATCTTCGCCTGGCGCAGCCAAGACAGTCATGAAAGGACGCGTTCACATAGTCGGCGCCCCGCGCTCCGGCACAACCCTGATGGCGGAACTGATGGTTGCCGGTTTCAGGTTTGATGGTCATGCGCCGCACGAAATGAGCATCTTCATGCGGCCGGATCGGCCAGTCGACTTGTTCTGCTCTAAAAATCCCCAGGATGTCCTGCATGTCAGGCCCCTGCTGGCCATCGATGGCAATCTCTGGGTCATATACGTGCTGAGGGACCCGCGTGACGTGATCGTGAGCAGGCACGGGAAGGCTCCCGACAAGTACTGGTCGAACCTGTTCGTCTGGAGGTGGTACCACCAGGCGGCGGGCAGGATATTGCAGCATCCGCGCTGCATCCTCGTTCGTTACGAGGATCTCGTGCGCGAGCCGGATGCAGTGCAGGCCGAATTGATGAGAAGAATGCCTTTCCTCGACCGCCAGTGCGCTTTCAGTGAGTACCACAGGATTGCCAACCCTTCCGAAGGCTCGCTCAAGGCGATGCGCGGCGTGCGCCCGGTAAGCGCAGGCAACATCGGTGCCTGGCGCAGGCACAAGCCGCGCCTGGCTGCGCAACTCGCCATGCATGGAGACATTTCGGCGGAGCTCATCGCGCTGGGCTATGAGCAGGATGATGGCTGGCTCTCCGAATTGAAGGGTATTCGCCCGGACAACCAGCTCAGCCATCTGCAGGAAAAACTGAGCGTAAAGAAACGCATCAGGATGCAAGTCCGCCGCACGGTAGGGATTTTGCGATACCTGTCGGGCCTGCGCGAGCGGGTACCTGTTTGCATGCGCAGCGACTGAAAAAAGCGCTGGCGGTATTTCGCATCCTTTCGGACGGGTTGATTCAGATCAAGGACAACGAGTTTTCGTTTGTTGTATGGTATTAATTGAAACGTGGTTCCATTGCGTCCCGACAGACTTAGAAAGGTACATACCATGAAAGCCCTGACTGCAGCCCTGACGACCGTTGCCCTCCTGTGCGCTGGCCCAGCAATGGCCGATGCGGCGCTGGCCAAGAAGAACAATTGCATGGTGTGTCATTCGGTCGACAAGAAGATGATGGGGCCGTCCTTCAATGAGATCGCCGCCAAACACAAGGGCGACCAGGCTGCCGAAGCCAAGCTGGTCAACGCCATCAAGAACGGCAGCAAGGGCGTGTACGGTGCAGTACCCATGCCCGCCCAGCCCAATGCGACAGCCGATGCTTCGGCGCTGGCCAAGTGGATCCTGACCCTGTAACGGTTCCGTGCGGAGAAATGAAGGCGGGGCTTGCCCCGCCTTTTTCGTTCGTGCGAACGGCCGGCAGGCGATGTGTCATGCGTTCGGCGGCGCTTCCCGGCCGGCCATCCTGACCCGGTCGCCGCCACTTCTTTTGGCGGCATACATGGCCTCGTCGGCGTGCAGGATCAGGTATTTGTAGTCGGAGCCGTGTTCCGGGTAGCGTGCGACGCCGATGCTGGGAGTCACCTGCAACTGACTGCCGGCGAGATCGAAGGGCTGGACGAGGGCGGTGCGGATTTTTTCCGCAATCAGCAAGGTGTGTTCCGGCAGGATGGCGTTGTTCAGCAGCACCAGGAACTCGTCCCCGCCGATGCGGGCCACGGTATCGGACTTGCGCACGCATTTCGTCAGGCGCTGCGCGACTTCCTGCAGCAGCCGGTCGCCGACGTGATGGCCGAGCGTATCGTTGATTGTCTTGAAATGGTCGAGGTCGAGATAGAGCAGCGACAGCGGCATGCGGTTGCGCATGGCAAGGCGCAACGCTGACTGCAGGCGGTCGTTGAACAGCTCGCGATTGGGCAGGCCGGTCAGGGGATCGTGGTTGACGCTGTGCTGCAGGGAGATTTCCGCTTGCTTGCGCTCGATTGCGGCGGCGATTTGCGTGGAGACGAACTGCAGTAGCTCCATATCCCTCTCTCCGCAGCGAGGATCTGACGGCGAGCCTCTTACCGCGAGCGCGCCGATGATGCCCTGCTTGGTTCTCAGCGGAACGCCTATGCAGTTTGACGTGTTCTCCCAGCCTCCCTCGCCGGATGCAGTGCCCGGATCGCCGCGGACGAGCCGGGCGCACAAGGCCCCGGCCTCGGTTTTGTGCGCCTCCGCTGCCGGATCGTGCTCGGCCGCGTGGTAGGCGAATTTCAGCCTGTCCTTGCCGCGATCGTACAGCGCGACCGAGAAGTTCCCGGCAGGCAAAAGCTTGCCGATGATGCTGTGAATCTGGCGGAACAGGTCGTGCAGGTCCTCGGCGGCGTGGGCTGCTTCCGATATGGCATAAAGCGCCGCCTGCAGAGATTCGGCGCGCTTGCGCTCGGTGATGTCGCGCGCCACGCCGACCCGCATCTGGTGGGTGTTTGACCAGTGGGCGGACCACATGATGTGGACGATGCTGCCGTCCTTGCGCACGTAGCGGTTCTCGAAATAGGGCAGGGGGTTGCCGGCTGAAACCCCGGCAGCGGCCCGCAGCGTGCTTTCCCTGTCCTCCGCGAACACGAAGTCGATCATTGGCTGCCCCACCATTTCTTCGGGCGGGTAGCCGAATATCCGTTCGGCGGCGGCGCTGACAAAGACAAAGCGCCCATCCGCGTCGACGATGCAGATGGCGTCGAGCAGAAGATCCATCACGCTGCTGAGGGGGATGTTGCCGCTTAATTCCATGGGAGTCGCTGTTGCCTGGGCAGGTCGGGCCCGGTCCGGCGATTATCGCGCATTTTCGGATGGACCGTGTTTAGCGCTGCAGTCGTTTGCACAAACGGGCCCCGGTCGCAGGCACATGCATCGTTGCGCTCGGGTATGATGCAGAGGTCGTATCCCGGCGCTTTTTTCGCCGGCGGGCGACTTCGGCGCCGCCTGACTGTGAAAAACAAGCTTTCCCCATCCTGGCTGATCCTGCTCGGCGCGCTGACCGCCATCGGGCCCTTGTCCATCGACATGTATTTGCCCGCATTTCCGGCAATGGAGGGCGATCTGCAGGCGGCACCGGGCTCGGTGGAATACACGCTGTCGAGCTTTTTCATCGGCATGGCGCTGGGACAACTGATCTACGGTCCCCTCAGCGACCGCTTCGGCCGGCGTCCGCCCCTGCTCGCCGGCCTCGCCCTCTACACTCTGGCCTCCCTCGGCTGCGCCTATGCGCCCGATGTGCATCTGCTGGCCGGCGTGCGCTTCCTCGAGGCCCTGGGCGGCTGCGCCGGTCTGGTCATCACTCGCGCGGTGGTGCGCGACCGCTGCGGTGCGCGAGATTCGGCGCGTGCCTTCTCCCTGCTCATCCTGGTCATGGGCCTGGCGCCGATACTCGCTCCGCTGATCGGCGGCGTGGTGGCGGCATGGCTGGGCTGGCGCGAGATTTTCCTGCTGCTGGCGCTGTATGGCGCCATCGGCCTGGCGGCGGTGTACTACGGTCTGCCGGAGACGCATGACACACGTCATGAGCCGCCGCTCAGGCTCGCCCGGGTGGCCGGTGATTACGGGCGGCTGCTGCGCTCGCGCAGCTTCATCGGCTACACCCTGGTCGGCGGGCTGGCCTTCGCCGGCATGTTCGCCTACATCGCCGGTTCGCCCTTCGTGCTGATCCGGTTGCAGGGCATCCCCGCCGAGCATTTCGGCTGGGTGTTCGGCGCCAATGCCCTGGGCTTCGTTGCGGCCAGCCAGGTCAACGCGCGACTGCTGGCGAGCCGCAGCATCACCTGGCTGCTGCATCATGCCATCTGGCTGCCGGGGCTGGCCGGACTGGCGCTGGCCCTGGCAAGCCTCGCTGGCGGGCTGTCGTCGGCGCTGATCCTGGCGGGGTTCTTCGCTTACGTGGCCAGCCTCGGCTTCATCGGCCCCAATGCCACGGCGGCGGCGCTTGCCACCCACGGCCAGCAGGCCGGTACCGCGTCGGCATTGATGGGAGCCCTGCAGTTCGGCATTGCCACGGTGACGGGTGCGATGGTCGGGTTCTGGCACGACGGCACGGCGCGCCCGCTCATGCTGGTGATGGGCGTCTGCGGCGTCGGCGCCTGGCTCGCCCACCGCTGGGTGGTGGCCCCGCTGAGGCATGCCGACTGATCATTCGTGGCGCAGCGCATCGATCGGATTGAGGCGCGCCGCGCGCCGCGCCGGGAAGAAGCCGAAAATGACGCCGATGGCGGCGGCGAAGACGAAGGCGAGCAGGTTGATGCCGGGATTGAACAGGAAGGGCACTTGCATGAGGTAGGCGAGCCCCATCGAAGCCACGATGGCGACGGCGATGCCGATCAGGCCGCCGAAGGCCGACAGCACCACGGCCTCGATCAGGAATTGCAGCAAGACCTCCCGTTCCAGTGCGCCGATGGCGAGGCGGATGCCGATTTCCCGGGTGCGCTCGGTGACCGATACCAGCATGATGTTCATGATGCCGATGCCGCCGACCAGCAGGCTTACCGCGGCCACCGCGCCGAGCAGCATGGTCATCACCTTGATGGTGCCGGTCAGGGTCTCCGCGATCTGGCGGGTATCGAACACGGTGAAATTGTCGTCCTCGCTGTCCGCCAGCCTGCGCCGCTCGCGCATAAGCTGCTCGACCTGCTTCTTGACCTTGTCGGTGGAAGCCTCGTCGCGCACCGACACCATCAGCGTGCGCACATCGGGGTTGCCGGTGAGCCGGCGCTGCACCGTGCGCAGCGGCATGACGATGGTGTCGTCCTGGTCGGTGCCCATGGCCGACTGTCCCTTGCTGGCCAGAAGTCCGATGACTTCACAGGAGAACTGCCGCACGCGGATTTCGCCGCCGACGGGATTCTGGTTGCCGAACAGTTCGCGGCGAATGGTTTCGCCGATGACGCAGACCGCGGTGCCGGCATGCTCTTCGCTTTCGTTGAAATAACGCCCTTCCGCCAGCTTCCAGTTGCCGGCGATGAAGTAGTCGGAAGTCGAGCCGGTAATGCTGGTCGCCCAGTTGTTGGCGCCATTGACCACGGTGGCGGAACGGTTCACGGTCGGCGCCACCACGCGGATGCCGCTGATCTGGTTCTTCAGCGCCTCGGCGTCGCCCAGCTTGAAAGGCGGCGCGCCGAGGAAGCCGAAGCCGGCCAGCCGCTGGCCCGGGCGCACCGTCAGCAGGTTGGTGCCGAGGCTGGAAATCTGGTCGGATACGGCCTTGGTGGCGCCATCGCCCAGCGTGACCATGGTGATCACCGCCGACACGCCGATGACGATGCCGAGGATGGTGAGAAAGGAGCGCAGCAGGTTGCGGCGGATGGCGCGCAGCGCCAGCAGAAAAGTGCTCCAGATCATCGCGCCGGCTCCGGATTGGCCTGGTCGCTCTCCACCTGGCCGTCCTTGAAGTGCACGGTGCGCCTGGCGCAGGCAGCGATGTCATGCTCGTGCGTCACCATCAGCACGGTGATGCCGCGATCGCGATTGAGGCCGCTGATGAGGTCCATGATCTCGTGGCTGGTCCGGGTGTCGAGGTTGCCGGTGGGCTCGTCGGCCAGCAGCACGGCGGGACGGGTGACGATGGCGCGCGCGATGGCCACGCGCTGTTGCTGGCCGCCGGAAAGTTCGTTCGGCGTGTGGTGCTCCCAGCCCTTGAGACCGACGGCTTCCAGCGCCTCGCGCGAGGCGGCGTGGCGGGCGGCGGTGGCTTCGCCGCGATAGAGCAGCGGCAGTTCCACGTTTTCCAGCGCGGTGGTGCGCGAGAGCAGGTTGAAGCCCTGGAACACGAAGCCAAGATAGTTGCGGCGCAGCAGCGCGCGCTGGTCGCGCGTGAGCTTCTCGACGGCCACGCCGTCATACAGATAGCTGCCGCTGGTGGGCGTGTCGAGGCAGCCGAGGATGTTCATCGCCGTCGATTTGCCCGAGCCGCTCGGGCCCATGATGGCGACGAACTCGCCGGCCGCGATTTCCAGGTCCACGCCACGCAGGGCCTGGAAGGCGGCCGTTCCCTGGCCGTAGGTCTTGGTGATGGCGGACAGCCGGATCAGCGGTTCCACCCCGGCAGCCGCGCTCATTTCGTTGCCTGGGCGGCCGTGTCGGTGATCACCAGCATGCCGGGCCTGAGTTCGCCTTCCAGCACTTCGGTCATGCGGCCGTTGCTGAGCCCGGTCTTGATCGGCAGCGGCACGGGCTGGCCATCCTGAAGCACCCATATCCGCTTGCCGCCGCCCTTCTCGTCATCGCCGCGAGGGGCGCGCGAACTGGCCGTGCGCGGCATGCGCGGCAGCAGCGAGCCGAGGATGCCGCCCGAGTCGGCTTTCCGCGCGCCGCCCGCCGCAGGCGTGAAGCGCAGCGCCGCATTGGGCACGAGCAGGGCGTTTTCGCGCGACGCGGTGCGGATTTGCGCAGTGGCAGTCATGCCGGGGCGCAGGCTGAGGTCGTCGTTGCTGACCTTGAGCACGGTGGGGTAGGACACCACGCCTTCGTTCACCTGCGAGCCGTAGCTCACGCGGCTGATGGAGGCGGGATACTTGCGGCCGGGATAGGCGTCGACGCTGAAGCTCGCCTGCTGCCCGGCCTTGACCTGGCCGACATCGGCCTCGTCGACATTGACCTGCAGTTCCATCTGCGAAAGGTCCTCGGCCAGGGTGAACAGCACCGGCGCCTGCAGCGAGGCCGCCACGGTCTGGCCGGGCTCGACTTTCCTCGCGAGCACCACGCCGTTGATGGGCGAGCGGATGCTCGCCTTGGCCAGGTTGGTCTCGTCGGAACTCAGGGTGGCGCGCGCCTGGCTGACGCTGGCGGCGGCGGCGGCGAGATTGGCCTCGGCGCGAGCCATGGCGGCCTCGGCATTCTCCATCTCGGACCGGGAGGGGACTTTGCCGCCGGAGAGCCGGAACACTTCCTGCAGGCGTTGCAGGCTGGCGCGCGCTTCGATGACGGTAGCATCGGCCTGGCGCACGCCAGCCTCCGCCGCGACGAGCGCTGCGCGCGACCGGGCGATCTGGTCGTTGAGCTTGGAGACGTCGAGACGCGCGAGTACCTGGCCTTTCTTCACCTGGTCATTGATGTCGACCAGCACGGTGTCGATGATGCCCGAAAGTTCGCTGCCCACGTCAACCTGATTGGTGGGCTGCAGGTTGCCGGTGGCGGAAACGCTCACTTCGAGCAGGCCGCGCTCGACCGTGGCCGTTTCGTAGCGCGGCGTTCCGGTCTCGTCACCTGATCCCGCGAAGAAAAAGCCGATTGCTGCGACGACCGCCAGCGCGCCGGCGCCGAGCCAGAGCCCGCGCCGTGAAAGCATGCCGGAATCCTTCTGCAGCAGCCCTTTCAGGGATTCTTTCGGGCGGGCGGGCGGAGTGCTTGATGATGTCATGTGGCGTCCTTGCCGGTGCTGGGCGGCGTGGGCGATCCGCCCGCGTGCCGTATTTCATTCTCGGACGGTGACCAGCCGCCGCGCTGTGTTTCATTTTCGGACGGTGACCAGCCACCGCCCAAGGCCTTGTACAGGCGGATCAGCGCCGAGATGCCGTCGGCTCGGGTGCTGGCGAGGCTGTCCTCGATGGACAGCACGCTGCGTTCGGTATCCAGCACCGACTGGAAGTCGATGAGGCCGGCGCTGTACTGGTTGCGCGCCAGCAGCGCAGCGCTGCGCGCAGACTCGGCGGCGATGGCCAGGGCCTGTTCGCGTTCGCGGCTGCGCGCCAGCGCGACCAGGGCATTTTCCACATCGCCCAGTGCAGCGAGCACGGCCTGCTCGTAGCTGATCAACGCCTGCTCGCGCACGGCATCCTGGATCTCGGCCTGGGCGCGCAGGCGCCCGGCATTGAAGAGCGGCCCGCTGATGCCGGCGAGCAGGGAATAGGCGCCTGCGCCGCCGCTGCCCAGTGCGCCAAAGGTGAGGGCTTCCAGGCCGATGCTGCCGGAAAGCCTGAAGCCGGGATAGCGCGCCGCTTCGGCAGCGCCCACGCGTGCCGTTTCCGCCGCCAGCCTGCGTTCGGCGGCGCGTACGTCGGGACGCTGGCGAAGCGTGTCGGCAGGAATGCCGACGGCGACACTGGCCGGCATCCCGGGTAAATCGGCCTCCGCGGCCATGCGCGCATGCAGGCTGCCGGGGACCTCGCCCAGCAGGATGGCGAGGCGATGCGCGGCCTCGGCGTAGCTTCTCTGCAGACTGGGGAGTTGTGCACGCGTCTGCTCGTAGTTGGCGCGCGCCTGTTCCACGTCCTGGCTGCCGACCAGTCCGGCCTGTGCACGCCAGCTGGTGAGCTGCAGCGTCTCCGCCTGGCTGGCGAGGTTGGCGCGCGCGATGCCGAGCCGCGCCTGATAGGCGCGCAGTTCGATGTAGTTGAGGGCGACCTCGGCGGCAAGCGTCACTGCGGTGCCGTGCAGGCCGGCTTCGCTCGCCTGCAGGTCGGCATCCGCTGCCTCGATGCCGCGCCGCGTACCGCCGAACACGTCGGCCTCCCAGCTGGCATCGAAGCCGGCACTGAAGCTGTTGCGCGCCGTGCCGCCGCCGGTCTCCTCGCTGGATTTGCTGCGGCGTGCATCGACGGATGCATTCAGTTCTGGATACAGGCCGGCAGCCGCAATGGTTCGGCGCGCGCGCGATTCGCGCAGGCGGGCCTGCGCGCTGCGCATGTCGGGGCTGGAGCGCAGGGCCTGCTCCACCAGCGCCGACAGCAGGGGATCGTTGAGGGTCTGCCACCATCGACTCAGGTCGCCGGCAGGATCGGCGCGGGCCACCTCCCCGTCCGCACCGAGCTGGAACCAGTCAGCGGGCGAAACTGCGACAGGCGTCCGGTAGTCCGGCCCGACCATGGCACATCCTCCCAGCAGGCCGAGCGAAAGGAGGAAACTGGCCAGTTTGGTTTTCATGTTGTGAAGGCGGAAAGCTTTTCAGTGAGAGGCGGCATGTTCCACTCGGTTCCCCTGGCTTTGCGAAAGATGGCCATATCCTGACCATAGTGCCTGATTTGCCGGCAGTTCGGCCACATACAAATGAAAATGCCCCTGGAGCGCTCCAGGGGCATTTCCGTGCGGGATGCCGACTTATTTCCTGATCAGGATCTTCTCCACCCAGCCTTCGCCGCCGTTGCCCTGCACTGCCATGAAGCCGTTCTTCTCCTCGCCGGTGAAGATGACTTCCTCGTCCCTCGCCAGGCTGGCCACGACCTTGGCAGTCTTGCTGGGCTGGCTGTACATCTTGAGACCGCCGATCTTGCCGCTGACGACGTCGCCCGCCTCGAACGCGGCGCCGGCCTTCACCACCTTGCCGGATTCCTGCTTGAGGTTGATGTCCTGGCGCGCGAGCTGCGGATTGTTGCGGATGGAGCGCACGATGTTGTTCCAGTTGTCGAGATAGCTGGCGGCGATCATCTTGCCTTCCGGGGTGTTGGTGTAGGCGCCGACCGCGCCGGCTCCACCGGCACCCACGGCGAGGCCGCCGATGCCCCAGTCGGTCTTCTCGGCGTTGCCTTGCGCGGCGGCGATCTGCAGCGAGGAACGCGCATCGGCGAGGATCATGCTGGTTTGCGCGGACTTGAACTTGAGGCCGCCGGCGACCACGCCCGCGACCGCGCCGAACACGCCGAAGCCGCCCAGTGCGGCGCCGACGCCGCCGGAGTCCTTGCTGGAGAACACGGCGTCAGGGGTGAGCACGTAGTCGGCGGTGACCATCTGGCCCTTGCCCATGTTGGAGCCTGCGCGCAGTTGGCCGGATTCGGCGAGCTGTCGCTCCTGCAGGATGTTGTTCATGGCGCGGCCGCGCTCGACCAGCACGAAGCAGTTGGACTGCTGCACCATCATGCGGATGACGCCGGTGGGCGCGGGCAGGCCATACTGCAGCAGGTGCGAAATCACGGCATCCTGCGCTTCGGCGACGGCCAGCGTGCCGTAGGGCTTGTCGCATTTCTCAAGTTCCTTGGCTTCACCCTGGGCACCGTCGGGGCCGGCAGAGCCGGAAGGCTGGCCGGCTTCCTGGCCGCCGCCCAGCTTGAAATCGAACAGGGCGTGCGCCGGGGTGATCAGGACCGGGCTCATGAACAGGCTGGCGACGAGCGCAGCGGCGAACTTCTTCTGCATTGTTGTTTCCTCCGCGTGGTAAGGGACAGTAGGTATAGTCGCCGGAAGTGTAAACCATTAAGGCGACAGGGAGGAATCCCGGCCGCAAGCCGCCATCGGGACGCTGTCGCCGAGGAAACACTCGGCATGGCGCGGGCCGTCGAGGAACATGGCAAGATCGAATTCATCGACCGCTTGATCGAGCAGGCGCTCGAAGCGCTCGGCATCGGCCACGCGTTCATATGTCTCCATCCACAGCAGCGGCTCGTCGCGCTTTTTCAGCAGGCGCCCGGCGATGCCGCTGCGGCAGGCGAGGCGCGACTGCATGCTGCGCACGAGCGTTTCCGCTTCGTCCGCATTGCGGGCGCTGACGCGGTAGTAGATGAAATAGTGATGCAATGAATCAGGGTAGGGCGTAAGGCTGGGCCTTGAGCGCGAGCACCGGACCGTCCGCGGCTTTCCAGTGAACGGGCTGGCCGGCCGCCAGGGACTCGATCTGCGCCACCGCTAGAAGGTCGAAGCCGCCGCCCGGGGCGGGGGCGGCGTTGACCACCATGCCCGAAGCCTGGCCATCCATGTCCGGCGTATAGAGGCTGTCGCCGGCGGCGGGCGCTTCATCGCCGTCCAGGTGCGCGAGGTACATGCGGCGCTTGAGCTTGCCCAGATACTGGGTGCGTGCGACGATCTCCTGTCCGGGGTAGCAGCCTTTCTGGAAGCTGACGCCGCCGAGCACTTCCCAGTTCACCATCTGCGGCACGAACTCCTCCTGGGTCCTGGCGACGATCATGGGGATGCCGTTGGAAAGCCTGAGCCAGTCCCACACCGCGGTGCCCACGGGGGCGGCATGTTTCGCCAGCGCCGCCCAGATGGCGGACGCCTTGTCGGCGGGGAGCGCGAGTACGAACTTGTCCGCGCCGAGGCGCACGCTGAGCCCCAGTTCGCTGGATTTTGTTTTCATTGCGCCTTCAGGCGCAGGCAGTCCGGCCTCGTTCAGCGCAGCTGCGGCCTGCGGACCGGCCAGCACCAGGCGCACCTTTTCCTCGGTGGCGTCGCGGGCGACGACCTTGGCACGCAGGATGAACATTTTCAGCCGCTTCAGCACCGTTTCGCGGATGTCGCCCGACATCTGCAGGCAGGTATCGGCGCCATCCTTCCACATCAGGAAATTCGCCAGCATGCGTCCCTTGGCCGAGCAGTAGCCGTTCCAGGCCGCGGCATCGGCGTGCAGACCGCGCACGTCGTTGGTGAACTGGCTTTGCAGGAACTCGGCGGTATCCTCGCCGGAAAAGGCCAGCAGGCCCAGCTGCGACAAGTCCGCCATGACCGTGCCGGTTTGCGCTGCCGCCAGTTCCCCGGCCGGATTGCCGAAATCGAGCACGCGGCCTTCGGCGATGCGTGCGCCTTGCTGGGCCAGGAAGTCTTGCCAGGTAGATATCATGGTGGTGCAATCCTCGTATGAATGCAGCAAATTCTACATGTTTCTGCCGCTGGAACTGACCCTGCGCCCGTCCCGGATTTATATGGCGGCGATGGCCTGCGCGCATGGCTTCGCCCTGCTCGGGCTCTGGCTTGCCGTGCTGCCGCTCTGGCTGCAATCGGCGCTGAGCCTCGCATTGGCATCCAGTCTGATCTGGGCGTGGCGGGAAATTTCAAGCGCCCCGCGCGGCTTGCGCGTGAGCCAGTCCGGCCAGGTCGAACTGCTGGAGCGGGAATGGATGCCTGCGCGGATGAGGGGGCGGCCGGTGGTGCTGCCGTGGCTGGTGAGCCTGCGGCTTGAACTGGATGACGGGCGGATGCGCCGGATGGCCCTGCTGCGGGACAGCGCCGACAGCGACGGGCTGAGGAAACTGCGCGTCTGGCTGCGATGGGCTGCGCTGCCGGGCTGAGCCCTACAGCTCAGGCATCAGCACTTCGCACACGCCGGGGCAAACCAGGCCGGGGCGCGGGTTGATGACGGTGTTGCCGCCCACCGGCATCATTTCCGGATAGTCTCGGCTGTAGTGCAGGCCGCGGCTTTCGTGGCGCAGCATGGCCGAGCGCACGATCAGGTCCGCTGTCAGCACCAGGTTCCTCAGTTCGATGAGGTCGTGGGTCACGCGGAAGTTCTGGTAGAACTCGTCGATCTCGTCCTGCAGCAGGCGGATGCGATGCGCCGCCCGCGCCAGGCGCTTGTTGGTGCGGACGATGCCGACGTAGTCCCACATGAAGCGCCTGAGCTCGGCCCAGTTGTGCGAAATGACGATTTCCTCGTCGGCGTCGGTGACGCGCGACTCGTCCCATTCCGGGATGGTGTCGGACTCCGAAGGGCTGTTTTCCAGGATGTGGCGCGCGCAGGCGCGGCCGAACACCAGGCATTCCAGCAGCGAGTTCGAGGCCAGCCGGTTGGCGCCGTGCAGGCCGGTGAAGGCGACTTCGCCCACGGCGTAGAGGTTGCACAGGTCGGTGCAGCCCCACATGTCGGTGACCACGCCGCCGCAGCTGAAGTGCGCGGCCGGCACCACCGGGATCGGTTCCTGGGTCATGTCGATGCCCAGTTCAGACAGGTGGCGGAAGATGTTGGGGAAATGCTCGATGATGAATTTGGCGGGCTTGTGCGAGATGTCGAGGTAGACGCAGTCGAGGCCGCGCTTTTTCATCTCGTAGTCGATGGCGCGCGCCACCACGTCGCGCGTCGCCAGTTCGGCGCGCGGGTCGTGCTCGGGCATGAAGCGCGTGCCGTCCGGCAGCTTGAGCACTCCACCCTCGCCGCGCACCGCCTCGGTGATGAGGAAGGACTTGGTCTGCGGGTGGTAGAGGCAGGTCGGATGGAACTGGATGAATTCCATGTTGCCTACCCGGCAGCCCGCGCGCCAGGCCATGGCGATGCCGTCGCCGGTCGAGGTGTCGGGGTTGGTGGTGTAGAGATAGACCTTGCCGGCGCCGCCGCTGGCCAGCACCACAAAGCCGGCGGCGAAGGTTTCCACCCGTCCGGTGTCATTGTTCAGCGCATAGACGCCGTAGACGCGGCGCTCGTCGTCGCCGGTGCGGCGCCCGGTGATGAGGTCGATGGCGAGGTAGTTTTCCAGCAGCGTGATGTTGGGGTGGCTGCGGATGCGTTCGGCGAGCGAAGTCTGCACCACGCGTCCGGTGGCGTCGGCGGCGTGCACCACGCGGCGCTCGCTGTGGCCGCCTTCGCGCGTGAGGTGGTAGCTGGCGGACCTGGGCTCGTGGGTGAACACCACGCCCTGCGCCGCCAGCCAGTCGATCATTTCCTTGCCCTGGCTGACCACGAAGCGGGTGACGTGCTCGTCGCACAGGCCGGCGCCGGCGACCAGGGTGTCGCGGATGTGGGCCTCCACCGAGTCGTGACTGTCCAGTACCGCGGCGATGCCGCCCTGTGCCCAGGCGCTGGCGCTGTCCAGCAGTTCGCGCTTGGTCAGAATGGTGACGTGTTTGTGCTCGGCAAGATGAAGCGCGGTGGTAAGCGCGGCCAGACCGCTGCCGATGATGAGGACTTCGCAGTTGTGCATGATTGGAGGCTAATCATATAGGCGAACAGGCCGCAGGCCTCGCCCGACTGAACTTTTTTTGCAGGACGGGGTCGGAAAAGGCGGTATACGCTCGCATAATACATAAGTAAAACAAGGACGTTGTCAGGGAGGATTGTGGATCGCGAGCTTGACCAGGAACTGGTCGAACGTGCGCAAAAAGGCGACAAGCGGGCTTTTGAACTGCTGGTGATGAAATACCAGCGCAAGCTCGCTCGCCTGCTGTCGCGCATGGTGCGCGACCAGGCCGAGATCGAGGACATCACGCAGGAGTCCTTCATCAAGGCCTATCGCGCGCTGCCCCAATTTCGCGGCGAGAGTGCGTTCTATACCTGGCTGTATCGCATTGCGGTGAATACGGCCAAGAATTATCTGGTGGCGCGCGGGCGGCGGGCGCCGACCACGACCGAGTTCAGCAACGAGGAAGCCGAGGGCTTCGAGGATGCCGAACTGCTGCGCGACATCGCCACGCCGGACGCCGAACTGCAGACCAAGCAGATCGCGGCTGCGGTGAACAAGGCAGTCGAGGCGCTGCCGGAAGAATTGCGGACGGCCATCACCCTGCGCGAGATCGAGGGCCTGTCCTATGAAGAGATCGCGCAAATGATGGACTGCCCGATCGGCACCGTGCGTTCGCGGATTTTCCGGGCGCGCGAGGCGATCGCGGAGAAAATTCGCCCCATGCTGGGCACGAGCAAGGACAAGAGGTGGTAAAGATGCAAATCCTGCACAAACAGACGCTGGCCGAAGACTCCCAAACCGACTGGCTATCCAGCCTGATGGACGGCGAAACCGACACCCGGGAACTGGAGGCCGCCATCAGACGGCTGTGCCAGGACGAGGCCGCCCAGGCACGCTGGGCGCTTTATCACGGCATTGGCGATGCCATGCGCGGTACGCCAGCCCTCTCCGGCGATTTCGCGCGTGGCCTCCACGAGCGCCTCGGTGCCGAGCCCACGGTGCTGGCGCCGCGCCTGCGGCGCTATGCCGCGCCTGCGGCCATGGTGCTGGCGGCATCGCTGGCAGTGGTTTCGGTCGTGACCCTGATGCCCGGCATGGGCGGCAACCCGTCCGGGACCCAGCAAATGGCGCAAAACGAGCGTCCGCGCAGCATGGAGGCGCAGATGGCGCCCTATCTGGTGGCGCACCAGGAGTTCTCGCCCATGGCGGTGGCTTCGCCTTATCAGCACGCAGTGATGATCCAGGACGAGCCGGCCCAATGAGCTTGCCGGCCGCATTGCTGACCCCGCTGCTGCTGGTCCTGGTGCTGGGCGCCCAGCTTGCGCATGCCGCTGATGCGGTCGAATGGCTCAATCGCGCCAACAAGGCTGCGCACCAGCTCAATTACACCGGCACCTACGTTTATCGCCATGGCGAGCATGCCGAAGTGCTGCGTGTATCGCATCGTGTCGACGGCAAAAAGGAGTCGCAGAAGATCGAGGTGCTGGACGGGCCGCATCGCGAATTCATCCGCATCAACGACGATGTCTATTGCCATCTGTCGGACGGCAAGACGGTGCGCGTCGACAAGAGCGCCGTGCAGCGTTTCTTCCCGGCGGTCGTGCCCAACAATCCGGCGCGGCTGAACGAACACTACATTCCCAGGCTGGGCGGCAGCGAAAAGGTGGCCGGGCGCAATTGCCAGGTCGTCATCCTCGAGCCGCGCGACCAGTACCGCTACACGCACATGATCTGGATAGACCGCGCCACCATGCTGCCCTTGAAGTCGCAGACCGTGAACAATCGCGGCGCGCGCGTTTCCTCCTTCGTTTTCTCCGAAGTCGATATCGGCAAGCGCCCGGACAAGGCGCTGTTCGACGTGCAAATGGCCGGCAAGCGCACGCAGGAGGCCGGTCTGGGCATGGGCGCGCTGGACGATGTCTGGCTGCTGACCCCGCCGCCGGGTTATGAGCGCATCCTCGAATCGATGCGCCCGCTGCCCGGCATCAAGACGCCGGTGCTGCACAGCGTCTACTCCGACGGCATGAGCAATCTGTCCGTGTTCATCGAGCCGATACTCGACAGCCATGACGGCATCGAGGGGTTGTCCACCGAAGGCGCCATGAACGTCTATGGCCGGCGCGTGGAAGGGCACAAGATCACTGCCATTGGCGAAGTGCCTCCGGCCGCCCTGCTGGAAACGGCGAATTCGGTGCAGAAAAGGTAACGGTGCCGGGATGCTGGAACAGCACGCAATCGTCCTGAAAACCGATGGCGCGCTAGCCTGGGTGGAGGCGCGCGAGTCCGGCAGCTGCGGCAGCTGCAGCGGCGGCGGCTGTTCGACCCGCAGACTCGCCGACCTGTTCGGCCGGCGCGAGCGCGCCTTTCCCGTGGACAACCTGTTGCAGGCCAGGGAAGGCGAGCGGGTGATCATCGGCATACCGGGCGGCGCGTTGTGGAAGTCCGCGTTCAGGCTGTACGGCCTGCCGCTGCTGCTGCTGATCGCGGGTGGCCTGGCGGGCCAGCATCTGTACGCGGACCCGGGCGCGGTCATCGGCGCCGCCGCCGGCCTGCTGCTGTCAGCGCTGGCGCAGAAGGCCTGGCCCGGATCGCGGGGCTGGCGGCCGGTCATGCTGCGGCGTGACAACGAATTTTCCCTAGTCGCCAAATCATGTTGAAGAGGTTGGTCATGAAGCTATCCATTCCCAACGGACTGTTCGGCGCTGTTCTTCTGTTGGCGGCCTCGTTGTTCGCATTGCCGGCGCGGGCCGCGGCGGTGGACGTGGCCGACCTGGTCGAGAAGAACGGCCCCGCGGTGGTCAACATCAGCACCACGAAAATCGTCCAGCAGCGCGCCCCGGGCGCCTTTCCGCTGCCGGAAGACGATGTCTACGATTTCTTCCGTCGTTTCTTCCCGCCCGGCGCGATGCCGCCCGGCGGCCCGATGCGCGAGATCCCGGCGCGCGGCGCCGGATCCGGCTTTATCGTCAGCGGCGACGGCTACATCATGACCAACGCGCACGTGGTGCAGGGCGCCGACGAAGTGACGGTCAAGCTCATCGACAAGCGCAAGTTCACCGCCAAGGTGGTTGGCTACGACACGCGCACCGACATCGCCGTGATCAAGATCAATGCCAGCAAGCTGCCCACCGTGACCATCGGCGATCCCGACAAGCTGCGCGTGGGCGAGGCCGTGGTGGCGATCGGCTCGCCCTTCGGCTTCGAGAACAGCGTGACTTCCGGCATCGTTTCCGCCAAGGGCCGCGCACTGCCCTCCGAGAGCTACGTACCCTTCATCCAGACCGACGTTGCCGTCAATCCGGGCAATTCCGGCGGGCCGCTGTTCAACCTGAAAGGCGAGGTGGTCGGCGTGAATTCGCAGATCTACAGCCGCAGCGGCGGCTACCAGGGGCTTTCCTTCGCCATCCCGATCGACCTGGCCATGGAGGTTGCCACCCAGATCAAGAGCACGGGCAAGGTTTCGCGCGGCTGGCTGGGCGTGGTCATCCAGGAGGTGAGTTCCGACCTCGCCGAATCCTTCGGTCTCGACCGGCCGCGCGGGGCGCTGATCGCCGAGGTGCAGGAAGGCAGCCCGGCGGCCAAGGGCGGCCTGATGGTTTCCGACGTGGTGCTCAAGTTCGACGGCAAGCCGATCGAAAGCTCGGGCGACCTGCCGCGCATCGTCGGCAATACCAAGCCGGGCACCAAGGCCGTGATGCAGGTATGGCGCAAGGGCGGACTCAAGGATCTGAGCCTCGTCATCGGCGAAATGCCGGCCGAGGACAAGGTGGCCTTGGGGCCGGGCGACCACAAATCCTATTCGCGCGGCGGTCTGGTGCTGTCCGAACTGACGTCAGAGCAGCGCAAGGAACTCAGGCTGAGCGGCGGCCTGCTGGTGCAGGAGGCCACCGGCGACGCGCTGCGTGCCGGCATCCGTGAGGGCGACCTCATTCTCGCCGTGAACAATACCGAGGTGCGCACGGTCGAGCAGTTCCGCAGGCTGATCGGCGCGGTGGCGGTCGGCAAGAGCGCCGCCATCCTGGTGCGGCGCGGCGATTCCTCGCTGTACATCCCGCTCAAGATTACCGGCAGCAATGACTGAACCCCGCCGCGTGCTGACCCTGCTGGGGCGGGACGGCTGCCACTTGTGCGAGGACATGCGGACCGCCCTGAGCCCCTGGGCCGACCGCTTCCAGTTTGCCGTCGAGGAGGTCGACATCGCCGGCAAGCCCGAACTGGAGGCCCGCTACGGCTGGGACATCCCGGTACTGCTGGCGGGCGAGGCCGAGATCTGCCGGCATTTCTTCGATCCTGCCGCGCTGCAGGACTGGGTTACCGGACAGGCCTGAAATCCGTTAAAATCCGGGCAGTTATCTAATCCCAGGCGGGCACGGAAACGTGCCCGTTCTTTTGTGTCGCAAAATCTGATCCGCAACTTCTCCATCATCGCCCACATCGACCACGGCAAGTCCACCCTGGCCGACCGCATCATTCATTTGTGCGGCGGCCTGTCCGATCGTGAAATGGAGGCCCAGGTGCTGGATTCCATGGACCTGGAAAAAGAACGCGGCATCACCATCAAGGCGCAGACCGCCGCGCTCGAATACAAGGCGAAGGACGGCAAGACCTACTTCCTCAACCTCATCGACACCCCGGGGCACGTGGACTTTTCCTACGAGGTTTCCCGCTCGCTGTCGGCCTGCGAGGGCGCCCTGCTGGTAGTGGACGCTTCCCAGGGAGTGGAGGCGCAGACCGTCGCCAATTGCTACACCGCCATCGATCTCGGCGTGGAAGTGGTGCCGGTGCTGAACAAGATCGACCTGCCCTCGGCCGATCCCGACCGCGCGGCGCAGGAAATCGAGGACATCGTCGGCATCGATGCCACCGACGCCGTGCGCTGCTCGGCGAAAACCGGCATGGGCGTTCCCGACATCCTCGAAGCCGTCGTGGCCAAGGTGCCGTCGCCGCGCGGCGACGAGGCTGCGCCGCTGAAGGCACTGATCATCGATTCCTGGTTCGACAACTACGTCGGCGTGGTCATGCTGGTGCGCGTGGTCGACGGCGTGCTGAAGCCCAAGGACAGGATCCGGCTTATGGCCACCGGCGGGAGCTATCTGTGCGAGCAGGTCGGCGTGTTCTCGCCCAAGTCGCGGCAGAAGGACGCGCTTTCCGCCGGCCAGGTGGGTTTCATCATCGCCGGCATCAAGGAACTGAAGGCTGCCCAGGTGGGCGACACCGTGACCCTGGCCGACCGCCCGGCCGCCAGCGCCTTGCCCGGTTTCAAGAAAATCCAGTCGCAGGTGTTCGCCGGACTCTACCCGGTGGAGTCGCATGACTACGATTCGCTGCGCGATGCGCTGGAAAAGCTGCAACTGAACGACGCGGCCCTGCAGTTCGAGCCGGAAGTGTCGCAGGCGCTCGGCTTCGGTTTCCGCTGCGGCTTCCTCGGCCTCCTGCACATGGACATCGTGCAGGAGCGGCTGGAGCGCGAATTCGACCAGAACCTCATCACCACCGCGCCGACCGTGGTGTACCAGGTGCAGATGAAGGACGGCAGCATGGTCGAGGTGGAAAACCCCTCCAAGCTGCCGGAGTTGTCCAAGATCGAGACCATCCTCGAGCCCATCATCACCGCCACCATTTTCGTGCCCGAGGACTACCTCGGCAACGTGATGACGCTATGCAACCAGAAGCGAGGCATGCAACTGGACATGAAATACGTCGGCCATCAGGTCATGCTGAAATACGACCTGCCGATGAACGAGGTGGTGATGGATTTCTTCGACCGGCTCAAGTCCACCTCGCGCGGCTATGCCTCGCTGGATTACGAGTTCAAGGAGTTTCGCCCGGCCGACCTGGTCAAGCTCGACATCCTGGTCAATGGCGACAAGGTCGATGCGCTGTCGCTGATCGTGCACCGCTCGAATTCCGTTTATCGCGGCCGCGAGCTGGCCGCCAAGATGCGCGAGCTGATCCCGCGCCAGATGTTCGACGTCGCGGTGCAGGCGGCCATCGGCGCGCAGATCATCGCGCGCGAAAACGTCAAGGCGCTGAGGAAGAACGTGCTGGCCAAGTGCTACGGCGGCGATATCAGCCGCAAGAAGAAACTGCTGGAAAAACAGAAGGAAGGCAAGAAGCGCATGAAACAGGTCGGCAACGTGGAAATCCCGCAGGAGGCCTTCCTCGCCATCCTGCAGGTCGGGGAAAAGTGACATGGACGCGCTCTCGATCTTCCTGCTCGCCCTGCTGATCGCGGGCATTGGACTGGTGTTCAACGGCGTGGTCAGCCTGCCGCTGCTGCTGCTGCTCGCTACCGTCATTACCGGCGCCATCTGGCTGTGGGACAGGTTCGTGCTGTCGAAGAAACGCGGCAAGGACGAGGCGCGCACGCCCGGCGTCGAGTATTCGGTCAGCCTGTTCCCCGTGATCCTGCTGGTGTTCCTGCTGCGATCATTCCTGGTCGAGCCCTTCCGCATTCCCTCAGGCTCGATGATGCCGACGCTGCTGGCCGGCGACTTCATCCTAGTCAACAAGTACACCTACGGCATCCGCCTGCCGGTGGCGGACAGGAAGATCATTGACGTCAACCAACCGCAGCGCGGAGAGGTGATGGTGTTCCATTTTCCGGAAGATCCCTCCATCGACTACATCAAGCGTATCGTCGGCGTGCCCGGCGATCTGGTCGAATACCGCGACAAGCGCCTGTCCATCAATGGCCAGCCGCTGGCGTATCGCGAGAATGGCACCTTCAGCTTCGAGACTGGCGGCCTCAACTACGTCACCGGCATCGTCTACCAGGAAAAACTCGGCGAACACGAGCATACTGCCATGACCATCCCGGGCATACCCGGTTTCCTCCAGGATCAGCTCAAGACCTTCCCATATCAGGAAAACTGCACCTACAATGAAGACGGCTTTGCCTGCCGCGTGCCGGAAGGGCATTACTTCATGATGGGCGACAACCGCGACGGCAGCAACGACAGTCGTTACTGGGGCTTCGTGCCGGACCGGAACATCGTCGGCAAGGCCTTCTTCATCTGGATGAACTTTGGCGATTTCAAGCGCATAGGCACGACGATAAAATGAGGAGGCAGCATGATTGACCGCTTGCAGCAGCGCGGGGTGACCACGATAGGCATCCTGCTGTGGGGTATCGTCATTGTGTTCGCGGCGCTGGTGGCCATGAAGCTGGTGCCGGCCTATACCGAGTTCCTGACGCTCAAGAAAGTCATCAATGACCTCGGCGATGAAGCGAACGTCAATGGCATGAGCAACGCGCAAATCCGCGAACGCTTCACGCGCAGGGCCACGATCGACAACATCTCGGCAGTGAGTGCTTCCGATCTCAGGATCAGCCGTGAAAACGGCAGGACGGTGGTGTCCGTCGAATACTCGTTCCAGGCGCCACTGGCCGGAAATCTCAGCCTGCTGGCGGATTTTTCCGCCGTCTCCGGCAGCAGCAAAACCGAGGTTGCGCAATAGCTTGTCGAACGATCCGCTTGCCCGCCTGAGTACCACCCTGGGGCATGCCTTCCGCCAGGAAGGCCTGCTCAGGCAGGCTCTCACGCACCGAAGCTACGGCGCGCAGCACAACGAGCGCCTGGAATTCCTCGGCGACTCGGTGCTCAACTGCACCATCGCCAAGGCGCTTTACGACACTTTCCCCAATCTGCCCGAAGGCACGCTGTCGCGCATGCGTGCCAATCTGGTCAAGCAGGACACGCTGGCCGAAATCGCCGTGCGCCTGAAGCTCGGCGAATACCTGCGGCTGGGCGAGGGCGAACTGAAAAGTGGCGGTTTCCGTCGCCCCTCGATCCTGGCGGATACCCTGGAGTCGATTTTCGGCGCGGTTTTTCTCGATGCCGGGTTCGATGCGGCGCAGGCGGCGGTGCTGCGCCAGTTTGAACCGGCCATCGCCGGCATCGACCCCAACGCTTCCGGCAAGGATGCCAAGACCCGCCTGCAGGAATGGCTGCAGGGCAAGCGCCATGCGCTGCCCGACTACCAGTTGAGCGGCACCCGCGGCGAGGCGCACGACCAGATCTTCGTGGTCGCCTGCCATATCCCCGCGCTGGGCATCACCACCCAGGGCCAGGGCCGGAGCCGCCGCGCGGCCGAGCAGGAAGCCGCGCTTGCCGTGCTCAAGCAGGTGGGCGAGATCAAATGAGCGGCCCGCATCGCGCCGGCTTCATCGCCATCGTCGGCCGGCCCAACGTCGGCAAGTCCACGCTGCTCAACAAGCTGGTCGGGCAGAAGGTCAGCATTACCTCGCGCAAGGCGCAGACCACGCGGCACCGGGTGCTCGGCATCCGCACCGACCCGGAGGTGCAGTTTGTCTTCGTCGACACGCCCGGTTTCCAGACGCGCCACGGCGGCAAGCTGAACACCGCCCTCAATCGCAGCGTGAGGCTGACCCTGGCCGATGTCGATGCCGTGCTCATGCTGGTGGAAGCCGGCCGCCTCAACCAGGGCGACCGCCAGGTCATGAAGCTGCTGCCGGATGACCGCCCGGTGCTGCTGGTGGTGAACAAGCAGGACGAGCTCAAGGCCCCCGCCGCCATGCTGGAGTACCTGCAGAAAGTCGCGGCCGAGCATGCCTTCACCGAAATCGTGCCGGTTTCGGCCAAGCACGGCACGGGACTGGAGCAACTGCTGAAGACCCTCGCCGGGCACCTGCCGGAAGGCGAGGCGCTTTACGGCGAGAACGATGTCACCGACCAGAGCGAGCGCGTGCTGGCGGCGGAACTCGTGCGCGAAAAGCTGTTCCGCCTGTGCGGCGACGAAATCCCCTATGCCACCGCGGTGGTCATCGATAAATTCGAGGAAGAGGGCAATCTGCGCCGCATCTTCGCCACCGTCCTGGTCGACCGCGACAGCCAGAAGGCCATCGTCATCGGCAAGGGCGGCGAGAAGCTCAAGGCCATTTCCAGCCAGGCGCGCCTGGACATGGAAAAAGCCTTCGACGCCAAGGTTTATGTGGAGGTCTGGGTCAAGGTCAAGGGTGGCTGGGCGGACGACGTGAGAACGCTGAAGTCGCTCGGCATCGAATGAGCAGGCTATTTTTAACGAGATGAACACAGAGGTAACAGAGGCAACAGAAGGAAAGCAGAGGCACTGGAAAGCTTATTCTTTCCTCTGATACCTCTGCTTCCTCTGTGTTAATACCTTTCAGGCTGAAACATGGCCCAGGCCCGCATCGACAACGAACCCGGCTTCGTCCTGCACAGCTATCCCTTCCGCGAGACTTCGCTGGTGGTCGAGGTGTTCACCCGCCACCACGGGCGCATGGCCCTGGTGGCGCGCGGGGCTAGGCGCCCGCGTTCCGTGCTGCGCGGCCAGGTGCAGCCGTTCACGCCGCTCCTGCTGTCCTGGTTCGGCAAGGGCGAGGTGCGTACCCTGCACGGCGCCGAATGGCAGGGCGGGCTGGCGCCGCTTTCCGGCATGCCGCTGCTGTGCGGCTTCTACCTCAACGAGCTGCTGCTGAAATTGCTGGCGCGCGACGATCCGCACGAAGCTCTGTTCGACTACTACCAGGCCACGCTGGGTGAGCTGTCGCAACCAGCTGACAACAGCCTCGAACGCATACTGCGTCGTTTCGAGCGCCACCTGCTGTCGGAAATCGGCTATGCCGCCACGTTTCACGAAGAGGCGGAGACCGCGCAGCCGGTACGGGAAGAACAGGCCTACTACTTCGTGCCCGAGCGCGGGCCCTACGCGGGCAAGAGTGGCGGCATCGGCATCCCGGTGTCGGGCCGCACCCTGCTGGACATGGACCAGGACCGCTTCGATTCGCCATCGACCCGCGCCGAAGCCAAGCAGCTCATGCGCGCCCTCATCAACCACCATCTGGGCGGCAAGCCGCTTTATACTCGGCAGATGCTGAAGGAATTGATCGAGAAGTAAGAAGATCGAACGCGGGCGGAGAAAAAACCTTATAACAAGGAGGTAAGGGAAGTGAGGGAGTAAAGCAGATATTGATTATGGATTTACTCCCGTTCCTCCCTTGCCTTCCTGTGAATTGCGTTTGATTTGTTTTTTTAACTAACAGGTTGCTTGCATGATTTACCTCGGCGTCAATATCGACCACATCGCCACCCTGCGCCAGGCGCGCAAGACCCGCTACCCCAGCGTGGCGGAAGCCGCGTTGCAGGCGGAAACCGCGGGCGCGGACAGCATCACCCTGCACTTGCGCGAAGATCGCCGCCATATCCAGGACGAGGACGTCGACATCCTGCGCCGCGTGCTGAAGACCAAGATGAACCTGGAAATGGCGGTGACGCCGGAGATGCTGGCGATCGCCGCCCGCGTGAAGCCGCAGGACGTGTGCCTGGTGCCGGAAAAGCGCGAGGAACTGACCACCGAGGGCGGGCTCGACGTCGCTGCGCAAATCGGGAAAATCCGTGACGCCTGCGCGCAGATGAAGGAAGCCGGCATCCGCGTGTCGCTGTTCATCGATGCCGACAAGAAGCAACTGGAGGCCGCGCGCGAATGCGGGGCGCCGGTGGTGGAAATCCACACCGGCCACTATGCCGACCTGGAGGACCCCGTCGCCAAGCATCACGAACTCGACCGCATCCGCAAGGCGGTCGCCTACGGCCTCGGCCTGGGGCTGACGGTCAACGCCGGCCACGGCCTGACCTACCACAACGTGCAGCCGATCGCCGCCATCTCCGGCGTGCACGAACTCAACATCGGCCATGCCATCGTCGCGCAGGCGCTGTTCACCGGCTGGCAGCCGGCAGTCGCGGAAATGAAGCGGCTGATGGTGGAGGCGGCGGCGCGCCGGGTCTAGCACCTCTGCTGTCGACGCACAGGCGGCAGCAGAACCCAGAAAAACCTGACCGCAGAGTTCGCTGAGGACGTGGAGTTTTGCTCTGCTTTCCCCGGCGCTCTCTGCGAATACCGTGGCTAAAGATCAGTGCTTTTCGTCGACGATGGCGTGCCCGCCCATCAGCTTGTCGATCAGGGCGATGCCGATGGCAGACAGTACGAAGGACATGTGGATGACCACCTGCCAGAGCATGGTCTTCTCGTCCAGGTTGTGGGCGTTGATGAAGGTCTTCAGCAGATGGATCGAGGAAATGCCGATGATGGCCGTGGCGAGCTTGACCTTGAGCACGTTGGCGTTGACGTGGGACAGCCAGTCGGGCTCATCCGGGTGGCCGGAGAGGCCGAGACGTGAAACGAAAGTCTCGTAGCCGCCGACGATGACCATGATGAGCAGATTGGAAATCATCACCACGTCGATCAGGCCCAGCACCATGAGCATGACCTTTTCTTCGGTCAGGTGCGGGGTGTCCATGACCAGATGGCCAAGCTCCACCCAGAACAGGTAGACGTAGACGGCCTGCGCGACGATGAGGCCGAGGTATAGCGGCAGTTGCAGCCAGCGGCTGCCGAAAAGCAGGGTGGAAATGGGTTTCAGTCGGGTTTGTCCGGATTGCATGATGGGGTTTGTCAGGGAGCTAGAGCGGTCGAATTCTATCAGGACGAAGCGTCCGCCGTATCGCCGTCCACGTAATACCAGCGACCGTTTTCCTGCACGAAGCGGCTGGTTTCCCGCATCATGAAGGCACGGCCGTTGATCTTGTAGCGCGCGGCAAACTCCACGATGGCGTGGGTCGCGTCCTGTTGTTCATGGCGCAGCACTTGCAGCCCGATCCATTTCGGCGCCGGCTGGCTGTCGAAATCGAGCCGTTCGGGCCGCGTCACCGCATGCCAACTGGCCAGCAGATAAGCGGCATTGCCCAGCGCGAAGGCGGTATAGCGGGAGCGCATCAGCGCCTCGGCCGTGGCGGGGCGTTCGCCGCCGTCGAGAAAGCGCCCGCAGCAGTCGTACAGGGATTTGCCGCTGCCGCAGGGACAGGGGTTCAGCTTTTCCTTTGCCACCACCAGTAGAGCGCGATGCCGGCGCCGATGAGCAGTATCAGTCCGACGGTGATCTGCTTGAGATACTGCCGGATCAGGTCCTCGTTGCCGCCGATGTACCAGCCCATGGCGGTGAGGATGATCGACCAGATGCCCGCGCCCAGGCAGGTGTAGAAGGCGAACTTGCCATAGTGCATGCGGGTGAGGCCGGCGGGCAGCGAGATGAGGTGGCGGATGCCGGGAATCAGGCGCCCGGTGAAGGTTGAAATTGCCCCATGCCTGAGAAAGAAGGCATCGGTCCTGTGCAGCAGTTCGGGACGCACGAAGAAGTACCTGCCCCAGCGCTCGAGGAAGGGACGGCCCACCCACAGCGCGAACACGTAGTTGAGCGTGGCGCCGGCGAGGCTGCCGAAGGTGGAGGCGAGCACGATCAGTTCGAAGCTCATCTTGCCCTGGTGGGCGAGGTAGCCGGCGGGGATCAGCACTGCCTCGCTCGGCACCGGCAGCACGGTGGATTCCAGGCCCATGAGGATGAAAATCCCCAGATAGCCCCAGTCGTGGACAGTGGCGAGAATCCAGTCGATGAATTGGTGCAACATAAGGCCTTAACAATGAGGACAAGAGGACAGGAGGAAAAGCGGCAGTGCCCTGTATTAAAAAGCTCTTGTCCTCATGTCCTCTTTGTTCATGGATTTGTTTAGACTTGGGCGCCGTCGGCGGTCACGCCTTCCTTGGTTTTTTCCTCGCGCAGGAAGTGTTCGCGCTTGACGCCGAGCATCAGCAGCAGCGGCGAGGCCACCAGCACCGAGGAGTAGATGCCGAACAGGATGCCGATGGTCAGCGCCAGGGCGAAGTTGTGCAGTGCCTCGCCGCCGAAGAACAGCATCGCCAGCACCATGATCTGCGTGGACAGGTGGGTGATGATGGTGCGGCTCATGGTCTGGGTGATGGAGGTGTCGATGATTTCCGGGATGCTGGCCTTGCGCATCTTGCGGATGTTCTCGCGGATGCGGTCGAACACCACCACGGATTCGTTCACCGAATAGCCGAGGATGGCGAGGATGCCGGCCAGCACGGTGAGGGTGAATTCCCACTGGAAGAAGGCAAACAGCCCGAGGATGATGACCACGTCGTGGGCGTTGGCGATGATGCCGGAAAGCGCGAAGCGCCACTCGAAGCGGATCGCCAGGTAGATCATGATGCCGACCGCCACCACGAACAGCGCCAGCGCGCCGCTGTCGTAGAGCTCCTTGCCGACCTGCGGGCCGACGAAATCGACTTTCTTCAATACCACATCGGGGTGCTGCGCCTTCAGTGCGTCCATCACCAGGTTGCTGGTTTGCGCGGCGCTGGCGGACTTGCTCACCGGCAGGCGGATCAGCACGTCGCGCGAGGTGCCGAAGTTCTGCACGGCAACCTCTTTGAGGCCGGAAGCCTCCAGCGTGCCGCGGATCTGGTCGAGCTGCGCGGGCTGGCTGTAACTGACTTCCATCACCGTGCCGCCGGTGAAATCCACGCCCAGATTGAGGCCCTGCGCCCACAGCGCCCAGACCGAGAAAAAGAAGGTGGATAGTGAGATGGCCGTGGTGATCTTCCCGAAGCGCATGAACGGGATGATGCGGTCGACATCGAAAAAACGGATCATCGTGCGGTCCTCAGATGGAGATTTCCGACAGGCGCGGCTTGCGGCCGTAAGTCAGGTTGGCCATGGCGCGCGACACCGTCACCGCGCTGAACATGGAGGTCAGGATGCCCAGGCACAGCACCACGGCGAAGCCGCGTACCGGGCCGGAGCCCAGCCAGAACAGGGCGATGCCGGCGATCAGCGTGGTCAGGTTGGAGTCGAGAATGGTGCCCCAGGCGCGGTCGTAGCCGGCATGGATCGCGGCCTGCGGGGTGGCGCCGTTGCGCAGTTCCTCCCGAATCCTTTCATTGATCAGCACGTTGGCGTCGATCGCCATGCCCAAGGTGAGGGCGATGCCGGCGAGGCCGGGCAGGGTCAGGGTGGCCTGCAGCATGGACAACAGCGCGATCAGGAAAAGGCCGTTGGCAGCGAGCGCCAGCGAGGAGAACATGCCGAACACGCGGTAATAGAAAATCATGAACAGCACGACCGCGACGAAACCCCACTTGTTCGAATTGAAGCCCTTGGCGATGTTTTCCTTGCCCATGCTGGGGCCGACGGTGCGCTCCTCGACGATGGTCATCGGCGCGGCGAGCGCGCCGGCGCGCAGCAGCAGGGCGACGTCGGAGGACTCCTGCGGCGAATCCATGCCGGTGATCTGCACGCGGCCGCCGCCGATTTCTTCCTGGATGGTGGGGGCGGTGATGACCTCGGTCTGGCCGTGCTCGATCAGCAGAATGGCCATGCGGCGGCCGACGTTCTCGCGCGTGACATCCTTGAAGATGCGCGCGCCCTTGCCGTCGAGGTTGATGTGCACGGCCGGCCGGTTGTTGTTGTCGAAGCCGGGCGAGGCGTCGGTGATGGAGTCGCCGGTCAGCACCACGTCCTTTTTCACCAGGATGGGATAGCCGTCGCGGCTCTGGTAGAGCTCGTCGCCGAAGGGGATCTGGCCGGCGGCGGCGGCGTTGACGTCACCTTCCTCGTCGACCAGGCGGATTTCCAGAGTCGCGGTGCGGCCGAGGATGTCCTTGGCCTTGGCGGTGTCCTGCACGCCGGGCAGCTGCACCACCACGCGGTCGACGCCCTGCTGCTGGATCACCGGCTCGGCCACGCCCAGTTCGTTGACGCGGTTTCTCAGGGTCTGGATATTCTGCTTGACGGCGAATTCCTGGATGCGGCGCTCGGCTTCGGGTTTCAGCGTCACGACGAGGCTGAATTCCTCGGCGCCGTCGCGGCCGGCCAGGTTCAGGTCGGGGTAGGTGCGGGAGAGTTTCTCCTGAGCGGCATCGCGCTGGTCGCGGGTGGAGAACTTGACCTCGACCTGATTGCCTTCGCGTGCGATGCGGCTGTAGCGGATTTTTTCGTTGCGCAGTTCCGTGCGGATGTCGCCCTGGGTGCGGATGGCGGCTTTGTCCAGCGCCGCCTTCATGTCCACCTGCAGCAGGAAGTGGACGCCGCCGCGAAGGTCGAGGCCCAGATACATGGGCAGCGCGCGGATGGAAGTCAGCCATTGCGGTGAGGCCGACAGCAGGTTGAGCGCCACCGTGTTGCGTTCGCCCAGTGCGGTCTGCAGCGCATCCTTGGCCTTGATCTGCTCGTCGGTGCTGGCAAAGCGCAGCTTGACGCTGTTGCCGTCGATGAAGGCGCTGTCGGATTTGACTCCCGCCGCCAGCACGGCGGCTTCTGCCTGCTTCAGCAGGGCCTCGTCAGCCTGTTGCGTGGTTTTCAGCGGCGAAACCTGCACCGCGGGCACTTCGCCGAAGAAATTCGGCAGGGCATAGAGGAAGGCCACGACCAGCACGATGCCGATGAGGATATTTTTCCAGAGCGGGAAACGGTTCATTGGTTAGTCTAGGGGCTTAAGGGTTGGGTGAGGGGGGTGGAGGCAGGGGATGGCGCGGTTGCGGACCGCGCCATCCCCTGCCCTGAGTGCTGAATCCTGTTCCCTCAAATGCCTTTGATCGTGCCCTTGGGCAGCAGGGTCTGCACGGCCTGCTTCTGCACGTGGGTGGTGACACCGTCGGCAATTTCCAGGGAGACGTACTGCTCGCTGACCTTGGTGACCTTGCCGACCTGGCCGGAACTGGTCACGACTTCGTCGCCCTTCTGCAGGGTTTCCAGCATCTTGCGCTGTTCCTTGGCGCGCTTCATCTGCGGGCGGATGAGCATGAAATAGAACAGCACGAAGATGACGATGAGCGGCAAGAAGCTCATCAGCGGATCAGGCTGCTGGGGGGCGGCCTGGGCGTGGGCGGCGGCGGATGCGAAGACGGCGAAGGCGGCCGGCAGCAGTTTTCCTGCGGAAATCATGTAGTTCTCCTGTAGTCCTCTGGTTTTCAAACCCGTAGATTCTAACACCCGCCGGCGCGGCCTTCATGAAAGCCTGTGCGCCAGCTGGCAAAGCCCCCGGCGGCGATGGCCGCGCGCATCTCGCGCATCAGGTCCTGGTAATAGGTCAGGTTATGGAGGGTGGCGAGGCGCGCGCCGAGGATTTCGCCGCAACGGATGAGATGGTGTACGTAGGCGCGAGAAAAGTTCCGGCAGGCATAGCACTGGCAGGCGGCGTCGATGGGCGCGGGGTCGTTGCGGTGCACCGCGTTCTTGATGCGCAAATCCCCGTTCCGGGTAAACAGCACGCCGTGACGGGCGTTGCGCGTGGGCATCACGCAGTCGAACATGTCGATGCCGTGTGACACCGCCTCGACGATGTCCTCCGGCGTGCCGACGCCCATCAGGTAGCGCGGCCGCTCCTGCGGCAGCTGCGGCGCGGTGTGGGCGAGGATGCGCAGCATGTCCTCCTTGGGCTCGCCCACGCTTAAGCCGCCGATGGCATAGCCGTCGAAGCCGATGTCGGCGAGCCTTTCCAGCGACTGGTCGCGCAGGTCCTCGTACATGCCGCCCTGGACGATGCCGAACAGCGCGTTGGGGTTGCCCTCGTGCGCCTTTTTCGAGCGTTCCGCCCATCTGAGCGACAGCTGCATGGAATCGGCCGCGGCCTTGCGGTCGGCCGGGTAGGGCGTGCATTCGTCGAAAATCATGACGATGTCCGAATTCAGCACCTTCTGGATGTGCATCGACTCTTCCGGGGTGAGGAAGAGCCGGTCGCCATTGATGGGCGAGGCGAATTTGACGCCTTCTTCGCTGATCTTGCGCAGTTTGCCCAGGCTGAACACCTGAAAACCGCCGGAATCGGTCAGGATGGGGCCGTCCCAGCCCATGAATTCGTGCAGGCCGCCGAAGGCCTCGACCACTTCCAGGCCGGGCCGCAGCCACAGGTGGAAGGTATTGCCCAGCACGATCTCGGCGCCGATTTCCTTCAGTTCGGCAGGCGACATCGCCTTGACCGTGCCGTAGGTGCCCACCGGCATGAACACCGGGGTTTCCACTGTGCCGTGGGCAAGGCTCAGGCGGCCGCGGCGGGCGGCGCCGTCGGTTTTGAGGAGTTCGTATTTCATCTGGCTTTGCGCGGGGGCGCCGGCAGGGAAGCCGGCGAAAGTGCCAATGATAACCCGTCCGGCCCGTGTGCCCGGGACAGCCCCTGTAAGCCGGCCGTCCACCTGCTAACTTGAAGACAGGGACCGGCGGGCGCCGGGCCCGTCATGGACGGGAGAGCATCATGAGCGTGATCAAAGTCATCGAAGTGCTGGCCGAGTCGAGCAGAAGCTGGGAAGACGCTGCCAACCTCGCCGTGCAGAAGGCGACCGAGTCGCTGCACGGCATCCGTTCGATCTACATCCAGGATTTCCAGGCCAGGGTGGAAGACGGCAGGATCGTCAGCTACCGCATCAACGCCAAGATTTCCTTCGCGCTCGATTAGGCCCCGGGTGCGCGTTCGATCAGCATGGCATCGCCATAGCTGAAGAAGCGGTAGCCTTGCCCAACCGCATGGGCATAGGCCGCGCGCAGGTGATCGTAGCCGCCGAAGGCCGACACCAGCATCAGCAGGGTGGACTTGGGCAGGTGGAAGTTGGTGAGCAGGCGCTCGACCACCCTGAAGCGGTAGCCGGGGGTGATGAACAGGTTGGTGTCGCCTTCGCCGGGCTGCAGTTCGCCGTCGCGCGCGGCGGATTCCAGCGCGCGCAGGCTGGTGGTGCCCACCGCCATGATGCGGCCGCCGTTTTCGCGCGCTTCGCGGATGGCCGCCACCGTGGCCTCGGGGATGAAGAAGCGTTCGCTGTGCATCCTGTGCTCGGCGATGTTCTCCACCCGCACCGGCTGGAAAGTGCCGGCGCCCACATGCAGGGTCACCGTGGCGCGCGTGACACCCATGGCATCCAGCCGCGCCAGCATGGCTTCGTCGAAATGCAGCCCGGCGGTGGGTGCGGCCACCGCGCCGGGCTGGCTGGCGTACACCGTCTGGTAGCGGGTCTCGTCCAGCGTTTCCGGCGCATGCGTGATGTAGGGCGGCAATGGCAGGCTGCCGTAGCGGTCGAGCACCTCCAGGAGGCTGTCGCCGCCGTGGCAGCGCAGGCGGAATAGGTCGCCCTCGCGCGCCAGCATCTCGAACTCGACGCTGTCGCCAATGACGATGCGGGAACCCGGCTTCGGTGTCTTGCTGGCGCGCACGAAGGCCAGCGCGTCATGGTCGTTGAGAATCCGCTCGACCAGCACCTCGACCTGGCCGCCCGTGGGTTTCTGGCCGAACAGCCGCGCCTTGATCACGCGCGTGTCGTTGAACACCAGGATGTCGCCGGCCTTCAGCAATGCCGGCAGCTCGGCGAACATGCGGTCGGCCAGTGCCGCGCCGTCGACATGCAGCAGCCGGCTGGCGCTGCGCTCGGCGGCCGGAAACTGCGCGATCAGCTCCTCGGGCAGGTGGTAATCGAAATCGGAAAGCCGCATCGGGCAAGCCTGGGTGCGTCGGAAAGCCGGCATTATAAGGTCTGCGCCTTGCCCCTGCCCGGAGCCTTGGGCGATAATGCGCGGCTTCATGCCTCCTTGCCGGGATGGCGGAATCGGTAGACGCAGCGGATTCAAAATCCGCCGGTGGTAACACTGTGGGGGTTCGAGTCCCCCTCCCGGCACCAGCAGGACTTCCAGGCAAGTCCGAAAAAAATCCAAAAATCTCAGTACAAGAATCTCAGTGACGGCAAGCAAACTGGCCTGATTGAGGCGCCAGTAACCGAGGAAAAAGCAACGCACAGAACAGCCATTACCGGGCCAGTGAAGGTGGACGCGTCGTTACGCGCCTAGACGGTTATCAAGGCTCAAGGGTGGCGCCGCATCCAGTCTTGCAGCCGTTGAAAGTTGCCGGCTTCCATGGCATTGGTCAGCTTGTGGTTCACCCCGCCCAACACGGTAGAAATCAGTATTCGCGGGTTTTCATCAAACTGACCGTTCGCATAAAAAGACTCCTCCGCGCCTCTGTGCGAACACCGAATATCCATGACGACAACATCTCCTGCGTTGACACAAACCGAGGTGATTTCCGTACCGTCGCCTGGCTCGGCGTACCTGTCGTTCTCCAGGGGAATCGGCTTGGTGTGAGAGCCCTTGATATATTTCAGGCTGGCGCCGTCCTGAAGGTAGAAAAGCACTTTATATACGCCACCGCCGTCGACATCCCAGTTGAGTGCGTCGTCAAGATAGTCCTGGAATTTGCCCCGCAATAAATCGTTATGCCACTCCTGTGAGCGATTTATTGTGATATCGCTTAGGCCAATGCTGCGGACCCCCTCTCCATTCAATCTGAAATCGAGAAACTCGATGATGGCGGAATTGCAAGACAGCATGGTGTGCAAGGGTTCGAGCGCGGGAAATCGATGAAAGCCTGCGAGATGTCCGGCGGATGGCGTGGGTCTGGTGTTCTTGAACAGGAACCTATTGTCGAGCACCTTCGCCCTTGCATGCCGAACACTCGTCTTGTCAAAAATACCTCGCAGAACGGTAATGCCGCCCGATCGCAATTCGATGACATTGGCAAGACGTGAATAGGACACGATATTTCTAGTTTCGCTTGAACGGCCAAATCGTCATTTTGGGTGTATAGGCAGAGCCCCAGGCGCCCAACCGCGATTCGCCGGTACGGGCCAGGCGTGATAGAAAACGGAACATCTCGACATTCCCGGACACGGATGGCGAGGTCCAAATGGTGCTAGGCAGTTTTTGTATTGTATCGGGAGTGGATTCAATCTTGTGGCGCTGGCTCAGCTCGCTTTTATCGCCGTTAAAGTCATGATGTTCGACTACGACCTCCGTTACGGTCTTGGTAGCCATAAGGCCACGCTGTTTCAACAGGGGCGGCAGCCAGTCGATCGGCCCATCCATTTGCCGACAGCACTCCAGCATCTTTCTGGCGCCAGACCTGGTGACATAGTAGGTGGCAAACCCCCAGGGCATCGGATCGTCGGCAAACAGGCCACCCGCTCTTGTACTGAGCACTTGATCTCGAAACCTTTTGTGCAGATGGATTCGTAGCCATTCAGGATTCTGGCGATCGCGTAATTCGAACATGGTCTGCCTGAATCCGATTACGTCACTGATGTGGATGTCGTCTTCGAAAACCACTGCAGCATCATGTTTGCTCTCGAGCAAGCGGTGCCAGATGCTTATATGGCTCAATGCAGTGGCCACTTGTCCCATCCTGTACTTGCGCAGGAATTTCCGCGTGAATGTATGCTCTGGGAACCGGGTGAGGAATTCCGTGATCTTTTGCGGCTCTTTCCAGTAGATGGCTGGGGCGAGGGAAACCTCCTGTACAACGTCGAGGGACTCCAGCGAATCCATAAGATCCCTGGCGTTTTTCATGCGTTCCTCGATGCTGTCAATGGCAAGTACATACGCGACGATGCTGGTCTTAGGTGTATCCATGTCAAGACGCTCGGGTGAAAGTTGGTGGCCACTCAAACTGCCAGCTTGACACAAGGTCTTAGTGGCGATTCCCGTATTGGGCGGCGCAATTTTTCTGTAAAAATTATTTTTTCT
>VFQO010000337.1_pt1 | contig 53360 bp, 47 predicted proteins | sample 3512331 | NCBI WGS metagenome assembly VFQO01 (sample SAMN10412371, study PRJNA504923) | tailings metagenome | isolation source: Replicate 3 from Balatoc abandoned mine | place: Philippines: Itogon, Benguet | collected 2017-08-28 | reverse complement strand
AAAGCAAAACGCCCGCGCACGCCGACTGTCGGTTTCGTCTCCCTCGGCTGCCCGAGAGATTGCAAAAATATACTTATACTTTCAGTGAGTAGAAATAAAAAAACCCAGGAAACACAAGGCGTTCCTGGGTTTTTCATGCTTTGGGCTGATCGTGCTATGGGGTGGTCGACTCGTTAGGTATTACCCCATCTCCTGGCGGCGCGTTGAATATTCGCAGGTGTCCTTTTCCGATCAAGAAGTTCTTGTAGACGGCCAAAGTAACATTCCAGACCTCGCGGGCAACCAAGGGGCCGGATTCTAGGATGTTTCCAGACGCATCCACGACCGCGAGGTAAGCTTGCCCTCCATCGCGTGTCTTCACCGTTAGACCTTCGTGGCACACGCCACTGATAGTGGCCGATTGGAGAGAGTTGGTGGTGGGTATCCCGATCATGGTTCAGGTAGTCCGAGATCAGTGCTGACTGAATTTATTTTGGTTGGGAAGCATGGGCTGACTGTAGCTGTGCAAGCGGATATGATGAAATCGAAATGCGACCTCATAGGGCACATTTCAAATTACTTGGTTGGAGAAACCATTTCTGATCGATGGGATGAAGTGCCCCCACTTCCCTTAAACAGGCTGGGAGTTGCACTACCCTATGCCGGATTCCTGAATGAACCTGGATATCGGGCCGTCATCTGTTGCGCTACTTACAATCAGGCGATTCTTTGCGCGAGTCATCCCAACATAGAAAAGCCGCCGCTCTTCTTCCGGTGTCGAATCGACATGCGGAAGATTTCCGTCCTCTGCTCCAAGAATCCATACGTTGTCGAATTCCAGCCCCTTGGCAGCATGGAGCGTCATGATCGCGGTACCGTCAGCGGGATTGGCGGTTCGAGAGGAGGTGTGCATCAGTCGGTTTACAAGTCGACCATTCAGCTTACAGAGAATGCCTTCCAAGCGATGCAGAAGCGAAGCCTGTTCCTCTGTAATTCGGTCTGCTAGCCACGCTGCCACCGCATGGGCAACCAACGAGGATCGCCCTTTGAGTTCCTGATCTTCCCATGCCCGTAACCCAAGCCGGAGATTGGATATCAATGAAATGTCAGACTCTGTTCCTCCGAGTTGATCGAGTTTGGTTACGATTTGATCGAGCCGATCATGACAGGATGGACCTTGGATGTCAGACAACTTATTGACCACGGCTGAATCCATGCCGGCAAAGAACAGAGCGTTGCTCACGCCCGTCCAGCTTCGGTCACATACCGTTCGGAGCAAGCCAAGATATGTGCTGCCGACGGTTTTGTCCCACACGCTTTTGCCGCCTACGCGATAGTAAGGAAGCCCTATGTCCGTGAAGGCGATCTCCACGTGGTCAAGTATTCGATTTGTTCTGGCGAGAACCGCCCATTGCTCCGATAGCCGGGTGGATTGAATGCGTGCCGCGATCTCGTCAGCTTCGCTCCACCGGTCTGAAAGCCGCAACACGGTTACTTCACCAGTTACTTTTCGTGCGGACTCGATTTCCTTGTGTGCACGTTCCTTGTTGTGGTTGATCAGCTTGACGGCATGGTCGAGGATGTTTTCAGCGCACCGGTAGTTCACTGGGAGCGGCAACATCGCCGACGACAGGTGTTCCGATATGCGTTTCAGGCCAGGATAGCCAAGCGCATGGCGAAAAGTGTAGAGGCTCTGGTCATCATCGCCCACGAGTGTGATTTCGACTCCGCGACTGCCGTGTGCCTTCACCCATTCAAGCTGCACTTCGTCCATATCCTGAGCTTCGTCAACCAGCAGCCATCGAATCGATAGGGGTGGCATGGCGTCTGAATTGATCTCACGGACGGCTTGCAGGGTAATGTCAGCGAAATCCATTGCACCTTCAGCTTTGAGGATGTCGGAATATGCGATGACTGCGGCTTCGATCTCGGGCTTCCCTGTCGGATTCCATTGGACGCGAGACTTTGCTGTGTCGATTGCCTGAATCACGCTTTCCAATGGAAGTCGTTTCGCATGCTGCTGCCAGCATCGACGGATCAGAGAGAGGCGTTCTCCGTCGGATATCAGTCGCCCCAAGGTGTTGCTGCTCTGCCTGCGAATCTGTGACAGAGCAATGGAATGAAATGTGCCAATAGCGAGCCTGACAGCGGCTGCCTGACCGCAGGCAGAAAGGATCCTTGATTTCAGTTCGTTGGCAGCATCACGAGTGAACGTCACGGCACAAAGGCGCCCCCGTTCATGACTATTCAGCAGTCTGGCAGCCCGCTCTGCGAGAACACGAGTTTTTCCTGATCCTGGGCAGGCAAGAACAGTGCAGTGGCCGTTGGTCCTAACCGCTCGTTCTTGGAATGGGTTGAGGTCCACTTACTCTGCTTCGATGATCTCCTTCTTGGCGACTTCTGTCGCCTGCTTCTCAACTTCAGCGAGTTGAGGTTCACTGGGCTCGGCTGCAATTTCGGCCGTTTCTTTCCTGCGCGCAGCCAGAACCGCACGGGTGGCTATTTGTCTGATCTGGCCGGCAAGGCGAAGAATTCGTCGCTTCCATTCATAGACCCCGCGTGCGTATTGGGTGTCCGTGATGATGCATGAGAGCCAGAGGGCGTCCATGTTGGCCATCATGCCGTCGAATTCTCGAATGATTGCCAGAAACTTGATCGAGCGCGGCGAGGTAATTTGAACATCGACCGCTTTGGCGCTGGTGTAGCTGATTGTGGTTTCTATGCCGTTGCTCTCGGCGATCTCCTTGAGTCGGAGCGATTCCTTGTGAATGTCTTCCAAGGACTGGTTGATCAGTGCGTCGACCATCGCATCGACTTCCTGTGCTTGTTCTTCTGTTCCTATGAATCGCAACACCACGCTCAATGAAAATAGTGCATTGGCACACATCTCATAGCCGCGGTCGAAAATTTGCTGGGCGTGAAGAGAATTGAGCAATGCTTTCTGCGTGAGGAATGGTCGGCTGTTGTCCTGTCTGACCGATGGTATTTGCGTGGATACGTTCCGCTGCTTCTGCGCCATTTGATGTCTCCTGTTATGTCGATCAAGGGAAGCGTATCCATTGGACATCAATGCCGAAGTTCGAAATGTGACCTAAAAGAACGCATTTCGACATCACGCCAAGAAAGGCGCGGCACAGAATTCAGCCATCTTTCGATCCGCTTATAGCGGTCGAAGTGAAGGTAGCTGGCCTTCTTCATAAACAGCATTTTTCTCTAAACCCCGGCGGGGCAGCCCCGTCAGGATACGGCGGCCTACCTGCCATTATTTGTCAGGAGGCAACATGGCATCATTGAACAGAGTCACCCTCATCGGCCATCTAGGGGCCGATCCCGAGGTTCGCTATACCCAAAATCGCGAAGCGATCGCTACGATCAGAATCGCGACGACGGAGACGTACAAGGACAAGTCGTCCGGTGAGCGCAAGGAAACTACCGAATGGCACCGGATCGTTTTCTTCAATCGCATGGCCGAGGTCGTTGGCGAGTACCTCAAGAAAGGCTCGCCTATCTACGTCGAAGGTCGCATCCAGACCCGCAAATGGCAGGATAAGGAGGGTCAGGATCGCTACGTGGTCGAGATCATCGCCAGCGAGATGCAGATGCTGGGGTCTCGCCCGTCTGAGAAGGACGCGCAGCCGTCTGGTCAAGCCAAGCGCAGTGCAAACGGTGGCACCAAGCCTGCCCAGGCGAGCGGTCCGGCCTTCGATGATGTGCCGGATATGGAGCCGTTCTGAGAAATTCGTTTCATCTTTTCCCAACCGGGAGGTCACTCTCCCCGGTCGGGAGTCAGCCCCCATTCACATCAGGAGGTCTGTTCATGGAACGCGTAATTCTCGTCCTGGCCATGCTGGCGGGGCTTCATTTAATTCTGTCATTTCTCCGATCAGTTGCAGAAGGCATGAAGGTCTTTTTCAACCGAATCCCAGAACGGTTGGCAACACCCGATCTGGTCGAGGAGAAAACAACTGACTGGCGGCAGTACGACATTCCTGCGTACATGCGTCGGAATGGAATCGAAGCTGATTCCGGAAAAAATGGTGATGCTTCCTTTGAAGTAATCGCCTGAACTTTCATCCCCATGCGGGGGCATCGCCTCCGCATTAGGGGAGAGATGCCCCCGTTTTTTTTGGAGGCATCTCTCATGGAACTCGTTCTTCTTGCTTGCTGCATCACAGGCTGGATCATCAGCCGCCCAATCGTTCGCGCACTTGGGATCTGAAGTGCAGTACTGCCTGTGGGGGATACCCCGCAGGACAAAGCGCTTTCTACCTAGAGCTCTTTGTCCTGCGGGGATCGCTCCAGGCCAGGAGTGATTTTCGCTGTGGCTGTTCAACCAACCTCAGGAGAAAATCGTGAAATCCAATCCATTTATCGTTCGACTCTTCGACCCGCTACCAATGGCTTTTGCCTGTGATCTCTATCAACGGCTCAAGGCAGGGCGTACCGACCCGGAAACCCGTGACATGCTCCGCAAAGCTCTGGCGCTGTCAAAGCAAACCCGAAAGGTTGAATGAACCACGCCCCGGTATTCCGGGGCTTTCCCGAGTGCGTTCGATGAGCGCATTGCGGAAAGCAGAATTTGATCGAGCGGTTATCCGCCCGATTAATTAGCGGTAGCTGGCCGCTCGAAACAAACAGCATCTACCAACCCAGCCGGGGATATCGCCCCGGTATGGGGTGGTGCTTCCGGCATTTCACACTGGAGGCACTATGAAACTGAATCATCCTGGTCTGCTACTCATGCCGGCCACGCAGTATCACGCGGACAGAGCCATTGGTCACTCCGGCATCGTCAAGATGCTGAAGAGTCCGGCTCATCTTCGCGAGTATCTGGATTATCCGCATACGCCGACACCGGCGATGGCGTTTGGGACCGCAGTTCATACGTTTGTGCTCGAACAAGAGCGCTTTGCTGACGAATTTGTGGTGGCAGAAAAGTTTGACCGTCGCACCAAGGAAGGCAAGGAGGCGGCGGCACGCTTCGAAGAGGCTAACCAGGGTAAGGCGCTGATTACCTCAGAGGAGATGGATACGCTCAACCGAGTTCGTTCCGTCGTGCATTCCCACTTGGGCGCAACAAAACTGCTCAGGCAGGGGGATGCTGAATTGTCTGCATTCTGGACAGATGCGAACACCGGACTCAGTTGCAAATGTCGACCAGACTGGTTCAACGGTGAAGCTATCGTTGATCTCAAGACCTGTGTCGATGCCAGCAATGGCGCTTTCTCACGTTCAATTGCGAACTTCGGCTATGACATCCAGGCGGCGTTCTACGTCGACGGGATCAGGGCCGTGACCGGAATGGAGCTCCCGTTTCTGTTTATTGCTGTTGAAAAAGAAGCGCCGCATGCTGTAGCGGTCTATCGCGCCGATCCGGAAGTCATCGAGGTCGGTCGCAAGAAGTACCGGGCTGCACTTCAATTGCTGAAGTGGTGCCAAGAGTCTGGAAGCTGGCCGGCCTATCAGCCGGGCGGCGAGATCGAATTGATCTCGTTGCCGCGCTGGGCAGCCAACGCCGAAGCTTTCGAGTTGGACGCCGCCTGATCGGCGGTTCTGTGTAGTTCATTAACCCCGGCGGGGATACCAGTCCCCGCTCCGGGAGGCATGGTGTCTCCGCCATTTTTCTTTGGAGAAAACCATGTCTCAAACCTTGCGCAACATCCAAAAGTCCCGTCAGGGAAATGCGACCAACGTGGTGCCATTTCCGGCCATGCTGGAACAGTTCAAGGGTGAAATTGCCCGTGCGCTGCCCAAGCACCTGAGCCCGGACCGCATGGTACGGATCGCACTGACTGCTTTTCGTATGAACCCGAAGCTGTCTGAAACGGATCCGCGTAGCGTTTTTGCGGCGGTCATCCAGTCCAGTCAGCTCGGACTTGAAGTCGGCCTGATGGGAGAAGCCCACCTCGTACCCTTTGGCAGCCAGTGTCAGCTGATTCCTGGCTACCAGGGCCTCATGAAGCTTGCTCGCAACAGCGGGATCGTGCAGGACATCTATGGTCACGAGGTACGTATGAACGACAAGTTCGACATCGTGCTCGGCCTGAATCGCTCGTTGATGCATGAGCCGTTGAAGAAGAACGGTTTTCCGGCTGGAGACGAGGAGAGGGGGGCAATCGTAGGTTTCTACGCCGTTGCTGTCTTCAAGGATGGCACTCGCACCTTTCACGCCATGTCGAAGGAGCAGATCGAGCAGGTACGGGATAACTCCCGGGGCTATCAGATGGCCAAGAAATACCGGAAGGAGAGCCCGTGGGACACGCATTTTGTTCCAATGGGCCTCAAGACGGTGATCCGCCGCCTGTGCAATCTGCTGCCGAAATCGCCTGAGCTTGCCATGGCCCTTGCCATGGATGAGTTGAATGAGCGTGGCGAAACCCAGAACATTGGGATAGCCGAGGCTATCGATGGCTCTTGGGCACCGATCATCGAAGATGAATCGGGTGATCAGGGTTCGAGCGGTCAGGAGCCTGGCGACAAGGACTCAGGTCGTAGTCGCGGTGGTTCCGGGAAGCCGCTTGATGACATGCTGACCAGCCTCGGCAAGGCAGCATCTGTCGATGAGTTGGACGAAATGTATGTCCGGGCGGAAGGCTCCTTCGAAGGTGGCGAGCTTGAACAGTTGCTCCGTGCCTATCGTAGCCGCAAGGCAGCGTTGACCAACGCATCTTCCCCGGCAAATGACATTTTCGGGGAGGAAGGGAAATGAGCGTACTGGGGCCTACCGAGTTCGGTGCGATTCTGATTTGTGCTCGTGCCATCCATGTGCTTGAAGGTGTCCGCGAGTTGTCCATGACCAAGGACGATGATGGGGCAGTGACTCTGGCGCGAAGCAAGCTCCTGAGTGTCGTTGAAAGCAATGGCTACCGGCTCGAAGTTGAGCCGTTCCGGCTTCTTAAGACCGACGAAAAATCGGTCTGAGAAGCGTGCCGATGTCCTCATTCTGTACCGAGGGCACCGGCGCTCAATATCGGAGACGGCCATGCGCATGGAAGACGAGCAAACGCTCCGACCTCAGGCGCCAGTCATCGCAGGTGGTGTAGCGGATATAAGCGGAGATATCGAGTGGACTGAGGATGACATCATCAGGCTGCACGGGCATCTGCTGGAAAAGTCGCTGCATGACTTGTTTGATTTGAGGGTATCCGCTGCAACGCGGGCAGATATTCTCGAATGGATGCTGTCGCCGAAGGATCGGTCGAACGCATTTTCTTATCTGGCGTGCTGTCGTCTATTTGGCATCAATCCCGAGGAAATTCAGGAACGGGTGCTGGAACGATATCGGCAACGCCACACACACTAACCCACCGGCGGGACAGTCAATATCCCGCAAGGGGATGCGGCTGCCCGCCTTTTCAATTGGAGGCACAAATGCAGCTGCAAGCATCAATCAAGGTCGGGAGTATTTTCCCCGGCCGCAACCCACGCGGTTACTTCGATCCATCCGAGATGGCGGAGCTTGAGGAGTCAGTGAAATCCAAAGGCGTACTTCAGGCGATCCTGGTTCGTCCGCGTGAGACGGGACGGTACGAGATCGTTGCTGGTGAACGCCGTTGGCGTGCGGCGAAGAAAGTGTTCGGGGATGAGTATGAGATCCCGGCCCTTGTTCGCGATCTGGATGATGGCGAGGCAGATGAGGCCGCGCTGATCGAAAATGTCCAGCGGGCCAACATGAGCCCGACCGAAGAAGCTGAAGCTGCGGCCAAGATTCTCGGTCGTTGCCAGGGTGATCGGGACGAAACAGCACGTCGTCTAGGTTGGTCACGGACGACACTCGACAAACGACTTGCGCTGATGAACTGTTCCGAAAAGGTCCGCAGGGCCTTGTCCGAGCGGCGAATTCAGTTGGGCCATGCCGAACTCCTGGCCGCAGTGACGCGAGACAAGCAGGATGCGGTTCTGGAGAGGCTTCTCTCCCAGGCCACGCTGTCAACGGTTGTCCAGTTTCGCGGGCAGCTTGAGCAAATCTCGCGGTCGTTGGGAAGCGCCATTTTCGACAGGGGTGAGTGCGCTGGATGCCAGCATAATTCTGGCAATCAGCAGGCGCTCTTCGGTGAAGCGATTGCATCTGGACACTGCACCCACGGGTCATGTTTCGATGCGAAGACCGAAGCTTCACTTGACGCCAAAAAGGCATCTTTAAGCGACGAATATCCGACCACTCGGATTGTTCGTCCGGGAGAGAACTTTACGCTTCTGCGGCTCGTGGCAGAGGGCGACACTGGAGTCGGTGAAGAGCAGGCGAAAGCCTGTCGAGCCTGCAAGAACTTCGGCGCCGCGATTTCTGCAGTGCCGGGCAAGCTGGGGAATGTTTATCCCGATCTGTGTTTCGATGCGACATGCAATGCCAAAAAGGTGGCTGCGCGCATCAAGGCAGAAAAGGAGAAGAACGCCCCTGCGGCAAGTTCGAGTAAGGATGGATCCGGCAAGACGGTTTCGACATCAAAGTCGGCAGTCAAGTCGGATGCCAAAGCTGAGGCCAAGGTCCAGGATTCGCAAAGGGTCAAGGACTATCGGCTAGAGGTGTGGCGCAAAGCGCTGCGGCGGGAGTTGATGACGAACCGCGAGAGCAATCTCACGGTGCTCATTGCGCTTTCGCTGTCAGGCAATGCCCGGCATATCAGCGATACCAAGCTGACCAAGGCCTTGAGCGCGCTCGTGAAACAGGACTATGCGAGTTTCACGTTCAAGACCGACGAGGCGGCAAAGGTTATCGCGAAGTCGGATGACGCGGTCCGGGAAAAGATGTTCCTGGGGTTGGCGGCATCGGCGGCCGATGGCATAGAGGAGAAAACCCTGGTTCAACTCCTCAAATACCTCGATATCGATCTGGCGCGGCACTGGAAGCTCTGCGAGGACTTCCTGAAGCTGCTCACCAAGAGCGAGATTGAGGCGATGTGCGACGAAATCGGACTGAAAGCCACCATGGGCGGAGCATTTGCCAAGGCCATGAGCGGCAAGAAGGACGAGATCGTCAAGTCGCTGCTGAACGTGGCGTCCTTCCCCTACGAGGGCAAGGTGCCGCGCTCCATGCGCTTCAACGTCGAATAAACCTGTTTCATTCAACCCAACGCGGGGACCACGATCCCCGCAAGGGTCGTGGTGTGCCTGCATTTTCTATTGGAGGTACCACCATGTTTTTTCAGGAACTTAAATCGTTGTTGAATGGCTGCGCGGCGCTGGCGGTCACGTTGTCGTCCGGTCGGGAAGGGGCTATCACCGTCACGGTGAGGCCAACGCCCAAGGATGCCGAAGCGCTGGCAATCCCATTGGTACTGACTGGGACGGCAGAGGAGCTGGATGCGCAGTTTGTCGGTTTGCTCCAAAGCTATGCCGAAGAGCACCAATCCTTGGCGGAGCAACTGGAAGCGACCCGAAACATTCTTGAGGCGGCGAAGAAAGATGCCAGCAAGAAGGCGGAAGGCGCGATCAGGAAAAGCGCTCCTGCCAAGATGACGCCGGCGGCCGACGACGATGATGACGAGACCGAGACACCCGAAGTAGTGGGTGGACAGGTCGAAGACAACCTTTTCGCATGAGGAGGCGGCCATGACCATTACCGTTCAAAAGCTGCTTCGTTCGTTTGCCTACAACGGCATCACCTTGCCCGACCCGGGAAGTGAGTTGTCTCCGGAGCAGGTTCGGGATGTCTATTCAGCCACCTACCCCGAGATCACGACGGCCTCCATCGAGGGGCCGGAGCAGAAGGGGGAACGCCTCATCTATACCTTCCGGCGAGCAGTCGGAACCAAGGGTGCGGTGCGTGCCGATTCGCCACGATCCTCCGGGATGGTGGTGCGGCGGCGGGATGACGGGCTGACCTATGTTGAACCACGGTCGGTGGGTATCTCGACGGTCGATCATCTGAACATCGCCTTGCGGCGATTCATTGGGTGGTTCGATCGCTGGCTTCCGCCAGTGATTCGGCGGGGTTAGGCCATGGTGTCGCTCAAGGAACGGCTGCAAGCCGCTGCCGATGGCGACTTCTCGCACTTTGAAGCGGGGATCCCGGCCGGGATTCCTGCCTTCGATCACGAGGAGATGAAACGATGCGTACAAGCCTTGCAACGCTTGGTGCAGCGGTCCCAAGGGCCCGTAGCACACGGCGAACGCTGTCAGGTGCTCGCTTCCGTACAACCCCTGATCCTTTGAGTCTACCGAGGTTTGGCGCCGGTCTCACGGTCAGTCTCGATCCCTGCCTGGATGTTCGTCGATGGTCTTCGCTGGCCCTGCGCTGGCTGGAAACCGGGGAACTACAGGAAGAGGCATCCGGACTGCCGCCATTGCTGGTGCAACAGGCCTTACATGGCTGGATCAATCGCCAAGTGGGGCAACTACAGCACTTTGCTTTCGAAGTATTGGTGGCGACCAGCTCGGCGGCACTCAGCTACGGGGCACTCTTTCCGGATGCATCGGAAGCAGATGACCAGTGGTACTGGGCAATTCAGTCAGAACAGGTCGAGTGGTTATCCATGAAGGATCGCCTGACCCGGATCGAGGCGGCATGCCCTGGCTTGGGCGAGACGGCCCTGTATTGGCTGCATCGCGCTTCCGGTCGAACCCTCTATGTTCTGACTCCCGAGTCAGCTCGCCATTTATGCGAGTACATCCACTGGCAAGGCAGTAGCGATCAGGCGGATTGGCTGGAGGAAATGACGGCACTGGGTATGACCGCCGAGGATATGGCGGAATCGATTTCTCCAGACTGGTATGACGGGCATTTCCCCGCATGGGTCATCGACCCTAGGCCGGTTCTGGATGAGGTCGCCTTGTCGGGACTGATCCATGCCAGCGTGGAGGTGGCTTCACTCGCATCGACGCTGCTCGACATCGAGCGGCTGGTGGCGGATGGAGGACAACTGCCGGGGCTGGAAGGACTCGATGTCGAGTGCGTCTATTTCGGGGCCTACCTGAAGTGGGATGCCGAAGACCCGGTGGATCGTGTGTTCGACGACTTTATCGAATACGCGAACTGCGCCAGCGATGGCTACACCGATCTCTATGGAGCACAGGCTGTACCGCTCGATCCTGAGGGGTTCTACGTCTGGCTGCAAAAGACCGGGCTGGGTTTGCAGATGTTATCGTCACTGGATCGGTTGATCACACAGATCGCCGAACCACTGTGAGTTTAATAACCCTGCGGGGGTGCTGTCGCGCCCGCAGGGGCAAGGCACGCCTCCGCATTTTTCTAAGGAGGTCGCCATGGCGATCAATGTCAGTACGTTTTCAAGTAATCAGTCTTACCGGCTGACCAACGCCGTTCTGGTCTATCAGGACGCCAGCCGAAAGCCGGTATTTGTCTCGGTGCATGACGTCGAGACCGATAGCGAAGATCGACCGATCATTCAGGCAGGTGTTCCGGCCAGTAAATCCGGACTGCTTTCCCTGATGCGGATTCTCGATCCCGAGACGATGCTGCGCCCGGCACTCAAGCCAGCGCATGTACTCGCGGAAGGATCGGGATTCTTCGTCTGGTTCAGCAAACCCCAAGCGCGGCAGGTCTGGTTCGACTGCAAGGAGCTAGGGGCTCGCACCGGCCGTGTTCCTTGTCCGGGGCTGGTCTTTGTGGTCACCACCAAGGCATGGAAGGTGTTTGCGTACAAGGAACGGCAACGTCCCGATGCCGATACACCGCTGTTCGTCGCACCATTCTTCAACGTCTGGAGCACGGGGAATATCTGCGTAGGTAGTGCCCGGTTGCCGAAAGGGAATCAGGTACATCAAAGCGAAGCCTGGGAGGAAGCCTTCTTCCGCTCGTACTTCACGCATCCGAACATCCATACGCCCAAGGGGCTAACCCGTTATCGGGCTGGTCCGTTTGCCTTGTGGCGGGATCTGCTGGACGGTCGATTAACGCGTTTTCCAACACGCTCACTCGTTTCTACGGGATGGACGTTACGGGAGGCCTTCGAGGCGGCTGTACTGGAAGCGGAGGCATAAATGGATGCGAGGGACATCGCCTTGCAACAGTCGGCGCCGGTCGTTACGGTGCCTCGCTATGGTGGATTCACACCCCTGACCGACAATGGCCACCGCTTTCTTGTGACCGGCGACGGCCTGTGGCTGGAAGCGCGGCGCCCCTGGCTGTATCTGCGGGTTCCGCTGGCTCATCAGAAGAGCGTTCCCATGCCCTATGGCTGTATTGGGCGGGAGCTATCGCTGACCTTCGGCAAGATTCCACGGAATCTGGTCGTCGACTTCTTTCGGTATGCCGTCGATCGGTGTCCGCAGGAATGCGTCGGCTGGATCGTGTGGAATGCGACCACGGGCGAGATGCGGCTGGTATTCCCGGGGGAAGTGTCCTCAGGATGCAGCCACGTGCGCTACACGCGACCGGCGCTCAATGAAGACGAGCATCTGGTGGTGGATCTGCACTCTCATGGACAGCTATCGGCGTTCTTCTCGACCGAGGACGATCGTGACGACCGGGGCGAATTCAAGATAGCGGGAGTCGTTGGTAATTGTGATCGCAGTCAGTGTTCGACGGCATTTCGTCTCTGCGCCAACGGGCTCTTTGTGCCTTTGGCGTTCGATTCGACCGGCATGAATGGACAGATAGGAGGACGCGATGGCTATCCATCATCTTTCTGCTGAACTTCTTACACGGGAGGTTCGTGTATCGGTCATCGGCGCCGGCGGAACTGGATCTCAGATGCTGATGGGACTGGCCCAACTGCATACGGCCATGATCGCTTTGGGGCATCCCGGTGGACTGGACGTGACCGTGATCGATAGCGACCAGGTGTCGGAAGCCAATGTCGGGCGGCAGATGTTTTATCCGTCCGATGTCGGGTTGCCGAAAGCCACGGTGCTCGTCAATCGCATCAACATGGCGATGGGCACGGGGTGGCGGGCGGAAACACGGCGCTTAACGGCCAGCGAGAGTTTGCGCACTGATCTTGCGATCGGCTGCGTGGACAATCGCCAGGCCAGAAAAGCGATTCTGGATTCGGTGGCGCGTGGCGGAGGCGGGTATTGGCTCGACCTGGGCAACCGTCTGCATGATGGTCAGGTCGTTCTCGGTCAAGTACCGGCACGCTGGGCCAAGCCCAACGTGGATCGGCTTCCTCATGCCGTGGATCTTCTCCCGGAGATTGCGGACGAAACGCAGGAAGCCGACGACGATACGCCCTCATGCTCGCTTGCCGATGCGCTGGAAAAGCAGTCGCTGTTCGTGAATCGCGGCGTGTCGCTGTACGCCTTAAATCTGCTGTGGGAGTTGTTTCGCTATGGGCAGGTTTCCTATCACGGAGTATTCGTGAATCTCAAAAATGCTCGGACGACACCGCTTCCCGTCGATCCTGAGGCATGGGCCCGGTTTGGTTTTCCGAAACGCAAGCGCGGTGGTAAGCGCGGCAGCAAGCGTGGATGAAAGCAGGGCTTTTCCCCGGCGGCAACGCCGGGTTTTCCAGAATGGGTTCCTTGCTATGTGATGCGAGCCCATTGCGGAAAGCGAATTCCGGTGCTGCCCTTAGGGGAGCGCTAGAAAGGCGGTAGCTGGCCGCTCGAAACAAACAGCAATTTTTGTAACCCCGCGGGGGCGTCAGCCTCCAGCGTGGAGATTTGGCGTCTTCCGTATTTTGTATGGAGGCGCCATGACTCAACTTTTCAGGAGTGCCGTCTATCGGTACTTCATCAACCTGGACGAACGCGGCGAGTTCTATGCCGATGTTCGCAATGTCCGCGACCGTTCCATTTTCGAGATCAAGGGATTCGAGATTTTCGAGGATGGATGGATGCGGCACAAGCATGATCTGGATGGCCTGAAGCGTTACCTGATCCATCTTGGACTGATGAAGGGCAACCAGGAGCTCTCGATGGGGGATGCGTGATGATGTTCGATCGCTATCCACGATACGAAGGGTTTCGAGATACGCCCAGAAAGCGTTCGGCAGTGCTGCGAAAGCAACGTTCCGAGCGGGAATCATTGCCCCTGTTTGCCGAGCAGATTGCAGCCCTGCAACCGTCGGTGGACGAGGTCATGGCCAAGCGATCCTCGCTGGCTGATACCGTCGAAATGGAGCGACGTAAGTTTGTCGCGAAATGGTGGCGTGTTGCGCGGGCAAGTTTTTACGGACTTCCCGCAGACCAGAAGGCAAAGGTTATCACCCGGTGGCGACGCTGGTGGGGACCGCGTAATTCAAGTTGCCTGCTGTACCTGTGCGCCCAGGCCAAGGCGGAACAGTTGTAACACTTCTCGGCCAACTGGCCATAACCCTAGCGGGGACATCTCCCGCAAGGGCAAAGGTGTCTCTGCCATTTCAAGGAGAAACACCATGGGAGTAGGTAACTGGTTTCCGAGTATGGAGCACCGCCTGTTTTACGTCGATCTTGATTCTTGGCTGGATGAAAAGGAGTTTTCCAAACTCGTCCAGTCCGGGGAAGTCGATGCCGATGTCAGCTACGAAGCATATCTCCAGGAGTCCTACGATTCAGAACTGGAGATGGTGATCAGTGCGCTGGAAGCAACGGCAAGAATGTTCCAGCAACACGGCCTTTCGTTCGAATCGTTTCGGTATGGGGATCGCGCGTCGATGAACCTGCGGGAACGAACTGAATGGATGCACCCGTTGCTGGAATGCGGTTTGGTTCGCGTGGCCGTCAAGGAGGTTGAAATCTCCAAGCTGGCCGTTGTGACCTATCCGGTTCAACAGGTCGATGAGGATTGCGATCTCGCCAACCTTAGTCGCGCCGAGTTTGTATCCGGTTACGGCCTGACGCCCGAGCGATGCATTACTGCGTCGTCAATGCAGCTGGACGCATTGGACGAGCTGCTGATTTCTGTCATCGAGGAAGAAATCAACGCTGTCGGCGCAAAAACCGTTACGCGTCGCAGTTGTGCGTGGACAAGCCGCTTGGTCTTGGAATCGAAGCCATTGGCTGGCGTCGTGTCGAAATTCCGAAAGGCGTATCGCCACGGCTTGCCCAGAAAGCAATCGCGCCACGCGGCGTGAATTGATTTTTCATCATAAGGACGCCGACGGTCTCGGATTTCACAGAGGCCCGACGCAGCACTGTAGCAAGAAGTCTGGTTGAACCCGACGAGAGTCGGCGCTTCATCGCAGAGAGCCATCTATTTAACCCTTCCGGGGACACATCCCGGAGGGGACACGTGTCTCCGGTTTTTCAGGAGATACACGTGAAACTCAAGAAACTCGCAGAAGCCACGATGTGGCTACCGGGCTTCGCCCCGGATGATCCTCCCCAGCAAGTATCAGGGCTTTTCCGGACGGCGGAGATCATCGTTTTTCCATCCATCGATCCGGTACATGGCATCGCACAGATAGGCGAAGTCGACGCAGAGGAACTGCCTCAGTTGGTCGAGGCGGCATGTCGCCCGGAAGTGGGGATGCCAAGGAAGGTGCGGGATCTATGGCCTCAACTTGATTCGGCATTGCACTCGATGCTTCGCGGCGACGTTGCCAAGTTCGAAGCGAACCTGGCGGCAATTGCGCTGCTGTCGAGGCTGGAAGCGGAGAGCCGTCATCCTTCCGACGATGAGTGCGCCATCCTTAACCGTTACACCGGATGGGGCGGTATTCCGAAGGCATTCAATCCTGATCAGGAAGATCCGGCGTGGAAGGCGAGAGCCCAATCCATGCCAGAAATACTGGGCGAGGACTACGAAAGCGCCAAGGGTAGTGTCGTCAATGCCCACTTCACGGAAGTTTTCGTGATCGAGGCAATCTGGGAAGCAGTTCGCCGGATGGGCTTTCGGGGCGGCCGTGTTCTTGAGCCGTCTGCTGGCGTTGGTTATTTCATCGGGGCCATGCCAAAAGATTTGGCTGAAACCTCGGAACTGACCGCCATCGAAATTGACCGCGTATCGTCCCGCATCCTGTCGCGTCTCTATGGGCATCACGGCGTTCGGACACTCACGGTCGGTTTTGAAAAGGCCCGACTGCCGAAGGACTGGTTCGATCTGGTGATCTCGAATGTTCCCTTCGGGAACTATCAGGTGCCGGATGACCGGAATGTGCCGTATGCAAACTTCCTCATCCACGACTATTTCTTCGGTCGCGCTTTGGATGTGGCTCGGCCGGGTGGATTGGTGGCGTTCATCACGTCCGCCGGAACGCTCGATAAATGGGACGACCAGGCTCGACGCCACATCAGTGCTCGGGCCAGATTCGTCGGCGCGATTCGTCTGCCTTCCGGGACTTTTTCGCACATTGCCAACACAGAAGTCACGACCGATATCGTCTTCCTTCAGAAATTGGGGGAGGGTGAGAAGGCTACCGACGACTGGATCGCTGTGATGGAAGCCCCGCACGTCATGTGTGATGGTTACCGGCGTTTGTTTGTGTCGAGCTGGTATGTCCAGAATCCGGAGATGCTGATCGGTCGCATGGGGCAGAAGTCGAATGGCTTTGGGCTTGCCAACGCGGCGATTTTTGACGGCGATGTCAGGGCGGCTTTGGCAGAGCGGATTTCCCGGTTGCCCGAAGGCATCTACATGCCACGCGTGGTTGAGGCATCATTGTCCGCGCAACGGGACATTCGTGTCTCGGCGCCGGAGTTCGTCAAGCCGGGGGCTTATTGCCTGACAGCGGATGGCCGTCTGGCTGTCTCGGAAGGGCAAGAGTTGCTGGTGATCGATGCCTCGGTGTCGGCAACGGCAGCCAAGCGGATTCGCGGTTTGATGGCGATCCGCGACGCGTCACGAAGACTTCTGCACATCCAGCACGCCACGGCGGACGATGGTCGACTCGGTGCATATCGGGTCGCCCTGAACGTCGCCTACGATGGTTTTGTGGCGAAGCACGGCTATCTTCATGCGAAGGCCAACAAACTGGCCTTCAAAGGGGATCCAGACCTGCCATTGCTGCTTTCTCTGGAGAACTACGATCCGGAAGGTGGCACGGCGGAGAAGGCGGACATTTTCCATCGAAGAACGGTGGGTGTTGTCCGAAAGGTCGAGCGGTGTGCGTCAGCCGAGGAAGCGCTGATAGTGTCGCTGCACGAGCGGGGTCGAGTCGACGTTACGTTGATGGAGTCCTTGCTGGGGCAGGGGAGGGAGCAGTTTCTCCCGGACATGGCGGATCGCGGTCTGATCTTCCTCAATCCGGACTCCTCGCAATGGGAGACCTCCGATGCTTATCTCTCCGGCAACGTTCGCAGCAAGCTGGAAATGGCGGAAGCGGCCGGTGGTGAGTATGTCCGCAACGTCGAAGCACTGAAGGCGGTAATTCCGCCGGATCTGGGGCCGGGTGAGATTGATGCCCGGATTGGCTCGACATGGATTCCATCCCGCGACTATGCAGCATTCCTTGATCATCTTCTGGAATGCGATGGTTGCTCGGTGGAGTTCAGTGCTGAGGCCGGTGCGTGGAATGTTGAAGTGCCATGGCAGGGTGAGCGGTCGGTGGCATCGACCCAAACCTTCGGTACCGGACGCATCACTGCTGGCGAGTTATTCGTCGTTACGCTAAACCAGATGGTTCCTACGATACGGGATCGCGATCCGGTCACTGACCGGTATTTCGTGAACACGGAGGAGACCATTGCCGCGAGGGAAAAGCAGCAGGCGCTCAAGGAGAAATTCAGGTCCTGGGTATTCGCCGATTCCGAACGGTGCGAGCGGTTGGTCAGGATGTACAACGACCAGTTCAATGCAGTCAGGCTGAGGGAGTTCGATGGTTCAAGACTCTCTTTGCCGGGGTTTTCCGAGGTGTACAACCTTCATCGGCATCAGAAGGACGCAATTTTGCGAATCGTGTCCGGTGGGGTGAATACCCTACTGGCCCACGTGGTCGGTGCGGGGAAGACCCTGACGATGATCTGCGGCGGTATGGAGTTGCGACGTCTCGGTATGGCCAGTAAGCCATGCTATGTCGTGCCCAACCACATGCTTGAGCAGTTTGCGGCGGAGTTTCTGCGGGCTTATCCGGGTGCCAACATCCTGATGGCAAGCAAGGACGACCTGGTCGGTGACAAGCGCCGGACGTTGCTGTCCCGGGTTGCAACCGGGGACTGGGATGCCGTGCTGATTACCCATGCCTCTTTCGAGAGGATCAAGATGAGCGACGAAGCTATGGAATCGTTCATCGAGGCGCGAATACATGAAATCGAGTCCGCAATACGGGCCTCGAAATCGAATAAGCGCGGGAATCGGATCGTCAAAGAGTTGGAACGGGCCAAGAAGATCTGGCTCGCAAGGCTGGAGAAATTGTCGGCCAAGTCGAAAAAGGACGACATGCTCACGTTTGAGGAATTGGGCATCGACTATCTTTTTATCGACGAGGCGCATTACTTCAAAAACCTGTACCGCTTCACCAAAATGACGCGGGTTGCAGGTCTGCCGAACTCCAACTCGGAGCGAGCCTTTGATATGTTCGTGAAGACTCGCCATGTGATGGACAAGCAGGGCGGTCGTTCGGGAGTGGTATTCGCGACCGGGACACCGGTATCGAACTCGATGGCCGAAATGTGGACCATGCAACGCTATCTGCAGCCGGTGACGTTACGCTCCAATCATGTGTCGCAGTTTGATACGTGGGCGGGGAACTTTGGGGAATCGGTGACTGCCCTGGAGCTGTCGCCGGATGGCGGTGGCTACCGTATGAACACGCGGTTTGCGCGGTTCGTCAATTTACCGGAGCTGATGACCATGTTCCGGGAAGTGGCCGATATCCGTACTGCCGACATGCTGAAACTGCCGGTGCCTCGGTACTGCCTGGAAACCATGACGGCCAAGCCGACTGCCGAGCTGAAGGAGTTTGTGGCAACGCTCGTCGCCCGCGCGGAAGCAATACGCAACGGCGAAGTAACACCCCAGGAAGACAATATGCTGGCGGTGACCAACGATGGCCGCAAGGCAGCGTTGGACATGCGGCTGGTTGATGCCTCAAGCATGGAAGCTCAGGACGGCAAGGTCAGTCAGTGTGCGGACAATGTCTTCGGGATATGGCGGGAGACCGCAGCGTTCCGGGGAACACAGGTGGTGTTTTGTGACCTCAGTACGCCGACAGACGATGGACGGTTCAGTGTCTATCACGTCATCCGTGCAAAGCTCGTCGAAATGGGTGTTCCGGGAACGGAGATTGCGTTCATTCACGACTACGACAGCGATTCCGCCAAGGCGGAGTTGTTCAAGTCGGTCAGGGAGGGGCGGATTCGAATCCTCCTGGGCAGCACACTGAAGATGGGGGTAGGCACCAATATCCAGACCCGACTGGCGGCGTTGCACCATCTGGACGCTCCGTGGCGGCCGGCTGATGTGGAGCAGCGGGAGGGACGCATCATTCGACAGGGCAACCTGAATGAGGAAGTGCGGATCATCCGTTATGTCACAGAGGCATCGTTCGATGCCTACATCTGGCAGACCCTCGAAACCAAGGCACGGTTCATCGCCCAGGTCATGAGAGGGGACACCGGAATGCGCAGCGCGGAGGACGTGGAGTTGGCGGCACTGTCCTATGCCGAGGTGAAAGCCCTGGCATCGGGAAATCCGCTGGTGATGGAGAAGGCTGGCATCGATGCTGAAGTCGCAAAGCTCTCCTTGTTGAAATCTCAATGGGATAACCAGCGATGGGCAAACCAGCGGGAGTCGGCGACCTTGCCCAGCAGAATCGAGAAGATCCGGGAACGGATCGAATCGGTCGAAGCTGACATTGGCAATCGTGAGGATGTCCGAGGCAATCGCTTCGGCATGGTGATTGATGGAAAACGCTATCACGAGCGATCAATCGCGGGTGAGGTGCTTCAGCGGTACTACAGCGAGGCCAAGGCCAGAACTCGGAAGTTCGGGAACTGGAAATCCTCGCCGGGTGAGATGTCGGTTGGGCAGTTTGCCGGCTTCGATCTCGCGGTATCCATCCCCACGGGCGCAAGCGATGGCCCTTGCTTCATCCTGAAAGGGCGGCGGGCCTATGCGGCTCATCATTCCGACAACCCGCAAGGGATGGTCAGAGTGGTCGAGAACGTGGCCAACAGCCTGGAAGGACGATTGGCGGAAGCTTATGAAGATGTTGCCCGGGCAGAAAAGCGCCTGGCAGACATTCTTACGGAGTTGGCCAAGCCATTCGAAAAGGAGGAAAGGTTGACGCAGTTGTTGGCACGCCAACGCGAGATCAATGCTGCACTCGATCTCGACAAGGACAACGCCGGTGCGATGGAAGCGGAAGCCGAAGCCGCCTGACGTGAAATTTCATTCAACCCGCTCGGGAACTCCTGCCCTACGGGGCAGTGGGTTCTCGGCATTTTTGGAGATTTGTATTTTGCATAAGTCGTGACATTCAAGACCCCGGACTTGGTCCGGGGTTATCTACGGCGTTGCGTGGTGGGGTGATGGTCGAATTCGATCCTTTTAGGTCGCATTTCAGCAGTCACGAAAGACAGTTGCTACGTAGTATCGCAACTGCATCCTCCCTCGCAAGCATTTCCCGGCCATGGTGCCGGGGTTTTTCGGAAGGGGTTCAGTGAGCCTCTTGCGCAAAGCATATTGAGATTCGATCCTGTGCCGTAAGGCACTGGATGGACGTGTGGTAGCTGGCCACGAGAAAACAAACAGCATCATGAACCCCGCCGGGGAGCGTATCCCGGCAGGGGTACCTCCATGCCGAGCGGAGATTTCCAACCGGCTCGGCCGGGGCCTTCCCAAGGATCCCGGCAAGGGGTGCTTCGGAAGGTCCCGATCGGGACTTTCCATGGAGGCACCTGAAATGAAGTATGAATACGAAACGCAACGCGTCAAGGATGACGCACGAGGGCGCTGGGAGAGGGTGCTTCCCTACCTGGCGCCTGCTTTGAAAGATGCCGTAGAGAAGCGGGGCAAGCACGTCCCTTGCCCGGTTCATGGCGGACGGGATGGCTTTCGGGTCTTTCCTGACGTCGATGAAACTGGCGGAGGGGTCTGCAATACCTGTGGCTATTTTGCTGACGGCATTTCTCTGCTCATGTGGATCAACGGCTGGGATTTTGGTCGCACGATCCGCGAAGTGGCTGAGCATGTCGGCACTACGCCGGTTCGCGATATGCGCAAGGAAGTGTCGCATGCTCCAAGTAGTGCCCCTGATGACACCACTCGCCGTGAGCACCTCAATCGCACATGGCGGGAATCGCTGGCACTAACGCACCCGAAAGCCGAATCTGCTCGTCTGTATCTGGCGCGACGCGGCCTGTCAGTGCGTGTGCCGGATACCCTGCGCTTCCATCCCGAGCTGGGGTATTACGCAGACAACCGCATCGTGGCCCGCTATCCGGCCATCATCGGCCAGGTTACAGGGCAAGGGGGCGAAGCAGTCACGCTTCATCGCACCTACCTGACGGCTGATGGCCACAAGGCTCCGGTCGATGCACCAAAAAAGCTGATGCGCCATCCATCGGCGCGACAGCTGACCGGCGGCGCAATTCGGCTGGTACCAGCGGGTGCTCGTCTGGCAGTGACCGAAGGCATTGAAACGGCACTTGCCGTTATCGAGGCTACAGGGATTCCTGCCTGGGCGACAGGGAATGCCCATCTTCTGGAAACCTTCGTTCCTCCTCCCGGAGTGAGTCAGGTTCTGGTCTTCGCGGACAAGGATCGACCTTCTCGGCAGCATCCTTCCGGACACGGACAGGAAGCGGCAAGGGGATTGGTGACCAGGCTGTGGGCGATGGGGATTCAAGCCGGGGCAATTGCACCTGCGCTCGATATTCCAGATAGCAGAAAGGGCGTCGATTGGCTGGATGTCCTCAACATTCTCGGCAAGGCGGGGTTTCCCGCACTCGTCAGCGTCGAAAAGGCGCTGACCCGAGCAGCCTGACAGGGGAGGTGATCATGTACGGAGTCATCGACTTCAGCTTGATCGATACCATGCCCGGTGGATTCGGTCCATTCGCGCCGCCGGCAGGATGGCAGGGCGACTACCTGCAATATTTGCGAGCACGCTTCGATGGTGATATCGGTGCGCGACAGCAGATTGCGGTAGTGGGGCGCATCATCGTCCGCAAACTTGAAGGTGCGCCGACCGAGTTCATCGGTCCTCACGCCGTCGAGGCACGGGAATTTGCACTTTCCGTGTGGTCGTCGATCAGTCGCAACTAACGCAGCATCAACACCCGGCCTTGGCCGGTTTCTTTATCCCACGGGGAGTGTATCCATCCCCGGTCGGGGACGGTGCCTTCCCGTTTTTCATTGGAGGCACCATGTACGACAAATTCGCACCTCTTCTCGATCAGGCTATTACCGAGCCTGGCATCGTGAGCGAGGCTTACCGCAGGTTCCACCGTTTCAGCATTGGCAACCAGATTCTGGCGGCCGTTCAGCTATATCAAAGGAATTTGCCCCTGTCGCCGATCGCGAGCTTTAACCGATGGAAAGAGCTTGGTCGTTCGGTTTGCAAGGGGCAGAAAGCCATTTCCCTGTGGATGCCGCTCACGGTTAAGCGTCGGGACAAGGACGATTCTTCTGGCGACTTCGGCGATACCGGCGAGGTTTTCACTGTCTTCAAGTTGGCGCCACGCTGGTTCAGCCTGGAGCAGACCGAAGGTGAAGACTACATCGAGCCCGTCGAGTCGCCACAGTGGGACGCCGAAGCTGCTTTGGCTGCATTGGATATCACGCTGGAGCACTTCGATCTCATGGACGGCAATGTGCAGGGCTATGCGGTAAGACGTCGCATTGCGGTCAGTCCGCTGGCCGAGTATCCCCACAAGACACGGTTTCACGAGATCGCTCATGTCGTTCTTGGGCACACGTTGGAATCCGATTGCCATGACGCCGCATTGATGCCGAGAAGTCTTCAGGAAGTCGAGGCCGAAGGCGTGGCATTTCTTTTGTGCTCGATCCTCGATCTGCCGGGGCGGGATGAGTCGCGAGGTTATATCCAGTCGTGGCTTGAAGGCGGTCAGCTACCGGAAAAGTCAGCTCAGCGGATCTTCGGCGTCAGCCAGAAGATTCTCGAAGCCGGCCGACCGGGTGACCGGGAAGCAGTAACGCAATAAGTCTCAATTTCTCAACCCCGCGGGGCGTGCAATCGTCCCGCAAGGGGAGGGTGCCGCCCCGCTTTTCTATTTGGAGGCACCCAAGATGATGAATTCAACCAACCACGAACTGCTCTCGATCCTGCTGGGCGAAGATAGCGAGTCACATTCCATGCGATCTTTGGCCGAGCTTTTCGGACTGCGCACAGTTCGGCAAGCAACAGCTCTTGGCGTGGCAGAGGAAGTTCTTTCTTATGCCATGCCCGACAAACTGGTGGCAGCCAGGGAGCTCCTTCGGCGAGCGCTTGCAGAATCCTTTGGCGAGTCGTCCGTTAACCTCGCTTCACCGGCTTCGGTACGCGATTACCTGCGTCTGTTCCTGGGAGGGCAGGAGTACGAGAGCTTCGTGGCTCTCTGGCTCGATGCCCAGAACCGGCTGATCGCCGGGATGGAGCTCTTTCGGGGAACGACGACCCAAACGTCAGTGTATCCGCGGGAAGTGGTGAGGACCGGGTTGAAGCTAAATGCATCGGCCGTGATCTTCGCGCATAACCACCCGTCCGGGAGCCCTGAGCCGTCACGGGCCGATGAGATGCTCACGAACCAGCTTCGGCAGGCGTTGGCACTCGTTGATATCAAGGTGCTCGACCACTTCATCGTGGCGGACACCGCAGTCATGTCCTTCGCAGAAAGGGGACTGATCTGACCCAATGAAAAATACCCGCCAATCCACGGCGGGTATTTTTTTGGGTGAGGGGAATGCTGTATTCAGGCAACAGCAACTCGATCCGCCTGGTGACAAACGTCGATGTCGACTGTGAGGCGGTGAATGACGACCTCGGGAATCTTGGCTTTTCCCAGTCCTTGGTGCAGCCTGACAAAACCACTGGCCACCAGCTTCCCCAATGTGCGACTAACGTTCGGCTCAGCTCGGCCCACCATACGAGCCAGATCGGCCACCGAAGCAGGCTTCTTCTCGTCGATGGTCGCCAACAACTGCCGGTTTTCCGGAGTCAGAAGGCGAACGACGGCCTCAATGGACTCGAAAGAAATTTGCCCTGCATCGCGCGGTGCTTGTTGTTCGCCACGAGCCACAGAGATCATTTCGGCTTTCAGGTCTTTCATTGGTTGAATTTTCATCGTCAATCCTCCTTGTCCTCTACAAAATCGAAGGCGACATCCTGTTCCTGCAATGTGCGTTCTGCCTCCGTAAAAAAGTCCTCGAGCAGTTGTTCTACCGATACAAAATCGTAAGGGCGCCCATCGTCGCCCCTGGTTCGATGCCAGTGATCCGCCTCCACCTTGGGCTTGACGAATCGCCCGCCGGGATGTGGGACTGCGTGAGCGTTATCGAAGCCCAGAATTCGGGTGCCGTCCGGGTCATGCAGTGTCAGCGAATAAGCTATCCCATGCGGTACTCGTTCAGATTTCTCGACAACTCTGACGTCGAATTTCAGAAAATTCCCGCTGACCAGATAGTGGATCCGTCCATCGTAGGCGAGTAGCAGTTCCAAAGCGTACTCAGGTACATTCATGTCTTGTCTAATCCTATCAGCACAGGATACTACATCGCTGTGATTTATTCAACGAAGGCCAGGGTGGCATGAGTCCCAAGAGGTTGTGGTCACGCCTTGCCGTTTGATCATTCCCCAGGTGCTCGGTTGGTTTCCGTACGAAATTACAACAAATTGGCGCGCTAAGCATAATTTATTACTTGTGTAGGGAAGGCGCTTCACTCAGCGAATCCGACCGGAAAAGACCACTGTGCCGCAGACGACGGCATCGTCAGGCAGCGGCATGATGGGGGTAGGCCAACTTGGATTCAGTGTCTTGAGAAAGCTGCCTTCCGGCGTGACTGTCAACCTCCGGAAGAGAGCGGTTTTACCCTTAAGCACCACGATATCCTTTCCGTGAGCGGGAGCTACACGTGGATCGAGGAAGATGATTTCCCCTTCATGGTATCCGTCGTCACCGATCATGGCCTCGCCAAGAACGGGGAGGGCAAAAGTCTCGTCGCTGTGCTCAACCGGGCACGCCAGCCATGCATTGTGCTTGCGACCACCCTGTGAGTTCGGTGGCGCTAGGCTTTCCCAGCTCAATACAGGAACAACCCCCTTGGCGAGCATTCGCGTAGAAATCACCTCTTGGCCTGTCAGTTGATCGGGGGTCACTCCGAGGACACTGGCGATTTTTTGAAGGGTTTCCTTTCGGGGATGCTTTGCCTTCGATCGTTCCTTGAGGATTCGGTTGATGGCGGGTTGCGAGACTCCTGAACGATTGGCCAACTCGGTTTGGTTCAACCGGTGTTTGCTCATCAGCGCTTCAAGAATCTCCGCGACGGGATTGCTGCTCATAGTCATTGTAGTTTCGGTATTCATCATAAATTATGCTGCATATCGTTGTAAGACGCATAGATTGTAATATAAAATGCGCACTCGTGACCACTTAAATAATTTTCAATTATGGAAAAACGCGACATACTCAAAATAAACAGGCAGTTCCTGTTACTCACGCGCCAGCTGGCGCAGGACGGAAAAGCGGCTGAACTTATGACTGGGCTACCACGCTCAGTGATCGACAAGATCGCCAATCTCGACATGGATGAAATCGAGGAGTTGGCGGAGACGGTAGGTATTTCGCTCTACACACTCAGATTGACGGACCCGGCCTTTAGCCGGCTTATCCAGATGCCTCGGGACGCGAAAAGCACTTACGCCGAGGCAACACTGGTAAGCAACGGCCGTGTCGGCGCTACTTTCCCCTGAGGAGCTGGAAAACAGTCGGGTTGCTCATGAGCTGATCCGGTTGAAGCTCCGGGTGCCGATCGTGCATTACCTGACGAGTATCCATTCGAAGCCCCTTCGGTTGCGCTGGCGGCAACTTCATAGCGAAAGTCCGCCCAATGGCAAGCTGCCGGATTCGGTCCGATCTTTCATTGCGGATGCAATGACGTTGGCCAATCTTTCCAGCTTCGTTGCCCTCTACAACCGGCTTGACGACGGGGAGGGGAGGTCTGTTACGGCGGGAATGCTGTTGCGTGCCTGGAAAATGCACTGCCGAGTCGGGAGCGAGAATCTGGATATTAACGCTGCCTGGTACGCCATCAGGGACGTGCGCTCCAAGATCGTTGGGTGGCAGCGGTGCTCAAGGTGCCAGACCATGTTCATCTACGAACCCAATGTGTCGCATGCGCGGTCATGCCCATTCTGTGCTCTGACGAAAACCCGCGCTTGACCCCTTCCAGCTATCGCAGACTCATGGTGAGTGAGGTGTGTTCATCAAAATGATTGGGTAGATGCTGCTTTTCTGATAGAGTTCCCCCTAAAAGAAGCTATGTGTTTTGGATAAGGGGAGGCGGAATAGTGTCGAAGAAGCTCGCTGCATTGTCACAGACACAGCGTGAAAGGCTTGCTCATCTTGAACTGAGAGCGTTCTTCACCGGTGAGTGCCGCCGTGCCGATATCGAATCCCGTTTCGGCGTCAAGCCTGCGGCTGCAACACGTGATCTCGGTGCATACCGGGATTTGGCTCCTCACAACCTCGAATACGATTCCGTGTCCAGGTGTTACCGGCCAACTCCAAATTTCAAGCCGGTTTTTGAGTTTTCTAGCGACCGGGTTCTGAGTTGGCTTCTTCAAGGATTTGGCGATGGCCTTGACCTACGCCTGAAAAAAGCAGCTCCGTGCGAGGGGCCAGGAAACCTTGTTCGACCGAATCTTGAAGTTCTCGCCGCCGTCACCCGCGCACTTTGCGCGAAGAGGCCGTTAAAGGTCACATATCTGTCGCTTTCGTCCGGCCCCAGTACGCGCGTAATTGTTCCGGTTGCATTGGCTGACAACGGCCTTCGTTGGCATGTCCGTGCATTCGATAGATCGAAGTCTCGGTTTGCCGATTTCGTTCTTACCCGGATTACCAAAACCAAAGAACTTCTTGAGGATGCCGCTGAGCATGAATTGCTCTTGGCCGACGAACAGTGGGCGAGGATCGTTGACCTAGAGATTGTTCCCCATCCCGGTGTGGCATGGCCAACCGCAGTCGAGGCCGATTACGGAATAGAGGATGGGGTATTGCGGATACGAGCAAGGGCTGCGCTGGTCGGCTATGTCTTGCGTCGCTGGTTGGTTGACAGCTCGACCGACCACTCGATGGATCCGACTTCCCATCATTTGTGGTTACGTAACCCAGAAACGCTTTACGGCGTTACCAGCGCTGTTCTGGCACCCGGCTACTCAGTGTCTCGAAAAACGGATTCTTGATGGAACTCATCGACAACATCAACCGCCTGCTCGGCGACGACCTCAAGCAGACGCTCAAGCCTGGTGCCCACCTGAAGATTGCGGCCTCGTGCTTCTCGATGTACGCGTTCGAAGCGCTGAAAGCCGAGCTGGAAAAGATCGACGAGCTGCACTTCATCTTTACCTCGCCGACGTTCACCGCCAACGAGGTCACCGACAAGATTCGCAAGGAGCGCAAGGAGTTCCACATTCCCAAGGCCGACCGCGAACGGAGTCTGTACGGGAGTGAGTTCGAGATTCAGTTGCGCAACAAGCTGACGCAACGCGCAATTGCAAAAGAGTGCGCTGATTGGATGCGGCGCAAGGCGACCTTCAAGTCCAATCGCAGCAAGGCGCCGATGCAGCAGTTCGCTTGTGTGCAGGCCGCCACCACAAACACTGCCTATATGCCATTGCACGGCTTTACCGCCGTCGACCTCGGCTACCAGCAAGGCAACGCTGTCTCCAACCTCGTCAACAAAATGGACGAGCCAACCTTTACTGCGACTTACCTCAGTCTGTTTAACCAGATATGGCAAGACCCCGAGAAGCTGGAAGATGTGACCGCGCAGATTTGCGAGCACATCGCATCGGTCTATCAAGAGAACTCGCCCGAGAGCATCTACTTCCTGATGCTGTACAACATCTTCAACGAGTTCCTGGATGACATCAACGAGGATGTCTTGCCGAACGACCGCACAGGCTACCAAGACACGCTCATCTGGAACAAGCTCTTCAACTACCAGAAGGATGCGGCCACCGGGATCATCAACAAGCTGGAAACCTACAGCGGCTGCATCCTGGCCGACAGCGTTGGTCTGGGCAAGACCTTCACCGCGCTGGCTGTCGTCAAGTATTACGAGTTGCGCAACAAGTCAGTCCTGGTGTTATGTCCCAAGAAGCTGGCCGACAACTGGCTGAACTACAACCGCAACCTCAAGACCAACATCTTTGCCCGCGACCGGTTCAACTATGAGGTGCTCTGCCATACCGACCTCAGCCGCACCAGCGGCGAGTCGTTTGGCACACCGCTGAACCGCATCAACTGGGGCAACTACGACCTTGTCGTCATCGACGAATCGCACAACTTCCGCAACAACGACGCCTACAAGGACAAGGAGACCCGTTACCAGAAGCTGATGAACAAGGTCATCAAAGAGGGAGTGAAAACCAAGGTGCTGATGCTTTCGGCCACCCCGGTGAACAACCGCTTCAATGACCTGCGCAATCAACTGGCACTGGCCTACGAGGGAGACTCTGAGAACCTCAGCAAGAAGTTGCGCACCGGCAAGACGGTAGAGGACATCTTCCGTGGCGCGCAGGCCAGCTTCAACGCTTGGGCAAAGCTTCCACCAGAAGAGCGAACAGCGCGGGCCATTCTGGACTCGTTGGATTTCGACTTCTTCGAATTGCTCGACAGCGTTACCATCGCACGCTCGCGCAAGCACATCCAGACCTTCTACGACACCAAGGACATCGGCCAATTTCCCGAGCGCCGCAAACCCTTGTCGTTCCATAGCCCGCTCACGCAGCGAACCGACGTGATGAGCTTCAACGAGATCTTCGAGCAACTGTCTTTGCTCAAGCTCGCCGTCTACGCCCCAATCAGCTACATCCTGCCGAGTCGGCTGAAGAAATACGAGGAGCTGTACGACACCCAGGTCGCTGGCAAAGGCAAGCTCAAGCAAGCCGACCGCGAAAAGAGCCTGCAGGCGTTGATGACGACCAATCTGCTCAAGCGCCTAGAAAGCTCGATTGAGTCCTTCCGCTTGACGCTCCAGTCCCTGCGTGCGAACCACACGAATACGCTGGCCAAGATCAGCACGTTCAATCAGACCGGCAACGTCGCCAGCATTGATGACTTGACCGACCAGTTGGAAAACCTCGACGCGGACGACGACGACCTGCCTACCATTGGGGACAGCGACGAATCTGAAAAAATAGGCGGCAAGGTCAAGATCAGCCTCGCCGATATGGATTTGCCTTCTTGGGAGCACGAGCTGAAGGTCGATCTGGAAATCATTGATGCCTTGCTGGCGTCGATGAACAAGATCACGCCTGCCGATGACGCCAAGCTGCAGCACCTGAAGGCACTGGTTCTGGAAAAGATCGCAGCACCGCTGAATCCCGGCAACAAGAAGGTGCTGATCTTCACCGCCTTCGCCGACACCGCTGACTATCTGTACGCCAATTTGGCTCCGGAGTTGCTGGCCACACAGACCCTGCACAGCGCGAAAGTCACCGGCAAGGGTGCGCCGAAGTCCACGCTCAAGAAGAGCTACGACTTCCAGGAACTGCTCACCCTCTTCTCGCCACGCTCGAAAGAGAAAGCCATCGTGCTGCCGAACGAACCGGCAGAGATTGACTTGCTGATCGGCACTGATTGCATCTCTGAAGGCCAGAACCTGCAGGACTGCGACTACCTCATCAACTATGACATCCACTGGAACCCCGTGCGCATCATCCAGCGCTTCGGCCGTGTGGATCGCATCGGCTCGCCCAACAGCAGTATCCAGCTAGTCAACTACTGGCCAGACATCTCGCTCGACGAGTACATCAACCTCAAGGAGCGGGTTGAGAGCCGCATGATGATTGCCGACGTCACAGCGACCGGTGACGACAACGTGCTGAGCGCCCAAGCCAACGACGTGTCTTATCGCAAGGAGCAATTGCGTCGTCTGCAAGAGGAAGTGATCGAGCTGGAAGACCTGAAGACTGGCGTGTCGATCACTGACCTCGGGCTCAATGACTTCCGCATGGACTTGCTCAACTACGTTAAGGCCAATGGCGAATTGAGCAACGTGCCAAGCGGGATGCACGCCGTGGTGCCTGCCAAACCGGATTTGGGCCTGCGCCCTGGCGTGATCTTCACGCTGCGCAACCGAAATCCGAGCGTCAATGTTAGCCAGCACAACCGGCTGCACCCTTACTACCTCGTCTACATCAACCGCGAGGGTGAAGTCATTCACGACCACACCGAGGTCAAGCGTTTGCTGGATCTGGTGCGCAGTTGCTGCAAGGGGCAAGCCCAGCCTATTCCGGATGCCTGCCGCCTGTTCAATAAGGAAACGGCCGATGGCCGCAAGATGCAGGTGTATTCGGACCTGCTTGGCAAGACCATTCGCTCAATGATCGAGGTGAAGGAAGAGAAGGATCTGGACAGCCTGTTCAGCGGCGGCAAGACCACCGCGCTGGTCAATACCATCGCCGGGCTGGACGACTTCGAACTGATCACCTTCCTCGTGATTCAGGAGGCCGGATGAGTCTACCCGCCCGATTCGAGTCGAATGCCGCGTTCATCAACTACCCGAAGCAAGCGGCTTTTGGCCGCACCCTGCCAAAGAACAAGATCTACGAACACAGCGGTGCCAATACGAGGCTGAAGGACTTGTTCGTCGAGCAGGTGGAGCAGATCGTCTGGCAATACAAGTTGGCACCGGAAACGATCAACCTGCCCGCCAAGCCGGGAGTACCAGAGCTTCAGATTTTCTCGATCCAGCTCAAGACGGCGGAGCTGAATCTGGACGTCTTGCGCTGCATCGATGGCGCGGTGCAGTTTCCCATCATTTTCGAGCTGAGCTTTGATGGCCGAACACAGGTGGTTGCCGCGTACAAGCGCCCGAATGAGTCAGACGCCAGCCGTTGGGTGTTGAGCGACTACTTTGCAACGGCATGGTTACCGAGCGATATCGAACGCGCCGCCATGCCCTTGGCACTCGACTTGGGTGGCTTGTATGAGCAGGTGCTTCACTGCCTGATCCCCACACCCGCGCGCCCGCAAGAAAGCCTCGCTGACTTGGTCGCCCGCGTCGAACTGGTTGCAGCGAAGCAGCGTGAGGTCGAGAAGGCTGCCAGCAAACTTGCCAAAGAAAAGCAATTTAACCGCAAGGTCGAAATCAACGTCACCTTGCGGCAACTGAAAACCGAACTTGAACAATTGAGCCGCTGAATACTGGCGACCAGAGGAAAAGAACATGGAAAAAATGAAAATGCACTCGCCCAATCTCACGCAGGACAACATCGCCCGCATTCGTGATCTGTTTCCGGGCTGCGTCACCGAGGCCAAGGATGAAGGCGGCAGCGTGAAGCTGGCGGTGGATTTTGACCAGCTGCGGCAAGAGCTTGCTGAGTCGATTGTCGAAGGGCCACAGGAACGCTACCACCTGAACTGGCCGGGAAAGCGCGAGGCGTTATTGGCTGCCAATGCGCCGATTGCCAAAACGCTGCGGCCTTGCCGCAAAGAAAGCGTGGACTTCGATACCACGAAGAACCTTTTCATCGAAGGCGATAACCTCGACGCGCTGAAGCTGTTGCAGGAGACTTATCTCGGCCAGATTAAGTTGATTTATCTCGATCCACCATACAACCGAAAGAAGGGTAATAACCTTGTCTATCGAGACGATTTTGTAGGAAACACCTACGAGTATCTGACGCAAAGCAATCAGTCCGATGAGCAGGGAAATCGCCTTGTTGCCAACACTGAAGCGAACGGAAGATTCCATTCCGACTGGCTTGGCATGATTTACCAGCGACTACGAGTTGCACGAAACCTGTTGGCTCCTGCGGGCGTAATCGCGATCTCCATCGATGACGCTGAAACAGCGAATGTTCTCCATCTTTGCTATGAGGTGTTTGGAGAATCGAACTTTCTTGGCACCTTGATCTGGAAGAACGCTACCGACAATAACCCAAGCAATATCGCTATCGAGCACGAAAGCATTCACGTCTTTGCTCGAAGTAAGAGCGACCTTGAAGGCGTTTGGAAGAGCTCCGTTTCCGACGTCAAGGAGGTGCTTATCAAAATCGGCGAAGAGCTTATCTCCAAACATCCTAATGTTGATGACCTTCAGGCCGCCTATACGGAGTGGTTTCGGGAAAGCAAGGCTCAACTGGGGCCGCTAGATCGCTACAAGTACATTGACTTAGGCGGCGTCTACACCGGAAGCCAGAGTGTTCACAACCCCGGAAAAGAAGGCTATAGGTATGACGTCCCCCATCCGCAAACTGGGAAGCCATGCAAAGAACCCCTTATGGGGTACAGGTTTCCAAAGGAAACAATGAATCGACTTCTGGCAGAAAAAAGGATTCTGTTTGGAGAAGATGAATCCAAAATCATTGAGCTCAAGGTTTATGCGTCCGAGTTTGAAGACAAGCTCTCCAGCGTCTTTGAACTCGACGGAAGGACTGGCCCATACGACCTAAAGTCACTTTTCCCTGAAGGGAAGAAGGTATTTTCCAACCCAAAACCCGTCCTCTTGATGGAGCGCCTCATTTCTTTCATGACTGGCCCAAAAGACATTTGTCTTGACTTGTTTGCCGGGTCGTCCACCATCGCGCACGCGACGATGGAAATCAACCGACGCGAAGGAGGCAGTCGTCGCTTCATCAGCGTGCAGTTCCCTGAGCCGATTGGCCAAGAGAGCAAGGATGCGAAGGAGGCCTTCCAATTCTGCACACAGATCGGCCTCAAGCCATTCATCTCGGAGATATCGAAGGAACGTATTCGCCGCGCAGGAGCGGCTGTGCGCCAGAAGGATGGTGCCGCAGGATGGGGGCGAGACACCGGTTTCCGCGTTCTCAAGATCGACACATCCAACATGGCCGACGTCTACTACGTACCTGATGCGCTGGACAAGGCCAAGTTCGACCTGTTCGTCGACAACATCAAGCCCGGCCGAACGCCTGAAGACCTGTTGTTCCAGGTGATGTTGGACTGGGGCGTCGATTTGGCACTGCCCATCACCAAGCAAACTATCCAAGGTAAGGATGTATTCTTTGTCGACAGTAACGCGCTTGCCGCGTGCTTCGATGCCAGCAGCAGCATCGACGAAGCCTTCGTGAAAGAACTGGCCAAGCAGCAGCCGCTTCGTGTGGTGTTCCGCGACGCAGGCTACAAGGACAGCGCGGTCAAGATCAACGTCGAGCAGATTTTCAAGCTGTTGTCACCCGCCACCGAAGTCAAATGCATCTGAGGGGCGAGCGATGAAACTCAAATTCAAGACGCAGGCCTATCAGACAGCGGCGGTGCAAGCCGTGGTCGACTGCTTCAAAGGGCAACCGCCTGCGATGGCAGAGGCCATCAGTTACCGCATCGATCCGGGCAAGGCCAAGAAGGGGGTTGACGACCTGTTTGCGGAGGGCGGGTTCAAGAACGCCGACCTAAAGCTAACGGACGTTGCCCTGCTGGAAAACATCAATCAGGTGCAGCATCAACAGAATCTGCCGCTGTCAAGTTCATTGACTGATTTTTATACGATCAATGGCAGCCGTGAGCGTATTTCGGCAACGTCTCAATACAAGGAAACTGCCAAAGCAGTATCTCGCCTACACCTCGATATCGAGATGGAGACTGGCACCGGCAAGACCTATTGCTACATCAAGACCATCTTCGAGCTGAACAAGCAGTACGGCTGGAGCAAGTTCATCATCGTGGTACCCAGCATTGCCATCCGTGAAGGCGTGGCCAAGTCGCTGGAAATCACGGCCGAGCACTTTCTGGAGACGTACCACAAGAAAGCACGCTTCTTCATCTACAACTCCAAGCAACTGCATCACCTGGAAAGTTTCTCGTCGGATGCTGGTATCAATGTCATGGTCATCAACGTGCAAGCTTTCAATGCACAGAAAAACCTCAAGGCAAATGCGAGTGATGAAGCACGGAAAATATATTCGGTGCTGGATGACTTCCAGTCACGCAGACCGATAGATGTGATTAAGGCCAACCGGCCCATCTTGATCCTAGACGAGCCACAGAAGATGGGCGGGGACAAGACCGTCGAGGCGCTTGCTGAGTTCAACGCTCTAATGACCTTGCGCTATTCAGCGACTCACAAGGTCACCCACAACAAAATCCACCGACTCGACGCGCTGGATGCCTACAACCAGAAGCTGGTGAAGAAGATTGCCGTGCGCGGCATCTCGGTGAAGGGGCTCGCCGGTACCAATGCCTACCTCTATCTACAGTCCATCGAAGTTTCGACCAAGAAACCGCCCGAGGCGCGTGTCGAGTTCGAGCAGAAGCTGAAAAACGGCGAGATCAAGCGCGTGGTGCGCAAGCTCGCCAAGGGCGACAACCTCTTCTCCGATGGCTTTTCAAACGAGCTGGACCAGTACCGTGGCTATGTAGTGGCGGACATCAATGCCAACACCGACACCTTGAGTTTCACCAACGGCGTTGAGCTGTTTGTTGGCGAGGCAAATGGGGATGTGAACGAAGCTGCATTGCGCCGCATCCAGATTCGGGAAGCGATCAAGGCGCACTTCGACAAGGAGCTGGCGCTGTTCCAGCAAGGCATCAAGGTCTTGACCTTGTTCTTCATTGATGAAGTCGCCAAGTACCGGGACTATTCGGCAACTGACGAGAAAGGCGACTACGCGCGAATCTTTGAAGAGGAATACGGCCAGTACCTGAACGAAGTGCTGGACCTGGATGAAACGCAGTACATCAAGTACCTGAAGGGCATTGCGGCAGAAAAGACGCACAGTGGGTACTTCTCCATTGACAAGAAAACCAAGCGGTTGATTGATCCAGAGATGGGCAAAAAAGCCACCGAGGCCGACGATGTGGATGCCTACGACCTGATCCTGAAAGACAAGGAGCGTTTGCTGTCTTTTGCCGAGCCGGTGCGCTTCATTTTTTCGCACTCCGCTTTGCGTGAAGGTTGGGACAACCCGAACGTGTTCGTGATCTGTGCGCTCAAGCACAGCGACAACACCATTTCCCGCCGGCAAGAGGTTGGCCGTGGCCTGCGTTTGTCCGTCAACCAGACTGGCGACCGGATGGATCACCCCGCCATCGTCCATGACGTCAACGTGCTCACGGTCGTGGCCAGCGAGAGCTACAAAGACTTCGTCTCTGCACTTCAGAAGGACATCAGCGAGTCCTTGTCTGCCCGCCCCAAGGTGGCAGACGAAGCCTACTTTACCGGCAAGGTACTCAAGACGCCCACAGGCGATGTCGAAGTTACGCCGCAATTGGCCAAGCAGATCTACAAGTACCTGCTCAAGAACGACTACAGCGACGACACCGACCGCATTACAGGCACGTACCATGAGGCCAAGAAGGAAGGCACCCTGGCACCGCTGCCTCCGGAGCTGCAAGCTCATGCCGAGCAGGTGTACCAGCTGATCGACAGCGTCTTCAGCGACAGCCAGATGTTTGAGATCAGCGACGACCGTCGCCCCAAGAAAAATCCCCTCAACAGCAACTTCGACAAACAGGAGTTCAAGGATCTGTGGAACCGGATCAATCGCAAGGCTGCCTACGGCGTTGATTTTGATTCAGCGGAGTTGGTGACGAAGGCTGTTACCGAACTGGACAAGAGCCTTCGCGTGACACCGTTGCAATACACGATCCAGACCGGCGAGCAGGCGGCCCAAGTGACCTACGACGGCCTGAAAGATGGCGAAGCATTCGTGCTCAAGGCCACCGAAACCGAAAAGAACGTGCATTCGATTCACTCTGCGGTGAAGTACGACCTCATTGGCAAGATCGCCGAAGGAACGCAGCTGACCCGACGCGCGACCGCCGATATTCTCCAGGGTATCAACGTCGCGGTGTTTGCACAGTTCCGCACCAATCCAGAAAGCTTCATCTCTGAAGCCACTCGACTGATCAATGAGCAGAAGGCCACGATGATCATCGAACACTTGGCCTATGACCCCGTCGAGGACAAGTTCGATCTGGATATTTTCACGGCAGGTCAAACCAAGCAGGACTTCAGCAAGGCCGGGGATAAGCTCAAACGACACATCTACGACTATGTGATCACAGATTCCGGCATCGAGCGGGATTTTGTGAAAGAGCTGGATACCTGCGCCGAAGTCGTCGTGTACGCCAAGTTGCCTCGCGGCTTCCTGATCCCAACGCCAGTTGGTGACTACAACCCTGATTGGGCTGTCTCCTTCAAGGAAGGCATGGTCAAGCACGTTTACTTCGTTGCAGAGACAAAGGGTTCGATGTCGTCGATGGTTCTCAATGAAATTGAGAAGACAAAGATCAAGTGCGCCCGCAAGTTTTTCGACAAAATCAACGAGAAGTATGCACCTCAGAACGTGAAATACGACGTGGTCAATAGTTTCGAGAAGTTGATGGAATTAGTGAAATGAGCCTAGCCAATCTTTCAGTGCAGAAAGTTATAGACGGGCTTCATAACAACGTTACAAGAGAATAGACGTTATTGGGTAACTAAAAATGGACGCACAGAAATCGACATTGTTTCAGTTGGTGGACGGCAACAAGCAGTTCCGGATACCGATCTACCAGCGGGCATATAGTTGGCGCCAAGAGCAGTGCTCACGCCTCTTGGAGGACGTGTTGACCATCGCTTCGGCCACCCCGGGGGCGTCGCACTTCCTTGGGTCGGTGGTGTACGTGGCCGACGGCAATTTTATGGCCGCCGGCGTGAACGCCCTACTTGTCATCGACGGACAGCAGAGGTTAACCACTTTGAGCCTGATGCTGCTGGCCCTACGGAGGCTCGCCCTAGATGGCAAGGATGTCGGGGCAACGCCCAAGAGCATCGGCAACCTCTACCTGTTCAATGGAAACGAGGAAGAGGGGGCGGAGGATTTCATCAAACTCCGCCTTACGCGCGCCGACAAGGACACTTACCGAAAAATCTGTCTGGACATCCCATTTGGACAGGAGGACGACAACCGCGTCCTCGCCAACTTCCGCTATTTCCTGAACGCTTTCGAATCGGAGCGCGTCGATCCCAAGGAAGCCTACAAGGGCGTTCAGAGGCTCCAACTGGTCTATATTGCCCTTGAACTCGGGCGCGACAACCCTCAGCTGATTTTCGAGAGCATGAACTCTACCGGATTGGATCTCGCACAGGCCGACCTGATCCGGAATTTCGTGCTGATGGGTCTACCCCACGCCCTTCAAGAGAGGATATATAACCAGCACTGGTTCCCGATGGAGGGGCATTTCGGGCAGCAATACCGGGACAGGTTCGACAGTTTCATGCGCACCTACCTGACCGTCCATTCTGGCTCCATTCCGCGTGAGGATGAAGTCTATTCTGCGTTCAAGAAGCATGTGTTGGCGATGCCGGACGGGACCGATGATGGTCTCCATAGGATGGAGACAGTAGCCGCTGACCTGTATGAGCAGGCTGGCTACTATGCGTGTATCGCATTCGGGAAAGAGTCTGATCCTTTGCTTCGTGCCGCATTCCATGATTTTGCGACGCTCAGGGCGGATGTGGCGCATCCATTCCTTCTCGAGCTGTATTCGGACTGGAAGAAGTCTCTTCTGACTCGGGATGAATTTCTGGAATTGGTCCGGCTGACAGAAAGCTACGTTTTTAGGCGCTTCCTCTGCGGCATTCCGACGAACTCGATGAACAAGACTTTCGCCGGCTTGGCCAAGGGCATCGACAAGACAAGCTATTTCCGCAGTGCGCAGGCAGCGTTTCTCAAGCTGACCAGTTACCGCAAGTTCCCGGGTGATGCCGAGGTTATGCAGATGCTCTCGGATCGGGATGTCTACAACTCTCCACGATGTGCCTATCTGCTGGAACGCCTTGAGAATTCGTTTCATCCGAAAGAGCCAATCAAAGCCGCGGCATTCACTATCGAGCATGTGATGCCGCAAACACTCTCATCGGAGTGGAAGGCCTCCCTGGGCGACCAGGCAGAGGTAATTCATCAACGGCATCTACACACGCTGGGTAATTTGACCTTGACTGGTTACAACAGCGAGCTGAGTTGCAAGTCGTTCAAGATCAAGCTCGAAATGGAGGAGGGCGGATTCCTGTCGAGCGCCTTGACACTGAATAAATTCATTCGTCAGCAAACCACGTGGGGTGAAGATCAGATCCTCACCCGAGGAAAAGTGTTGGCGGAGAAAGTCTGTCAAGTTTGGTCAGCCCCGGATGCTACGACTCTGGCAGAGTTTGCCGAACCTGCGGAGGTTGAGGCTGAGTCGTATTCACTGGATGGATATCCCTATCTCGCGGGGGCTTTGCGTGCTCTATACGACCAGCTTGAGGAGCGGATTCTCGCGCTTCATCCGGCTGCGAGACGCGAATGCAAGAAGCTCTACATTGCGTTCAAACTTGAAACCAATTTTGTAGATGTGGTTCCCCAGGCATCTAGGCTTCGTCTCAGCCTCAATCTCGCATTCGACCAGATTGATGATCCAAAGGGTTGGTGCAAGGACGTATCCGGGACGGGGCGTTGGGGCAATGGCGATGTGGAGGTTGGGCTGTCCGAACAATTGCAGCTTGACTATATCGTTGGTCTCATCGAGCAGGCACTGAACCAGCAAGTTCAAGATTGATGGCGCAGACATCGATAGCGCAGGGAGGTTGAAACGTGGCGATCATAGGAATTCGAGGAGCAGCACCCATTGCAGACGAGGTTGAGCTGCAGGCCCACTTAGCATCGCTGTTACGATTGGAGAACGTCGGCCTGCTACTCGGCGCAGGAGCCTCCGTCGCTGCGGGCGGGAAGACGATGGTCAGTCTGTGGAACGACTTTGTTGCACAAGCTCCCGATGCGGCGAAGTGGTTGCACGAGAACAAGTTCATCCAGACAGCCGCCGTTGCCGACGAGGAAACTCGCGAAGTGCCCAATGTGGAGCTACTCGGGGATGATCTCGAAGTAGCCTTGACGGAGTGGCGCCGACAAGGCGATGGAGCGGTGGTGGATATCGAGTCGGTTCGTGCCGATCTTCACCGAGCTGTTGTTCGGGCAGCCTTATTGCAGAAGGAGTGGTGGGAAAGCCCTGTTGGTTCGGAGAATGATGTGGATCGCCTTCAGCATCATCGTTCCGTGCTTCAGAAAATCGTTGCGGCCCGTCAACCTGGACAGGCAGCACCTTGGGTTTTCACGACTAATTACGATCTAGCCGTTGAGTGGGCGGCCGAATCAATCGATTTGCAGGTTGCCAACGGTTTTCTCGGTATTCACAGCCGTCGTTTTTCTCCCCAGAGCTTTGATATTGGGTTCCGAAATACCCAAGCCAGAGGCGAGGCCCGCTTTGGAGTCTACAACATCTATCTTGCCAAGCTACATGGCTCGCTGAGCTGGCACGAGACAGATGGGCAGGTGTACGAGGTATCTGCCCAGTTGGCAAACGAAAGCATAACCAAGTTTCTTGATAATGAGAACGTGACGGAGCTTGGATTGATGGTGATGCCGCGAGCGGCAAAATACATGCAGACAGTGGGATTTGTTCTCGGCGAACTGTTCCGGCGTTTTTCAGAGTTTTTGTCCCGCTCCCAAACTTGTCTTCTGGTGTGTGGCTACGGCTTCGGTGATGAACATATCAATCGAATCCTTCGGTCAGCATTATTGAACCCGACTTTACAGCTGGTCGTCTACTCGCCTGAGTTCCAGGGGGATATAGCTGATTCAAAGATACCGTTCGCACTGAAGCGTTTACTGGCACTGAAGAATCCCCGGATAACCGTTGTTGGAGGTGGGGCAAGCGCATACTTGGACAAGCTTGCCGCCCATCTACCGGATCCATTGCTCTACGACGATGAAATGCGAAGACTGGAAAAGGAGCTAAGGAAATCCGGTGAACTTGACCCCAGTGCACATGGCGGAGAGCTGTGATGCGTGGCCGACAGCCAATTGGATACGTCGTACAGATCGATGGTCCCGACATCATCCTGAATCTGCTGGATATGCATCGAGGGCAACTGGCTTCCCACGCGCAAGGAGTGTCACCAGTTACGGAGGTCGGAAGCCTGCTTGCGCTGGATGCCGGTAGCCGGGTACTGGTGATGAAGGTGTTGTCCCTGAGCTTTGCTGAGCCGAGAGAGGCTCATCGGGTCGGTGTCGGGTCTAGCGCCCATCAAAGCGACCCTCTCCGGAACATCTCAGGGGTTATTGTCGGTCGCTTGATACGTGAAGGCGGGTGTATCGTTTTTGTCAGCGATTCCTTGCCGACACCTCCTTTGGGCGCAGAAGCCTTTCCACTGAATAGCGATGAGCTTTCGTCGGTCCTTGGACGTGATTCCGGCGCGGGTATTCCAATTCACCTCGGCGATGATTTGAGAGGTGGAGGTAAGCTGACTGTCGGTCTGGAAAGCCTAGTATCTCGTCATGTCGCGGTACTTGGGAGTTCCGGCCAAGGTAAAAGCTGTTTTACGGCCGCCGTACTGCAACAGGTGGTTCATCTGCCTCGTTCCAGAGTTATCATTTTTGATATCAATGGTGAATATGAGGACGCATTTCAACTCGCAGATCTTCCGCCAGGGGCAATCAAGGTAACCCATATCGGAGGCCAAGGAGATGGGGCCTTCAAGATTCCCTACTTTGCACTTGGTAGGTTTGGCTTGCATCGACTTCTAATTCCGAGTGAGAAGACTCAACGCCCAGCCCTTTCATTTGCGCTGGAGCATCTGAACAAGGTCAAATGGTATCCTCAGCAGAAGGGGGCAGGGCTTGCGACGGACCAACAGCCGACCTTGTTTGACGACTGTCGTCCGACTGGCGCAAGTCAAGCAGATGTAAGCATTAAGGCTATCCGAAATGGTACTGCCCAAGTCCTAGCGGCATGGCCGCATATGGCTGCGTTAGCATCTTTGGTTGCTGAAAGCCATAGCCTACAGCCAGCAAGTCGTGCTGGACAAACAACAGTCGAAAGAAACGCATTTAGTTACTCCAATGTATCCCCTCTGATCACACGCATTCACCGTTTTGCTGAAGATCCAATGTTTACGGATGTTGTAGATGTGACAGGTGGTCCCGGTGACGGAGGAGCGCTTTCTTGGCGACAAGAGTCGAAGGGGCTGGTCGAGAAAATATTTGGTGGTACTGAAGTGCCGTGGCGCGTCCACATCGTCAATCTTCGACGACTCTCACACGATCTAACCCCGTTTATCCTTGGATCCCTACTTGAGCTCTATGCGCATGAGCTCTTCCGTAGAGGGCAGGACGCCAAAATCCCGACTTTGCTCGTGTTGGAAGAGGCACACCACTACATGCGCCCGATCGGCTCGGGTGAAGATGCTAACGAGAATTCGCTTGCCTACGAGCGCTTAGCCAAGGAAGGGCGGAAATTCGGACTTGCTTTGTGGCTAAGCACCCAACGACCATCGGAAATTTCTCCGACGGTCCTATCTCAGTGCAACAATTGGATTTCATTCCGTCTCACATCTGAGAAGGATATCGCAGCCATTCAATCCGCCAGTGAATGGGCAGATCGGCGTGAAGTAAAACGCATTGCCGGACTGGCTAGGCAAACGGCTGTCGTGTTTGGGGGCGGCATCACCATGCCAACCATGGTGAAGGCGCAAACTGCCTCACCGCGGCCAAGATCGGATGATGCTGCTTTTGACCAGTGGTCCGTTCAAGCTCCCGGCGTAGAAGATGGGCTGTAGGTTACCCTCTGGCGACGGAGAGGGAATCTCATAGACTCTTCGATATCTGGCGTATGAGAGCGGTTGCCGATTCTTTAGGATTTGTTTGTGGAGGAATGGAAGTTGAGCCGGCATCGCTTGCAGGTCGAGGCTCAAACTTCCGCAAGTCCCTCAACCCCATCATGGCTAGTAGTCGAAGTCTCTCTGCTCGTTCTCGAGGCGCAACTTGCGAGAGGTCGGCAACCAACTCCGGGTAAGTGCCCAGCGGGATCTTCACAACGATCCTGATTGAAGACATTTCATACCCCCATTCGCCAAAATCCTCGCACATTGGCAAAAACCGGCGTATCTGGCGTCGATACTTTGAGCTGAGGGAAGGCATCCTTTATCGCCAACTCGAAGAAACCAGCGCCGCCGCCCACCAGCAGCACCATGTCAGCACTTGCGTTTTCCTTTCGCAGCGATTCTCTCAGCCGCGTACTGACGATAGGGCCGACCTTGTCGGCAGCCTTCTTCAGGTAAGGCGCCACGTCGACGCGCTCGCCAAAGAGTCGTACCTGATCATGCCCATTGCGAAGAGTATGTTCGAGACGCTCTCTGCCAACGTTGCCCCCGAAGTCCTCTGCGATCAGATGAACGGCTTCATCGAGAATTACCGAAGAAGCCTCCAGACTGGTGCCACAGGACTGGCGGCGCAACTCCCCATTGCTTATCAGAACCCAGTCGACCGAGAAAAATCCTGGATCAACAACCAAAACGCGGCTGTCTTCAATTTCCGTCGCGTCCTGAAGGCTCCAGACGTGATCAACGAATCCGCCCACAGGTTGCGGGACAACTTTGACCTTGCTCACGGTGATCTTTCTCCGCGGAGTGATTTGGTGTTCGCCCTGCATCTGCGCGGCCAGCCTTTCCCGTAATTCGGGATTGAGGTACTGATTCACTGGGAGGCCGGTTACAACGAGATCAATCTGATCGAGTTCGGACAGCAACAAGCCCGCGTGGAAGAGGGCGCGGTAGGAGTTCGTGGACGGGTAATCCTCGTGAAGCTCCCGGCTCCAAAGCTCAGCTCGATCCGGGGATAAACCTGCGACAAACGGTTCTCCGTTTACCAGCACGCGCAGGAAGTCCTCCTCGCCACTACCGCCGATTTTTTCGCCCAGCCTGTCTGCCGGCGCTGCGCCCGCCGGGCGCAACAATACTTTGGGTTCGGCGCCTTGCGGCCCATAGGCCAGCTTGAGGTTGGAATAGCCAATATCGATTCCGAGAACATTCATTTCAGGTTGTCTCCAGTTGCACTGCTCGACCATCGCGTCCGGGATTGGGCCGCGAACTCTGGCAGGCATGCAGCAGAAAACCTGTAAGAACACAACATTAATTTGCAGCCCTTTTTAACGTTGAGTGCACCGCCAGAGCACCCGATGCTATGGGGAGGCCGGATGGCGTGGCGTTTGAAATGTGACCAAAAAGGACGCATTTCGGCCGCACGGTGAGGTTGGCCGAATTTACGATTTACCCCATGAATCCTTATTGCAGAGGGCATCAATAGACGTCTGACCTATGGATGAAACATTTCGCCCCTGCCGTGGCGAGAAGCGGTGAAACCTTTCAGATTTGGACGTTGCGCCAGTTCTTCCCTGGTGTCGTCGTGTGTTCGTTGCCGCTCTCGGTGGGAAGAGCCCGGCTCGTCGTTGGGCCCAGTCGGTTGGAGAGTTGCTCAGAAGGATTCGGTAGATGGCGAATCCTGATCTTTAAGAGGTGGTACGAACTACGTATGGAACATTGGATTATGGAAGTCAGATCGCTGCTTCAAGGGCAGCTGAAAGAGGTATTCGAGAATGCCAAGGATCTCGGAAACCGCTACCTGCAGGAAGTTATGGATGCGAACAAGAGCAAGGACTGGAATCAGAAGAACACGCTCCAGTTCAGAGTTCGACAGCGCGGCAATGCAATCGCCCTTGAATGGTATGCCGTCAGTTGGTATGGCAAAAAAGACAAGGATCGCAAACTCCGTCGGAAGTACATCCAGAAGCGCAACAAGAGCCGGCGGCGGGATGCGCAGATTTTTTCCTACAGCATGAGTGATCTTCATCGACACACTTCGGGCTGGGATGACGATTTGGTCACGGAGGTAGAGACCGAGGCTAGTCAGTATCGCCGTCAGGCTCATTATATTTCTGACATGCTTGTTACTCTGGGCAGGTTGGAACGGTTTGCGACCGGCATCACGGAGCCGACTACAGCCGAGGAGGCCCAATGAACAAGGCGCCTCGCTATTTGCTGACCGATCAGTTTGATCTCGGAATGCTTTCTTCGCTGACCGCAGATATCACGCTGACTGAAATTTCCTTGGCTGATGTTTGCCAACTTATCGAGCAGGCAGAGTGCGACAAGAAACTCGGTCTTCATGGCGGGTGGGCAGACGCAGTCAAGAACAAGACGGTAGTCAGTCTTCAACCCGACGGTCCCATTCTCATCGTTGCTCGACCTGTTCAAACAGATGAGGGAGTTCTCATGAAATGGGTGCAAGTCGAAGTTGTAGATTGATTTTCAGGCTCGCCTGGTGAGCTACTAGTCAGCTAAACTGTCGGCATGCAAAATAGATCGAATCGCTCGTTGATCACTGTCGGCCGTTGGCTCGTCGTTATGGTCGTTGCGGCACTACTCCCGCTAGGTGCCTCTGCGGCTACGGGTAGTGTCACTGGAAAGGTGATTCATATCGTCGATGGCGATACCTTTGACGTACTTGATGATGCCCATGTGACGCATCGGATTCGTGTTTCCTGCATGGACACACCCGAGAAGGGCCAGGCTTTCTACCGTCGCGCCAAGGATGCCTTGGCAGACCTGATCTCGGGACAGATGGTCATGGTCGAGTACTACAAGGACGATCGGTACCGCCGCCATATTGGTGAGGTCAATGGTCTCGATCTCTGCCTGAAAATGATTGAATCTGGCATGGCTTGGCACAATCGGCCCTATGAGCGGGAGTTGAAGCCGGGTAGAGCAGATGAGCTTGCCGCAGCAGAGGTATCGGCCAAGGCCAACCGGGCTGGGTTATGGGCCGACCCCGATCCGTTGGCACCTTGGCTATTGCGCAGGCAGCAGCGTGAAGGCAAACATCAGAGCCGCCCCTAGAAGAGACCCTATTTCATGGACATTCGTTACCCCAAAGCGCGCCTTTCCCCATCCAAACCTGAACTCGTAGTGATCGAGTTTTCCAGGGAGGATGTGGAAGCGGGCTATATCGATACTGCGCTGGCCAGGCTACAGATATTGGTCGATGACAAGGTATCTGCTGAGCAGTGGGAGGGGTGCGTGACCTTTTTCTTCTCAGGGTGGGACGATGACATCCGCGAGACTGCGCAGATTCCAGAAATCCGCGATTGGTTCGCCAAGTTGTCTTCAGCGTTCCCTTACTGGTTCCATGTCTGCGAGAAGGAAGGCGATACCGTCTCCCACGTGTTCCGGCTGCTTTGTCCCGGACACGTGGAATGCGTGAAGGAAGGCATTGTCGGCTGGCGATTTGATGATCTGAGAAATGTGACGGTCATGATGCGGATCCTCTTCAACCATCAAAATGCCCTTTACGAGCGGCTTGAGCTTTCGGAGGAGATGAATGAACGTGTATCCGAAGAAATTGCTCAGCTATTGGAGTGCAGCTTGACTTGATTTACCCGCCAGCCAACAGGAGATCCCCATCGTGAGTATCGCTGACGCCATTCGCACCAGGAAGTTGCTTCAGTTCTCGTATGACGGCCACCCCAGAACCGTCGAACCCCATACATACGGTATTGACGGGAAGGGGCACCAGGCACTGCGGGCATATCAGGTGCGTGGCGGGAGTGAATCCGGCGAATATGTTGGCTGGAAGCTGTTCCATGTTGCCGAGATGAGAGGGACTGCAATCCTGGATCAGGGATTTACCGGTCCTAGAAATGGCTACAAGAAGGGGGACAAGGCGTTCGCCAGAATCATGGCAGAGCTCTGATAGCTGCCGAATTCTCAGGCAATGTACTGGTTGAGTAGCTCATCTGGTGAGCTTTTTGTCCTGTAGGCTGTTCAGTACAGAAACAAAATAACAGGGAAATACCCATGAAAATCCGTCTTGGGCTCCACCTCGATGGCCAGCGTGGCTGGCATCCAGCAAACCGACTGGGCTATGCGACCGTTGGCCCCCTTGGTTTGCTGGGTATCCTGGAAACGCAGCTTGGTCTCCACAGTGATGGGGTGAGTCAGTCTGAGCGGATTGTCCACTATCGTGATTGCCTGAAGCGCTGCGACTCGTCGGACCGGTTTTATCACCGGACATTTGAAACGGACGAACTGGGTACCGCCGCGACCCTGCTTGCCTGGCGTGACCAATGGATTATCCATGGTTGGTCTGGGGCTCTTGAACACGCAACAAGCCAGCGTCTTCGCGACCTTGCCGATGTCGAGAAATTTGCGCGAGAGGCTGTCCCCCCAGGTTTAGGGGAACGACTTGGCTTCGTCTTGGTATCCATGGATCGCCGGAAACTCGCGATCGATGAAATCGAGCTGGTTGATCCCGTCGAATGGTTTCCAAAGCGCTGGCGAGACATTCTGTCGCGCTTACCGCTGAACACGGTGTCTTACAAGGCCGGGATGGCGATTGGAACCGGTTTTCTTGGTGAGGTCCAGGAAGCCTTACTCAAGGCTGAAAATGGCAATGCAGTATCAAAGCTTACCTGGAAGGATGACGGATCGCTGAAGGTAGTTCAGGCAGAAACTCGTTTTCTGGCGGGCCGGTGGTTAGCTCAGTCGGTCATTGGGTCTGATGGAGAAGGTCTTATCGTCTCTAGTTCTGACGGGGCTGTGCTGGATAGCATCCTTGTGGCAGCCGACGGTGCTCGGCAGGGTTTCCGCGATGCCAGCGCATTCAGGCCGACCCTGCAGGTATTGCCCCTTGCACTGGAGATCTTATGGGAGCCGCTGAACTTCTATGGTCTCCTTCAATTCCTTACCCATCCAATCTGTCCGGTCCCTGGCTATGCCCGTCGAAAATTGGCTGGGAAGTTGGCCGAAAAGCCGGGTATTGGGGGAACGAGCTGGGAGGATGCTCTGGATGACGTCGACGAACACTATCAGGATCGCGCCGATGAAGTCAGGGCGACAATCAAGTTCTGGATTGAACATCCGCGGCACTCTCAGGAGATGGGTGCCCCGGTCAAGGTTGTCCTCGACCGCGTTGCCCGTCTGACCGATTACTTCCGATCGCGCCTCGCAGATACGGACCGGACTGCACGAATTGCCTTTAACGCGGGATTCGCGCAATGCACAGTTTGCAGGGATGCGCTGGACGCACTTATAAAACAGGGCGTCGAGACGATTAGGCCGCGACAGCTTCAAAAGCTCGTTGCTCAGGCCACGGCGCGTGGCAGCGAAAACCCAATGCTGGAACCGGAAGTCGGGGCTCTGATGGGGGTTTCCGATCCCGCAGCCGTCTGTGAGTCGTTTGATCGTGTGCTCTGGTGGCAATTGGGGTTGCCCTCGTTGCCATCGGGCTATCCGTGGTCATCGGTCGAACTGAAGGAGCTGGCGATGGTCGGTGTCGAGTTGCCGGCGATATCCGATGTTCTGGACAGGACAGCCAAGGCCTGGCTGAAACCTATTCTTGCTGCACGCAAGGAATTGATCCTTGTGTTGCCGCCCAAGGGTGAGGAAGTTCATCCTATCTGGCTGATGATCGAGGCATTCATCGAGAAAATCCCGGTAGCTGGGCTCGAATCCTTGCTTGCCCGGGATTCGCACGATATTCCGCCAGTTGCACATGTGCCATTACCGGCTCGCCGCCGCTGGTGGGCGTTGCCTGAAGGGCTTGTCGTCAAGCCATTACCGCAGGACTCATTTTCAAGCCTGGAAGTCTTGCTGTTCAATCCTTATCAGTGGTTGCTCAAGTACCCGGCGGCGCTCAGGCCATCCCGCATCCTGTCAGTCAGCACCGATTTTCGGTTGTTCGGCAACCTCGCCCACGCTCTGGTTGAACGTTTCTTTCACCAGGAAAAGCCACTGGCCTTGGCCGAGAGCGCGCTGATGGCCTGGTTTGACGCCACTTTCGACCAACTTATCGTCGAAGAGGGTGCCGTTCTGCTGATGCCGGGGCGCCGTTCCGATCTGGAGGGGTTTCGTATCAAGTTGCGGGAATCGATACGGCAGCTTCGCAAACAGTTGATTGATGCCGGGATCGTCGAGGTGCTGCCTGAGCATGAGCTTTCCGGTCACTATGTGGGCGGGAAAATCCACGGTTATGCCGATCTTGCCTTGAGAAACGGGGCGGGCGTGCGCGCGATCGTGGACATGAAGTGGTCGGGCGCCAAGAAATACCCGGCCAAGCTCAAGGAAAACCGCCACCTGCAACTTGCGATCTATGGCGAAATGCTGCGCCAAAGCGAAGGTGCTTGGCCCTCTGTTGCCTATTACATTCTCGACGTCGGGCAACTCTTTGCAACTGACACGGCTTTCTTTCCGTCGGCCCAAATGGTCCATCGCACCACGGATGAAGGTACGCCCCATCTCTGGCAGCGATTTGCCGAAACATGGAAGTGGCGCCAGCAGCAAATTGTGGCCGGAAGATTTGAGGTTGTCCTTGAAGGCGTACCGGAGGACGAAGACTCAGTTGTACCGGAGGAGGGTTTGCAGATAGAAATCCTGCCTCCCGAATACAACGATTATCTGGCGCTTGCCGGATGGGAGGAGTGATCATGACCGGAAAACTCACTTTCATCAGCGCGGGCGCCGGCAGCGGCAAAACCCATCGCTTGACCCAAATACTCCACGAGCAGCTTTCATCGGGTAGCGTTCGACCGTCAGGTGTGGTTGCAACGACATTCACGAAGAAGGCTGCGACCGAGCTTCGAGAACGTGTCCGCTCTCATCTACTCAAGCAAGGAGCCTACGGGCTGGCCAATGCAATGGGCCAAGCACGGATCGGTACGGTCAACAGTGTCTGTGGGGGCTTGTTGGAACGGTTTGCATTCGAAGCCGGGCTGGCCACAGAGCAGCAGGTGCTGGAGGAGAATCAAGCAGCAGTACTCGTCAAACAGGCAATCGACGCGGTTCTCGACGGCCCTGGTGTGTCAGATCTGCTTAAAGTCGTTCAGCGTTTGGGTATTGAGGACTGGCAGAAGGAACTCAAGAGCCTGCTCGACAAAGCGCGGGCAAACGATATCGATCCGGGCGTACTTGTCGATTTTGCCAGGGAGAATGCCGAGGATTTGCTGATCCATTTTCCAAAGCCGACTACGGAAGATCTGTCGGCTACGCTTCTCAAGGAGATACGAGCAGCCATACCCATACTGGCTGAAGCCGCTGAGGCGAAGAAGGTTCAGAAGACCATCAAGTATCTGACATTGGTACGGTCAATTGAACGCGGTATCCAGGGAGGGTATGCCCCTTGGAGTGATTGGGTGAAGCTCTCCAAAGAACAGCCAGAAGCGGGTCTCAAGTCGATTGCGGAGTCGATCGGTTCAGTGGCGCAGCGATTTTCCGCCCATCCGATGCTTCATGCCGACATTTCAGAGTACCTCGAACGAATGTTCTCGCTCTGCGCGGAAGCCTTGAGGATTTACGATGCGCGCAAGCGGGAAATGGGCGTTCTGGATTTCACCGATCAGGAGCATTTGCTGCTCAAAGTCCTTGACGACGCATCGGTTGAGGCCACGCTCAAAGACGAACTCGATCTTTTGCTGGTGGATGAATTTCAAGACACGAGTCCAATCCAACTGGCACTGTTTCTGAAGCTCGCGAATTGTGCCAAGGCCATCTACTGGGTGGGTGACATCAAGCAGGCCATCTACGGCTTCCGAGGAAGTGACACGGAGCTGATGGAGGCCATTTTGCAGGCGCTCGGCGGAATGGGGGGCTCCAAAGAGATACTTGGTTCCTCTTGGCGCTCGCGGGAGCCTCTGGTTCAGATCGTCAATGAAGTATTCAAGGATGCATTTGCTGGTTCTCTCAAGCCGGAAGAAATCGAACTCAAGCCAGAGCGAAAGGAGGCGTTGCCGGATCCTGCCTTTGCAAACTGGATATTGGGGGGCAAGAATAAGGGGCAGGAGGTCTCGGCGCTCGCAACCGGGATCAAGAAACTGGTGGAATCCGGCCATAAGGTGTTCGACAAGGAAGCCAAGATCACCAGGCACGCATCCTTTGGGGATGTCGCTGTACTATGCCGCGCCAACGATGGGGTCAAGGATACTGCTGCCGGTTTGCGTGCCTTTGGAATTCCAACAGCGACCAGCCAACCGGGGCTGCTGGCGACACCAGAAGCGGTGTTTTCCCTCGCGTGCCTTCGGCGTCTCAATGATCCGTCCGACTCGATTTCGACAGCCGAAATCGTTTCATTGGCAGATTGCCAGGAACCCGAAACGTGGGTGGTGAATCGCCTGCAACATCTCGAAGCCGGTGGTGATCCAGACAGGTGGATGGAGGAGGGCGCTTCGACCCATCCGCTGATCGTGAAACTGGCTGGCATGCGAAGCAGCTTGCCACTGCTGGCGCCCCGCGAAGCACTTCAGGCCGTCATTACCGAGTGCGAGATTCCGGACAGCGCACTGCGCTGGAGTCAGAATTCCTCGGTCGCACGAATTCGCCTTGCTAACTTGGAAGCCATTCTGGAAATGGCGGACAAGTACGAAGATATTTGCCGAAGCGCCCAGCATGCGGCCTCAATTTCCGGTTTGATTCTCTGGTTCAACGAGCAAGCAGGGGCAGAACAGGACAACCTGGCAGAACCGGCCATTGATGCGGTCAAGGTGATGACGCATCACGGGGCGAAGGGGCTTGAGTGGCCTGTGGTGGTTTTGCTTGACCTCCATGCCGACGTAAAGGATAACGTCTGGTCGATTACGGCGGCTTCGCGCTCAGGCATTCAAGTGACCGATCCGCTAAGAGATCGTTTCATACGCTACTGGCCGTGGCCGTTTGGCGCCCAGAAAACAGTTCCCCTGGCCGATGAGATCGCCCTGTCCGAAGTCGGCAAAGCATTTCGCGCGTCGGCAATTGAGGAATCGAAGCGTCTTCTCTATGTGAGCATGACAAGAGCACGCGATCTCCTTGTGCTGGCAAGATCACAACGGAAGTTGTCGGGTGAGTGGCTGGATACGCTCGGTGCGCCGTGGCTACTTCCTGCTGATGAGCAATCCAATCTGGTCTTGCCCTCAGGCAACACGATTGACGCCATCCGCTGGGGGCTAGACCCGGTCGAGATTGAGGGGGTACTCGGAAGCGGGGCCGAGGTTATCCATTGGTACCAAACGTCCGAACTGCGCACCAACCGCTTGCCTCTCGTGCTCAATCCATCAACCGCGTTGCCGCCAGAATGCCTGGTGGCTGAGCAAGTCCGGGTCGGCGAACGCATCGGAGTGGCCAGCGGAACTGATATGGGGTCTCTCGGGAGTGCCATCCATGCCTGCATCGCGGCGAGCCTCACAGATCGAGCCGCTCCTCTGTCCCTGGAGGATGTGGACTTACTGCTGAGAGGCTTTGACGTCGAGGGAAGTGTTTCCGCAAAGGCGATCCTCAGCCAGGTTCAGGCGTTGCACGACTGGATATCTGCACGCTGGGGGAATGCGGCGGCTTTTGCCGAAATTCCGGTTGAGGCCGTGACGGATGCTTCACAGATCATTCAGGGACGGATCGATCTTCTCCTCGAACTTGCAGATGGTTGGATATTGATTGATCACAAGTCAAATCCCAGAGGGGCAGAGCAATGGGAAAGCATCGCCAAGGATTATGCCGGTCAGCTCGCCACCTACAAAGGTGCTGTTGAACGCGCTACCGGGAAGCCTGTTCTGGAGAGCTGGCTCTTCTTCCCCGTGGCAGCAGGAGCGGTGCGCGTTAAGCTTCTCGAAAGCGCTCCCGCGAGCGAGGATGTAACGTGAGCTTGGCATCTCCAAGTCCCGGGGAAAGGATGCTGGCTGAGGTCAAACTCGTTGTTGCGATTTCGTCGCGCGCCTTGTTCGACCTCGATGAAAGTCACCAGGTCTTCGAGGCAAAAGGTGAGGAGGAATATTCCCGGTACCAGATATCCCAGGAAGGTGTTCCACTCCTACCGGGTGTGGCATTTTCGATGGTCAGAAAACTCCTGGCGCTCAATACGGACCCAAGTCGTCCTAGAGTTGAAGTTGTCCTGGTCTCGCGGAACAGCGCCGATACGGGTCTTCGCGTATTCAATTCGATCCGCCATCACGGACTGGATATCTCTCGAGCTGCATTTACACGGGGGGAGCCGCCCTATCGATACATTGCTTCCTTCGGAGCCCATCTGTTCCTGTCTGCAAATCCGGAGGATGTCCGGGGAGCACTGGATGCGGGAATCGCTGCGGCGACAATCCTGCCTTCGGGCAGTGAAGAATTCCACTCGGGCCAATTGAGAATTGCCTTCGATGGCGATGCCGTGATCTTTTCAGACGAGGCTGAACGAATCTACGTTGAAGGCGGTCTTGATGCGTTCAACCAGAACGAGACGGAGTCCAGTGAAAAGCCACTCCCTGGCGGACCGTTCAAGCCTTTTCTTGCAGCACTGCACGACATTCAATCGGATTTCCCGGTCAAGAGTTCCCCGATTCGAACTGCGCTGATCACTGCGCGGGGGGCGCCAGCGCACGAGCGTGTCATCAAGACACTCAGGAGCTGGGGTATACGCATCGATGAGGCACTGTTCCTTGGAGGAAAAGAAAAGGGGGCTTTCCTCAAGAGTTTTGGCGCCGACATCTTTTTCGATGACCAGATCCGGCATTGTGATTCCGCGGCCGAATATGTGGCGACTGGACATGTTCCATACGGCGTCAAGAACGCAGGTTGAGATCGGCGGTGATGATGAATCTTCTGTCCGAGCACAACAGCCCTGAAAAGCCCTCCGTGCTTCCGAGAATGAGCGGCTTCGATCCAACGGCACCTGTCCTGGTCACGAAGCAAAATGCAGTTGCCTTGGTGACTCGTGTCGCGGACCGAAAGACGTTAGATGTTGCGGCTTGGTTGCCGACCCTCACCATGGGCGAGTTGCATGCCCTTCGGCCTGCGATCAGGCAGGCAGGGGTAAGGCGAGAACACCCATTTGTTTGTGCCGCATGTGGCGAACCGGTAATTCTGAAGGCACTCGCGGGACATGGCCACTACTTTTCTCACGTTGAGAAACATGTTGCTGAACTGGCTGGTTGCCCGTTCAGAGAGGGGCGTTCCCCTTCCTTGGAAGAGCTTGACCGCATGCGATATCACGGTCAGCGTGAGGGTGAGCGACATCGAAGAACGAAGGAGTTGATTGCTCGTACGCTTCGGGCCGACGACCGGTTTGCCGAGCCGTTGGTCGAGAGTACCTGGCGCAGTTACCTCGAAGGCTGGCGGCGCCCTGATGTGAGAAGTGAATGGGCCGGCCTGCCGGTAGTTTTTGAGGCTCAAGTATCGAATACCTACCCTCAGGTCGTCGCCGAACGAACCGCTTTCTACCAGCAAGAGCAGATGCTGCTGGTCTGGATATTTGACCGTCTGCCGGGAGAGGCGTGGCGGACGCTGCACGCTGATACCTTCTGCGCCAACCAGCAACACCTTTTTGTGGTCGACGAGGAAAGCGCAGCGGAATCGGAGCGACGTGGGACCGCATTGTTTTGGACATACACACTATGTCCGGGAGTTCGGCCGGAACGATGTGAAAGCACTGGAAGGATATTGCTGGCCCCATTCCAGGAGGAACGGTTCGAATTGGTGGCGTTTCATGATCTAAGCCTTGATGTCGGTCGACAAACTGCGTGCCTATTTGAATTGCCGCGTGAGGAGCATCGTAGTCGCCACAAGATTTTGTGTACGATGGCGCAGGCAGAGTGCCAGTTGGATCCGGTGAGGCGGGATATTCAGGATATTCTCAAGACGG
>VFQO010000336.1_pt1 | contig 53677 bp, 51 predicted proteins | sample 3512331 | NCBI WGS metagenome assembly VFQO01 (sample SAMN10412371, study PRJNA504923) | tailings metagenome | isolation source: Replicate 3 from Balatoc abandoned mine | place: Philippines: Itogon, Benguet | collected 2017-08-28 | reverse complement strand
CTTCTTCAGGTCGGACTCTAGCTTCAACTGGTGGAGAAAATGGGGGTCAGGTCACGCAGCCTAGGTCGGTTCCGCAAATATGCTCCGACGCTCAATCGAGTTCAATTTCGAATGCGGCTTTCTAGTGGAAGGATCAGCTGTGGAGGGCGTCAGAATGCTGATCGAAGCTGTCTTGCGTTTATCCGCAAAAGCGGCTGGTTAAACTATCCATAGACAGAACCTGATCGGAAGTTTGGTTTTTTTGCTCCATAAGACTGATATGCTGGCGGACAGGGTGGGATTCGAACCCACGGTGAGCTTGCACCCACGGCGGTTTTCAAGACCGCTGCCTTAAACCACTCGGCCACCTGTCCGCACGGTCGCCGCCATAGCGCGCCGCTGCGCCGCGGCAAGAAAAACCTGTCTGGCTCGGCCCACCGCGCGAATGACTCATCCTGTCCCGCGATCGCCTAGCCAAGCCGCTCGCATCTGTGCGAGACACGCCTTATGGGTGGGAGCATGATGCACGCTATCAGTTTAAAAATCGGACGCCTTTTCGTTCTCGCCGCTGCCGTCCTGTCGGCATCGCTCTTCACGGCATCGGCGCCGCTGCGCGCACAGAGCGGCGACAGCGGCTTTGATGCCTATGTCCAGTCCTTGTGGCCCAAGGCACAAGCACGCGGCGTGTCGCGGCAGGTGTTCGACCGTGTCACGGCTGGTCTGCGCTACAATCCACGAGTGATCGCGCTCGACCGCGACAATTTGGGCAGCCCACTGACCACCGACACGCCAATCCCGAATTTCGCGCCGTACAAGGCAAAGCATGTCGACGCGGCGCGGATCGGCGGCGGGCGCCGGGTCCACGATCGCCTGCTGCCTTTGCTGTCGCGGATCGAGGCGCGCACCGGGGTGCCGACGAGCATCATGATCGCCATCTATGGCCATGAAACCGCTTATGGTCAGGTGACCGGCAACTTCGACCTGCCCGAAGCATTGGCGACCCTGGCCTATGAAGGCCGCCGCCGCAGCCTGTTCGAGCCCGAATTTCTCGCGACGCTGGAAATGGTCCAGCGCGGGGTGCCGCGCGAGGTGCTGAAAGGCAGCTGGGCCGGCGCATTCGGCTATCCACAATTTCTGCCGTCGGTCTATCTGGCGGTCGCCGAAGATGGCGACGGCGACGGCCGCGCCAATATCTGGTCCAGCGAGGCCGATGCGATTGAATCGATCGGCGCCTATTTGCGCCGTGCCGGGTGGCGCGCCGGAGAGCCGTGGGGCGTGGCCGTGACCGTGCCCAGCGGTTTCGACCGGAACCGTGTCGCCAGCCGCCTGACCCCCACCCGCTGCCCGCGCGTTTTTGCGCGCCACAGCCGCTGGCGCTCGATGGCCGAGTGGCGCGCTGACGGTATTCAGCCGATCGGCGGTCGCTGGCCCGACGGACAGGTGCAAGCGGTTTTGCTCGAGCCCGACGGCTCCGGGCGGACCGCCTATTTGCTGACCGGTAACTATCGTGCGATATTGGACTATAATTGTTCCAACTTTTACGCACTGTCTGTGGGGTTGCTGGCGGATGAAATCGATCGGTAGACAAACGGGGTTGATGGCCGGGGCGATGCTGCTGCTCGCCGGTTGCGGCAGTTTCGGCGGCGAACGCGACGGCGGCCCGACCGCCAGTCCGACACCCGCCCAGGCGGCGAACAGCGTCAGCGATACGCCGGTCAAGATCGGCGATCCCTATACGATCGGCGGCGTCACCTACACCCCGGCCGACATCGCCGATTATGACGATGTCGGTTACGCCAGCTGGTATGGCGAGGAACTCGCCGGACGGCCGACCGCCAACGGCGAAATCTTCGATCCCGCTGCGATCAGCGCTGCGCACAGGACGCTGCCCTTGCCCAGCTATGTCGAGGTGACGGCGCTCGACACCGGACGCACAATTCTGGTGCGTGTCAATGATCGCGGGCCGATGGTCGGCGACCGCCTGATCGACCTGTCGCGCGGCGCCGCCGAGCAGCTGGGACTGACCGACGGTGTTTCCGCGGTGCGCGTCCGCCGTACCAACCCGCCTGCCGCCGAACGGGCGCAGCTGCGTTCGGGGCGCGCGGTTCCGGAGCGAATTGCGACCCCTGATTCGCTGCTGTCGATCCTGCGCACCAAGCTGAAGGCCATGCCGGTACCCAGGGCGTTGGCCGCCAATCCGCCGGTCGAGGCGCAGCCTGCACCGCCGATCGCGTCCGCCAAAGCGAAGCCCGGCGACGATCGCCTCGCCGTCGAAAAGGCCAAACCTGCCGCCAAACCGGCACCAACCGTCAAGCCCGCGCCCGCCAGAAGCGGGACCTACGTCGTCCAGGTCGGCGCCTTCAGCAGCGAAAGCCGCGCCGCGGCCGCGGCGAAGTCGGTCGGCGGCAACGTCAGCAAGGCGGGCAATCTCTGGCGCGTCCGCATCGGCCCGTTTGCGAGCGACGCCGAAGCACGTAGCGCCCTTGCTACCGCCAAAGCCAAGGGATTCCGCGACGCCGTAGTCCAGCGCGACCGCTGACGGGGAGAGGCGTGCGAATATTCCAGGCGATAACGACGCAAAGCGCGGCCACGCTCACAACGATCTTGTTGGTGCTTGCCGCGCCAGCAGCAGCGAGCGATGCGCCGCCCAAAGGCGCTGTCGCAGACCGTCAGCCCTATACGACGCAGGCGCCGATCGTGATGTTGAAGGACCTTGATTCGGGACAGATTCTCTATTCGCGCGGCGCTGACAAACGCTTTGCCCCCGCGTCGATGGCAAAAGTAATGACCGCCTATGTCGTACTCGACCTGATCAAGAGGGGCGAATTGACCCGCGACACCCAATTCACCGTCGACGAAGCGACGTGGAAGAAGTGGAGCGGGCGCAACGGTGGTTCGACGATGTTCTTGCGTCCCGGTGAAAAAATATCGGTCGACGATCTGCTAAAGGGCCTGATCACCGTATCGGGCAATGATGCCGCGGCGGCGCTGGCGGTGGGGATCGACGGCAGCGAGACGGCATTTGTCAAACGAATGAACGATGTAGCGGCGAGACTGGCCATGACCTCCAGCAAGTTTGGGACACCGAGCGGTTGGCCCGATGGCGGCGTGACAAAGGTCAGCGCCGCCGACTTGATCACGCTGGCCGATCGGCTGATCCGCGATCATCCCGGCGGCTATGCGCGCTATTTCTCGCTTGCGAAACTTCAGCACGGCACGTCGCCCGAGGGCAAGCCGATCGTGCAGCCCAACCGCAATCCGATTCTAGGCCGCTTCGTCGGCGCCGATGGGCTGAAAACCGGCCATACGGCAGAGGCAGGCTATTGCTTCCTGGGGTCGGCAAAGCGCGGGGATCGCCGCCTGATCATGGTCGTCGCCGGTCTGCCCAGCGAGAAGGCCCGCCGGGCCGAGGCCGAAAGGCTGATGTCTTGGGGTTTTGCGACCCCGATCATCGCCAAGGCGCCCGTGAAAATAAAAGACGCGGCCGCAGGTTCGGGCCGCGCCGCACCCTGATGACAAAGGCCAGGTTGGCGGCTACCGCCGCATGATGCGCAGGCGACATTCCGATCCTTTCCGGCTGAGGCCATGACGCGCGGCCGCTTCATCACGCTGGAGGGCGGCGAAGGGGTCGGCAAATCGACCCAGATCCGCGCGCTGGCCGCGGCCCTGTCCGCGCAAGGCATCGAGACCGTCGCGACGCGCGAACCCGGCGGCAGCGCGGGCGCCGAAGCGATCCGGACGCTGTTGATGGAAGGCAGCGACGACCGCTGGGACGCGCGCAGCGAAGCCTTGCTATTCGCCGCCGCGCGCGCCGACCATGTTGCGCGCACGATCCGTCCGGCGCTGGCGCGCGGCGCGTGGGTGCTGTGTGACCGCTTCGTCGATTCCAGCCGCGCCTATCAAGGCGGCGGCGGCGGCCTCACCGACGCCGACATATTGGCGCTGCATGGCGTGGGATCGGAAGGCCTGCTGCCCGATCGCACCTTCCTGCTCACGGTCAGTCCTGCCGAGGCCGCCCGGCGCCTGACCGCGCGCGGCGGCAGCGACCGCATGGGCAGCAAACCCGCCGATTATCAGGCGCGTCTCGCCGCCCGATTCGCCGAAATGGCGCGGGCCGAACCCGACCGCTGGCGGATTATCGACGCCGACGCGCCCGCCGACCGGGTCAGCGATGTAATTCTGACCGGCCTCGCCGAATGGCTATGATCGGTCATCAGGACACCGAAGCCGCGTTTCTCGAAGGCTGGCAGGGGGGCCGGCTGCACCACGCCTGGCTGCTCGCCGGACCGCAGGGGATGGGGAAGGCGGCCTTTGCCGCGCGCGCCGCGCGCTTCCTCGTCACCCATGGCCCGGGCGGCGACGGACAGACGATCGCGCTCGACGATCCGGGGGACACCGCAGCCGGACGCCTGGTGGATGCGGGCAACCATCCCGAAATCCTGCGGCTGGCGCGCCAGGCGAAGGACAAGGGCAAGGAGCTGGCGCGCAACATCACGATCGAGCAGGTGCGCGAACTCAAGACCCGGCTGCATTTTTCGCTCTCGCTCGGCGACTGGCGGGTCATCATCGTCGACGCGATTGACGATCTGGAACCCGCGGCGTCGAACGCGCTGCTGAAGACACTGGAGGAGCCGCCCGCCAAAACGCTGTTCCTGCTGATCAGCCACTCGCCCGGACGTTTGCTGCCAACGATCCGTTCGCGATGCAGAACCTTGCGTTTTCAGCCGGTTGCGCATGACGTCATGGCAGCATGGCTGCACGATATCCGTCCGATGCTCGACATGGCGGAGGTGCGCGCCATCGTCGCCGCGGCAGGCGGCGTCCCCGGCAAGGCGCTGGCGCTGATCGACAGCGATGTCGCCGCGATGGAGAAGAAGCTGCTCGCCATCGCCGCCACCGGCGACCCGGAAAACCGCCTGCGCGAGGCTTTGGCGCGTGAGGTTGGCGGAACCAGCAATCGCGCCCGGCTCGAGCTGGTCATCGACATCGTTCCCGGCCTGCTCGCCCGCCTGGCGCGCGACCGCCCGGTCGCCGACATCGCGCCCGTCCTGGCGCAATGGGACCGCGTCCAGCGCACCGTGCGCGATGCCATTCGCGGTTCTTACGACGGGACGATGGTCGGGTTCGAAATCGGCAATTGTCTGGCCGAACTGGCACCGCGCGCGGGGCAAACGGCACGCTGACGCTTTCCCTCGCGCGCGCCAGCGGCTAAGGCGCGGCCATGTCCGAAAACAGCGCACCTTTCTACATCACCACCGCGATCAGCTACCCCAATGGTCGCCCGCATATCGGCCACGCTTATGAAGCGATCGCCACCGACGTGATGGCGCGGTTTCAGCGCGCGCAGGGCCGGGATGTGCGGCTGGTGACTGGCACCGACGAACATGGCCTGAAGATGTTCCAGACCGCGCGCGATCAGGGCCGCGAGACAATCGACCTTGCAAACGAAATGTCGTCCTATTTCCGTGAGATGTATGCCAAGCTGAATATCAGTTACGACAATTTCATGCGGACCTCCGATGCCGCGCATCACGCGGCCTCGCAAGCGATCTGGCGCGCGATGGAAGCCAATGGCGACCTGTATCTCGACCGCTACGAAGGCTGGTATTCGGTCCGCGACGAAGCTTTTTACGATGAGGGCGAACTCGTCGACGGGGAAGGGGACACCCGCCTCTCGCCGCAAGGCACGCCGGTCGAGTGGACGGTCGAGGAAAGCTGGTTCTTCCGCTTGTCGAATTATCAGGACAAGTTGCTCGCCCTCTACAGCGACCAGCCCGATTTCATCCGTCCCGAAAGCCGCCGCAACGAAGTGATGCGCTTTGTCGAAGGCGGCCTGAAGGATCTCAGCGTGTCGCGGACCAGCTTCGACTGGGGCGTCCCCGTTCCCGGCTCGCCGGGGCATGTCATGTATGTGTGGGTCGACGCGCTCACCACCTATCTGTCGGGGCTGGGCTACCCCGATCTAGAGGGCGATTTCGGAAAATTCTGGCCCGCCAATATCCACATGATCGGCAAGGATATTGTGCGTTTTCATACCGTTTACTGGCCTGCCTTCCTGATGAGCGCCGGTCTGCCGCTGCCCAAACAAGTGTTCGGCCACGGCTTCCTGCTCAACCGCGGCGAGAAGATGTCGAAATCGCTCGGCAATGTCGTCGATCCGATGGCGCTCGCCGACACCTTCGGGGTCGATCCGCTCCGTTACTACCTGCTGCGCGAGGTCAGCTTCGGGCAGGATGGCACCTATTCGGCCGAAGCGATCGTGCGCACCGCCAACGCCGATCTCGCAAATAGCTTCGGCAATCTGGCACAGCGCAGTTTGTCGATGATTTTCAAGAATTTGGATGGCAAAATCGAGAGGTTTTCTTCCGCCGCGCCCGATGATGAATTGGCTGCCAAGGTTGCGATAGCAACCCGAACCGAATTGCCGCGTGAATTTGAGAACCTGAATTTTTCGGTCGGGATCGAAGCCTGGATGCGCGCTGTATTCGCCTGCAATCAATATGTGGACGAACAAGCCCCTTGGGCGCTGAAAAAGACCGACCCCGATCGCATGACCGCGGTGCTGATGACGTTGTTCAAGGTCGTCCGCGATCTGGCCATCGCGATCCGTCCCGTCGTACCCGCGGCGGCCGACAATCTGCTCGATCAGATGGGTATCGCTGCTGACGAACGTGATTTCGCATCGCTCGCCGACCCTGACTGGTTTGCAAGGCTCACCGACAGCGGCTTTGTCCTTGGCCAGCCGATCCCCCTTTTCCCGCGCCTGGACCTGCCGGAAGGGGAAGGGAAGGCGTAATGCTCGTCGATTCGCACTGCCACCTCAATTACAAGGGGCTTGCCGAACAGCAGGGCGAGGTGCTGGACCGCGCCCGAGCGCGCGGCGTCACGGCGATGCTCAACATTGCGACGCGCGAAAGCGAATGGGACGATGTGCTGGCCGCTGCTGAGCGCCATCCTGACGTCTGGGCCAGCGTCGGCATCCACCCGCACGACGCCGATCATCATCCCGACGTCGATACGGCAAAGCTGGTGGAACGCGCCGCGCATCCGCGCGTCGTGGGCATCGGCGAGACGGGTCTTGATTATTATTACGACAAGAGCGACCGCGTGCGGCAACAGGACAGCTTCCGCCGCCATATCCACGCGTCGCAGGCCACCGGGCTGCCGATCATCGTCCACACCCGCGATGCCGAGGCCGATACGCTCGCGTTGCTCGGCGAAGAGATGGGCAGGGCGGTGTTCCCCGGCGTCATCCATTGCTTCACCGCCAGCGACGATTTCGCGCGTGAGGCACTCGACCTTGGCCTGTTTATCTCGATCTCCGGCATCGTAACCTTTAAAAATGCGGCCGATCTGCAGGCGACCGCGAAATGGCTGCCGCAGGACCGGCTGCTGATCGAAACCGACTCCCCTTTCCTCGCCCCCGTCCCGCACCGCGGCAAGACTGGCGAGCCCGCCTTCGTCGCCGACACGCTGGCATTCCTGGCGACGCTGCGCGAGGAGGAGGAGGCGGCGCTAGCAGCAGCAACTAGCGCCAATTTCTACACGCTTTTCAACAAGGCGGCGCCATGATGTCGCACCGCATATGAAGGTCCGGATTCTTGGCTGCGGCACTTCTTCGGGGGTGCCCCGGATTGGCAATGACTGGGGCCAATGCGATCCCGACAATCCGCGCAACCTGCGCAGCCGCGCCTCGATCCTGGTCTCGCTCGGCGGTTTTCGCCTGCTCGTCGACACCAGCCCCGACATGCGGCTGCAACTGCTCGATGCCGGGGTCGGGGCGGTCGATGGCATCATCTGGACCCACGAGCATGCCGACCATTGCCACGGCCTCGACGATCTGCGCCAGATCATGCATCTGCGTGGATCGGCGGTCCCGGCCTATGCGCGCGATCATGTCCTCGACATATTGAAATGGCGCTTCACTTATGCCTTCGCCGGGAACGCCGGCTATCCGGCATCGGTCGATCCCATCGACCTGCTCGATCATCAATGGATCGGGCCGATCGAAGTGTCGGCGATCGAAATGCCGCACGGCCCGATCAAAGCATCGGGCCTGATCTTCAGCGACGGTTCGCACAAGATCGGCTATGCGACTGATTTCTCGAAGTTTACCGATGAGATGGTTGATTTTTTCCAAGGCGTCGATCTGTTCGTCATCGACGCGCTGCGCCGCTATCCGCACCCGACGCACCCGCATCTGGCGATGACGTTGGCGGCGCTCGAAAAATGCGGCAACCCGCGTGCGATCATCACCCATATGGACAATACGATGGATTATGACGACTTGGCGGATGAATTGCCGCCGGGTGTCGAGCCGGGCTATGACGGGCTGGAGGTGCAGCTATGAACGGCGATACGACAGTGCAGCTGATCTGGTTTGTCGGCGCGTTCGCGCTGGTGGTCAGTTCGTTGCTGGCGCGGCGATTACCTGCGGCCGATTGGGTCAAAATGGCATTGGCGTGGGTGGCGATCTTCGGGCTGGTGTTTCTTGTGATCCGCACTTGGCAGATGGTAACCTGATTGCGGCTCAGAAAGGGCGACCGATAAAATCGCAGGATTTCAACGGCAGGGGGGCTTTTCTCCTTCCCCTGCACATGTCAATTTAACATAATATATATTATCGGATAAATATATGGCCGACGCGCTTCTCCAATCCCCCATCGATCGCCTGCTGGCCGTGATGGCAAGATTGCGCGACCCCGACGGCGGCTGTGAATGGGATTTGGCGCAGGATTTCGCGACCATCGCGCCCTATACAATCGAGGAAGCCTATGAAGTCGCCGATGCGATCGCTGGCGGCGATCCGTCGGCGATCTGCGACGAACTTGGCGACCTTTTGCTTCAGGTCGTCTTCCACAGCCAGATCGCGGCCGACGCCGGACTGTTCGGCTTCGACGACGTCGCCACGGCGATCAGCGACAAGATGGAGCGCCGGCATCCGCATATCTTTGGCGACCGCCAGACCGACGATGTCCGCCGGCAATGGGAACAGATCAAGGCCGACGAGCGTGCCGTCGATGGCCCCAAGGGCGCGCTGGCGGGCGTCGCCGTGTCGCTGCCTGCCTTGTTGCGGGCCCAGAAACTCCAGTCGCGCGCGGCGCGCGTCGGCTTTGACTGGCCCGACGATGTTGGCCCCCGCGCCAAGATCGCCGAGGAACTCGCTGAGGTGGAGGCCGCCACCGACGATGCTGCCCGCCACGAAGAGGTCGGCGATTTGCTGCTCGCGGTCGCCAACTACGCCCGGCACCTGGGTGTCGACGCCGAAACCGCGCTGCGCGACGCCAACACCAAATTTGCGCGGCGCTTTGCAGCCATGGAGGATCGCGCGGGCGGCAGCTTGGCGGGCCTCTCGCTCGAAGCACAGGAAGCCCATTGGCTTGCGGTCAAGGCGTCGGAGCGTCTTTCCTAGGCCACAGGCGCTCGAATCGCGCGCTGTCCGCAGGATCGAGCCGTACCGTCAGCACATGGCCCTCACCCTCTGTGTCATCGCTCAGCACTTCGCCGCGCGCGTGAAGCCACGCCGCCGCTTCGCCGTCCTGATAATCGAGGTAGATGCGCTGAACCTTGTGGAGCGCAGTCAGCTGCGCTGCCATCAAGGTTCGGGCTGCTTCGACGCCCTCACCCGTCACTGCCGATATGATCGCGACGTCGGACCGCCGCGCCGCCATCTCTTCGATCGCGGCGCGAGTTTCGGCGTCGGCGGTATCGATCTTGTTCCAGATTTCGATCTGCGGGATCGCGGGCGGGGCTTCGCCCTCCCCGTCATCCTGCGGTCCGTCGACTCCCAGTGAGCTCAGGATCGCGCGGACGTCGTCATATTGCGCCTCGCTGTCGGGATGGACGATGTCGCGGACATGGACGATCAGGTCGGCGGTCGTCACCTCTTCCAGCGTGGCGCGGAACGCGGCGACCAGCTCGGTGGGCAGATCGGACACGAAACCCACCGTGTCGGACAGGATCGCCTTGTCGATCCCGGGCAGCCGGATCTCGCGCATGGTTGGGTCCAGCGTCGCGAACAGCATGTCTTCCGCCATGACGTCACTTCCGGTCAAGCGGTTGAAAAACGTCGATTTACCTGCATTGGTATAGCCGACCAGAGCGACGACCGGCCACGGCGCGCGCTGGCGCTTCGAACGCTGCAGCTGGCGGGTGCGCCGGGCATCGTCGAGCGACCGGCGAATGCGTGCCATGCGGTTACGGATCATCCGGCGGTCGGCCTCGATCTGCGTTTCACCTGGCCCGCCAAGAAACCCGAAGCCGCCGCGCTGGCGTTCGAGGTGGGTCCAGCTGCGCACCAGCCGCCCCGCCTGATAATCGAGATGCGCCAGTTCGACCTGCAAACGCCCCTCCGCGGTCGCGGCACGCTCGCCAAAGATTTCGAGGATCAGGCCGGTGCGGTCGATCACCTTCGTGCCGAATGCCGTCTCCAGATTGCGCTGCTGGATCGGGGTGAGCGCGGCGTCGACGACAACCAGTTGGACATTGTTGGCCGCAATATCGGGAGTGATCGCCTCGATCTGGCCGACACCGAGCAGGGTCGCCGCCCGCGTCTGGCGCAAGCGCAGCGTGTGCACCGCGACGACGTCCAGCCCGATCGCCAGCGCCAGCCCCCGCGCCTCCTCGGCCCGCGCATCCAGGTCGCGCGCCAACCGCTGGCTATGCCATTCGGGCACGACCAGCAGCGCCGCAGCCCCGCGGGTCACCTCGTCGACATTTTCGATTATCGGGTCGATCAGCCGTTGTCCGCTTCGGCGTCCGGTTCGCTGTCGGTCAGGTTGATGGGCCCGTTCGGCTGCACCGTCGAAATCGCGTGCTTATAGACGAGCTGAACTTGCCGCTCGCGTTCGAGCAGCATGCAGAACAGGTCAAACGCAACGATATCGCCCTGCAACATCACCCCGTTGACCAGGAACATCGTCACCGATTCATCCGATTTGCGCACGGCATTCAGGAACACGTCCTGCAGCGCCTTGCCCTTGCTGGCCGGCGCATCGCGCAGATTGCCGCCGAGCAGCGACAGATCGAAATCATGCGACGGCATGACCGTCGAAATCGCGTGCTTGTAAACCAGCTGCGATTGACCATCGCGGCGCAGCAGCAGCGAGAAATTGTCAAACCAGGTAATGATGCCCTGCAGCTTCACGCCCTTGACGAGGAACATCGTGACGGGGGTCTTGCTCTTACGCAATGCGTTAAGAAAAATATCTTGGAGATTCTGGTTCTTATCGGACACATTTGCCTCCTGTTTTTGGCGGTACGACCGCGGGTATGCGCCGGTTTTCCGGCTTTAAGGCCTTCTTCTTTGCGTCAATATGCGGCAAAGCATGCGCAAGGTCTAGCGCAAAGCCTCACCCCTCGCCGTCCGAACTCTCGGTGAGCCCCAAAAGTTTCAGTTTTCGATGCAGCGCCGATCGTTCCATGCCGATAAAGGTCGCGGTGCGCGAGATATTGCCCGAAAACCGGTTGATCTGGATCCGCAGATATTCGCGTTCGAAATTCTCGCGCGCTTCCTTCAGCGGAATAGCGGTGATCGATTCCGAATTGGGCAAGATATCGGTCCCGCCGCGCACCAACTCGCCAGGCAGCATGTCGGCATCGATCCGCGCTAACCGATCGCTCGGCGCCAGGATCATCACGCGTTCGATCACATTACGCAGCTCACGGACGTTGCCCGGCCATTCATGCGCCTGCAACGCTGCCATCGCTTCCGAGCTGATCTCGGGCGGCGGCACGCGGCGGTCGGCGGCGTAACGGCGAATATAATGGTCGCACAGGCTGGCGATGTCGTCGCGCCGTTCGCGCAGCGGCGGGATATGCACCGGCACGACGTTCAGCCGATAATAGAGATCCTCGCGAAAGCGGCTCTCGGCGATCTCGGTCATCAGGTCGCGCGCCGACCCTGAAATAATCCGCACGTCGACCCGGATCATCGTGCGTCCGCCCACCCGCGTAAAGCTCTGGTCCGTCAGCACGCGCAGGATCTTGCCCTGCGTGGTCAGCGGCATGTCGGCAACCTCGTCGAGGAACAGGGTGCCGCCATGCGCCTGTTCGAGCAGGCCGACCCGGATCGACCCATCGTCGCTTTCCGCCCCGAACAACTCGGTTTCCACCGTTTCGGGGTCCATGCGCGCCGACGAGATCACGCGGAACGGGGCATTGTGCCGTCCGCTCCATCCGTGCAGCACGCGCGCAGCGACTTCCTTGCCGACTCCGGGGGCGCCGGTGATCAGCACCCGGCTCCCCGTCCCCGCGACGCGTTTCAGCGTTGCGCGGACATTGTTGATCGCGGCGCTGGTGCCGGTCAGTTCGTCCGACGGCCCTGCCTTTTCGCGCAGCTGCTCATATTCGAACTTCAGCCGCTCATTTTCGGTCGCGCGCGCGACCAGATGGAGCAGGCGCGAGGCCTCGAACGGCTTTTCGATGAAGTCGAAGGCACCGCGGCGGATCGCCGCAACTGCGGTATCCAGCCCGCCATGGCCCGAAATGACGATGATCGGCAGCGTCGGATCGAATGCCTTGATCGCCTCGACCAGTCCAAGCCCGTCGAGCCGCGAGCCTTGTAACCACACGTCGATCAGCGCCAGCGACGGCCGTCGCTGTCGGATCGCTTCCAGGGCGGAATCGCTGTCGGACGCGATCCGCGCCTCATAGCCTTCGTCCTCCATGACGCCGGCGACCAGGTCGCAAATGTCGCGCTCATCGTCGACGATCAGAATATCAAGCGCCATGTTCGTCTCTGTCCTGTCGGTTGCGGATCCGCCCCGGAACCGATTCTGCGTTCCCCATGCTCGTTTCGTCGCCCTTCCCGGCCAATCCTCGCAGACGGTCGGGATGCAGCGTCAGCGTGACGCATGTCCCCTGCCCGGCGGGATTGTCCGAAAACTCCAATTCGCCATAATGCTGCTCGACGATCTTTTTGACGATCGCGAGACCCAGCCCGGTGCCGCCCTGCCGCGTCGTCATATAGGGTTCGGCGATCGTCTCGCGCGCCTGCGGCAAGCCGATCCCATCATCGACGACGCGGATCAGAATCTCGCCATGCGGTCCATTGGCCAGCTCGGCATCGATATGCCCTATTGGTACCGATCCCGAATTTTTCGAATTTTCTTCAATAGCTTCAACGGCGTTTTTGATGATGTTTGTCATCGCTTGCGAAAGCAACCGGCGATCGCAAACCAGCGGCTCGATACTGTCCGGCGTCTTCACCGCAAAAACGATATCGGGTTTTGCGACCTCGAACAGAAAAACGGCCTGGCGCAGGATGTCGCGAACGTCCTCGACGCCGAAAGTCGGCTTGGGCATGCGCGCAAAGCTGGAAAACTCGTCGACCATCCGCCGCATGTCGTGAACCTGGCGAATCACCGTATCGGTCAGCTTTTTGAAGGTCGCACTATCGCCCTCGATCTTGTCGCCGAACCGCCGCTGCAGCCGCTCGGCGGCGAGCTGGATCGGGGTCAGCGGATTCTTGATCTCGTGCGCGATGCGCCGCGCGACATCGGACCAAGCGGCCCGGCGCTGATCGAGCAACTGCTGCGTAATATCCTCAAAACTCAGGACAAAGCCGTCACCCTGCGCCACCGCCTTGGCCGCGAGCGTGGCGGGTTCGGCGTTGGGGCGGGCCAGTTGAACGATCGCCTCGCGGCCGTCGCCGATGAGCAGTTGCGCCAGTTCGGGCGCGACTTCGGCCAAAGGCCGTCCCGTCAGGGAATCGGTCGATTGGCCGATCAGTCGTTCGGCTGCCGCATTGGCGAGCTGAATACGGTGGTCTGCATCGACCGAGATTACCGCCGACGACACGCCGCTCAGCACCGCTTCGATAAAGCTGCGCCGCGCCTCGAGCTGTTCATTGGCGTTGACCAGCGCGTCGGTTTGCCCCTGCAGCTGCTCGGTCATCCGGTTGAAGGCGCGGGTCAGCACTGAAATCTCGTCGTTGCGTACGGGCGGCGTGACGCGCACCGACAAGTCGCCACCCGCCGCGGTTCGGGTCGCTCCGATCAGCGTGCCGAGCGGTCGGACGATGCGGTCGGCGACGACGATCGCGGCGATCACCGCGAGCGCGAGGAGCAGAAGCGAGCCTAAGTATAGGGCGCCGTTGAACTGGAGCTGCAACAGCTGCGAGCGCTCAAACAGAGCATTATAGTCGGCGAGAACCGTGCGGGCGAGCTGGATCTGCTGCTGACCCAAACTGGATACAGCACGGGAGGCATAGAGAAAGGCATTAGGCCTGCCGGGAAGGCGTGTGACCGCCTCAATTCTGTTGGCACTTCGCGTAACCACGACGTCTTCGCCAGCGTTAAGCCGTTGCATGATTGCCGGCGTAACCCGACCTTCTGCCGAACGATTGTCAGGATCGATTATCACCGCAGTACGGGGAATTCCGTCGCGTCCAACTTCTATGATTGCGGACTCATTGAGTTCGCGAACGACAACCTGAAACCCGTAGGCGTCCTGAAAACTAATGCTATCGATTGCCTGACTGTCCAAATACTTGCCCAAATCTTTGGACATTGCTCCAGTCTGCAAAGCAACCGACTTCTGACTCTCTTCGTAAAAGGATTGCGCCAGCGTAGCCGCATTTTCGAACATGCCCCGCGAGCGGTCGGAATACCAGAAATCGACTCCGAACTGGAACAGCAGCGACGCGAAGATCACCACCAGTAGCGTCGGCACCGCTGCAATCATCGAAAACAAGGCCACCAACCGTACATGCAGGCGGCCATTGCCGCCCTCCATCGATCGCACCGCGCGCGCACGCGCGACACGGCTGCCGATCAGCACGATCAACGCCATCGCGGGTACCAGATTGGCGACCATGATTGCCGCGACCAGCGCCGGGGTCAGCAGCCGCTCGCTTTGCGCGTCGCCCGTTACAAAGACATAGGTCGCGATGCCGATGCTGACGATCAGCGCCAGCGTGTAATATTCGGGCGCCGCAAAGCGCCAGAAGCCCGAGCGTGCGTCCTGATCGGCGGAATCGATCTCGTGAGTCAGGGGAGCCGCATGCGCCATTGTTGCCATGCTACGACAAACCTGTTGCATAGAAAACACACAAACTGCGCCGCCAACGCTATAGCGGCGCAATTATGCGCCAGTTTGCCTAGTTCACAGCTGCGCCGGGTCGATGTCGAGTTGGGACAGTCGCTTGCGCAGCGTGTTGCGGTTGATCCCGAGCCGCCGCGCCGCCTCCAACTGGTTGCCGCGCACGTCGCGCAGGATCCGGCGGAACAGCGCCCCCTCGACGATCGCTTCGAGCTGGCCATGCAGGCCGCCGTCGCTCTCGCCGCTCGCGATCTGCTCGCGCGCCCAGTCATCGACAGCGCGGGCGATCAGGTCGGCGGGCGCCCCCGCGCCGCCGCCCTCGCCATTTTCGTTCAACACCGTCTCGACATCGCGTACGGTCACGACAGTATCGCGCGACAGCACCGCCAGCCGCTGGACGACGTTGCCCAGCTCGCGGACATTGCCCGGCCAGTCATAGCGCTCGAGCCACTGCATCGCAGCGGGCGCAAACTGCCTGTCGGGCAGGCCCGAACTGCGCCCCGCATCGACAAAATGGCGCACCAGCGCCGCAATGTCGCTGCGTCGGTCGCGCAGCGGCGGCAGCGTGACCGGAATGACATTGAGGCGATAGAACAGATCCTCGCGGAACCGGCCATCGGCGACCAAGGTCCGCATGTCGCGATGCGTCGCCGCGATCACGCGGACGTCGGCGCGCAGAGCCTGGTTGCCGCCAACGGTCGAATATTCGTTACTCTGCAGCACGCGCAGCAGCCGCGTCTGCGCCTCCAGTGGCATATCGCCTATTTCGTCGAGGAACAGCGTCCCGCCCGCCGCTTGCTCGAACCGCCCTGCGTTGCGGCTGTGTGCGCCGGTAAAGGCACCTTTTTCATGGCCGAACAGCTCTGCCTCGATCAATTCGCGCGGGATGGCCGCCATGTTGATCGCAACGAACGGCCCCTCACGGCGCAATCCAGTGGCGTGGATCGCGCGCGCGACGACTTCTTTGCCGGTCCCCGATTCGCCCAGGATCAGCACCGCCAGATCGTTCGAGGCCAGGCGAGCGATGGTGCGATAGACCGCCTGCATCGCGGGCGCGCGGCCGACCAGCCCGTGGCTGTCCGCCTGCGCCGCGTCGGCGCCCGCCGCGGGCTCGGCGCGGCGTTGCAGCGCGGCGCGGACGCTCGCGGTCAGTTCGTCGAGGTCGAAGGGCTTGGGCAGATAGTCATAGCTACCGATCCCGGTCGCGCGCACCGCGGTGTCGAGCGTATTCTGCGCCGACAGCACGATGACGGGCGTCGCGGGGTCGATCCGCAGCGAATCAATGCCGTCGCCGTCGGGCAGGACGACGTCGGTGATCACCAGGTCGGGGCGATTGTCCGCCAACCAGGCGTTACGCTCGGCGATGCTGCCGACCGACGCGAAATGGCCGCATTCACCGACCAGCGTTTCGCGGATGATCATTGCGATCGCGGGATCGTCCTCGACCAGCAGGATCGTCTTGCCTTCGCTCATGCGAAGCCGCCCTTCTGCGCCACCGGCAGGTGCACCCGGAAGCGCGTCCAGTCGCCGTCGCGCATATGCTGCACCGTGCCGCCCATGTCGCGCGCCAGCTTGGCGACGAGCGCCAGTCCCAGCCCCCGCCCCTCGCGCTTGGTGGTCACGAACGGATCGAACAGGTCGCCGCGAATATCGGCGGGGACGCCCGGGCCATTGTCGCTGATGCTCACCTCGATCGGCAGCGCGATGCGCCCGCGCCCATCGCCATTGTCGATCGACAGCCCGTGCCGGTAAGCGGTCGCGATCCGCACTACGCCATCGTCGCGTCCGCCGAGCGCCTCGCAGCCGTTGGTGACAAGATTGAGCAAAATCTGCACCATGGCGTCATGGTTGCCGTGCACCAGCGGCAGCGACGGGTCGAAATCCTCGGCAAAACGGACGCCCGGAAACTGGCGCGCGCGCGCGGTTTCCATCGCCTGGTGGATCGGCTGGTACAGGTTGATCGGCGCGCAAGCGATCGGCTGGCCGCGCGAAAAATGCTCCATCTGGTCGATCAGCGTCGCAATGCGATCGACCTCGGCGACGATCAGCGTCGTAAAGCGTTGGCCGCTGGCGTCGGTCTTGCGCGCCAGCAATTGCGCGGCGCCCTTGATCCCGGCGAGCGGATTCTTGATCTCGTGCGCCAGCATCGATGCGGCCCCGCCCGCGGCGCGCCCCGACCGTCCGATAGCCCCGCCCATCAGTTCGGCGTCGCTTTGTGCCGGGACCAGCGCCAGGATACGGTGGCCACTTTGGCCATAAGGCACCATCTGCATGTCGACATAGATTGCCTTGCGTCCGCCCACGGAAATCTCGGCCCGATGCGCGAACAGCGCCGACGTCGCGGCGTCACTCATCCGCTGGCGATAGCTGCGATCCATGTCGATCACGTCATAGACAACCCGCCCGATGATCGTCGAGCGGCTCATATTGCACATCTGTTCGGCGGCGGCGTTGACGAACAGCACCACGGCCGCCCGGTCGATCAACAGCGTCGGAACAGGGTGCGAGTGGATCAGCTCGTCATGGTCGATACTCGGGATGCTCGACGTGAGCGCGCTCACGCGGCGGCCTTGGTCAGAAACGGCGTGTAAAAGCGTTCGAGTGCATCGAGGACGTCGCGGCTGCTGGGAATCTGGTTGACCATGTTGCGAAACTCGGCCGACCCGTGCAGCCCCTTGACGTACCAGCCGAGGTGTTTGCGCGCCATATTGACCCCGGTGATTTCGCCATAATGGTCGATCATCGCGCGATAATGCGATGTAATGACTTCATATTGTTCGTCGATGCCGGGATCGGGGCGTTCGCCCTCGCCGCGCAGCGCCGCCATCACCTGCCCCAGCAGCCAGGGGCGGCCATAGGCGCCGCGGCCGATCATCACGCCGTCGGCACCGCTCTGCTCGAGCGCGGTCCGCGCATCGGCGGCCGAGCAGATGTCACCATTGGCGATGACGGGGATCGACACCGCATCCTTGACCTTGCGAATGAAGCGCCAGTCGGCCTCACCGCGGTACATCTGGTTGCGGGTGCGGCCATGGACCGTCACCAGCTTGGCGCCCAGATCCTCGGCGATATGCGCCAGTTCCGGCGCGTTCAGGCTGTCATGGCACCAGCCCATCCGCATCTTGACGGTCACGGGCACCGACACCGCCTTGACGCAGGCTTCGATCAGCGCCGCGGCAAGCTTCAGGTCGCGCATCAGCGCCGACCCGGCGTCGCCGTTGGTGACCTTGCGCACCGGACAGCCCATGTTGATGTCGATGATCGCGGCCCCGCGATCCTCATTGAGCTTTGCCGCCTCGCCCATTTCATAGGGGGTGCAGCCGACCAACTGCATTGACACCGGTTCCTCGACCGGATGCCATGCCGCTTTCTGGATCGACTGGCGCGTTTCGCGGATCGCGGCCTGGCTCGCGATCATTTCGGTGACATTGAGCCCCGAGCCATAGCGGCGCACCAGCGTACGGAACGGCATGTCAGTGACGCCAGTCATCGGCGCCAGGATCACGGGATCCGCGATGGTGATATTGCCGATCTGGATGGGCCGCAGCGGCGCCATGGCGGGAGCTTTCATCTGATTGCCTAAAATTTGAGCAGCCCGTACACGCTAAGCCGCTTTCCCGCAAGCCGCGGCTGCGCTAACCGGCGCCCATCATGCCCGAGTCCGCTTCTTCCACCCCGCCGCGCGCGATCGTCATATTGCTCGCGGGCGGCCAGGGCAGCCGTGCCGGTTTCGCCATGCCGAAACAGCTGGCGAAGCTCGGGGCAAAACCGGTCCTCCGCTGGAGCCTCGACGCTTTTGTGGCGCATTCCGCAATTGGCGGCGGCGTGCTGGTGGCCAATGATGACGTCAGGACGGCGCTGGGGAGGCTCCCGGAGGCCTGGATTTCTGTCGATCCTGGTGCGGCACGCCAGCAATCGGTCGCCAATGCCCTGGCGGCGCTGGCCGATCGCGAGGACGATGCGCAGATCCTGGTTCACGACGCCGCGCGGCCCGGGGTTACCCCGGCAGTCATCGATCGACTCCTCGCCGCGCTGGATGGCGCCGAAGCGGCCATTCCGACCTTGCCCGTCCCCGACACACTGGTCGAACAGGACGAGGGCATAGCGGGCGACGTGGTCGATCGCAGCACGCTGGCGCGCGTCCAGACCCCGCAGGCTTTCCGGCTTGGGACCTTGCGGCGGGCCCATGCTGCAGCGATCGACACGGCGGCCACTGACGATGCGCAACTGGTGCGGCGGCTGGGCCTAGAGGTCGCCGCCGTCGCCGGCGAGGCGCGGCTCCACAAACTGACATATGCCGAGGATATGGCGATCCTCGCGGGACTTTTGGGGATCGGCACGATGACACGCACCGCCGTCGGCATGGGTTATGACGTTCACCGGCTCGTCGCCGATAAACCTTTATGGATCGGCGGGATAGAAATCGCACATAGTCATGGACTTGAAGGGCATAGCGATGCCGATGTCGGACTGCATGCCTTGACCGATGCGATCCTCGGCGCGCTCGGCGACGGCGACATCGGCGACCATTTTCCGCCCAGCGACCCCCAATGGCGCGGCGCCGCGTCGCACCGCTTTCTGGCCTTTGCCGCCGATCGGGTGACGGCCCGCGGCGGGCGCATCGATCATGTCGATCTGACGATCATCGCCGAGGCACCGAAAATCGGCCCGCACCGCGCCGCGATGCGGGCGCGGATCGCCGAAATCCTTGCGATCCCGCTCGATCGGATTAGTGTAAAGGCCACGACGACAGAGCGGCTGGGGTTCACCGGTCGCCGCGAGGGGATCGCTGCGCAGGCTGTCGCGACTTTGCAACTTCCGGAGAATTGACCGTGCTGCCAGACGATGAAACGCGGTTTGCCGTGCGCAATGCGCTGGCGACCAGCGTACTCGCTAATAATCGTGCCGTCGGGCGCAAGATCGCGGTGGCGGAAAGCTGCACCGGCGGCATGGTCAGCGCCGCGCTGACCGACATTGCCGGCAGTTCGGACGTGTTCTCTGCAGGCTTCATCACCTATTCGGGCCACGCCAAGCAGAGCCAGCTCGACGTGAGCAGCGAAATCCTCGAAACTTTTGGCGAGGTCTCGCTCGCCACTGCCTGGGCCATGGCCACCGGTGCGCTCGCCAACAGCGACGCCGATATTGCCGTTGCGATCACCGGCATTGCCGGGCCCGGCGGTGGGTCGGAGAAGAAACCGGTCGGACTGGTGGTGTTTGCGCGGGCGCTGCGCGGCCAGGATTCCGACGATTATTTCACCCAGCGGGTGCAGTTCGACGGCGGCGACCGCGCCGCGATCCGCCATCATGCGACGCTGTTCGCGCTCAACCTGCTTCAGCCCGAAAAGGACGCGCTGCGTCCTTCGGAGGACATCACCCTGCCCGCACCGTAAAGATCGTCGGCCCGCGCTTCGAACGCCGCGATCATCTTGCGCAGCGCCTTGTCGAACATCTGCCCCGCCAAGGCTTCGAACATGCGGCTGCGGAATGCGAAGTCGACCATGAAGTCGACGCGGCAACCGCCGCCCTCGACCGGCGTGAATTGCCATTCGTTGCTGAGGTGTCGCATCGGCCCATCGATGTAACTGACCGTCACCGCGCGCGGGCGTTCCTTGTGGACGCGGCACGAAAAGCTCTCGCGCAGTCCCTTGAAGCCGACGATCATGTCGGCGACCGCTTCATGCTCGCTGTCGCTGCGGATGCGCAGCGCGATCACCCACGGCAGGAATTCGGGATAGCGCGCGATGTCGGTGACCAGCGCAAACATCTGCTCGTCGCTATACGGCAGTTCGCGGGTTTCGTGGTGTCTAGGCAAGTCGTATCAGCCGGCGGCCCGCGCCAGCTGCGCCTCGCGCGCCGCGCGCATCCGTTCGAAATCGTCACCGGCGTGATAGCTCGAGCGCGTCAGCGGCGACGAAGCGACCTGCAAAAAGCCCTTGGCGCGGGCGATCTGGGCATAAGCGTCGAAAGCCTGCGGCGTCACGAAGTCGATGACCTTGGCATGTTTCGGCGTCGGTTGCAGATATTGGCCCATCGTCATGAAATCGATGTCGGCACTGCGCATGTCGTCCATCACCTGATGAACCTCCATACGCTGCTCGCCCAGCCCCAGCATGATTCCCGATTTGGTAAAGATCGACGGATCGCGGCGCTTGACGCTTTCGAGCAGGCGCAGCGAGGCATAATAACGCGCGCCGGGGCGGATCGTCGGGTAGAGCCGCGGCACGGTTTCGAGATTATGGTTATAGACATCGGGCCGCGCATCGACGATCGCCGCGACCGCGCTTTCGGGTTTGTTGCGAAAATCGGGAGTCAGGATTTCGATCGTCGTCTGCGGCGTTTCGCGGCGCAGCGCATTGATCACCTTGACGAACTGGCTCGCGCCGCCATCGGGAAGGTCGTCGCGGTCGACCGAGGTGATCACGATATGGCTGAGCCCCATCTTCGCCGCCGCAATCGCGGTATGTTCGGGTTCGAGCAGATCGACCGCCCGCGGCATCCCCGTCTTGACGTTGCAAAAGGCGCAGGCCCGGGTGCAGGTGTCGCCCAGGATCATCACCGTTGCGTGCTTCTTGGTCCAGCATTCGCCGATGTTCGGACACGCCGCTTCTTCGCACACCGTATGGAGATTGAGCTCACGCATCAGCTTGCGCGTTTCGGCATAGCCCGGGCTGGTCGGCGCCTTGACGCGGATCCAGTCGGGTTTGCGGGCGCGTTCGGACGGCTTGGGTGCAGGAGCGTTCATTTCGCCCACATAGTCGCGCGCGCGCCTCTTCTCAACCTCTCTACCTATGCTAAAGGCGCATCCATGACTCACTTTACCGACATGATCGAGGGCTATCGCCGTTTCCGTAGCGGCGGCTGGCAGGAACAACGCGCCCGTTGGGACGAACTGGCGGTCGGCCAATCGCCCAAGGTCATGGTGATCGCCTGTTCGGACAGCCGCGTCGAACCGTCGCAGATTTTCGATACCAATCCCGGTGAGATCTTTGTCGTTCGCAACGTCGCCGCGCTGGTGCCGCCGTTCGAAACGACGCCAGGGCGCCACGGCGTATCGGCGGCCCTGGAATTTGCGGTCCAGTTCCTGAAGGTCGAGGAAATCGTCGTGATGGGCCATGGCCTGTGCGGCGGCTGCCACGCGGCGCTGCATAAATCGATGGCGGGCGCCGAGCCGGGCCGCGGCGGTTTCATCGCGGACTGGATCGCGCTGCTCGACGACGCCAGCGACGAGGTGCGGGCCGAGCATGCCGACATCGACAGCCGCGAAGCAGGCCGCGCAATGGAAATGGCGGCGGTGCGCGTCAGCATCGACAATCTGCGCACCTTCCCCTGCATCCAGGAAAAGGAAAAGCGCGGCACGCTGCGGCTGCGCGGCGCCTTTTTCGCGATCAGCGACGGGGTACTGCATCTTTTGGACGAAGCGACCGGGGAGTTTTCGCCCGCCGCCTGAGCAGGAGCGCGACATGAGCAAGAATGCAATGTGGCTGACGCTGATTTTGTGGCAGCGATCATCGGCGCATTCATGGGACCATCGCTGGCCAGTGTGCTCTCGCCCGAAACCTTGCTCATCCTGTCGGTGCTGTTGATCGGCAGCATCGTCATCTTCTGTTTCTGGGCGCTGTCGAGCAACAAACGCGGCGTTAAGGCCGATACCGCGGCAACCGCCGACGCGCGGACGATGCAGGCACCGGCGGGCCAAGCGCGGATCTACATCACCCGCCGCGGGTTCGTCGCGGCGTTGCAGGGCATGGACGTCACGCTGAACGGTGTCGCCAAAGGTCAGATAAAGTCAGGCCACATGCTGATGGCGGATGTCGCGCCCGGCACGCACGAGCTGCATGTTGCCACCGCCAAGGCGAAGCTGGCGCATCCCGCCGAATTGACGATCGACGTCGGCGCGGGCGGCGTCGTGGTAATCGGCGCGATGATCGAAATGGGTGCTCTGAAGGGCAGCATCAGGCTGGACCGCCTCGATGCCGCGAAGGCGCGCGAAAATGTCCGCGCGACGAAGCTGGTGTTGTGGGAAGTGCCGCCATCCTGACGGCACCGGTCAGGGCTGCGGTTTAACGAACCCGGCGGCCGGCCAATCGCTATCGCCGATCCGCGTCACGTCCAGCTTGGCGAATTCGACCGGCGGCATCCCGACGCCGACATAGCTGCCAACCTCGGTCCATTTGCCGTCGGCGATCGTCGCGACATATTTGATGGTCGCGCCGTTCGGCACCGGAATGCTCCATTCAAAGCCCGTATCGGTTACCGCAAAAGGAAATTTTCCGGTGCGGCCATCGGTCCAGCTGTTCATGGCATATTGATCGGTCGCGGCGTCGTAGGAGATCACCGCGAACGCGTTGAACACCAGCGTGCCCGCCTCGTCATAGCCGCGCCCCTCGATCACCAGCGCGGTGCCGTCGAGCATCGGCCCGGTGCGCTCGGTCTGCACCAGCTTGATCGTGCCAGCGGGCGACGTGATCGTCGCGGTGCCCCGCCATTCGCCATGCAGCTTGGCCAGCTTGGCGATCGCCGCCTTTTGTTCGGCGATGACCGCGGGATCGGTCCGCATCTGAGCCTGCGCGGGCAAGACGGCAGCGGACAGCAAGGCTGCGGCGACAAGAGCAATTCGCATGATGACCCTCCCCAATTGTATTGCTGACGTAACACAGCACACAACAGAGGAAAATAGGTCTTGGCGCAGCGTTCAGGGTATCGCGTAAGTCACATTCGCCTGCCCGACCGGCTTCTCAGCATCATCGGTCCAGATTCGCACGTCCATCACCGCCAGCCGCTTGCCGAGCCGCAGCAGATGCGCGTCGGCGAACAACGGCCCTGGCCGGCACGGACGCAAAAACTGATAGTTGAGCGCACTCGTCACCGCCATCGCGACCGGGCCGATGTGCGCGAGGACGAGCGCATAAGCCGCCATGTCGGCGAAGCCCATCTGGGTCGGGCCGGAAATCAATCCGCCGGGGCGCAGCGCATGGTCATTCGGATCCATCCGGGCCTGGATATGACCCGGCGCCGCTGACACGACGGTTCCGCGAGAGCCGGGAGCGGAATGGAGAAAGGCCTCGGCCATGAACGCGTTGAGCGCCTCCGCGTCCAGGCGGATCGCGCTCGACGAGATCGGCGGCGGCCCCTCCCCCATCGCGGTCAGCGCGTCAGTTTCTTGTACGACGTAGCGTGCGGGCGCGTCGCGTCGTCGCCGAGGCGGCGGATCTTGTCCTCTTCATAGGATTCGAAATTGCCTTCGAACCATTCGACATGGCTGTCGCCCTCGAACGCCAGGATATGCGTCGCGAGGCGATCGAGGAAGAAGCGGTCGTGGCTGATGACCACCGCGCAGCCGGCGAAGTTTTCGAGTGCTTCTTCGAGCGCGGCGAGCGTTTCGGTATCGAGATCGTTGGTCGGTTCGTCGAGCAGCAGCACATTGCCGCCCTGTTTCAGCATCTTCGCCATATGCACACGGTTGCGTTCGCCACCCGACAGCTGGCCGACCTTTTTCTGCTGGTCGACACCCTTGAAGTTGAAGGCGCCCACATAAGCGCGCGTCTGCATTTCATGCTTGCCGATGCTCATCATCTCGGCGCCGCCCGAAATTTCCTGCCAGACATTGTTATCCGGATTCAGGTCATCGCGGCTCTGATCGACGAATCCCAGATGCACGGTGTCGCCAATGACGACCTTGCCGCTGTCGGGGGTCTCTTGACCGGTGATCAGCTTGAACAGCGTCGATTTACCCGCACCGTTCGGGCCGATCACCCCGACGATGCCGCCGGGGGGCAGCGAGAAGGACAGGTTCTCGAACAGCAGCTTGTCGCCATAAGCCTTGGAGATGTTCTCGACCTCGATGACCTTGCCGCCGAGCCGCTGCGGCACCTGGATCACGATCTGCGCCTTGCCGGGGATGCGCTTTTCCTGCGCCTCCACCAGCTGGTCAAAGCTCTTGATACGCGCTTTCGACTTGGCCTGGCGAGCCTTCGGCGATTGCCGGATCCACTCGAGCTCGTCCTTGATCGCCTTCTGGCGACCGGCATCTTCGCGCGCTTCCTGCTCGAGGCGCTTGCCCTTCTTTTCAAGGTAGGTCGAATAATTGCCCTCATAGACAAAATAGCGACCGCGATCGAGTTCGAGAATCCAGTTCACGACATTGTCGAGGAAATAGCGATCGTGGGTGACGAGGATGACGTTGCCCGGATAATCAACCAGATGCTTTTCCAGCCAGGCGACGCTTTCGGCGTCGAGGTGGTTGGTCGGTTCGTCGAGCAGCAGGATCGACGGCTTTTCAAGCAACAGGCGGGTCAGCGCGATGCGGCGACGTTCGCCACCCGACAGGCTTTGCACGCTCATGTCGCCCGGCGGACAGCGCAAGGCCTCCATCGCGATTTCGAGCTGGTTGTCGAGCGTCCAGCCGTCGACCGCGTCGATCTTTTCCTGCAGCGTGCCCATTTCTTCCATCAGCGCGTCGAAATCGGCGTCGGCGGGCGGGTCGGCCATCAAGGTGCTGATCTCGTTGAAGCGGTCCATCATGTCGGCGACGCCCCGCACGCCGTCCATGACATTCTCTTTGACCGTCTTGTTCGGATCAAGCTCGGGTTCCTGCGCCAGATAGCCGACGGTGATCCCCTCACCCGCCCACGCCTCGCCGGTAAATTCGGTGTCGATGCCCGCCATAATCTTCATCAGGGTCGATTTGCCGGTACCGTTCGGACCGACGATGCCGATCTTGGCATCGGGATAGAATTGCAGGCTCAAATCCTTGAGCGTCGGCTTTTGCGCGCCGGGATAGGTCTTGTTCAGACCCTTCATTACGAAACTATATTGGGCGGCCATGGGAATGCTCCGGTATCGGCTGGGCCGCGCATGCGGCCGGGAGAGAATGAGTTGCGCGCCGGTTAGCGAATGGGCGCGGGCTTGGCAATCGGCGCTTGCGCGCGCGGGGAGCGCCGTTACGAATGCGGCATGAAAATCGCTCGCATGACTGTCTGCTTAGGCGGATTCGCCGCCCTTTTGCTTGCCACTGCCACCTCGGCCCAGAGCGCTGCCGAACAGGCGCAGTCGGACAATGATCCGGCCTGGTCGATCACGGAAGATTTGACGACCGAGATCGGGCCGCGGATGGCGGGGACCGAGGCCGAAGCAGCGGCGCGTCGCTGGGCCATTGCCCGCCTTACGGCGATGGGCTTTGTCAATGTGCGCGAAGAACAGTTTGACATGCCCGTCTGGGTGCGCGGCGCGGAGAAAGCGTGGCTTACCAGCCCGTACAGGCTGCAGAAGCTGGCGATCACGGCACTCGGCAATTCGGCGTCGACCGGTCCGAAAGGCATGGAACGCGACATCGCATATTTTGAGAGTTTTGACGATCTCGTTTTGGCCCCGGACGCTGAGGTCGAGGGCAAGATTGTCTTCGTCGACAATCAGATGGAGCCGTCGCAGGACGGGAGCAGCTATGGCTATTACGGTCGCGGGCGATTCACCGGGCCCAATATAGCGGCAAAAAAGGGCGCCGCCGCGATCGTGATCCGCTCGATCGGGACCGACGATCATCGCAACCCGCATACCGGCGTTACGACCTTTGAACCGGGCGTAAAGCCGATCCCCGCCGGGGCCATCTCGAACCCCGATGCCGACCAGCTGGTTCGTCAGGGAAAGCGCGCCCAGTCCTTTTCTTCCCCCACACCGCTTCGCATGAAGCTGATCCTGACCCCGCAGAACCTCGGCACCAAACAATCGGGCAATGTCATTGCCGAAGTACCCGGCAGCGACCCCGCCGCCACCCCCGTCATCATTGCCTGCCACCTCGACAGCTGGGATCTCGGCACGGGTGCGATCGATGACGCGGCGGGCTGCGGGATCATCACCGCCGCCGCGAAGCATGTGACGAGCGCGGGCCAGCCCCGCCGCACCATCCGCATCTTGTGGGCGGGTGCCGAGGAAGTCGGCGTGTTCGGCGGCAAGGCCTATTTCGACGCGCATGGAAAAGAGAAGCACGCCGTTGCCCTGGAGTCCGATTTCGGCGCCGACCGGGTGTGGCGGGTCGATTTCAAGCTGCCCGACAGCGCCACGTCGCTGGCAAACCGGATTGCCGCCGCCGTGATGCCCTTTGGCGTCGTGCGCGGACGGCAACCCGCGAATGGCGGCGCTGATATCGGCGCCTTGGTTCAGGCGGGCGTCCCGGCGATCGATCTGGCGCAGGACGGGACACGCTATTTCGATATTCATCACACCCCCGACGACACGCTCGACAAGATCGAACCGGTGCAATTGCGGCAAAATGTGACGGTATGGGCCGCGACTCTGGCGATTCTCGCGAACAGTTCGGACGATGAGCTTCCCTAGTATGACGGAGAAATGACAGATTCCCGCGCGCACCGACCATCTCAATTATTTTTGTTGACGATTCATGCGGAACGGCTAAATCCCGCCGCTCGCGGAACGGGAAAGTTTCCCCGACGCGGAAAGGCATTTTAGGGAGCCCACACATCATGAAGAAATTTGCTGCTATCGCCGTTGCTGCCAGCATGTTCGCCCTCGCCGCTTGCGGTGAAAAGGCTGCTGAAGAAGCCACCACGGAAGCTCCGGCTGCTGAAGCTGTTGCTGAAGAAGGCGCTGACGCCGCTGCTGCTGGCGCTGAAGCCGCTGCTGCTGGTGCTGACGCTGCTGCCGCTGGTGCCGAAGCTGCTGCTCCGGCCGACGCTGCTGCGACCGCTGCTGCTCCGGCCGATGCCGCTGCTGCTCCGGCCGCTCCGGCTGAAGAAAAGAAGTAAGTCGCAGCCCTTCGGGGCGTTGACCGAAACTAGAATTGGGCGGTCTTCCCTCGGGAAGGCCGCCTTTTTCTTTGCCCGCCGTTCGCGCGGCTAGACTTGTGCCGATGCGCTGTCTAAGGCGCGGGGCAGTAGTCGGGGAGTAGCGCAGCCCGGTAGCGCGCCTGCTTTGGGAGCAGGATGTCGCAGGTTCGAATCCTGTCTCCCCGACCACTGCATTCCCAAATGATCCCCACCGGCCTACCCCGCCGACGTCGCGATCAGCCGCGCGTAAAAATCGATCATGCGTTTGAAGCTGTCGATCTTCATATGTTCATTGGTGCCGTGGATCATCGCCGTTTCTTTCAGCGAGAAATGCATCGGCATGAAACGGTACACATCTTCCGATACCGGCTCCATGCTGCGGCTGTCGGTGCCGCCGACCACCAGGATCGGCGACAGCACCGCGCCCGGCGCGTCCGCCCGCGCCGTGGCGGCAATCCATTTCCAGCCTTGCGAGCTGGTCGACGACACCCGCGACGGTTCGCGTGGCGGCTTCACCCATGCGAGTTGGACCGGCAGGTCGCCGACGGCGTCTTTCGCGCGCGCCATGATGTCGGCCGAGCGGTTCCACGGCGCGATCCGATAGTTGATCAACGCATTGGCGGTTTGCGGCAGGACATTCTCCTTTGGACTGCCCTCCAGCATTGTCGGCGCGATCGTGGTGTGAAACGCGGCCGCGGTCGATGCGGTCTTCGCCACCTCGCTTTTCAGGATCGGCCCGAACAGCCACTGGTTCGCCACCGCCATCTTGGTCGTGCCACCCTTTTGCGCGGCCAAGGCCTCCAGCATCGCGGCGCCCGGCCCCTGGATGCTGAGCGGAAAGGGTTTTTCGGTGATCGCGGTGATCGCGCGCGCCAGCGTGCCGACCCCGGTTTCGGCGGGCGGCATCGAACTGTGGCCGCCAGGCGCCTCGGCGGTGACCTTCAGCGTCGCATAGCCTTTCTCGGCAATACCGATCATGATCGCGGGGCCGTTGATGACCGGCGTGTCGGTCAGCACGACGCTGCCCTCGTCCAGCGTGAAAATCGCCTTCACGCCGTCTGCCTTGAGCTTTGCCGCCGCGGCCACCGCGCCCGATCCGCCCACCTCCTCATCGTGGCCCGAAACCAGATACACGCCGCGCTTGGGCCGAAACCCCTGCCCGGCCAGCGCCTCGATCGCCTCGAACAGCGCAATCAGCGATCCCTTGTCATCCACGGTCCCGCGGCCCCACACCGCCTGCTCGGCGATGGTCCCGGCGAAGGGCGGGTATTTCCAGTCGCTCTCGGTCCCTTCGGTGACCGGAACGACGTCCTGATGCGCCATGACGATGATCGGCGCCAGCGCCGCATCGCTGCCCGGCCAATGATAGATCAGCGTCCGGTTGGGTAAGATCGTGCGCGTCATCGCGCGGTGCGTCGCCGGGTAAGTCGCGGCGAGCCAGCCGTGCAGCCGGTCCCATTCCGCGATGTCGTTGTCCGCCGGGTCCTGATGCGAGATCGTGCGGATCTGCGCCGCGGCGCTCAAGTGGGCGACCGCGGCCGACAAGTCATAGGTCGGCGCGGCGGCAAGCCGCACCTCGCTGCCGTCGGCAATGTCGGCCGGCGCAAAGGTCGCGGTGCGCACCGCGACCGTGGCCGCGACCACCGCGACGATTGCGAGTCCCCCGATCAGGATCGTGCGCCTCTTCCCCATGTCTCTCTCCCGCTGCCGAGCCAATGGACCGCGATCGGTTTCGTTTTGCAAGAAAAATGGGCGGGGGAGGAAAATGGTGGGCCCGGCAGGACTCGAACCCGCAACCTAGCCGTTATGAGCGGCCAGCTCTAACCGTTGAGCTACAGGCCCCCCGTTTGAAACCCGGCGGGGTTCGCGGGCGATAGCGGAGGCTGCGCCGCGTTGGCAAGCATCAACGCTCAGCCAGCCACTTTGCGCTGCGCCATCGTCCATATGTCGTCGGCGGTCGTGGGCTCGATCCCGCGCCGTGCCAGATGGTCCAGCACCACGTCCCACCAGCGATAGAAGACATCGAGATCGGCCTGGCTGCGGACATAGGGGGTGTTGCCGGGTTGCAGCGACGGCGAATGGAACGAAAAGTTAAGGACCGGCAACCGCAGGTCGATGGCAAGATCGATCGCCTTGCACGCCCGCGCCGCGGGAATTCCCTCGGGCGTCAGCGCAATCCGCTCAACCAGCCCGAGCCTGGCGAGCGCGGCGCCGACATGGGTGCCGTTGCGGGCAATGCGGTGATACACCCTGCGGCCCGCCCTGCCGAGCAAACCGCCGAACAGCGTCGTGACCGGCATTTCCAGGACGGCCCCCGCGTCGGTACGAACCCACCATGGTTGCAAGGGCGCCGCACGATAGTCCGGCCCATGGCCGGCGCGATAATCGAAACCGCTGCGCACCGATGTGTCGCAGCGAAACCCCAGCTCGGCCAGCATCGCCGCGGTGCCCGCGCCAAGGCCATAGCGCCCGGCCCGATACACCGTCGGCGAAACGCCAAAGCGATCGCGGATCGCATCGCGCAGCGCCGTCATCTTGGCGCGTTGAAGGTCTGCCGGCAGATTGCCGGTATAGCTGTTGCGCGCATTCACATCTTCATCGTGCGGCGGGGTCACCCACGGATGCAGCTGCGCCCCGATGTCGCAGCCGCCGCTGGCCTGGGCGGCGCCCAGAATGGCGACCGCGCCGTCGTCCGCAACGATCGGCCAATCGACCAGATAAATGGGTTTGACGCCCGCGCTGGCGAAATAGCTCTGACAATCGGCGAGCGCCGGGACCGACGCGAGGCCATAGCCGGTGCGGGCAAAGGGCGCTGCCCAGTCGAAATCCTCTTCAGTATCGATCGTAACCCAGAAGCGCGGCATTTCGCCCGCGGCGAGTTGCACCAGGTCGGATGCGGCCGGATATGCAAAGAAATTGCCCGCAGGCTGCACCACGCCCCCTTTGCCGCACCCATGATGATGGCCGACCGGCCTATTCGCCTTGCTGGACGTCCAGCGCGACCTCGGCCTTCGAGTTGGCGGAGCGGAGGTGCAAGGTCAAGGCGTTATGCCCGATGTCGAGCCGTCCGCCGGTGGCGCGGGCCAGGCTGTCGACCAGGCGCAACGAAAAGCCCAGGCTGAGCACCGCGGCGCCCGGCGCCTCGCCTTCCGGGCTGAAACCGGGGTCGAGCAAGTCGGCGGCGGTCGCAAAACGGATCGCCGCGGGCCGAACGATCCGCAGCTGGAGCATGTCGTCATGCGGCGATTCGGTCACGAGCTGGCCGACCAGGATCGCCCCCGTTTCGGCCACGTCGATCAGTGCGGTCAGCAGACGGCCGACCATGCGCCGCGCGTTGGCGTCGTTGGCCAGCCCCAGGAACGGCCCGCCGATCCGCGAAATGCTCAGGTCGACGCCCTGTTCGGCCAACAGCGGGGCCAGATCGCTCTCGACCTGGGTGACCACCGCGCCGATGTCGACGACTTCGCCCGGCGCCGGATCGACGGTGGTGGCCGAATTGCTCCGCGCCGCGGTTTCCAGATCGTCGATAATCGTCTGCACCGATGCCGCGTCGGCAACGATCGTGTCGGCCATCGTGCGATAGCTTTTGCTGACCGGGCCGAACATCTGCCCCGCGACGATCTGGGCAAACCCCGAAATGGCGTTGAGCGGGCTGCGCAGCTCGTGGATCAGCTGGCGGATCGAATCACCCGAATCTTCGGCAACCGGGCGGCCATAGGGCATCTCGCTGCGATTGGGGCGGCGGGCGTTGCCGCGATAGCCGCGGAACTGGCCGGTTGCCGGATCGAACCAGGGCAGCGCTGAAAAGCGCCACTCGCCCGCGTCGGCCGGTGTGCCCTCCAGCATCATGCGTGCGTTGAGGATTTCGGCGCGTTGCCGAAAAGCGCCCGCCGCGACCCCATCGGTACCGGGTTCGCCGCCAAACGCCGCCTCGGCGATCGACAGCCCGATCACCGCGCCGCGGTTGACACCATCGACCCAGTGGATCACGCCGTCGGGACCGGTTTCGAACAGAAATGCGGCGCGCGGCGCCTGCGCGGCACGCGCGCCATCGGCCTGACCGCGCGTCGATTGATATTTGTCGATCCGCCGCACCAGCTCGCTGATCTGGCTGGTGCCATTTTCCACCGCCGCGTCGGGGGCAGCATGCAACCCGGCGGTCGGGGCCGGGATCGGCTCGGATGGCGAGACCGCGGCATCGGCGGCGATCGCGGCAGGCTGTGGCAGCGCGACCGATGCGCTGCCCAGGCTGGCGAGCGCCCGATAGACCCCGTCGGGCAGGTCGTTGCGGCCGGCCAGCACCGAACGCGCCATGGCGTTCGTCGCCGGGAGCATCGCCAGCCAATCGCTTTCCGACAAGCGCGCATGACGCAGCATGATCGCCGAAACCGCTGACACGTCATTGGCGTACAACGCCACCAAAGGGGCAAATCGGCCATGCCGCGCAACCGCCCGCGCGCAGTCGCGGCGTACGGATTCGGGTATTTGCGGCCTGAGCACGGCCAGCGCGTGCAGGCTGCGACGAATATCGTCATCGCCCAGTTGATTGCCGCGCTGGGCCAGAATATCGGAGAGTTGCCGCCACGCCGCGATGCTGGCACGGGGGTCCGCAGGCGCTTGGCGCAAGATGGTCGCGATCATCGAGTCAGCCATCACGGGAAGCCCGTCCCACACCCTTGGTCCTTGGTTAGCATATGCTTACCGGCTAGCGTGAATCTCCCAGTCACGAAAGTGCCTTAACTCGTCACGTCACATTGTGGGACAATTGCAATCGCCTGAAATAATATTATGGTCACCGCAGTTTTGGAAAGCGGATGTTTCAACGATGGCGAGTCAGAAATTCGATCAGATCGACCTGCAGATCCTGGGCGAACTACAGAAAAACGGCCGAATGACGAATGTCGAACTGGCCCAGATGGTGGGATTGACCGCGCCGCCGTGTCTGCGCCGGGTGCGCGCGCTGGAAGAATCGGGGGTGATCCGATCCTATCATGCCGATCTCGACGCGGCGAAGCTGGGCTATGGCATCACGGTCTTTGCGATGGTCAGCCTGCGCAGCCAGGCCGAAGCCGATCTGAAGGCGTTCGAGGATTATGTCGGCGGCCTTCCCGAAGTGCGCGAATGCTACATGCTCAACGGCGAAATCGACTTTCTGCTGAAGGTCGTGGCGCGCGATCTGCAAAGTTTCCAGTCGTTTCTGACCGCGCATCTGACGTCGGCGCCCAATGTCACCAGCGTCAAGACATCGCTGACGATCCGCACCGCCAAACAGCTCGCCGGAATCCCCGTCGAGTCCTGATCGACAGGGCAACGCGAAAATCCCGCAAAAAAGGGCGCCGTTCCAAATCGGAACGGCGCCCTTTCTATGGATAAGCCTGAACCGCAGGCGGTCAGGTCGTGGGCGCTGCGGCGGGCGCGGGGGCTACTGCCGGCGCTGCGCCAGCCTTGGCGCGAACCGTCCACAGCTTCGCCAGCCGCTGGCGATTGCCCTGCACCTTGGCGAAGCTCGCGACCGCGGCATCGCTTTGTCCGGCCAATGCCTGCGCCACGCCCAGGCGATACTGGATCAACGAATCGGTCGGGTTCGCGGCCAGCGCAGCCTGATAGAGCGGGATCGCCTTTGCGGCGTCGCCATTGCCGACCAAGGCGTCGGCCGTGGCCCGAGCCGCTTTCGGATTCGCCAATGTGGCGGGTTTGGTCGCATCGGCGGCAACCGCCGCCGCGTCCGCCGTCGCGCGCGGCGTCTGCGATTCCAATATGCCGCCGAAATGGGTGTCGGTCTTGGGAATCGCGTTGCTGTTCTGACCGTGCTTGATCACCGCGACGACTTCGCCCGGGAAACCGGCCTCGGTCGCAAGACCGGCATATTCCAGATATTCCGGACGCTGGGTCATCGAATTGGTGGCGCGCATCAGGCGCAGGATGTCGAGGTTCAACTCCTTGTCGCCGCCCGACTGCTGCAACAGAATATACAGCGTGTTGCGCCACGTCGCCGGGGTCGGATAATCCTCGACGCGCATCGTCAGCACGTCGAGCATTTCGTTGGTCCGGTTGGCCTTCTGAAAGGCCTGCGCGGGACGGACATAAAGTTCTTCCGACGGCTTGGTGCCCGCCGCGCGCGCTGCGGCAATACCCGACTTGGCGATTTCCCAGCCCTTGTCGATCTGGCCACCGTTCAGATAGCTGTCCATCAGCATCGGCGACAGCGCGGACTCGGTCGACCCCGCGGCCTTCGCCGCCTCGAGCCGCTGGATGGCCTTGGCGTAATTTTTCGCGCCATAGGCAAAATTGCCCGAATAGAAATTATAGACGCCGACATTCTCCGCCGGGGTCAGGCCGGACTCGATCATCACGTCGAGCCCTTGGCTCTGCAACGCCTGATCCTTGTTGATGATGCCCAGCTGAAGCTGATAAAAGCCGACCAGATATTTGTCGTCGGGGGTGCCCGCGCTCGCCGTCCCTTCGGTCAGCGCTGCCTGCAGCGCCGCGGCGTCCTTGGCCGCCGTTGCGTCGGTCATCTTCTTGAGCGCCGGGGCAAAAGCCTTGCTCGCGGTCAGGCCCTTGCCCTTGGCGGCCTCTTCCTTCTTCGGCTTTTCTTTCTTTTGAGCGGCAGCCGGGGCGGCGGTCGTCATCAGCGCGCAGCCCAGCACGGCGGCCATGGCCGTCGCGGGCATCGAGCGGAAACGGGTGAACATCGAAATCTCTCCTCAGAATCGGCCGGGTCGCCCCACGAAAACAGGCAACGCAAACAGGGCTCCGGCGCGCGTTCATAACGCGGCTAAACCCGTCGCGTTGCCAACGCAAGACGACCCGTATCGATATTTCTTTCGCAGAGATCGGCTGAACCGAATTTGAACCCCGGCAGGCGCCGGGCGATGGTCAGGCGATGTCTTCGATCGCCTGGTTGATCTGGCGCAGCACCAGCGGATCGCCCGGCGCCCCGGCCATCGCCTGTTCGGCGAGTTCGATCAGCGGGATGATGCCAAAGGTGGCGGCAAGCCCCTTCAAGCGCAGCGCCGCAACCTCCCAATTGGCGTCGCAGCGGGCCCGGCGCATCAGATCGGCCAGATCGCGCGCGCTGCCGGTAAAGGCGGTGCGCAGGTCGAGCGCGATCGCCGGATCGTCGCCGATCGCGGCGCTGAGATACCGGTCGAGAGGGCCACTATCGAAGGACATTCCACAGGGTTGGCAGCTTGTGGTTAAGTTTCCGTTTCAAGACGGTCATTTGATGCTAAGATAGCCGGATGACGGGGGACAAGAAAATCGTCGGATTGTGGCGGGATTCCGCCGCAAACCAGGAAACGGACCATGCAGCGCCGGGTGAAGCCGCGCCGTCCGAAGCCGCGCTCGCGCCCGAAGCGGAGGCGCCGGTCGAACGCGATTGGCTCGATATGTCGTCGCTGGCCGACCCCGACGACGACGGCGATGACGTCCGCGATGTCGGCGCCTCATCGGCATGGCGCGACCGCATCGCCCCTGCCCTGCTGGTGTTGCTGGGTATCGGCTGGGCCGGATTTGCGCTCGCCGTCGCGACCGGCAATTTTTCACGCAGCCCGGCGTTGACCGACTGGCCGACGCTGATCGCGACCATCGCTATGCCGTTGACGCTGCTCGCGGTGCTATGGATGGCGCTGCTGCGTTCGGGCCGTTCGGAACAGGCGCGCTTCGCCCGCGTCGCTGCGGCCCTCCGCGAAGAGAATATGGCGCTGAACCAGTCGATGCACTCGCTCGGGCTGCACTTGGCCGACGCGCAAAAGCAGCTTGGCGAGCAAGCGAAGCTGGTTCAGCAGCTCGGCCTCGATACCGTGATGCGGCTGGGCGAAAGCAGCGACAAGCTGGCCAGCAACGCATCGGTGATCGCCAATGCGCATGACCAGCTCGCGCGCTCGGGCGATGTCGCCCTGCAACGTATGGACGGGCTGCTCGCGGGCCTGCCGCGCATCGACGATGTGGCACAGCGGCTGGCGGTCAATTTCCGCGAGGCCGGACTGGTCGCGCACCAGCAGGGCGCCAGCCTGGAAGCCAAGCTCGCCGCGCTGGGCGATGCCGCGGCGCAGACTGCGCAGATCGGCGAAACCGCGACGGCCAGCATTCTCGAAGCCATCGTGGCGTTGCAGGAGCAGAGCAAGGAGACCGAAACCGGGCTGCTCGCGGCATCGACGCAGGTCAGCAGCGCGCACGACGCGGCGCTGGCGCGGATGAGCGACGTCGGCGCTCGCGCGCGCGACGACATGACCGCCACCGTCACCACCCTGACCGCGCAGATGGACGAAAGCTGGCGCCTGTTCCGCGAAGGGGTCGATGCTGCCGCGGCGCAGATGAACGCCAAACTGGCCAGCGCTCGCGACGCGGGCGATGCGATGGGCGCGCAGCTGTCGGCCCACGCCGACGCCAGCGACGCGCTGGCAAGCCGGATCACCGCGCATGTCGCCGACGTTACACAGCAGCTCGAGGTACTCGACGTCAGCGTCAGCGCCAGCACCGGCGTCATCGGCCGTTCGATCGACGACACCAAGGCGCAGCTCAGCACTTTCCTGCAAGAAGTGCAGAGCGGCAATGCGTCGGCGCACCAGCTGATCAGCCACGCCGAATCGTTGCTCCTCGCGCTCGATGCGGTCACGCGCGAGCTCGACGAGACGCTGCCGCATGCGCTCGATCGCATAACCTCGCACGGCAAGACCACACAGACCGCGCTCGCACAGCTGCGTCCGATGCTTGAGGCATCCGAACTCGTCGCCCAATCGACGATGTCGCACGTCAACGCGGTGCAGGCGACGCTGAAATCGAACGAAGAGCAGATGGCGGGGCATGCCAGCAGCCAGCAGGCGCTGGTCGACCGCCTCAATGGCTCGCTGGCCGATGCCGAGGCCGCGCTCGCCAAATTGCGCGACGGGGCCGACGAATTTGCCGAACAGGGCGGCGCGCGGATGATCGCGACGCTGAGCGAGGTCCGCGCGACCGCCGATTCGGCCGCCGAAGAAGCGCGCCAGACCCTCGAAAAGCTGGTTTCTGGCGCGCGCGAAGCGATGCAGGCGACCGCGACCGAGGCGATCGACGCCGCGTTCAAGACCGAAATCATGGCGCAGCTGACCGCGATCGAAGAGGCCTCGGCGCGCGCCGTCGCCGCGGCCAACGGCGCCGCCGACCGCCTGATGCGCCAGCTGTTCACGATTATGGACACCAGCGCCAGCGTCGAACAGCGTGTGGCAGAGGCCGAACAGGCAATCGCAACGTCAGGCCGTGATTCGCTCGCCAAACAGGTCGGCCTGCTGACCGAGGCGCTGAAGTCGACCGCGATCGACGTCACCAAGATCCTGTCGAGCGAAGTCAGCGACACCGCTTGGGACGCCTATCTGAAGGGCGACCGCGGCGTGTTCGCGCGCCGCGCGGTCAAGCTGATCGAGAATGGCGAGGCCAAGGAAATCCTGCGCCTCTACCAGAACGACGATGGGTTCCACGCATCGGTGAACCAGTTCATCCACGACTTCGAAGCGATGCTGCGCCTGCTGATCGGCGCCCGCGACGGATCGGCGATCAGCGTGACCTTGCTCTCGTCCGATATCGGCAAGCTGTATGTGGCGCTGGCACAGGCGATCGACCGGTTGCGGAACTGAGCGCCCTCTGGGGATACAGGTAAGTTACGGCGTTCGACCAATTGCTGACCGTATACCGTCGTCATCCCGGACTTGATCCGGGATCCATCCGCGCTCTCAGTGCAATGCTGTGCAAGGCCTCATAGACCCCGGATCAAGTCCGGGGTGACGAAGATATGAGGGCAACTCCCCAGCCCAAAGTTGCCAATACCCAACCGACAGTCAAACCCCTCGTGGTCAGGCCCGCCCGCTCACCACATCGGGGTCGACAAAGCCGTTCACATAAGCGGCATAATAGAGCACGAACCCGATCGTCGCGACGATTGCCATCTGGAGCAGGATGCGGCCGGGACGGAAAATAGCCGGCGCACCATGATCCTGTCCTTTCACCAACGGCGCCGCGTCGTCGCTCGCCTTGCGACCATGGAAAGGCAGAACAAAAAAGGCGCTGAGCGCGAAGAACAGCGAATAGATGGCGAGCGCCGAGGTCCATTTCATCGTCGGTAATCCGTTCAGAGTTGCACAAGCATGACATCGACCACCGGTTTTTTGCCGGTCCAGTCGGTCGCGACGCGGCGCACACTCAGCCGGATTGCCTCGCGCATCTTTTCCTGTTCCTTGGCGGGGGCCAGCGCGGCCTGTTCGGCCGCCTCGCGCATCTCGTCGATAAACGCCTCGCGCTCATCCTCGACCGGCACGCCGCGATAGCTGATCGCGACATCGGTGAAGCGTTTGCCGGTAAAGATCACCGCGACGGTGATATGGCCGTGCAATGCCAGCTTGCGACGTTCGTTGATCGTCTCGCCGTCGGCAGGCAGGATGACGTCGCCGTCGAGGATCAGTCGCCCGGCGCGGACGCGCTCGATGATCTGCGCAGGCCCGGGCGCCAGCCGCACCAGATCGCCATTTTCCTGGATCAGCGCGTCGGGGACGCCGGTCTCCAGCGCAAAACGCGCCTGTTCGTGCATATGGCGAATCTCGCCATGCACTGGCACCACCAGTTTGGGGCGCAGCCAGCCGTAGAGCGCCGCCAGTTCGGGCTGCCCCGGATGGCCGCTGACGTGGATATGGGCCTGCTTTTCGGTGACGGTCAGAATGTCCTTCGCCGCCAACTGGTTCATGATCCGCCCGATCGCGACCTCGTTGCCCGGGATCTGCTTCGACGAGAATACGACGGTGTCGCCCGGCGCCAGCTTGACCTGATGGCTGTCCGCCGCCATCCGCGCCAGCGCCGCCCGCGGTTCGCCCTGCCCGCCGGTGGCGATTACCATCACCTTCTCGCGCGGCAGGCGCATCGCTTCGTCGAAATCGACCGTCGGCGGGAAGTCTTTCAGATAACCGACCGAGCGCGCGACCCCCAATATGCGGTCGAGCGAGCGTCCGGCCACGCACAGGGTGCGCCCGGTCGCGGTGGCGACGCGCCCCAGCGTCTTCAGCCGCGCCGCGTTCGATGCAAAGGTCGTGACGATGACGCGGCCCTTCGCGTTGCCGACCGCGGTGAGCAGCCCGTCATACAGGTCACCCTCGCTGCCCGACGCCTCGGGATTGAACGCATTGGTCGAATCGCCGATCAGGAAATCGACGCCCTCGTCGCCGATCGCGGTCAGCGCCGCCGCGCTCGACGGGGTGCCGAGCACCGGATCGGCGTCGAGTTTCCAATCGCCAGTGTGGAACACCCGGCCATAGGGCGTGTCGATCACTGCTGCGCTCATCTCCAGGATCGAATGCGCCAGCGGCATCAGGCGAATGCCAAACGGACCCAGCTGGAAATGCGCGTCGATGTCGACGGTCTTGATCTTGACCTCTTTCTCCAGCCCCTCTTCCGCCAGCTTGTTGGCGATCAGTCCGGCGGTGAAGCGGTTGGCATAGAGCGGCACGCCAAGGTCGGCGGCGAGATACGGCAGGGCGCCGATATGATCCTCATGCCCATGGGTCAGGATGATACCGAGCAGATCCTTTTTGCGATCCTCGATAAACTCCAGGTCGGGCATGATGATGTCGATGCCGGGATAATCATGGGTGCCAAAGGTCACGCCCAAATCGAGCATGATCCATTTGCCGTCGCAGCCATAAAGATTGGCGTTCATGCCAATCTCGCCCGATCCGCCGAGCGCGAGGAAAAGCAGCTCCTTTCCGGGAGTCGTCATGTTATTGGCTTTCGTTGACTATAGAGGTGCATCAACCCGTTAAGAGTCAGGTCGGGTTCGATGCTGTCGAACAGATGTGCCTGTTTCTGAAACAAGGTGGCAAGGCCGCCGGTCGCGATGACGGTGAGCGGCTTGCCGATTTCGGATTTCATCCGCCCTATCAGACCTTCCATCATCGATACATAGCCCCAATAGACGCCGATCAGCATCTGGCTTTCGGTAGTGCGACCGATCACACGGGGGGGCGCGGGCGCTTCGATCGCGATGCGCGGGAGTTTGGCGGCAGCGGCAACCAGCGCTTCGAGCGACAAATTGACCCCGGGTGCGATGATGCCGCCGAGATAGGCGCCGTCGGGTCCGATATGGTCGAGCGTCGTCGCGGTGCCAAAGCTGATGACCAGCTTGTCCCTGCCGGGTTCGACCGCCTGCGCCGCGATCGCGTTCACCGCGCGGTCGGCGCCGACTGAGCGCGGTTCGTCAACTTTAAGCGCGATACCCCATGTAACGGGTTCGCGCCCAGCGACGAGCGCATCGACGCCGAAATATTTGGCGGCGAGCAGTTGCAAATTATGGAGCGCGCGCGGCACGACGGTCGAAATTATGACCGCATCGACCTGGCTGCGATCATGACCCTCGATGCGCAACAGCTGATCGAGCCACACCATATATTCGTCGGCGGTGCGGCGGTCGTCGGTCGCAATGCGCCAGCGCGCGAGCAACGCGGAGCTGTCGAACAGCGCGAATTTGGCATTGGTGTTGCCGACATCGATCGCGAGCAGCATGTCAATTCTCTTCCTGAACCGGACGGCGCAGTTCAACGTCGCCGGCATGCACGAGCATGGTCTCCCCGCTCGCGAGGCGCAAGCGCAGTGCGCCGTCGTCCGCCAGGCCGTCGAACGTCCCGTCGATACCCTGTTCGGACACGCGCAGCGGCGTACCGCGCGGATGCGCCAGCGGCAACCACGCACGCACGATGCTCGCGACACCTTCCTGCCGCCATGCCCAGAGCGCATCGGTGAGCGCGATCGCGAGCGCGCCGGCAAAATGATCGCGATCGATCGCCGTGCCCTCGCCTGCCAATGTCGCAGCGGGGCGGTCGGGCAGCTCGGGGGCGACGATCAGATTGACACCGATCCCGATGACCACCGAATTGCGGCTACGCTCCATCAGGATGCCCGCGCATTTGGCGCCGTTCACTAATAGGTCGTTGGGCCATTTCAGCTGCGCTTCGACGCCCGGCGCCAGAGCGGCGACGGTCTTGGCGAGCGCCACGCCGGCGACCAGCGCGAGGCTTGCAGGCGACGGGTCGTTGATTGTCAGATGGACGACGGTCGAGCCCATGAAATTGCCCTGCCCGTCACCCCAAGCCCGGCCCAGGCGGCCGCGTCCGGCAGTCTGACGATCAGCAACCAGCCAATGGCCTTCGCCAACCAGCTCGCCGCCGGCTAGCCGCGCCAACAGGTCGGCGTTGGTCGAACCGGTCTGCTGCGTCCACTCGATCGACGGGATCAGAACAGCACCGCCGCGGCGCTGGCCGAGACGACCGCCAGCACGGGAATGAACAGATAACCGATGACAGAGAGCCACAGCGCGCTGGCCGTGATCACGGCATCCTCGGCGATCGCGCCGCCGCCCGCGGGGATTTCCGTGTCCGACTTGTCATCGAAATACATCGTCTTGATGATCGCGATATAATAGAAGGCGCCGATTACCGAAGCGACGATGCCCGCGACCGCCAGCGGCACGAGGTTCGCGTTCACCGCAGCCTCGAACACCAGATATTTTGGCCAGAAACCGAACAGCGGCGGGATACCGGCGAGGCTGTACATGAACACGGCCATCGCTGCCGCCAAGCCCGGGCGGCGTTGCGACAGGCCGGCGAGCGCGGGGATGCTCTCGATCTGGTTGCCATCGGCATCGCGCAGTTGGAGCACGACCAGGAAAGCGCCCAGCGTCGTCACGACATAAACGAGCAGATAGGTCAGCACGCCCTCGACCCCGGCCTGGGTGCCCGCGGCAAGGCCGATCAGCATGAAGCCCACGTTGTTGATTGACGAGTAAGCGAGCAGGCGCTTGATATTCTTCTGCCCGATCGCCCCGACCGCGCCGAGGATGATCGAGGCGAGCGCAAGGAAGATGATGATCTGCTGCCATGCGCCGACGGCCGGGCCCATCGCATCGATCACCACCCGCGTCATCAGCGCCATCGCCGCCACTTTCGGCGCGCTGGCGAAGAAGGTCGTTACCGGGGTCGGCGCGCCTTCGTAAACGTCGGGGGTCCACATGTGGAAGGGCACGGCGCTGATCTTGAAGCCCAGCCCGGCGAGCACGAACACGATGCCAAAGATCAGCCCGATGTTCAGTTCGCCGCCAAGCACGTTGGCGATGCCCGCAAAATCGGTGGTGCCGGTAAAGCCGTAGAGCAACGAAATGCCATAGAGCAGCATGCCCGACGCCAGCGCGCCAAGGACGAAATATTTGAGCCCGGCTTCGCTCGACCGTTCGTCGGTGCGCATGAAGCTGGCGAGAACATAGGCGGCAAGGCTGTTCAGCTCGAGCCCCACGTACAGCGTCATCAGGTCGCGCGACGATGCCATGATACCCATGCCGAGCGCCGCGAACAGGATCAGCACCGGATATTCGGCGCGCATCGATCCATTGAAAAAGCGCGGTGCGATGAGGATGCAGATGAAGCTGGCGGCATAGATCAGCAACTTGGCGAAACCGCCGAAGCCGTCAACGGCCAGCGTTCCCGAGAACACCGCAGCCTCGACCCCGAACAACGCGACCACGGCCGCAGCGGCCGCCGCCAGCGTCAGCAGCGAGCTGAGCTGATATAGGCCGACCTGCCGGTCACCGAAGAAGGTGCCGAGCATCAGCGTGATAAGGCCGCCGATCGTCAGGATCAGTTCGGGCCAAATGAGCGCGAGATCGGCGGTCATTGGACGCCTCCCGCATGGCTCGATCCGTGGGCCGTTTCACCATGCGCCGCGGCGGGCTTCGCCTTGCCGGCGGCAAGATGCGCGTCGCCCGCGGGTTTCGCCGGAGCCAGCCGTGCAACGACGGTCGTCACGTCGCCGCGCATCGGTGCAAGGAAGCTTTCGGGATAGACGCCCATCCACAGCGCCACAGCGGCCAGCGGCGCCATGATCGCCCATTCGCGGGGGTTGAGGTCGGGCATCGCCTTCACATCGTCCTTGGTCAATTCGCCGAACACAACGCGGCGGTAGAGATAGAGCATGTAGGCCGCGCCGAGGATGATCCCGGTGGTGCAGACGAAGGCGACGACGCTCGACGCTTCGTAGATACCGAGCAAGCTCAGGAACTCGCCGACGAAGCCGCTGGTCCCCGGCAGGCCGATCGACGCCATCGTGAACAGCATGAAGAACAAGGCATAGGCTGGCATGTTCACGGCGAGGCCGCCGTAGCGGTCTATTTCACGTGTGTGGAGCCGGTCATAGATCACCCCGACGCAGAAGAAGAGCGCAGCCGATACGACGCCGTGGCTCAGCATGATGATCAGCGCGCCCTCGATGCCCTGCTGGTTGAACGCAAACAGCCCTGCGGTGACGATCGCCATATGCGCGACCGACGAATAAGCGATCAGCTTCTTCATGTCGCTCTGCGCCAGCGCGACGAGGCTGGTGTAGACCACCGCGATCATCGACAGGCCGAAGACGATCCACATCAGCTGCGCCGACGCATCGGGGAACATCGGCATCATGAAGCGCAGGAAGCCATAAGCGCCGAGCTTGAGCAACACGCCCGCGAGGATCATCGAACCCGCGGTCGGCGCCTGCACATGCGCGTCGGGAAGCCAGGTGTGGACGGGCCACATCGGCATCTTGACCGCAAGGCTGGCGAAGAAGGCGAGCCATAACCACGTCTGCATTTCCGGCGGGAAATCATAGTTCAGCAGCGTCGGGATGTCGGTCGTGCCCGCTTCGGCGATCATCGCAATGATCGCGATCAGCATCAGCACCGATCCGAGCAGCGTGTAGAGGAAGAATTTATACGCCGCATATTTACGGTTCGCGCCGCCCCAGATGCCGATGATGAAATACATCGGGATCAGCCCGGCTTCGAAGAAGATGTAGAACAGCAGCAGATCCTGCGCGCAGAACACGCCGATCATGATCGTTTCCATGACGAGGAACATCGCCATGTAGAGCCCGACACGGCTCTTGATCGCGTCCCAGCTCGCAAGGATGCAGAGCGGCATCAGGAACACGCTGAGCATGATCAGCATCAACGCCATGCCGTCGATGCCGAGCGCCCAGCTGAAGCGCCCGAACAGGTCGGCGCGTTCGGTGAACTGCCACTGCGGCCCGCCGATGTCGAACCCGGCCCACATCACGCAGCCGAGGACGAAGGTCACCAGCGTCGCGCCCAGCGCGATCAGCCGCGCCAGCTTGTCCCCCACGAACAGACAGGCGATGGCGGCGATCGCGGGGACCGCCAGCATCAGCGAAAGGATCGGAAAGCCGCTCACAGGAACTTCACCATGGCCCAGCTGGCGAGGCCGACAAGCCCGAGCAGCATCACGAACGCATATCCATAAACATAACCCGATTGCAGCCGGACCGCGAGACGGGTCCCCCCAGCGACGAGCGCGGCGGCGCCATCGGGACCGAAGCGGTCGATGGTGCCTTCATCCCCACGCTTCCAGAAGAAGCGGCCGATCGCGAAGGCGGGCTTCACGAAGAGGATGTCGTAGAGCTCGTCGAAATACCACTTGTTGTACAGAAACTGGTGGAGCAGCTTGAACTGCGCCACGAAACGCGCCGGCAAGGTGGTGTTACGGATATAGCTGTTCCACGCGAGGAAAAGCCCGATCGCCATCACCGTGAACGGCGTCCATTTCACCCACAGGTCAACCGAATGCGCTTCGTGCATCAGCTCGGCGTCGAACGCCAGGCTGCCGTTCCAGAATGCCAGCCCCTCCTCGGGATAGATAAACGGGTGGTGGAAGGCGATCCCCGCGAACACCGCGCCGATCGACAGCACCACCAGCGGGATCAGCATCGTAATCGGGCTTTCATGCGGGTGATAGCCCGCGGTGCCGTCGCCATGCGGCGCGTGATGCGATGCGTGCGCGTGATCGTCGCCCGAATGTTCGGCGGAGGGATCTTCATGCTCGCCATGGACCGCATGCTGGATATGCTCGCTCTGCGCCCAGCGCGGCTTGCCGTGGAAGGTCAGAAAGACGAGCCGCCACGAATAAAAGCTGGTCAGGAAGGCGACGAAGATGCCGACCCAGAAGGCGATCACGCCGCCGCCGCCGCTCGCATAGGCTGCCTCGAGAATGCCGTCCTTCGAATAGAAGCCCGCAAAGCCGAAGACGCCATAGATGCCGACGCCGGTGATCGCCAGCGTGCCGAGCATCATCGCCCAATAGGTAATCGGGATTTCTTTCCGCAGCGCGCCGTAATAGCGCATGTCCTGTTCATGGTGCATCGCGTGGATGACCGAACCGGCGCCAAGGAACAGCAACGCCTTGAAGAAGGCGTGCGTAAACAGGTGGAACATCGCGGCGCCATAAGCGCCCGCGCCCGCGGCAAAGAACATGTAACCGAGCTGCGAACAGGTCGAATAGGCGATGACGCGCTTGATGTCCCACTGCGTCGTCGCGACGGTCGCGGCGAAGAAGCAGGTCGCGGCGCCGACGAACATCACGACGCCCTGCGCGACGTCGCTGGTTTCGAACATCGGCGAGAGGCGGCAGACCATAAAGACGCCCGCGGTGACCATCGTCGCGGCGTGGATCAGCGCCGACACCGGGGTCGGCCCCTCCATCGCATCGGGCAGCCAGGTGTGCAGGCCAAGCTGCGCCGACTTGCCCATCGCACCGATGAACAGCAGCAGGCAGAGGATCGTCATCGTGTCGAGACGCATGCCCATGAACGTGATCGTGCTGCCCGCCATGCCCGGCGCGGCGGCAAGGATCTCGGGGATCGAGACGGTGCCGAACACCAGAAAGGTGCCGAAGATGCCAAGCATGAAACCAAGGTCACCGACGCGGTTGACGACGAACGCCTTGATCGCCGCGGCATTGGCGCTCGGCTTCTTGTACCAGAAACCGATGAGAAGATAGGAGGCGAGACCGACGCCTTCCCAACCGAAGAACATCTGGACCAGATTGTTCGCGGTTACCAGCATCAGCATCGCGAAGGTGAAGAGCGAGAGATAGGCGAAGAAGCGCGGCTGGTCCGGGTCTTCCTCCATATAGCCCCAGCTATAGAGGTGGACGAGGGCCGACACGGTCGTGATTACGACAAGCATCACCGCGGTCAGCGCGTCGACGCGCAGCTCCCAGTTGAACTGGAGCGCGCCCGAGCTGACCCAATGCAGCACCGTCACGACCTCGGCCTCGCCCGATCCGGTGATGAACGACAGGAAGATCGGCCAGCTCAGCGCCGCGCTGGTGAACAGCGCGCCGGTGGTGATCAGCTTCGACGCGAACGGACCAATGGCCCGCTGGCCCAGCCCTGCGACAAGTGCCGCGAGCAGCGGCAGGAAAACGATCGCCTGAATCACCGGCTTACCCCTTCATCCGGTTGGCGTCATCGACCGCAATGGTGCCGCGGCCACGGAAATAGATCACGAGAATGGCAAGACCAATCGCGGCTTCGCCCGCCGCCACCGTCAGCACGAACATCGCGAACACCTGTCCGACGAGATCGCCGAGCGCGGCGCTGAACGCGACGAGGTTGATGTTCACCGCGAGCAGGATCAGTTCGATCGCCATCAGGATGACGATGATATTCTTGCGGTTGATGAAGATACCCAGCACGCCGAGCGTGAAGAGCACCGCTGACACGGCGAGATAATGGCCGACCGAAATCACAATTCCATCCCCTGCCCGACGCCCGGATCGACCAGTCGCGTCGCGTCCTGCGGACGGCGCTTGTTCTGCTCGGAGATATTCTGGATCCGCACCCCACCGCGCTGGCGATGCGTCAGCACGATCGCGCCGATCATCGCGACGAGCAGGACGATGCCCGCCGCCTCGAACAGGAAGATATATTTGGTGTAAAGCAGCTCGCCGATCTGCTGGATATTGCTCTTGTCGGTGACGACCGGCGCGGCGCGCGCCGCAAGGTCGATCTTGCCCGCGCTCCACGCGCCGACCGCAAAGACGAGTTCGACCGCGAGGATGATCGCGACGAGTGCGCCGAGCGGCAAATAACGGACAAACCCCGCGCGCAATTCGGCGAAATCGATGTCGAGCATCATCACGACGAACAGGAACAGCACCGCGACCGCGCCGACATAGACGATGACGAGCAGCATCGCGATGAATTCGGCCCCCGCGAGCAGCATCAGCCCCGCCGCATTAAAGAAGGCAAGGATCAGCCACATGACGCTGTGGACCGGGTTGCGCGCGAAAATCACCATCGCCGCGGAGGCGATGACGATGGTCGCGAACAGGTAAAAGGCGATAAGCTGGATCATCTGCGCGCGCCCTTATCGGTAGGGCGCGTCGGCGGCAAGATTCGCCGCGATCGCGCGTTCCCATTTGTCGCCATTGGCGAGCAGCTTGGCCTTGTCATAGAGCAGTTCCTCGCGCGTTTCGGTCGCGAATTCGAAGTTCGGCCCCTCGACCACCGCATCGACCGGGCATGCTTCCTGACAGAAGCCGCAATAGATGCACTTGGTCATGTCGATGTCGTAACGCGTCGTGCGGCGCGAACCGTCGTCGCGCGGCTCGGCCTCGATCGTGATCGCCTGCGCCGGGCACACCGCTTCGCACAGCTTGCACGCGATGCAACGTTCCTCGCCGTTCGGATACCGGCGCAGCGCATGCTCGCCACGGAAACGGGGCGACAGCGGGTTCTTCTCGAACGGATAGTTGATCGTCGCCTTCGGCTTGAAGAAATATTTGAGCGTGAGGGCATGCGCCTTCACAAATTCCCACAATGTGAAACTTTTGATGAGGTGGGCAATGGTACTCATGAATACCTCGTCAACATCAGATAGCCGGAAATCAGGAAGATCCAGAGAAGCGAGATCGGCAGGAAGACTTTCCATCCGAGCCGCATGAGCTGGTCGTAGCGGTAGCGCGGGACGGTTGCCTTGACCCAGCTGAAGACGAAGAAGAAGAACAGGATCTTCGCGAACAGCCAGATGATGCCGGGAACGGCATAGAGCGGGGCCCAGTCGATCGGCGGCAGCCAGCCGCCCCAGAACAGGATGGCGTTGAGCGTGCACATCAACAGGACGTTGGCATATTCGCCGAGCCAGAAGAGCGCGAAGCTCATCGACGAATATTCGGTCTGATAGCCCGCAACGAGCTCTGATTCGGCCTCGGTCAGATCGAACGGCGCGCGCGCGGTTTCGGCGAGCGAGGAAATGAGGAACATCACCGCGAGCGGGAAGAGCAGCAGGTTGAAACCGAAGGCGTTGACGATGCCGAGCCCATGTCCCTGCTGCGCTTTCACGATCTCGTTCATGTTGAAGCTGTCGGCGAAGAGCACGACGCCGATCAGGATGAAACCGATCGAGACTTCATAGGAGATCATCTGCGCCGAAGCGCGCATCGCCGAAAAGAAGGGATATTTCGAGTTCGACGCCCATCCCGACAGGATCACGCCATACACACCGAGCGACGAAATCGCGAGGATGTAGAGCAAGCCGACATTGATATCGGCGAGCACCGCGCCCGAATTGAACGGAATCACCGCCCAGGCGAGCAACGCCACGGTGAAGGTGATGATCGGCGCGATCAGGAACAGGCCCCTGTTGGCCGAGGTCGGGATGATCGTTTCCTGCAGGAACACTTTCAAACCGTCGGCGAAGCTTTGCAGCAGGCCGAACGGACCGACGACGTTCGGACCGCGGCGCAGCGCGATCGCCGCCCAGATCTTGCGGTCGGCATAGATGATCATCGCGACCGCGAGCATCAGCGGCAGCGCGATGAGCAGGATGCCCGCGATCGTCGCGACGCCCCACGCCCATGTCGGGTCCATGCCCCACGAGATGAAGGTCTCGGTCATTTCTTGGCGCCGTCCTGATTCTTCCAGCCGTTATGCGGACCGGGCTTGTCCGACTTGCCCTTGGGGTTGAAACCCCGCCAGACCGAATAGCCCATCCCGACGAGCAGGATCGAGGCGATGGCGTGTACCGGGGTCATTCTGCGGCCTCCGCAAAGGTGGCGCCATGGACCAGCTCTTCCGAGCAGCGCTGCATCGTCGGCGACGCGCGGCAGATGGCGTTGGTGAGATAGAAATCCTTGATCGGCGACGGGATCGCGCGCGCCTCGGGCTTGACGGGCAGCTTCGGCACCGACCAGCCGTAACCGGCGAGGCCCTCGGTGCCGAGCGCGGGCACCGCGGCGACCATCGCCGCGCGGCACTGGTCGAAGCTGTCGAAGCCCACCGACACGCCCAGCGCATCGGCAAGCGCGCGGAAAATGCTCCAGTCCTCGCGCGCGTCGCCCGGCGCGAACACCGCCTTTTCGCTGCGCTGGACGCGGCCCTCGGTGTTGACCGTGGTGAAGTCCTTTTCGGTCCACGCCGCGGCGGGCAGGATGACGTCGGCGGCATGCGCGCCCTTGTCGCCATGGTGCCCGACATAGACTTTCAGCGTCTTGTCGAAGGCGGCAAAATCCACCTCGTCGGCGCCCAGGAAAAAAGCGAGCTTCGGCTTTGCCGCGACGACATCCTTGATGCCGCCCGGCTGGGCATAGCCGAGCATCAGCCCGCCCATGCGGCTCGCCGCCATATGGACGACGCTGAAGCCGTTCCAGCCATCCTTGATCGCGTTCACCGACTTGGCGAGCGCCAGCGCCGCGCCATGCACCCCGGGGACCGCAAGGCCACCGCCCCCAACGATGATGAGCGGCCGCTCGGCCCCCTTCAGCGCATCGAGCGCAGCCGCGGGCAGCTTCGCGACCAGCGAAGCGTCGTCGCCGAGCCAGTTGACCTTGTAAGTCTGGTCCTTCTCGGGCCCGATAGCGAAGACCTTTGCGCCCTTCTTCCACGCCGCCTTGCGGATGCGCGTGTTGATCAGCGGCGCTTCCCAGCGCAGGTTCGTGCCGATCAGCAGGATCACGTCGGCATTTTCGGCCTCGGCGATGGTCGTATTGAAATTGACCGCCGACAGGTTGGTCACATCATAGTCGAGCCCGGTCTGGCGGCCTTCGAGCAGCGTCGAGCCGAGCGCATTGACCAGCGCTTTCGCGGCGAACATCGTCTCGCAATCGACCAGATCGCCCGCGATCGCGGCGACCGACGAACCGGCCTTTGCAGCCTTGATCGCGTCGAATGCCTCGGCCCAGGTCGCTTCTACCAGCTGGCCGCCCTTGCGCACATAAGGCCGGTCGAGGCGGCGACGCGTCAGGCCGTCGACATGGTGGCGCGTTTTGTCGCTCGCCCATTCCTCGTTCACATCGTCGTTGACGCGCGGCAGCACCCGCAGCACCTGCCGCCCGCGGCTGTCGATGCGGACGTTGGTGCCGACCGCGTCCATCATGTCGATGCCCAGCGTCTTGGTGAGCTCCCACGGACGCGCTTCGAACGCATAGGGCTTGCTGGTCAGCGCACCGACCGGGCACAGGTCGACGATATTGCCCGACAGCTCGCTCGCAACCGCATGTTCGAGGTAGGAGGTGATCTGCATATTCTCGCCGCGATAGATCGCGCCGATATCCTCCACGCCCGCGACTTCCTCCGCAAAGCGGACGCAGCGCGTGCACTGGATGCAGCGGGTCATCACCGTCTTGACGATGGGTCCCATATATTTTTCGGTGACCGCGCGCTTGTTCTCGTCATAGCGCGTCGCGCCGCGGCCATAGGCGACCGACTGGTCCTGCAGGTCGCATTCGCCGCCCTGGTCGCAGATCGGGCAGTCGAGCGGGTGGTTGATGAGCAGAAACTCCATCACGCCCTCCCGTGCCTTCTTCACCATCGGGCTGTCGGTCTTGATCACCTGCCCCTCGGCAGTCGGCAGCGCGCAGCTTGCCTGCGGCTTCGGCGGGCCGGGGGCGACCTCGACGAGGCACATGCGGCAATTGCCGGCGATCGACAGGCGTTCATGGTAGCAGAAGCGCGGAATTTCCTTCCCCGCCAGCTCGCAGGCCTGCAGAACGGTCGCGCCCTGCGGGACGTCGATTTCTACGCCATCTACGGTAACTTTAGGCATTATTTCGCTGCCCCGTCTTGTGTTTCTTGGGTGGTCGGCACGTCAGCGCGGAGTTCGGGCTCCTCGCCGGCCTTAGGCATCAGATCGGTGGGCAAAAGACCCGCGGCCGCCGAAAGGCGGTAATAATTGACGGCGATCGATCCCTTGGTGACGGTCCGGTTCAGGCGGACCTGCTTACCCGCCGGAATGCAGTGTGACATCGCCGGTGCGAACGCCTTAAACGCTTCTTTCTCTTCTTCGCTGCCGATCGGTGCGACGAGCAGTGCCTTCGCGCCTGCCGGATCGCGGCGCACTGCACATTCGCCGAGCAAGTCGGCGAGATAGGCGACCGACTTGTTGGCAAGGCTCGTCCTCACCTCTTCGGCCTTCTTCGCGTCGGGCGGCAGACGGTCCGCATCGATCGATTGGGGCATAGGGCGATGCGACAGCGCGGCCACGTTGGCCACATCGGGCGGGGCTAATTTAGAAAGATCGCGTTTGAACAGCGCTTGAGCAAGCACATAGCGATAATGGTCCGCCGGAAAAACGGCTTCCACGCTGCCGCGCACCGACGTGTTACTCAAGCAAAACGGTACGACGATTCCCTTTTTCCAACGCACTGCCTCGCCATCGGGCACATCGTTCGCGATATAGCGGCGCGCAATTTCGCTGCGTTCTGCCACGACGCAGGCGCCATAATCGCGACCGATCTTGCGTGCCTTGGTCTCGCTCACATTTTCGGCATGCGCCGCTGCAGCCCCGGCAAAGGAGGCGGCGAGAATTCCGGTCGTGGCAAGCGCCGATTTCACTCCGCAGCCTCCAGCGCGCCGCCATTCTCGCGGATGCGGCGTTCGATTTCGGGGCGGAAATGCTTGATCAGGCCCTGGATCGGCCATGCGGCGGCATCGCCGAGCGCGCAGATGGTGTGGCCTTCGACCTGCTTGGTCACGTCGTACAGCGTGTCGATCTCGCTGATGTCGGCGTCGCCGGTGCGCAGCCGTTCCATCACGCGCCACATCCAGCCGGTGCCTTCGCGGCACGGGGTGCACTGGCCGCAGCTTTCATGCTTGTAGAAATAGCTGATGCGGCTGATCGCCTGAACGACGTCGGTCGACTTGTCCATCACGATGGCGGCGGCGGTGCCGAGGCCCGAACCGACGGCCTTCAGCCCGTCAAAGTCCATCGGCGCGTCCATGATCTCGGCCGCAGGGACGAGCGGAACCGACGAACCACCGGGGATCACCGCGAGCAGATTGTCCCAGCCGCCGCGAATGCCGCCGCAATGCTTGTCGATCAACTCGCGGAAGGTGATGCCCATCTCTTCCTCGACGACGCACGGCTTGTTCACATGCCCGCTGATCTGGAACAGCTTGGTGCCCTTGTTATTCTCGCGCCCGAAGGACGAGAACCACGACGCGCCGCGGCGCAGGATCGTTGGGACGACCGCGATGCTCTCGACATTGTTCACCGTCGTCGGGCAACCGTAAAGGCCCGCGCCCGCCGGGAACGGCGGTTTCAGGCGCGGCTGGCCCTTCTTGCCCTCGAGGCTTTCGATCATCGCGGTTTCTTCGCCGCAGATGTACGCGCCGGCGCCGCGGTGGACAAAGACGTCGAAATCATAACCCGACTTGGCGGCATTCTTGCCGAGCAGGCCGGCGTCATACGCCTCCTGCACCGCGGCGAAGAGCGTCTCGGCCTCGCGGATGAATTCGCCGCGGATATAGATGTACGCGGCGCGCGCGCGCATCGCGAAGCCCGCGATCAGCGCGCCTTCGATCAACTTGTGCGGATCGTGGCGGATGATCTCGCGGTCCTTGCACGAACCCGGCTCGGATTCGTCGGCGTTGATGACGAGGAAGCTCGGGCGATCAGCGCGCGGCTCCTTCGGCATGAAGCTCCATTTGAGCCCCGTCGGGAAGCCCGCACCGCCGCGGCCGCGGAGGCCCGACGCCTGGATCTCCTCGATGATCGCGTCCTGGCCGCGGCTCATCAGGTCCTTGGTCTTGTCCCAATCGCCGCGCGCCTGCGCGCTTTTGAGGTTCCACGGCTGGAAGCCGTAGAGATTGGTGAAGATGCGATCTTTATCGGCGAGGCTCATCGGCCACCCCCAAATCCGTTCGGGCTGAGCTTGTCGAAGCCCTGTCCTTCTTGAAGAAAAGAACGGCCCTTCGACAGGCTCAGGGCGAACGGGGAAAGAAAGGTCATGCTCCCCACCCCTTCCGATAGTCGTGGTTGGCTTTGAGCATTTCCTTCAGCGTCGTCGGGCCGCCTTCGGGCTCGCTCGTGTGGCGCTTGGGATTCTGCGGACCGGTCTTCGGCTGCTTGCCCGCGGCCAGATCGTCGAGGATGCGCGACATGCTGTCGAAATCGAGGTCTTCGTAATTATCGTCGTTGATCTGGACCATCGGCGCGTTGGTGCAGGTGCCCATGCACTCGACCTCGGTCAGCGTGAACAGGCCGTCGGGCGTCGTCTTGCCCTTGACCATGCCGCGGTTCTTGCACGCGGCCATCACATCGTCCGACCCGCGCAGCAGGCACGGCGTCGTGCCGCACACCTGCACATGATAGCGGCCGACCGGCGCCAGATTGTACATCGTATAAAAGGACGCAACCTCATAGGCGCGCATGAACGGCATATCGAGCTGCGCCGCGACATATTCGATCACGGGCACGGGCAACCAGCCCTGCGTCTGCGTCTCGGCGCCGACCTGACGCTGCGCGAGGTCGAGCAGCGGCATTACCGCCGAACGCTGTCGTCCCGCAGGATAGCGGGCGATGACGGTCTTTGCGTGCGCGGCATTTTCCGCCGTCCACGCAAAAGCGCCCCAGCGCGCGCGGACTTCGGCTTCGTCGGGGATTTGGGGTGCGTCAGCCACTGCTGGCTTCCTTTCTTCCGAATACTCGTCGATCGGTAAAAAAAAGTCGCAGAAGTCGACCGAGAACGAATACGCCTCCCAACAGAGCAATTTGGCCTATGCGGATCTCATCAGCGACGAAGTAGGCGAGCAAAGTTCCA
>VFQO010000334.1_pt1 | contig 53763 bp, 52 predicted proteins | sample 3512331 | NCBI WGS metagenome assembly VFQO01 (sample SAMN10412371, study PRJNA504923) | tailings metagenome | isolation source: Replicate 3 from Balatoc abandoned mine | place: Philippines: Itogon, Benguet | collected 2017-08-28 | reverse complement strand
AACCCGCGACCTAGCCGTTATGAGCGGCCAGCTCTAACCGCTGAGCTACAGGCCCCGCACTCACCGGGGCTGGTAACCCCGGACCGCTGGCGGGGACTAGCCGCCGCCGGGGGCGCTGGCAAGCGCGGCGCGTTCAATCGCGGATTACTGCCTGCATGATCTGGTGCAGGCTGGCCGGCTGGACGCCGCGCCGATCGAGATAGGCGAACACCCGGCGGAACCAGTCGTAGAGCGGTTCAAGATCGTCCGCGCTGCGCACATAAGGCGTGTGGCCGGGGGCGAGCGAGGGGGAATGGAACGAGAAGACGAGTAGCGGCAGGCCATCGTCCAGCGCCATGTCGATGCCGCGGATCGCTTCTTCCACGCTCACGCCCTCGGGCGTCAGCGGCACACGTTCCAGCAGGCCCAGCCGGGCCAGAACTCCGCGCATGGCCGGCATGCGCCACAGGCGCGGGAAGATGAAATCCCCCTGGCGGCGCAGCATTCCCCAGTAGGTGGTGGTCAGCGGCAGTTCCAGCAGCGTGCGTTCCGCATCCAGCCAGTATGGGTGCAGCGGGAAGCCGAGGTAGCTGGGGCCGCCGCCGCTGGCATAATCAAACAACGGGCGCACCGACATGTCGATGGCGATGCCGTTTTCGCGCAAGATCCAGGGCGTGCGCGCGCCCAGGCCATAACGGCCCGCGCGGTAGCTCAGTGGGGGCGTGCCGAACGCCCGGGTGATCTGGTCTGTCAGGGCAGCGATCTTGGCGGCTTCCAGTTCTTCGGGAAGGTTGCCGGCAAAGGAATTGTAGGGCGATACCTCCTCGTCGAACGGAGGATTGACCCACGGGTGCAACTGCACGCCCACTTCCGCCCGGCCATCGGCCAGCGGCCCGCGCAGCACCTCTGCCGCCAGCGGGGCGGTGGCGATGGGCCAATCGACCAGCCACAGCGGGACGACGCCTTCTTCCTCGCAGAAGGACTGGAAGCGGCCGATCGAGGCCAGGTGACTGACCTGCTGGTTCTCGCGCGCCAGTGGCTGGCTCCAGTCGAATTCCTCCTCCGCGTCGATCGTCAGGATGAAGCGCGTGCCAAAACCGGGCGCGAAGCGGGCCCTGGCGGAAGCGGGAGGTGGCGCAAGCGGTTTGCGCACGGTGGAAGGCCCCTGGCGAGATCGCGTTGCTGGCCGGCGGGCGTGTCCCGTGGACCGGCATTCAAGATGCCGTATTGCTATGGAAGGCTTAACTTGCGGTCAACAGCGGCAACCGGAGGTCCAGCAGGCCGTCAGCTATCGACAGCGTTCCCCCGGCGGCACCCGCTTCGGCCTTCGCCAGCCGCAGCGCAAAGCCCTGGCCGAACATGCCGGCTGACAGCGCCGCGCGCTGATCGGTGGCGCTGACGGCAAAGGGATCGCCCTGGCGGCGGATCGCTTGCGGCAGGTCGATGGCGATGGCTGCCTGCCGGTGATCCTCCCCCACCCGGACCGGCAATCTTTCGCCCGGGGACAGGGTGCCCGCAATGCTGGCCAGCACGCGCCAGCACAAGAGCCGCACTTCGTCCTGCGCCAGTGGCACCGGCAGTTCGGAGCTTCCGGCAACCAGGTCAAACCCGGCGGAGCGGGCGCGCAGCACCCCGTCCATCCGGCGGATTGTATCGGCCAGCACGGCCTGCACGTCGGTCTCGCCGGCTTCCAGTTCCAGCGCGCCGGATTCCAGCTTGCTCAGCCGGTCGATCTCCTCGAACCCGGCCAGCAGCTTGGCCGCATCCACCGCAATGGCCGCCGCATGGGCGCGGTAAGCATTGGGGGCAGGGCCGAAGAGCTGCTGCTGGATGATTTCGGCAAAGCCCTGGATCGCGTTCACCGGCGTGCGCAGTTCGTGCAGCACCTGGCGCATCCGGTCCTGTGGGGAATCGGCCTGCGGTGCCGCCAGCGCGGGTTCGGCAGCCAGCACGGGGCGGCGGATACGTCCGCGATAGCCGGTGAAGCGGCCATCGCCTGTGGCAAAGACGGGTTCCGCATCCACCCGCCAATCGCCCGAAATCGCGGGCAGGGCGTCGATCACCAGCGGGGCGGCGGCGAGTGGCTGGCGTGCCTGCATGGCAAGCGCCGCGCTGTCACCCAGCACGGCGACGCTGCCTAGCCCCTCCGCGCCCAGCCGCATGCCAAACACCAGCGGGGCCACCGGGCCTTCCGCCCAATCGATCCTGCCCCCGGCATCGGAGGTGAAGGCAAATTGGTCCAGCGCAGCAGGCTGCCCGTCCTCCGCCATGTCCCCCAGGGGCAGGCGCGGATCGACCGGGGCAGCCCGGCGCCCTTCGCGGAACGCTTCAATCCGGCGCAGGAGCGCGCGGATGCCATCCTTGTCCTCACCCGGTTGCGGCGCTGGGGATGCGCCGGGTTTTACCGCGGGAGGCGCGGCTGCGGGGGCGGCCTGCTCTTCCGGCATGAAGCCTTCCGGCAGCGGCAGGACCAGGTCACTGACGCCAAGTTGCTGCAACAGGTCCCGCACTGAGGCGGGCAGATCGCGGCGATGGCGCAGGAATCCTCGGGCCATCACCGGCAGGCGCGGGATCAGGTCCAGCCATTCGCTTTCGTCCAGCCGTGCGGTGGCAAGGGCGGCAGCGGCAGGCTTGGGATCGCCCTCGGCCAACAGGGCAACGAGATGCGGATTGCGCAGGCGCAGGCCTGGCTCGCGCAGGATGCGGCTGCGTTCTTCCGCCGGGATCACGGACGAAAGCTCCTCCAACCGCTGCCAGCCAAGGAACGTGAGCAACCGGTGGTTGCGGCTGGCGAGGGCAGGGCGGCCGATCAGCCGCTCCCGGTCAGCCGGCGACAGGGAGGCAGCCTGCGCGGAGAGGCGGCGATAGGTAACAAGGTCCATCTCCGCATCGATGATTCCGCCGGCACCTGTCGCCGCGCTGCCCAGCAGGTCGACCAGCTGCCGATACTGGGTGCGCGCGGTTGCAGCGCCGCCGGGAAGCGCGCCAAGAACCGTGACAAGGCGATCGTCAAACAGCATCGGCCGGTGGCGAATCCGTTTCCTTTCAGCAGGCGCACCCACGCGCAGGATTTGCCATAGCTTGCAGCGCGAACCGGGACACAGGCGCTGCGGGCACCGTCGCAAAGCGGGACAATTGCGACGGGGGAGAATAATATTGCCCCGGTGGCTTGCTTTTCGATGCGCGAGTTTCCCAAAGTGGCGTTATCGGATATGGATCATGCCGAATCTGACAAATCTTCGGCAACCAGCCGGGATACAGGGGCCTGGGGAAGCGTAGATGGCGCTCGACAAGATCGACAAGCGGCTGCTGGCCGAATTGCAGGCCGAAGGCCGCGTGACCAATGTGGACCTGGCCAAGCGCGTGGGCCTGACCGCGCCGCCCTGCCTGCGCCGCGTGCGCACGCTGGAGGAAGAGGGCGTCATTCGTGGCTATCACGCCGATCTTGACCCGTCGAAGCTGGGCTTTGCCATCACCGTGTTTGCCATGGTGAGCCTGCGCAGCCAGGCGGAGGAAGACCTGCGGGCCTTTGAAAACCACATCAAGGCCCTGCCCGAAGTGCGCGAATGCCACATGCTCAACGGAGAGATCGACTTTATCCTGAAGATCGTTTCCCGCGATTTGCAGAGTTTCCAGGAATTCCTCACCAGCAAGCTGACGCCGGCGCCCAACGTGGCCAGCGTGAAAACCAGCCTCACCATCCGCACCGCCAAGTACGAACCGGGCGTGCCACTCGACTAGGCAGCTATTGCTAAAGTCAAATGGGCCGTATAGTTACCTCCTGTAACATTTTGAGGAGAGTGTGGTGCGGGCAAGTGTTGCGGGAGCTTTGGCAGGTGTCGCCCTGCTGGCCGGCGCGGGATCGGCAATGGCCCACCATTCGTTCGCCGTTTTCTTCGACGAGACGCGCGCGACGAGCATCGAGGGCGTGGTAACCGCGTTCCGCTTCACCAACCCGCATGGCACCATCGCGATCGACGTAACGCGGCCCGGCGGGGCGGTGGAACACTGGCGAGTGGAAACCAACGCCCCCGTGGTGCTGCAACGGCGCGGGTGGACGCGCGCGAGTTTGAGGCCGGGGGACCGGGTGCGGATCGATGGCTGGCCGGCCCGCGATGGCAGCAACTACATGCGCCTGCGCGCCGCGACGGGCCCTGATGGCCGGGCGATCGGGCAGGCTTTCACGGCGCGTGAAGACTGATGCCCCGCTCTTTTCCCACTCTCGCCCTCGCGCTCGCCCTGCTGGCCGCACCGGCCTCCGCCCAGGACCATCCCGATATGTCCGGCTTCTGGGGGGCGGATTTCACTGGCGCGGAACGCCCGGCGGACCTGATGGCCGCACTGCCACCGACTACCGGCATTGCGGAGGATACCGGCGCGGCGGAATTTCCGCGCGGGGTGTTCGGTGACCTGATTCCAACGGAGGAAGCGCGCCGGCACGCCGAACAGTGGCAGCCCGAACAGGACATGACAATCCAGCGCGTGTGCCTGCCGCCCAGCGTGGTCTATGCCATCCAGGGGCCGTTCCCGTTCGAGATCGAGCAGTTCGCTGACGTCATCTTGATGCGCTACGAATATTTCGACCAGACGCGCCTCATCTACATGGATGGGCGCGAGCATCCCGGCCCCGATTACCCGCACACCAAGATGGGCTTTTCCACCGGCCGGTGGGAAGGCAATGATCTGGTCATCGACACCAGCCACATCGCCGCCAGCACCATCACCAACAATGGCCTCGACCATACGGATAACGTGGTGATGCAGGAACGCTATCGCCTGACGGAAGGCGGCAACCGGCTGGTGGCAACCCAGTGGTTTTCCGACCCCGCCGTGCTGGTGAACAACGGAGCGCGGTTCATCTCGTGGTCAAAGCGGACGGGCGAGCATATCTTCCCGTACGAGTGCGATCCGAGCTTTGCGCTGGAATACGCACAGGTTGGGGCGGAGTAGGGGAGATCATCGCACCAAGTTGTCACCCTGCACTTGTTTCAGGGTCCGCGGTGCGATGAAGATGAGCGGCGCAGCCACGGCAAATCGGGGCGCAGGCCCTGCCAAGGTCGCTGCGGCGCGCATCCATAACTGGATCCTGAAACAAGGTCAGGATGCGGGACGGGAAAGGCGGCCCCTCATCGGAGCCGCCCCTACCGCTCACGCCTGATCAGCGTTCCGCTTGGCCAGATATTCCTCCAGCCACTTGATCGAGTAGTCCCCGCTCAGGATGTCCGGCTGGCGGATCAGTTCCGCGTGCAGCGGGATGGAGGTCTTGACCCCTTCCACCACCATTTCCTCCAGCGCGCGCTTCAGGCGCATGATGCAGCCTTCGCGGGTGCGGCCGTATACGATCAGCTTGGCGATCATGCTGTCGTAATAGGGCGGGATCGAATAGCCGGCGTAGAGCCCGCTATCCACGCGCACGTGCATGCCGCCCGCCGGATGGTAGGCGGTGATCTTGCCGGGGCTGGGGGTGAAGTTGAACGGATCTTCCGCGTTGATGCGGCATTCGATCGCGTGGCCGGTGAAGCGCAGTTCGTCCTGCGTCACGGACAGCGGCTTGCCTTCGGCAACGCGGATCTGTTCGCGCACCAGGTCCACCCCGGTGATCGCTTCGGTCACCGGGTGTTCCACCTGCAGGCGGGTGTTCATCTCGATGAAGTAGAACTGGCCGTCTTCCCACAGGAATTCGATCGTGCCCGCACCGCGATAGCCCATGTCGGCCATGGCTTTGGCCACGATGCCGCCCATGCGGTCCCGCTCTTCCGGCGTGATGACCGGGCTGGGGGCTTCTTCCAGCACCTTCTGGTGGCGGCGCTGGAGCGAGCAGTCACGCTCCCCCAGGTGGATGGCGTTGCCGTTGCCGTCGCCGAACACCTGGAATTCGATGTGGCGCGGATTGCCGAGGTACTTTTCCAGGTACATCGTATCGTCGCCGAAGGCGGCCTTGGCTTCGGACATGGCCTGCTTGACCAGCGATTCCATCTGGTCTTCGCTGGGGATGACCTTCATGCCCCGGCCGCCGCCGCCGGCAGCCGCCTTGGCAAGGACAGGGTAGCCGATTTCGGCCGCCACGCGCTTCATTTCGTCGAAGTCGCTCACCGCGCCATCGCTGCCCGGCACCAGCGGCAGGCCCAGGGCGCCTGCGGTCTTCTTCGCCTGCACCTTGTCACCCATGGTGCGGATGTGTTCGGGCTTGGGGCCGATCCAGGTGATGCCGTGGGCTTCCACGATCTCGGCGAACTGGGCGTTCTCCGACATGAAGCCATAGCCGGGGTGGATCGCGTCCGCGCCGGTCACTTCGGCGGCGGAGATGATCGCGGCGGTGTTGAGGTAACTGTCAGTCGCGGACGGCGGGCCGATGCACACCGCGTGGTCCGCCAGGCGCACATGCATGGCATCGGCATCGGCGGTGGAGTGAACGGCGACCGTTTCGATCCCCATTTCGTGCGCCGCGCGGTGAATGCGCAGGGCGATTTCGCCACGGTTGGCGATCAGGATGCGCTTGATGGCCATTGTGCCCGCCCTCAGCCGATGACGACGAGCGGCTGGTCGTATTCGACCGGCTGGCCGCTTTCGATCAACACGGCCTTGACCACGCCGTCCTTGGTGGAGGCGATCGGGTTCATCACCTTCATCGCTTCCACGATCAGCAGGGTCTGCCCGGTCTTCACCGGATCGCCCACCTTCACGAAGGGATCGGCGCCCGGTTCCGGGGTGAGGTAGGCGGTGCCGACCATCGGCGACTTGACGGCGTTGGCCAGGTCCACCGCCGGCTCAGCCGCAGGTGCCGGAGCAGCAGCGGGAGCCGGTGCAGCAGCGGCAGGCGCGGCTGCCACGGGGGCGGCATAGGCGACCGGCGCCGCAGCGGCAGCCACGGCCCCGCGCGAAACGCGGATCTTGCGGTCCCCGTCCTCCACCTCGATTTCGGTCAGGCCGGTGTCGGCCAGCATGTCCGCCAGCTCACGTACCAGCTTTGCATCGATGTTCATTGCACCGCCGCGACCTGCGGCCCCCTTGCTCTCGGCCATGTATACCCCTTGGCTCGGTTGTTCGTTTCCGCTTCCGCTAGAAGCACCGGCGCGCCGTGGCAAGGCTGCAATGGGGTGCCGAATACGTCAGCCCCGGCTGTTTGTGACGGTTCAGAGACGCGCGGCGGCATCCAGCGCCAGTTCGTAACCCAGCGCGCCGAACCCGGCGATGGTCGCCTTGGCGGCCATGCCGACGTAGCTCTTGTGGCGGAAGCCTTCCCGCGTGTGCGGGTTGGACAGGTGCACTTCGATCACCGGGGTGCGGATCGCCTTGATGGCATCGTAAAGGGCAATGCTGGTGTGGGTGAAAGCGCCGGCGTTGAGCAGCACGGCCTTGGCGCCCGTGGCCTGGGCTTCGTGCAGCCAGTCGATCAGGTGGCCCTCATGGTTGGACTGGCGCACGTCCACCGCAAGGCCCAGGCCCTTGGCGCGATCTTCCAGCCGACCGGCAATGTCATCCAGCGTATCGGCGCCGTAAATCTCCGGCTCGCGCGTGCCGAGGAGGTTGAGGTTGGGTCCGTTGAGGACGAAAACCGTGGCTGCCATGTCGCTGGAAATCCCCTTTGTTGCGAGGGGGACATAGCGGCAAGTGGCAGCCACGGTAAAGCGATCTGGCTTGTGGCGCGCCAGTCAGCTGTCCGTGCCGCGCGCCTTGCCCCACTGGCGGGCCGCCGTGTAGCCGAGATAGCCGGTGCCGAAGAGGGCGTAGAGCGGTTCCGGCAGGCCGCCGAGGTACGAGTTGATCCCGGCGGCGATATCCAGCGCGGCCTGCGGGCGGAAGGCGGCCAACAGTCCCATCGGCAGCGAGAACAACAACATCGCGTACATCACGTAAAGGAAGCTGGGCCGGGCGCGGCTGGTCCACGGATCGCGCGAGCCGGCTTCGGCGATGATGGCCGAAAGGTTGGTCTGCAGGCGGGCGAGTTCCTGCGAACCTTCCAGCTGCATCAGTTCCAGCTTGGCGCGGTTGCGCGCCTCGCGGTCGGGGATCACCTTGTCGATGATCGAGGCAAGCGGGCCAATGAGGGCTTCGATGAGGGCCATGGTCGGGGGTGCTCCTGGTGGTTGATTCGCCCGGCCTGCCTTGCCGAAGCGGTTGTAGGACAGGAAAATTCCGCGGCCTGCCAAGGGGCTGATTTTGACGCTCACAAAAGTCTTGCATTTGCAGAAGTCAAAAATCACTATGCCTCCAGCGGATGCAGGGGTGCCCGATGCGGTGCCCGAGAAAGAAACAAGATATCCGCGCAATGGGAGGGTAAATGGCTGGGGGCAACTCGCGCCGCTGCAAGGCGGCATTCGTGACATCGTGCGCAATTCTCGCGCTTTCGGTTCCCGCTTTCGGGCAGGAAAACACGGAAGAGGACGAGAACACGGCCCGTCCGAACCAGATCATCGTGACGGCGGAACGGCGCGAAACCAATCTGCAGGAAACACCGCTGTCGATCGTGGCGCTGACCAGTGAAATGGTCGAGGCCAAGGGGATTGAGGACCTGCAGGACCTGGCGCGCTTTACGCCCAACCTCAGCATCACTCCCGCGCGCGGCGCGGGCAACAACACCGCCAACTTCGTGATCCGGGGGATCGGCGGCGGCGGTGGTGCCACTGGCGAACGCGGGGTCGGCCTGTATATCGATGGTATCTTCATGCCGCGCACCAGCGGGGCCATCCTGCGCGTGATGGATATCGATCGCATCGAAGTGCTGCGCGGGCCGCAGGGTACGCTGTTCGGCCGCAATTCCACCGGCGGCGCGATCCGCATCTTCAGTCAGCAACCGACCGACCAGTTCGAGGGCTATGGCAAGCTGACGCTGGGCAACATGGGCCGCAGCGACATCATCGGCATGCTCAACGTGCCGGTGACCGATACGTTGTCAGTGCGCATGCAGGGCGCCTACCTCAGCCAGGGCGGTTATGTTGAGCGCGGGACCGAGAACCTTGGCGCGACGAATGATTCGATCGGTCGCTTCCAGGCGCGCTGGGAACCGTCCAGCAACATTCGCGCCACGCTGGGCTTGTCCTACACGGCCTCGCGCGCCAACGGCACGCCGTTCGTGATGGCAGAGTTCGACATGCGGCCGGGTATCGAAGGGGTGATCCAGGGCAACTATGCCGACTGGATCAACGATTCCTTCAAGCTTGCCGGACAGGCGCCCCTGGCAGCTTACAATGATCCGCGCATCGTCACCGGGGATCCGTACAAGGCGACCAGCTTGTGCCTGATGGACGATTTCGATCCCGATTATGATCGCGCCTGCAACCAGTTCAGCAACGACGACTATTTCCAGGCTGACTTCAACCTCGCCATCGACCTTTCGGATACGGTGAGCGTTTCCTCTGTCACCGGCTATTCGGACCTCAAGCATACCGGCCTGACCGATTTCCAGGTGCTGGGTACCGAAAACCGCACCGACAACGTCGACAGCCAGGTCTTCTACCAGGAACTGCAGCTCAATGCCGGGCTGTTCAACGACGCGCTCGACCTGGTGGTAGGCGGCAACTACTTCCACGAGGAGTCGCTGGCGCCGAACTTCAACCTCACTCGTCGCGGCACCAGCGTTTATCCAACAGCGGCGCAGCAGACGCAGATTGCGGCTGGCACCTTGAGCATCAACGCGCCGGCCCTTGCCAACGGCAACGGCGATGGCGGCCTGTTCCGAACCGCAGATTCTGTCGTCGGGCAGACCAGCGAATCGTTCGGCCTGTTCGCCAGCGGCACGCTGCACATCGCTGACCTGATCAACATCACCGGCGGCGTGCGGCGGGCATGGGACAGCAAGGATTACAACCAGGAGCGTTTCCGTGGCGGCAATCCCGGTACTCCGGACTTCACCCCGGCCCCCGGCACCACCAGCACCTATGTCGAAAGCTCGGCTGATTTCTCGGCCTGGGACTGGCGCGGCACGGTGGATATCACCCCGGCCGACGGGGTGATGGCCTATGCCACGGTGTCCAAGGCCTACAAGGCGGGCAGCTTCAGCCACTCCATCGTCAGCTGGACTTCTGCCAACAACCTCACCGGCCCGCGTCAGAGCCAGTTGATCACGCCGATCCCGAACGAAAAGGTCATCAATTACGAGGCCGGGCTGCGACTTGAACTGCTCGACGGCATGGTGCGCCTGAACCCGACCATCTTCCGGATGGATTTCACCAATCGTCAGGCGGGTGCCCAGGTTACCTGCGGCACGGGTGCGCTGGCATCCATCGCGCCGGGCAGCGCGCAGTGTCCGGTCGGCTTCCTGATCCAGTTGACCAACCAGGGTGATGTGAAGCTGGAAGGCGTCGAAGTGGACGGGATGCTCGCGCTGTCGAACGATTTCTACATCGATGGCAGCTTCGCCGCGTTCAAGCCCACCTTGTCGAACGCCCCGGCAGGCACGGTGAACCTGTTCCCGGATGCGCCTTCGCCCAGCTTCAACATCGGCGCCACCTGGAACACCGATATCGCGGACGGCGAGCTGTCTTTCAACGCCAGCTATGCCTGGCAGGGGAAGATGGAGACGCACCCCAGCTCGGGCACCGACTCGTCCTACACCCTGCCTTCGTACGGGCTGGTGAACGCGCGGGTGAACCTGGCGCTGGAGGATTACCCGGTCACCTTCACGCTCGCGGCCAACAACCTGCTCGACAAGACCTATGCGGTCTATGCCCAGCGGTTCGGCGGCGGGTTCTGGGACGCCGGGGCGCCCACTGGTCTTGCCGCTCCGCCGCGCAGCGCGCTGTCCGAATTCCGGGGCCGCCCGCGCGAAGTCAGCCTGACGGTGCGTTACGACTTCTGACGGCTTGGCGTGGCTCGCCGCGCAGCGCTCACTGGGTGGTGCACGGCGGGCCGCGGGAAAATCGAGTGGCTGGCGCGGTTTGTCTCTTGCAAGCCGCGCCGGTTCGAGTAATTTGCAAGAGTCAAAAAGATGGCCGGATGAACCGGCCCCTGGGGACGGGATGCGAGTGAAGAGCTTCAATCGAATGACGGGTGCGGTGTTGGCCCGAACCATGCTGGCAGGAGCGGCGATCGCTCTTGCCGCCGTTCCCGCCGCCGCGCAGGACGAGGCGGGTGAAACTCCGCGCCAGCCTGAAGTGGTGCGCCAGTATGTTCCGCTCAGCGCTGAACGGCTCAACGAGATGGTGCCCAAGCATCCCGGTTACCTTGGCGCGCTGGCCCCGGCCAACCTGAACGCGGAACGTCCGCCAGCGCCGATCAACGTGACCGGCACCTGGTTCATCGACCTGTCGGCCGGCTTCGCGCATTTCCTGTTTGGCCCGCCGTACCCGCAGTTCGGCCCGGAAGGGATTGAGGCGCTGATCGAGGCGCCGCTAGCCGCCGCCCGCAACGAAACGTACCGGGATTCGATCGGCCAGTGCTACCCGCCGGGCATGCCCATGCTGATGACGCGGGTTTGGCCGCACGCGTTCATCCAGCTGCCTACGGCGATCTACATCATTTCCGGGTTCAACAACTCGGTCCGCACCATCTTCCTCGACGGGCGGGACTTCTCCGATCCCAACATCGTGGTGCCCAGTTACAACGGCGAAAGTATCGGCCATTTCGAGGGCGATACGCTGGTGGTGCGCACCCGTTATTTCGAGGCTGACAACCACTGGATCGATTATGGTATCCCGATCTCGTTCGATACCGAGATCGTGGAACGCATCCGCCTGCTGGAAGATGGCCGCGTGATGGAAGTGGAATACACCATGACCGATCCCACCCTGTGGGAAGGGGAGTGGAAGTCCACCAAGCGGTTCGGTCGGCAGGACTATACCGACATCAACGAAAGCAACTGCATCCTGGCCTACAACCGCAACCTGCCCGGCACCGACCTGGGCCGGGCAGAGGCGGAAGAACGGGGCCAGTCCAACGTCGAAGGGGTTTCCGGAAATGAATAGCAGGCCTCTCCTGGCGCTTGCCGCCGCGGCTGCCGTCGCCACCGCAGGCGTTGCCGCTCTGGTTGCCCCGGCTGAGGCGCACCACAGCTTCGCCATGTTCAACCAGCGTGAGATCATGACGCTGGAAGGCACGGTGCGTGAATTCCAGTGGACCAACCCGCACGCCTTCATCGAACTGGAGGTCCGCCAGGGCAACGCCGTGCGCAGTTATTCGATCGAGCTGAACAGCCCGAATAACCTGACCCGCCAGGGCTGGCGGCGCAACTCGTTGCATTCGGGAGACCGGGTGACCTTGCGCATGAACCCGTTGCGCAATGGCGAACCGGGTGGCCTGTTCCTCGATCTGCGCAAGGCTGATGGAACGGTGCTCGATTCCGGGCTGCCCAAGAACGGCCAGCCGGTCAACGTCCCCAACTTCTGATGCGCCCATTTTTGCTTCGTGCAGGAGAGCCCCCCATGAACCCCATTCGCAAGCTTGCCCGCAAGGGTCTGGTCGCCGCATTGCTGCTGGCACCGCTGGCCATCCCCGCTTCGGCGCATCACAGCTATTCCATGTTCGACATGCAGCGCACCGTGGTGCTCAACGCCACCGTGGTGCAGTTCCGCTGGCAGAACCCGCACGCATTCATCCGTGTCACCGTTCCGGCCAATGGCCAGACGGAAGAATGGTCGATCGAGATGACCAGCCCCAACAACCTGGTGCAGGAAGGCTGGACCCGCACCAGCGTTCGCCAGGGGGAACGCATCCAGCTCTGGGTCCACCCGCTGCGCAGCGGCGCGCGGGGCGGCAGCTACGTTGGCGTGCGCAAGGCTGACGGGACCACGCTGGGCACTGTCCAGTAAGTACGCGAACACGGGAAGGGATCGCCCATGATGATGAAGCGCCGCGCGTTTGCGGCTTTGGCCACGGCAACACTGGTCGCCAGCACAGGAATGGTCGGCGCGGCACAGGGGCAGACTGCACCACCGGTGGGCGCGGCTTTCGTATCGGACCCGCCGCCGGGCATCGCGCCCGAACAGAGCGCGGGCTTTGCGCGCGGTCGCTATCACGAGCTTGACCAGTTGCCCGATTGGGGCGGCATCTGGTTCCTCCAGCGGGGCGATCCGGCCATGGGCCGCATTCCCCAGCCGCCGCTGCAAGGCCAGTACCTGGAGGACTGGAACCGCTGGCGCGAACAGGTGCAGGCGAATGACGGGGTGGAACTGCGTAGCCGTTCCAACTGCAGCCCACCGGGCCTGCCGCGCATCATGATGCTGGCGCAATACCCTTACGAGTTCCTGTTCACACCCGGCCGCGTCACCATCAACCAGGAAGCCTGGATGCAGACGCGCACCATCTGGACCGACGGGCGCGAGCACCCGCCGCTCGAGGAAATCACCCCCAGCTTCCACGGCCACTCCATCGGCCATTGGGAAGGCGATACGCTGGTGGTGGACACCATTGGCATTTCCGACCGGCTGGAAGTGGGCGAGGGCGGCAAGCATTCCGACCAGTTCCGCCTTGTCGAGCGCATTCACCTTTCGCCCGATGATCCCAATGTGCTGATCAACGAGTTGACGATGACCGATCCGGTCGCTTTCTCCGGGCCTTACCAGCTGCGGGTATCCTATCGGCGTGACCGGCACGGTTCGCTGATCGAGTTCCAGTGCGCGGAAAACGATCGCAACCCCGTGAACGAGAACGGCGAAACGCTTTACCTCTGACCGGCTCCCCACCGGCCACCTGCCCGTCCCGCCTTGCCGCGAACTCGCGGCGGCGAGGCGTGCTGTGACCAAACTTTTGACTTGCGCTGCGTCCTGTGGCCAAGAAATCGCGGGGAATCGGGAAGGGTTGATTATGCCGGCGGATACCAGGAGTGCCATGATCCAGGATGAACCTGGCGCCATGGCCTACTTGCGCAGTGGCCGCGACAGCAAGCTCGGCGGCCTCGTCTCCATGCGCATGGTGGTCCTGTTCACCCTGATGCGCCGCAGTACGCTGATTTCGCAGCGCCAACTGTTCGGGCTGTCGGAAATCGAATGGCGCATCATGACCCAAGTGGGCAACGGCATCCCGCTCTCGCTTAACGGACTGGCCCAGGTTCTGGTGCAGGACCGGGGGCAATTGAGCCGGGCGGTGAAAGGCATGGTCGAACGCGGCCTGCTGACCCGCACGCGCAAGCCCGGCGGCCCGGAAATCGAGATTGGCCTGGCTCCGGCCGGGCGCGAACTTCGCCAGAAGATGGAAGAACGCGTGCTGCAGCGCGACGAGTTCCTTACCCGTGGGCTGGACCCGGGCGACGTTGAGGCCACCCGCCGTGTGATCGAGCACATGATCGAGCGGGCGGACCTGCTGTTGCAGGAAGCCATTGAACAGGCTGAGGTGAAAGGTTCGGAGGCCTAGGCCGAAGAGCGGCGATTGCTGCTCCCCCGGTTGACTCGGGGCTGCGCAGCGCGGACGATAATCAGGAAAATAGACAGGTCGAAGGGGTAGTCATGGAAGGCAGGTTGGTGGGGCAGGACGCGGCACGCTACAACACCGGGGCGATGGTCCTGCACTGGCTGATCGCCTTCGCCCTGGCGGTGGAATTGGCCGTGGGCTTCGGGATGCCGCGCGATGCCAGCGGCTTTGCGGCCTACCAGTTCCACAAGAGCCTGGGGCTGACCATCCTTGCGCTGACGCTGGTCCGCATCGGCTGGCGCTTCGCCTACAAGGCGCCGCCCGCGCTCGACACCGGAGTCATGGCGCTGGCTGCCAAGGCGGGCCACGCGGGCCTTTACGCCTTCATGCTGCTGGCCCCGCTCACCGGTTGGGCGATCGTCTCCACCTCCGCAATCGAAGTGCCCACCATGCTGTGGGGCGTGATTCCGTGGCCGCACCTGCCGCTCGACAAGGGGATGAGCGAGACGTTCGAGGAAGTGCACGAATTGATTGCCTTTGCCGGCATTGCCCTGTTCGTGGGGCACGTGCTGGCCGCCCTGTGGCACCACTTCGCCCGCAAGGACCAGACGTTGGTGCGGATGTCGCCCAGGGGCTCTGCCGGGATCGGCCTTGCCCTGCTGGGCGGCGTTCTGGTGGCGCATTTCGCCGTGGTCAGCTCGATGCCGGGGCACGAGGAGGGCGAGCATGAGGAAGGCGCGGCCGAGGGTGCCGCTGACCCTGCTGCCGCCGCTTCGGGCGCGGCCGTGCCGGCTGCCGAAGCCAGTGAAGCTGCCCTTCCGGCCGACGAAGCCAGCCCCGCGGCCGAGGAAACCGCTGCCGCCGCCGCGGAAATCCCCAGCTGGACCATTGCGCCGGGCGGCAGCCTGACCTTCGCCGTGGACAACGGCGGATCGGGCCTCAACGGCACGTTCCGGCGCTGGGACGGCACCATCGTGATGGATCCGGAAAACCCGGCCGGGGCGAACATCGCCATCCGCATTGACCTCGCCAGCGCCACGCTGGGCGATTCCTCGCAGGATGAGATGCTGGCCGGGGGCGATTTCTTCAATGTCGCCGCCAACCCCACCGCCACGTTCCGTTCCACCAGCGTGGAGAAGACCGGCGCCAATTCCTACCGTGCGCGCGGTACGCTTTCGCTCAAGGGCGCCAGCCGTCCGCAGACCATCACCTTCACGCTGTCGGGCACCGGTGCGCGGCGGCAGGTGAGTGGCAGCGGCACGGTGGACCGCAATGCCTTTGGCGTGGGCGTGGGTGACAGCGCCGCCAGCCTGGGCGGCAATGTGCGCGTGGAATTCAGCTTCCAGGCGAGCTCGTAAGGATCGGGAAAGAGGGGGGAATTCCACTGGTCGGGACGACAGGATTCGAACCTGCGACCCCCACACCCCCAGTGTGATGCGCTACCAGGCTGCGCTACGTCCCGTCACCAGTGGAAGCGCGCCTATAGGCACCTCATCCCGGCATGGCAAGCCGCTCTGTCGCACAATGCCGGCTGCCAGCGTTTGCCCTTGCAAACTATTGCTGCTAGTCGCACCGCCACGCGCAGCCAGGGCCTTGAACGCAGGGCCTTTGCCGCCATTTACAACGCTTCGTGGCCAAGTCACAGGGATGAGGCCACGCTCATGATGGGCAATTGCAATGCTTGATTTTCTCGCTGCCGGTGGCGCTTCCGCAGGCCAGGGCCTGATTTCCTTCGTGCCGATCATCGGCATGATCGCCATCTTCTGGTTCCTGATCATCCGCCCGCAGATGCGCCAGCAAAAGGAACACCGCACAAAGGTGGCAGGCGTGCAGCGCAACGATCAGGTTGTCACTTCCAGCGGCATCATCGGCAAGGTCACCAAGGTGGATGACGAATATGTCGAGGTCGAAATCGCCCAGGGGGTGAAGGTCAAGGTGGTCAAGTCGATGCTGGGCGACGTGCTGACGGCCACGGCCAAGCCGGCCAACGACTGATCCTTGCAGCACGGCTGACAGAAGGCTGACAGGCAGATGCTCGATTTTCCGCGCTGGAAGAAGGTTTTCCTCTGGGGCCTGGCCCTTCTGTGCATGGCCGCGGCGGTTCCCTCGCTGCTGTCGTTCACCACGGTGCGTTGGCCCGAAGGGGTCTACAAGCCGATGGTCAACCTCGGCCTGGACCTCGCCGGTGGCAGCCACATCCTGCTGGAAGCCAACCAGCAGCAGGTCGCGCGGCAGCGGCTGGAAAACATGGAAGAAGGCGTCCGCCAGGCCTTTGCCGATGCCGATCCCGCGATCACCTTCAGCGACGTTTCCACCGCCAATGGCCGCCTGTCTATCACGCTCGATTCCGCCAGCCAGGTGGATGCTGCGCGCGAAGCCATCCTGCCGCTGATGAACGGTTCGGGCCTGACGACTGAATGGTCGCTTGAAGTGCTCGATACCAACCGCCTGGTCCTCAGTCAGACGAGCAGCGGCCTGCAGAACGCCATCACCACGGCCATGGACAGCGCCACTGACGTGGTGCGCCGCCGTATCGATTCGCTTGGCACGCGCGAGCCGACCATCATCCGTCAGGGCGATACCCGCATCGTGGTGCAGGTGCCCGGCCTGCAGGACCCGGACCAGCTGAAGGAACTCCTGGGCCAGACCGCGCGGCTGGAATTCAAGCTGGTGGACGATGATCCCGATGCCGCAGCCCTGCTGCAACAGGGCATTGCCCGCAGTGGCAGCCAGCTCATCCCCGGCGCGGAAGGTGGCGATTACGCAGGCACCATGCTGGCCGTGCGGCGCCTTGGCGGGGTTCGCGGGGATTCGCTGATCTCTGCCGAAGCCACGCGTGACAGCCAGACGAACGAACCAGCCGTAACCATCACTTTCGATTCGCAGGGCTCGCAGCGGTTCGCCCGCCTGACCAGCGAGAACACCGGCAAGCAGTTCGCCATCATCCTCGATGGCAAGGTCATCTCCGCGCCGGTGATCCGCGAACCGATCCTTGGCGGAACCTCGCAGATTTCCGGCGGCTTTACCGTGCGCCAGTCCAGCCAGCTGGCCATTGCGCTTGGTTCGGGCGCGCTGCCGGTGGATCTGACCGTGGTGGAAGAACGCACCGTGGGGCCGGACCTTGGCGCCGAGGCCGTACGCAGCGGCATGATCGCCATGACGGTGGGCACGCTGCTGGTGATCGGCCTGATGATCATCACCTATGGCCGCTTCGGCCTCTATGCCACCACGGCGCTGGTCATCAACGTGCTGATGATCCTTGGCATCATGGCCGTGATGAGCACCACGCTGACCTTGCCCGGCATCGCCGGTTTCGTGCTGACCATCGGCGCAGCGGTGGACGCCAACGTGCTGATCTATGAACGTATCCGCGAGGAACGAAAGCGTGGCCGCCGCGTGGTGGCGGCGGTGGAAGCAGGCTATCGCGAAGCCAGCCGCGCGATTTACGACGCCAACATGACCAACTTCATTGCCGGCGTGCTGCTGTTCCTGTTCGGCTCCGGCCCGGTCAAGGGATTTGCCGTCGTGCTCATCATCGGCCTTTTCACCTCGGTGTTCACCGGCGTGACGCTGACGCGCATGTGGGTAGCCGACTGGCTGCGCAGGGCGCGGCCGACTGACATCAACATCTGACGGGGAGGAGAGGGAAATGAAACTGCTCAAGCTCGTCCCGGACGATACCAACATCAGGTTCCTGCGCTGGCGGGTGCCCTTCTACGTGGTCAGCATCATCCTGATTGCGGCCAGCTGGGGCCTGGTCATGACCAAGGGCCTCAACTACGGCGTGGACTTCGCCGGCGGCCAGGAAGTGCGCGCCACTTTCGTGCAGGATGCAGAAGCTCCGGTGGAGGAACTGCGCGAAGCCGTGGCGACGCTGGGCTATGGGGACCCGGTGGTGCAGCGCTTCGGCGCACCCAACGAGGTTTCCGTTCGCGTGAAGCTGCCCGATGAGGCGGTCGACGATCCCGAAGCTGCGCAGGCGATCAGCCAGCAGGTCATCACCGCCATTCGCGAAGGCCATCCCGGTGTGCGTATCGATGGGGTGGACACGGTTTCCGGCAAGGTTTCCGGGGAGTTCCGCAACACCGCGCTGTGGGCGCTGATGTTGGCGATGGTGGCCATCTCGATCTACATCTGGGTGCGCTTCGAATGGCAGTTCGGTGTGGGGGCGCTGTTCGCGCTGTTCCACGACGTGTCGCTTACCATGGGCATGATCGCGCTGTTCCAGATGGAGTTCAACCTGCAGATCGTCGCCGCGATCCTGGCGCTGATCGGTTACTCGCTGAACGATACCATCGTGGTCTATGACCGCATGCGCGAGAACATGAAGAAGTATCGCAAGATGCCGATGCCCGAGCTGCTGGACCTGTCGGTCAACGAGACGCTCAGCCGCACGGTGATGACCTCGCTTTCGCTGCTCGTCGCTTTGATCCCGCTGCTGTTGTTCGGCCCGGCCAGCCTGTTCGGCCTGACCGCCTGTATCACGCTGGGTATTTTCGTCGGCACCTACAGCTCGGTCTACATGGCTGCGCCGATCCTGATCTGGCTGGGCGTCAGCTCCAACAGCTTCGTTCCGGCGGAAAGCGTGATCGACGTGCAGGAAAAGAAGGCGCGCGGGGAAGCCTGATCGGTTCCTTCAGCGGCAGGCGGAGGCATAGATCTCCGCCAGCCGCGCTGCGTTGGCCTGCCAGCTGAACTGGGAGACGGCAGCGGCGACCCTTTCGGGCGATGCGCCGCGGACCAGCACGGCCTTGATGCCTTTGGCAATGGCAGCTGCGCTACGCTCAACGATCAGCCCGGCGTTTTCGTCGCGCACCAGCTCGCGCGCGCCGCCCGCATCGGTGATGACCAGCGGCGTGCCACAAGCGAGTGCCTCCACCCAGGCATTGGCGAGACCCTCGCTGGCGGAGGGGAGGGCCATTGCGTCCGCTGCAGACAGCACCACCGGCAGCATGGCATGGTCAAGCAATCCGAGCAGGTGGACCCGGTCCGCCACGCCAAGGTCAGTGGCCAGCTTTTCGAGCTTGGCCTTGTCCGGGCCAGTGCCGACCAGCACCAGATGGGCGCCGGGCAGGGTGGTAAGTGCCTCGATGACGAAGGCTTGCCCTTTGCGAGGGATGAGAGCGCCCACACTGGCCACCAGCGGCCCGCTATCAGCGGGAATGCCGAATTCCGCCGCCAGCCGCGCCCGGCATTCCGTGCGCCCCAGCGGGTGGAACCTGTCCCGGTCCAGCCCGGTATAGTGCACCTGAATCTTGTCGCGCGGCAGGCCAATCGCGGCCATATCGTCGGCCAGAGCCTCGCTGACCGAAAGGAGTGCGGCGGCCTGCCGGGCGGCAGCGCGCATCTTGCGGTAGGCATAGGGCTTGTGCCCCCAGTGCGAGATATCGGCCCCGCGCGCCTTGATTGCCAGCGGCAGACCAAGCGCCCGCGCAATAGATGCGGCCGCCGGTCCATCGGGGTAGAAGAATTGCGCATCCACCAGGTCGAACGGCTGCGCGGCATGAAGCTGGCGGGCAAGCGGCAGCACGGCGCGGGTGATCATCAGCGGGTTGAACGGGCCGCCCACCGCCGGGATTAGCGTGAAGCGGGGGCGGTGGACGGTGACGCCGTGTTCCACGCCGCTCACCGCCGCAGCAGCCAGCGGGGCATAGCGGCCCAGGAAGCGTTCGGGGGCAAAGGGCGGGGTGCCAACCGGGTTGATGACCGTCACCTCCCAGTCGCCGCGCGCCGCCAGCGCCTCCAGCTGGCGGGCGACGAACGTGCCGAAGCGCGGCGTGTGCGCGTTGGGATAAAGCGTGGCGATGGACAGCAGGCGCTTCACGGGGGCGGCAGTCCTTCGGTTCAGAGCTTGCGCACCAGCATTTCCGCCACCGCCAGCCAGGCCGGCTTGTCGATCACGATCTGCCGCTGGCCCATGCCGGGCGGGAGCAGGGCGATCATCGATCCCTGCCGGTCAATCAGGCGGCCAAAGGCAAAGCGCCCGCCGCTGCGCGGGGCCAGCACGTCGCGGTTGATGATGCCGGCGGTTTCCTCCAGCCCGACCTGCCGCATCCATAACTGGTCGCCGCTGCGGTATTCGCCTTGCGGGGCCTCGATCGACAGGCAGACGAGCGGGCTCCCTTCGGTGAGCTGTGTGGGCAGGATCGCGTCACGCGGGCGGGTAAGCGGTTCCGCACCTTGTTCGGTCAGCCTGGCGATCACCTGCGGAACAGCCTCTTCCTCTCCTTTCACCAGGAGTTCAGGCTCCACCCCCAAGGCTGCGCCAATCCGGTTCATCCAGACAAGGCTGAGGTTGCGCATTCCCGTTTCAAGCCGACCGATCGTCTGCGCGGTGGTGGGCGGATCGCAGGCGGCGGCCACTTCGGCCAGCGTCATGTTCTTCTGCTTGCGGATGTCGCGGATGCGGTTGATCATGGCGCGCCCCTTTTACTTAACCAAATCGGTTTCCTGTTTCCTACACAATGTTCCACGTGTCAATGGGCGCCCGGCGTGCAGCAAGGGAGATTCGCTCACATGAAACAGGAACTTGTCCAGCGGGAAATGACGGTGGAAGGCCCACGCCGGAGGGGCAGTGCCCCGCGCCGGGGGCGCAGCGTCACCGTCAACCTGGCGGAAAGCCCGCTCAGCTGGCTGCACGCGCACGGCCATCTGGAAGATCGGCTGTTTGCCGCGGGCGAGCGGCTGCGTATCGATTACGAGCGCGCCCAGCTTGGCCCGAACATTACCATGCGATGGGATCCGGTGCGCGTGCGCGGTGGCGAGCGGGGCTTGTCGCCCACAGAGAAGTGCCTCGCCGCGCGCGAGCGGTTCCACGCCGCCCTGCAACAGGCGGGCAAGGGACTTGCCGATATCCTGTGGCGGGTAGTCTGTGCCGGGGAGAGCCTGCCGCTGGCGGAAAAATCGCTGCAATGGCCCGCGCGCAGCGGCAAGCTGGTGCTGCGGCTGGCGCTGGACCGGGTGGCCGATTACTACCGCGTCCCGTAACGCCACTTGTCGGGCGAGGTGGGCCACCTGTCGATTGGTTGCCAATGATATTTGTGCCGCCGCTGATGCCGTGGCATGTCCCCTTGCATATCAAGCCCAAGCGAAGGGGACAGCCATGGGATTCCTGACATTCGACCGCCGCCAGTTCCTGGCGGGCACCAGCGGCGCGGCACTGGCCGCGGCTTTCACCCCCGGCATCGCCTGGGCGCAGACATCGGGCGATGCCGAGCTGACGGCGCTGATGGACCGGGTGTTCAACCTTTCCATGATGACTAGCCCGCAAAGCATGACATCGCTGGGCCTCGATACCGGAACCCATGCCTACATGCGCCGCCGACTGGACCCGGTGGGCGAAGCGGCGGAGGAAGTGAACGTGCGCCTGGCGCGACGCGAACTCGCGACGCTGAATGCCATCGCCCCGGACAGCCTGTCCGAAACCGGGCGCGTGCGGCAGGGCGTGGTGCGCTTCATGCTGGAACAGCAGCTCGTCTCGGAAGGGCTGAACGTGCCCTTCGTGGGCGCGCCTTACCGCCTCAGCCAGCAGGACGGGGCCTACTTCCGCATCCCCGATTTCCTCAATTCCCAGCACCCGATCGAAACGGCGGACGATGCCGAGGCCTACCTCGCGCGCCTTGCCGCCTTTCCTTTCGTGCTGGACGACGAGAGCGAGGCGCAGGCTGCCGATGCCGTACGCGGAATTGCCGCGCCGCGCTGGTCGCTTGACCTGGTGGACGGGCAGATTTCCGCGCTGCTGGCTCCGGGTGCGGCGCAAAGCGGCATGGTGCAATCGCTGGACATGCGAACGGCGGAAAAGGGCCTGGCGGGGGATTGGGCCGCACGGGCGGAGCGGATCGTCGCCAGCACCGTCTATCCCGCGCTGCAACGCCAGCTGGAACTGGTCCGCCGGATGAAGGCGCGCACCCGTGCGGGCGATGGCGTGTGGCGCCTGCCGCAGGGGGATGAAATCTATGCCCGCGCGCTAAAGGTCTACACCACGACTGACATGGACGCGGATGAAATCCACCGTACGGGCCTGGAACAGGTGGCCGAAATCAGCGCGGAACTCGATACGATCCTGAAGGGGGCTGGCCTGACGCAGGGCAGCGTAGGCGAGCGTCTTCTGGCGCTCAACACCCGGCCAGACCAGCTTTATCCCAACACCGATGCTGGTCGGGCGGAACTGATCGCCTCGCTCAACGCCGGGATGGAGCGGATCACCGCATTGCTGCCGCGCGCGTTTGACACGCTGCCCACGCAGCCGCTGGAAATCCGCCGGGTGCCGGTGGAAATCCAGGATGGCGCGCCCAACGGCTATTACAACCAGGCGACGCTCGATGGATCACGCCCGGCGATCTACTGGATCAACCTGAAGAACACCGGGGACTGGCCGAAATATTCGCTGCCCGCACTGACATATCACGAAGGCAACCCCGGCCACCACCTGCACCTGTCGCTGCTGCAACAGGATGAAAGCCTGCCGCTGCTGCTGAAGAACTACTTCATCTCCGCCTATGGCGAAGGCTGGGCGCTTTATGCCGAGCAGGTGGCGGATGAGCTGGGGGCCTATTCCGGCCTGGAAAAGGCGGGTGCGCTGCAAAGCTGGCTGTTCCGCGCCGCGCGGCTGGTGGTCGATACCGGCCTCAACGCCAAGCGCTGGAGCGTGGCGCGGGCCACGCAATACATGGTGGACACGGTGGCCTTCACCCCGGCCCGGTCCCAGCGCGAGATCGAACGGTATTGTGCATCGCCGGGGCAGGCGTGCAGCTACAAGATCGGCCAGAACGTGTGGCGCGACCTGCGCAGCCGGGCGGAGCGGGAACTGGGCGCGCGCTTCCGCGCCGGGGCCTTCCACGAAATCATCCGCGAAGGGGTGATGCCGCTCAGCCTGCTGTCGCAGCGGGTGGATGCGTGGATCGCGCGGGAAAAAGCGCGCGGTTGATCCTTGAAGGTGAAGGTGGGGGGCTCAGCCCTCCACCATCTCCGCCAGTTCCAGCCAGCGCAGTTCGGCCGCGTCCTTTTCCGCACGGGCCAGTTCCAGCGATTTCAGGATGCGGTCGAACTTGCCGGGATCGCGGGAATATAGGTCCGGATCGGCCAGCGCCGCCTCGCCGCGGGCGATCATGCCCTCCAGTTCCTCGATCCGCGCGGGCAGCAGCTCGTAATCGCGCTGGTCCTTGTAGGAGAGCTTGGTGCTTTTCGGCGCGGGCGGCGGGGGCGGGGCGGCTTCGGCGCGCGCCTCGCGCTTTTCCACCTTGGTCAGCCGCGCCTTGCGCTGCTTTTCCCAGTCCTCGTAACCGCCGGCAACGATGTCCACCGTGCCGCTGCCATCCAGGCCCAGCGTGATCGTGACCGTGCGATCGAGGAAGTCGCGGTCGTGGCTGACGATCAGCACGGTGCCTTCGTAATCGGCGATCACTTCCTGCAACAGGTCGAGCGTTTCGAGGTCGAGGTCGTTGGTAGGCTCGTCCAGCACCAGCAGGTTGGACGTGCGGGCAAATTCGCGCGCCAGCAGCAGGCGGCTGCGTTCCCCGCCGCTGAAGGTGCCGATCTTGGCATCGACCACGGAAGGATCGAACAGGAAGTCCTTGAGGTAGGCCTGCACGTGCTTGCGTACCCCGCGCACATCGATCCAGTCGCCGCCTTCGGCCAGCACCTGGCGCACGGTCTTTTGCGGATCCATCAGCTTGCGCTGCTGGTCGATCATCACGCCAGAGAGGGTCCGGGCGTGGGTCACCGTCCCGGTATCGGGCGCGAGTTCGCCGGTCAGCAGCTTCAGCAGCGTGGTCTTTCCCGCGCCGTTGGAGCCGACGAGGCCGATCCGGTCGCCCCGCTGCACGCGCAGGGAAAACGGCTTGATGATCGTGCGGTCCCCATAGGACTTGGAGATGTTCTCCGCCACGATCACGGACTTGGACTTGAAGTCCTCGTCGCTCGCCAGCTTCAGCTTGGCGGCACCCGCCGGGTTGATCATGGCGGCGCGTACGGCGCGCATCTGGTGCAGCTTTTCCAGCCGTCCCATGTTGCGCTTGCGCCGCGCGGTGACGCCGCGTTCCAGCCAGTGCGCCTCGATCTTCAGCTTGGCGTCGAGCTTTTCGGCCGCGCGCGCTTCCTCGGCATAGACCTGTTCTTCCCACGCCTCGTACCCGCCGAAGCCCACGTCCTTGCGGCGCATGTTGCCCCGATCCAGCCATAGCGTGGCGCGGGTCAGGCGTTTCAGGAAGGTGCGGTCGTGGCTGATGACGAGGAAGGCACCCTTGAAGCGGTTCAGCCAGCCCTCCAGCCAGTCAATCGCGCCAAGGTCCAGGTGGTTGGTCGGCTCGTCCAGCAGCAGCAGGTCCGGGGCCAGCGCCAGCGCGCGGGCGAGGGCGGCGCGGCGACGTTCGCCCCCGCTGGCCCCGGCGGCGCCGGTGTCCATGGCAATGCCCAGCTGCCCGGCAATCGATTCCACCTCATGCCGCGCCGGCGCATCCGGCCCGCGCATGGCGAAGTCCATCAGCGTGTCGCAGCCCGTGAAATCCGGGTCCTGCTCCAGCAGGACAATATTGATCCCCGGCTTCACCTTGCGCAGGCCGCGGTCGGCCTCGATCTGTCCGGCGATCAGGCGCAACAGCGTGGTTTTGCCCGCACCGTTGCGGCCGATCAGCGCCAGCCGGTCTCGCGGGGCGATGTGCAGGTCCATGCCGGGGCCGGGCGGGCCACCGAACAGCCAGCCGCCGCCCTGCTGAAGGCCAAGGCCTTCCCACGAAAGGATAGGAGGTTCTGCCATGATGGCCGTGCACCTAGTGACCCGGAACCTTGCTGGCAAGGAACCGAGGGGTTCAGCAGCGCGTAATCGCGCCAGCGGCACAAGCCGCCATATGCTTGCAGGAGATTTTTCCATGACCATTCGCTTTGTCCCGCTGGCAGCCCTTGCGGGTGTGGCCATTATGTCCGCCACTGCTTCGGCGGCGGAGGTGCAGATTGAGGCGACCGGTCCGGTGGTGGAACTGACGGTGACGGAGAACGAGACCGGCAACCCCGATCTCGCCACGCTGGATGCGGGAGTCACCACCATGGCCCCCACCGCCGTGCAGGCCATGGCCGACAATGCCGCGCAGATGTCCCGGGTGGTGGACCGCATCCGCACGTTGGGCATCGACCGGGATGACATCCAGACCAGCGGCATTTCCCTCAATCCCGAATACGAATGGGAGGAGGCGACCCGCGCCCAGCGCTTCCGCGGCTACCGCGTTACCAATCGGGTGAGCGTGAAGCTGCGCCGGATTGAAAAGACCGGCGAGGTGCTGGACGCGCTGGTTGCCGCCGGGGCGACCGACCTGGGCGGCATCGGCTGGTCGATCGACGATCCGCAACCGGCGCAGGATCGCGCGCGGGCGGCCGCCATGCGCACTGCGCAGGCGCGGGCGATGGACTATGCCCGCATGGCCGGCTTTACCGGCGTGCGCTTGCTGGAAGTGAGCGAAACGATGCAGCAGCGGTTCTATCCCGAAGCCGTGGTGGTGGCCGTCCAGGCGCGCGACGCCGCCGCCCCGCCGACTCCGGTGGTGCCCGGCCAGGTGCAGACCGGCGTGACTGTCAGTGTCAAATTCGAGATGACCCGTTAAGGAAAGGCATAACCTTTCTGAACGCCGTCAGCCGCATTCACGACTTGTTCAACGCAGCCAGTCTAGGCAAAAGGCCATCATGAACCGCACCCTTGCCTCTCTGGCCGCGATGGCCCTTCTTGCCGCTCCGGCCTTCATGGTCAGCGGGGCGCTGGTGGGCGAGGCGTTGGCGCAATCGCGCGGGGGTGCCTTCCAGGATGAACAGGCCAGCGCGCGTGAACAGATGCAGGCCGGGCGCAACATGTCCATCCGCGAGATCGAACGGCGCATCCTGCCGCAGATGGCGGGGGACGAGTACATCGGCTTCGAATACGATCCGGCAGCCAGTGCCTACCGACTGAAGTTCATCCGAGATGGCCGGGTCATCTGGGTGGATGTGGATGCGCGCACGGCCCGCGTGCTGCGGGTTTCGCGCTAGATCGGCCACGGGGCCGGGCCAAGGGAAACGGCGGGGGAGTTGACGCGTTAATGCTGAACGCCCACTACGAAAATTGCCTTAAAGCAGGGGAACATGGATGCGCATCCTGATTGTCGAGGATGAACCCACTCTGGGTCAGCAGCTCAAGAACACGCTGGAGCAGAACGGCTATGCGGTGGACCTGTCCACCGATGGCGAAGACGGCCACTTCATGGGCAGCACGGAAGAATACGATGCCGTGGTGCTGGACCTGGGCCTGCCGGAAATCGATGGGCTGACGGTGCTGAACATGTGGCGCAAGGAAAAGCGCATGTTCCCCGTGCTCGTGCTGACCGCGCGTGACAGCTGGTCGGACAAGGTGGCCGGGCTGGATGCCGGGGCGGACGATTACCTGGCCAAGCCCTTCCAGACCGAGGAGCTGATCGCCCGTCTGCGTGCGCTGATCCGCCGCGCATCGGGCAATGCATCCAGCGAACTGATCGCCGGCGATGTGCGGCTGGATACCCGCAGCGGCCGCGTGACCCGCAATGGCGAGCCGGTGAAGCTGACGGCGCAGGAATACAAGCTGCTGTCCTACCTCATGCACCACAAGGGCAAGGTGGTCAGCCGCACCGAACTGATCGAACATATCTACGATCAGGATTTTGACCGCGATTCGAACACGATCGAGGTCTTCGTCACCCGCATCCGCAAGAAGCTGGGTGCCAATGTGATCACCACCATCCGTGGCCTCGGCTACAGCCTCGACGATCCCGGCCTCTCGCGCGGGGAGTGAGCCTTCCGGGCTGGCCCCGGCGGCTGGCGGGGTAGCTTCACCGCCGGGCGAAGCCGTGCCTGCGTCCGACGCGGTGGAAGCGGGCCAGCCGGGCGAAACTTCGGCCAGGGCCGCGCACACCGGCAGCATTTCGCGCCGGATGATGCTGATCGCGGGTGGCTGGATCCTCATCCTCCTGACCCTGGGCGGGGTCGCGCTTGACCGGGCGATCACCAACATGGTGGAGCGCCAGTTCGACGAGCAGCTGGAAATCTCGCTGAACGCCATGGTCGTCTCGGCCGAGATCGACCCGTTCGGCGAAGTGCTGTTCAACCGCATCCTGGGCGACCAGCGCTTCCTGGAACCGAACAGCGGCTATTACTGGCAGATCAACGGTGGCGGCTTTGCGCCCTACCTGTCCCGCTCGCTGTGGGACCAGCCGCTGCCCATCCGCGAGGATGTGCGCGCGGTGCAGCCGATCTATTACGACATCATCTCCGCCACGGGTGAAGACCTGCGCGTGGCCCAGCGCACAGTGGGTCTGCCCGGCAGCGAGGTGGACTGGCAGTTTGCCGTGGCCGGATCGCGCACCGAACTGGAAGCGCAACTGGCGCAGATCCGCGTGATCCTCGTCTGGTCCTTCGCCGTGCTGGGGCTGGGGTTGTTCATCATGGTGCTGCTGCAGACCTGGCTGGGCCTTCGCCCGCTGCGCCGCATCCGCCTGGCGATCCAGCGCATCCGCACCGCCGGCGCCAACCGGGTGACTGATCCTCTGCCGCTGGAAGTCCAGCCGATGGTGGAGGAATTGAACGCGCTGCTCGCCCATGCGGAAAAGCAGGCAGACGAGGCGCGTACCCACGCTGGCAATCTGGCCCATGCCCTCAAGACTCCGCTGACCGTACTGACCAATGCCGCCAGCGCCCATTCCCCCGATCTCGATGACACCGTGCTGCGCGAGGTGTTGACCATGCGCCGGCAGGTCGATCACCATCTGGCCCGAGCCCGCGCCGTGGGCCGCCGCTCTGTTGGCCAGGCCCGCGCCAACGTAATGGAAAGCGCGGTGGCGGTGGAAAACGCCGTATCGCGCCTCTACCCCGATGTCCGCTTTGACATTGACGGCGCCGGCGCCAGCGCGGTTGCCATGGAGCGGCAGGACCTTGAGGAAGTGCTCGGCAACCTCATCGAGAATGCCGCCAAGTACGGCGGTGGCAGCGTGTTCGTGACGGTGGATGCCGAACCGGATGACGAGCTCTGCGCCATCTGGGTGGAGGATGACGGCATGGGCGTGCCCGAAGACAAGCGCGGCCAATTGTTCTCCCGGGGCGCCCGGCTGGATACCGAAAAGCCGGGCACCGGCCTTGGCCTTGCCATCGTGCGCGACGTGGCGGAAATCTACGGCGGGCGGGTGGAACTGGCCGAGAGCGAGGACCTGGGCGGCCTGCTGGTCAAGCTGTGGCTGCCGCGCGCCCTATCCTGAACACGGCTTTTTCGTAAACCTGGCGAAGGGATTTGCCTGCTACTGCGTCATGCCCGCGTGACACAGGAGGGATTGCGCGAAGGATGCAGGCGGTCGTCGCCCCCCGGAACTTTTCAGCCGCCCATGACGAGGCGGCGCTGCTGGTGCGCGTGGCGGCTCGGGACGGGGCGGCGTTCCGCGCGTTGGTCGATGCCCATTCGCCCGCCTTGCACAGGATCGCCTGGCGGATGACGGGCGATGCGGCGGAGGCGGAGGACATCGCGCAGGAAGCCCTGCTGCGCCTGTGGGACCATGCCCCGCGCTGGCAGGACGGGCGGCAGAGCCTGGCGGCATGGCTGCGGCGCGTGGTGATGAACCTGGCGATAGACCGCCAACGCCGCGCCCGCCGCCTGTCTGGCGGGGAAGTGCCGGAACGGGCGGACGATGCGCCCCTGGCCGATGCCGGTTTGGAGGCGCGGCAGCAGGCGGCCCGTGCCCGCGCGCTGATCGCCACGCTGCCCGCCAACCAGCGCGCCGCCATCGTGCTGACTTATTACGAAGAGCTGCCCAATGCCGATGCGGCGGCGGCGATGGACATGAAGCTGAAGGCGTTCGAATCGCTGCTCTTCCGCGCCCGCGGCGCATTGAAGGCAGCATTCGCCGCCGCAGGAGATGGCCGATGAGCCGCGATGACCAGTTCGATCCTGCGCTGAAGGCCCTGCTGGACGCGGACCGCGCCCCGGCCCTTTCGCCCGCCTTCGCAGACCGCGTGGCGGTTGCGGCTGCTACGCGCGGGACCGCGCTGCCCGCCTTGCGCCGCCCGACCGCGTCCCGCTGGCGCACCTTGCGACGGGTGACCATGGGGGTGGGGGCCGCGGCGCTCCTGTCCACCGCGGCTGCGGCCACGGGCGTGCTGGAACAGGTGGGCATCACCCTGCCGCCGCCGGTGCAGCGCTTTGTCGATAATGTCAGCGAAACGGTGACCGGCCGTGCGCCAAACCGCGCCGGAAGGCCCGCACTGGCTGTCCCGGCGGCAACGCCCGTTGCGCGGCCCGTGGCCATCGAAGGGCCCGTCGACAATCCGCAGGAACTGGAGGCCGCTTTCCAGCGCGCGGACGAGGTGCGCGCGGACCGCACGGCCCGGCGGCGCGATGTGGTGGACCAGCGGATCGATGCCGAACTCGCCCGCCGCCGCGCGCAGGGTCTGCCTGCGCCCACACCGGAAGAGGAAGCGGCCTTGCGCCAGCGGCTGGACGATGCCCGGGCCCGCCGCGATGCGCTGGCCGGGGATCGCCGCGAAACGCTGCGCGAAGACCTGCGCCAGCGGGTGGAAGCGGGCGAACCGGTGACGCGCGAAACATTGCGCGAAGTGCGCGAGGACGCAGGTCTGGCCCCGGCCACGCGCCTGACCCCCGCTCAGCGCGAAGCCCTGCGCCGGCGGCTGGCCGAACGCCGCCAGCAGGCCGCCGAGGCGGAACCCGCGCCCGTGCCGGAAGTGCCCGTGGAAAATGTTCCCTGACCCGCGAAGGGTTTGGGCCCCGCCTGCGTCATGTCAGTGGAGCCGGGTGAAATCGCCGGCCCGGATGACAGGTTCCAGGAGGACAACATGACCAGCAAGACCCGCACCCTTATCACCAGCGCTGCCCTTGGCGCGCTGCTGCTGTCCACCGCTGCCGTGGCCGGCTCGCGCTTCAGTTCCACCCAGACGACCACCCGCGATGGCGGCCATGTCAGCCGCGATGCCAGCGTCACCCGCAACCGCGATGGCGCGACCGCCAGCAGCCATTACGATCGCACCCGCAGCCAGGGCAGTGTCACCCGCTCAATGGAGCAGACCGGCTTTCAGGGCCGCACCCGTTCCGGCCAGACGACCCGCACGCGGACCGAAACCGGATCGGTGCTGACGGGCACGGCCACCGGGCGCGGCGGCAACAGCTATGCCATCGCCGGGGAAACCGTGCGGACCGAAAATGGCCGCACATCCAGCCGCGCGGTGACGGGCGAAAGCGGCGCCGTGGTTGCCTCGCGCGATGCGGCCGTGGTGCGCGCAGACGGCAGCGTGACCCGCACTGTCACCACCACCGGCCCGCGGCGGAACTGAGTGCCGCAATTGAGCGCAGCGCCCTAGACCGGGGGCGGGGGCAGGGCGTCGAACTGGGGCAGGCTGTCATCCAGCTTGTCCCAGTGGACGCGGTCCTTCACGTAGATGGCGTTTTCCGGCGTCACCTGGCCGGGATCGTCCAGCGATCCGGCCTGCACCATGATGTATTCCCCCGGCAAGTCGCCAGAGGTGTACAGCCGCCCGGCGCAGCGCCCGCAGAAGTGCCGCGTGACCTTGCCGCCCGTTTCGCCCGTGTTGGTATAGGTGGCCGGCGTTCCGGTCATCGCCAGCTGGCTCTTGTGGATGCCGATGATCGTGGTGTGCCCGGTGCCGGTGGCTTTCTGGCAATCCTTGCAGCAGCACTGGCTGACGAAGAGCGCGGGCGGGGTGATTTCATAGCGGATATCGCCGCACAGGCAGCCGCCGGGCATTGTCGCATCGCTCATCGTGGTCACTTCCCCGCCGCTTTCTGGTGGTGCCGGATCACTTCGTCGATCACGAAGCGAATGAACTTTTCGGAAAACTCCGGGTCCAGTTCCGCCTCTATCGCCAGGGCGCGCAGTCGCTCGATCTGGCGGGCTTCGCGGCCCGGATCGCTGGCGGGCAGTTGCGCCTTCGCCTTGTATTCGCCCACGGCCTGCGTGATGCGGAAGCGTTCCGCGAGCATGTGGATCAGCGCGGCATCGATGTTGTCGATGCTCTTGCGGTAACCGGCCAATCCCGGATCAGGCTGCACAGGTGTTTCCATCGCCCGCCTGCTAAGCAGCAAAATGCGCGCTTGCCAACACCCGCGTGGGCCTTCATGGGGACAGGCGAAATGTCGTCCAACGTGGTCCCTCTCATCCGCGGTGCCGAACAGGCGAAGCCTTCGCTCGCGCCGATCCTGTCGCTCACGGCCAGCGCCATGAACGCGGTCAATGCCGTGATCTTGGACCGGATGCAGAGCGAAATCCCGCTGATCCCCGCGCTTGCCGGCCACCTCATCAGCGGTGGTGGCAAGCGGATGCGCCCCATGTTGACGCTCGCCGGGGCGGAAGTGCTGGGCTACCAGGGCACGCGCCATCACAAGCTGGCGGCGGCCGTGGAATTCATCCACACCGCCACCCTGCTGCATGATGACGTGGTGGACGGCAGCGAGACGCGCCGCGGCAAGGAAACCGCCAACATCGTGTTCGGCAACCCGGCCACAGTGCTGGTGGGGGACTTCCTGTTTTCCCGCGCGTTTGAGCTGATGGTGGAGGACGGCAGCCTCAAGGTGCTGAAGATCCTTTCCAGCGCCAGCGCCATCATTGCGCAGGGCGAGGTGGACCAGCTGGTCAGCCAGCGCCGGATCGAAACGAGCGAGGAACGCTACCTCCACATCATCGGCGCGAAGACCGCCGCCCTGTTCGCCGCCGCCAGCCGTATCGCCGCCGTAGTGGCGGAACGCAGCGAGGCGGAGGAAAAGGCGCTGGACGATTACGGCCGCTACCTTGGCGTCGCCTTCCAGCTGGTGGACGATGCGATCGATTACGATTCCCAGCGGGCCGAGATGGGCAAGGACCAGGGGGACGATTTCCGCGAAGGCAAGATGACCCTGCCGGTGATCCTGGCCTATGCGCGCGGCACCGAGGAAGAACGCCAGTTCTGGCGCGATGCCGTGGCCGGTTTTGCCAATTCCGATGAGGACCTGGCCCGCGCGGTGGAGATCATCCACAAGCACAACGCGGTGGAAGACACCCGCGAACGCGCCCGCCTCTATGCCCAGCGTGCCTGTGATGCGCTGGCGATCTTCCCCGATAGCGAGGCCCGCCGCGCGATGGTGGAAGCCGCCCGGTTCGCAGTGACGCGCGGGTATTAAGCCACCCTTTCGTCATTGCGAGGCGACGCAGTCGCCGTGGCAATCCAGGGCGGCTTGCAACAGGGCTTGTGTAGGGGCTTGAGTATGGGGCTCTGGATTGCTTCGCTGCGCTCGCAATGACGATGGATAGATCGCTTCCCATCCACGCCGTCCTGCCGGACCTGCTGGCCGCGCTGCGCCAGCACAATTCCGCCGTGCTGATCGCCCCGCCGGGTGCGGGCAAGACCACCAGCGTCGCGCCCGCGCTGCTGGGGGAGGCTTGGTGCACCGGGCAGGTCATCCTCCTCAGCCCGCGCCGCGTGGCCGCACGCGCGGCGGCGGAGCGGATTGCCGACCTGATGGGCGAGGAGGTTGGCCAGACCGTGGGCTATCTCACCAGGCTTGACAGCAAGACCAGCAAGGCCACCCGCCTGCTGGTGGTGACGGAGGCGATCTTTGTCGCCCGCATCCTGGCTGATCAGGAACTGGCGGGCGTCTCCGCCGTGCTGTTTGACGAAGCGCACGAGCGGCACCTCGACAGCGACCTTGGCCTTGCCCTGGCGCTGGAAACGCAGGGCGTGCTGCGGGAGGACCTGCGGATCGTGGTCATGTCCGCCACCATCGACGGCGCCCGCTTTGCGCAGCTGCTGGGCGATGACGCCCCCTTGGTGGAAAGCGAAGGCAAGGCGCACCCCTTGCGGATCGAATGGCTTGGCTCCAGCCCGGAAAAGCGGCTGGAGGACGCCATGACGTCAGCCGTGCTCACCGCCTGGCGGCAGGAGGAGGGGGACGTGCTCGCCTTCCTGCCCGGCGTGGGCGAGATCGAGCGGGTGCGCGAACGGCTGGCCGAGCGCCTGCCGGACGTGCCCGTCCTGCCGCTCCACGGGCAGGTGCTGCCGCAGGACCAGCGCGCCGCCATCCGCCGCGATGCGCAGGGGCGGCGGCGGATCGTGCTGGCTACAAGCATCGCGGAAACCTCGATCACACTGGACGGCGTCAGCGTGGTGGTGGACGCAGGGCTTTCCCGCCGGGCGCAGTTCGATGTGGCGGCGGGTGTCACGCACCTTGTCACCGTGCGTGCCAGCCAGGCGAGCGCCGCGCAGCGCGCGGGCCGTGCCGCGCGGCAGGGGCCGGGGGTCGCCTATCGCCTGTGGGAAGAAGCCGGACACGCAGGGCGCGAGGCGTTCGATCCGCCGGAAATGCTCACCAGTGACCTTGCGCCATTGACCCTCGCGCTGGCGCAATGGGGGGTGGAGGATGCGGGCACGCTCCCGTGGCTCGATCCCCCGCCTGCGCCCGCCTTGTCTGCCGCGCGCGAACGGCTGATGGCGCTGGGCGCGCTGGATGCCGGCGGCCGGATTACGGAACTGGGCAGGCAGATCGCCGCCTTGCCGATGGAGCCGTGGCAGGCCGCCATGCTGCTGTTCGGCGCGCAGCACGGCGCGGGTGAACAGGCGGCGCGGCTGGCGTTTCTGTTGCAGGAACGCGGCCTTGGTGGGCGGGGCGAGGACCTGGCGGCCCGCCTGCAACGCTGGAACGGGGACCGGGGCGGCCGTGCCGATGGCGCGCGCAAGCTGGCCGCGGGCTGGGCAAGGCGGGCAGAAGCCATGGTCAAAAGCGGGGGCGGTGACGCGCCGCCCCCGGGCATCCTCCTTGCCCATGCACTGCCGGATAACCTGGCGCGGCGGCGCGATGCTTCTGGCGAAAGCTGGCTTTCGGCCGGCGGGCGCGGCTATGCGCTGGATCCCGCCAGCCCGCTGGCCAGTGCGGAATGGCTGGCCATTGGCGATGCCCAAGGCCGGGCGGGCGGGGCGCGGATCACGGCGGCGATTGCGCTGGAGACGGCCGAGGTGGAGCAATGGCTGGGCAGCCGCATCCAGCGCCGCCACACTGCCCGCTGGAACGCTGCCGAGGGCAGGGTGGAAGCGCGGCTTGAGCGGCGGCTGGGCGCGATTACCCTCGCCAGTGGGCCGGACCCGGAGCCGGACAGGCAGGCCATGCTGGATATCCTGGTGGGCAAGGCTGTGGAAAAGCTGGGGGAACTGCTGCCCCGCGGCCTTATCGCCCGCGCCCGTTTTGCCGGCCTTGCCGCGCTGGACCCGCAGGCGCTGGCCCAGGATGCGGCAGACTGGCTCGCCCCGCTGCTGGCAGTCCGGCGTGACCTGGACCTGCCGCGCGGCCCGCTGGTGGAGGCCTTGCTGGCCCGCCTTTCGTGGGAGGAGCGTCAGCGGCTGGACAAGCTGGCCCCGCGCGAATTCGCCAGCCCGGCCGGCACCCACCACGCCATCGATTACGAGGGCGACGATGCGCCGTCGGTGGAGGTTCGTGTGCAGGCTGTGTTCGGCCTAGACAGGCACCCGATGATCGGCACCACGCCGCTGCTGCTCAAGCTGACCGATCCCGGCGGCAAGCCGATGCAGGCCACGCGCGACCTGCCCGGTTTCTGGCAGGGCAGCTGGAAGGATGTGCAGAAGGACGGCAAGGGCCGCTATCCCAAGCACCGCTGGCCGGACGAACCGTGGACGGAAAAGCCCAGCCTAAAGACGAAAAACGCCTTCAACCGCACTTGATTTAACGTCGGCGAATCAGCAAAGGCAGCAATCATGCAGGCACGCATCTACCAACGCCCGAAGAACGCGATGCAGAGCGGCAAGGCTCTGACTGACCAGTGGATCCTCGAATTCATCCCGGCGGAGGCGAAGAAGCCCGATCCGCTGATGGGCTGGGCGGGCAGCGGCGATACGCAGCAGCAGGTGACGCTGAAGTTCGCCACCCAGGCCGACGCGCAGTCCTATGCGGACAAGTACGGCATCGATGCCGTGGTCCACACCGTGCCGCCCCGGCGCCTGAAGCTTCAGTCCTACGCCGACAACTTCCGCTGACAGCTTCCGCGGCTGGGCAAGCCTTTGGCTTGCAAACCGCCTTCATCGCGCCTAGATCGCAGTTCGGGAGTCGGGTGGACGTTCGCGTCTGCCCACCGGGTCAGGTCCGGAAGGAAGCAGCCCAGGTAGATGGCAGCGGGTCGCCCGGCTCCTTTTTCATCCACAGCAGCCGCATGACAAAGAAGGCCGCAGCGCCTACCTAAGCCGCATGGGTGATTCACCGGACGACGATCTCCCCCCGTGGGAAACGGGCGAGGACGAGGAGGAGGCGCAGAAGCAGCCTTCCGCTGCCGAGCTTGAGGCGGCGGGGCAAAGCGCGCTGTTCGGAGATCCCGCGCCTGCGCCGTTGGCCGAAGCGGCCCCTGCGCCTGCTCCTGCTGTGGTTGCCGCTGCGCCCACCAGCCCGGCTCCCGCGCCGCAGGCGGCCAACCAGCCCTATCGCGTGCTGGCCCGCAAGTACCGCAGCCAGACCTTTTCCGAACTCATCGGCCAGGATGCCATGGTGCAGACGCTGGCCAATGCCATCAAGCGGCAGCGGCTGGCCCATGCCTTTCTGATGACCGGCATCCGCGGCGTGGGCAAAACCTCCACCGCACGCCTCATCGCCAAGGCATTGAACTGCGTGGGGCCTGACGGGCACGGCGGCCCCACCATCGATCCGTGCGGGGTGTGCGAACCGTGCCGCGCCATCGCCGAAGGGCGCCATATCGACGTGATCGAGATGGACGCCGCCAGCCATACCGGCATCGATGACGTGCGCGAGATCATCGAGGCGGTGCGCTATGCCTCCGTCTCCGCGCGCTACAAGATGTACATCATCGACGAGGCGCACATGCTCTCCAAGCAGGCCTGGAACGGCCTGCTAAAGACGCTGGAGGAACCGCCGCCGCACGTGAAGTTCATCTTCGCGACGACCGAGGTGGACAAGGTTCCCGTTACCGTTCTGTCCCGCTGCCAGCGGTTTGACCTGCGGCGCATTCCGGCGGAGCTGCTGCACCAGCACTTTGCCCATGTTTGCGCTCTGGAAGGCGTGGCGATTGACGAGGACGCGCTGGCGATGATCGCCGCCGCAGCCGAAGGCTCGGCGCGCGATGGCCTCTCCATCCTCGACCAGGCGATTGCCCATGCCGACATGGAGAGCGACGGCACCGCCACCCACGTCACCGCGCGCAAGGTGCGCGAGATGCTGGGGCTGGCCGACAAGGGCGCCCAGCGCGCGCTGTTCGATTGCCTGCTCTCCGCCAACCCGCAGGGCCTGCTGGCGGCGGTGGAGGACCAGTTCTCGCTGGGTGTGGAGCCGCTGGCGCTGATGCGCGGGGCGATGGAACTGACCCATCGCATCGCCGTGGCGCAGCTGGGCGAAGGCGCGACGCAGGGCGCTTCGGAAGAAGAGCGGCTGGCGATCGCCGGCTGGGCGCAGCGCCTTTCCGCCGGGCAGGTCCACCGCCTGTGGCAACTGCTGCTCAAGGGCCATGACGAGGTGCGTACCGCGCCCGATCCGCTGGTGGCCGCTCAAATGGCCCTGCTCAGGGTGATGCACGCGGCCGACATGCCTGATCCCGGCAAGCTGGAAAAGCTGCTGAAGGACGCGGCCGAACGCGGACTTGCCGCCGCCCCGCAGGTGACAGCGCCGGCAGCGGGCAGCACGGTGACGGCCACGGGCGCAACCACGCCGTCCATGCCGTCGCCAGACATCGAATGGACCATCCTGTGTGACCGGGTGGAGCAGGAAGGCATGCTGCGCGTGGGCCAGATCATGCGCGATCACGTGCGCATCATCGAACTGCGCCACGGCCACCTGCGTTACACCACGCCGCCCGCATTCCGCGATGATATCATGGCGGACCTGAAGGAAGCCCTGCTGCGCGCCACGGGCGAGCGGTGGGACGTGGCCAAAGGCGCGGGCGAGGGCGCGCCTTCGCTGACCGAACGCGAGGAAATGGCCGCCGCGGCCGAGGCGGAGCGGGTGCGCAGCCACCCACTGGTGCGCGCCGCACTGGACGCCTTTCCCGGTGCCGAGATCGTGGACGAAAACCAGCTTGCCGATGGCCGCAAGGCCTGGAGCCGGCGAGCCTGAAGAGGACGACCCCCCATGCAATCGATGGAAGAAATGCTGAAGGCCGCGCAGGCCGCTGCCGAAAACATCCAGCGCCAGATGAACGAAGCCCAGGTGAAGCTGGACAGCGTGGAAGTGGAAGGCAAGTCCGGCGGCGGCCTCGTCAGGATCCGCGCTACCGCCAAGGGCCGCATCCTGGGCGTGGCGATTGACGACAGCCTGATGGTGCCATCCGAAAAGCAGATCCTTGAAGACCTCGTGACCGCCGCCTTCAACGACGCACGCGACAAGGCCGACCGCGCGGCGAACGAGGAAATGCAGAAGATGCAAAACGGCCTGGGTCTGCCGCCGGGGTTCAAGCTGCCGGGGATGTGATGGGGAGTAAAAGCGTTTCCCATGAAAACCCTGCAGCGGTAAATATTTTGATCTGACTTGGGGGTGATGGTGGCCTCGTTTGCTTCTGCTGTGTTGGGCGCGATTCTGCTTGTGTTCTTGCCTTCGTATGCTTCTGCACAGGATACAGCTGCCCGGTTTTCCCCGCTTGGCGGTTGGGCATTGCAACGAGGAACTGATCGCTGCAGCATAACCCGAAGTTTCGGCGACCCGAATAGCCCCTACTTACTCAGTTTGGCTAGCATTGATCCTTGGAATGGTGGCTATCAGGTCGATTTGGCAGGTCCTGCACCTGCGGTACAGGAAGGTCGTGTGTCGTTGTCTTGGGTGGATGGAGGACGCACCATTTCCGTGTCTCCCCAGAACTTTCAGGACTCACAAGGGCGGACATGGCTTCGCTTTCCGACGCCGCCCGTAGCGCCTGACATCGCTAGGATGACAGAGGCAGAGGTGGAGGAGTTCACGCAGAATGGTGGACCGGGTGAATTCCGCCGCAGCGTTAGCGGTCTTGCTGTCCAGAATTACTTCAGCACAGCTATCGTATTGGAGACTGGGGAGATTGATTCCGTAAAAGAACGGCTCGATTCCTGCCTGGACTCGATTCTGCAGGCAAACGGTATTGCGGCAACAGACATCAACCGCAGCGACTTTCCGACGGAGTTTCTAAATCCGCAGGAACTCTATCGGTTTGTCTTGAATCAAGTTCCGCCGGCAATCCGAGGTGCAGGTCGAAGAACGATGATTGATTTCATCATGTACCTCGACGATCATGCCCGACCAAATTCGTGTCGTCTGTCATCCTTGCCATATGATCCTGAGTTCGAAAGGACAGCGTGTGATCTGCTGCTCCAACGGGCAAGTTTTCGTTTTAAACCCGGCGAAGCTGGTCGGCCAACTTTTACAAGGTCTCCGTCCTCTATGAGAATGGATGACCGGCTGGCCGCAAACGCCAAGCAACTAAAACGGATTTCTCGCTCAGGTGCCTGTCCTACAAGGCCTCCTCGCGTTAGCTGAAGGATCGTTCATTCTCTATCGAGGCTTACCCAACCCAACCAAGCTACCCCCATCCGTTTTCAACCCCTGAACACTGTTCCATGTGTTCCAGGTTAGTTGGATTTGCCCCCTTCCACAGCCGCTTCCGGCCCGTGAGTTGCGCCCGGCGCGGGGCCTCCCCATATGGGTGACAAGACCTCTCCATCCGGATACCCCTTGCTGATGACCACCCTTCCGCTCCTCCCCTTGCGCGACATCGTCGTGTTCCCCGGCCTGCTGGTGCCCCTGTTCGTGGGGCGCGAGAAGTCGGTTGCGGCGCTGGAGGCCGCCATGGCCGATGACCAGGGCATCTTCCTGGTCACCCAGAAGGACGAGAAGTGCGACGATCCCGTGCGCGCGGACCTGTTCGACGTGGGGGTGATCGCGCAGGTCCTGCAGATGCTCAAGCTGCCCGATGGCACCGTGCGCGTGATGGTGCAGGGCACCGTGCGCGCCCGGCTGGAATCGCTGGAAGGCGGCGATGGCTTCGTGCGGGCGACCGTGATCGCGATGGATGACGTGGTCGATCCCGCCGGCCCCGCGGCTGACAGTGCCGAAGCCAGCGCCCTGATGCGCACCGCGCTGGACCAGTTTGCCGATTACGCGCGCAACAACAAGAAGCTGCCCGAAGACCTGGAGAACGAGCTTTCCCAGATCGAGGAGCCGGGCCGGCTGGCGGACACCATCGCCGGCAACCTGGCTGCCAAGGTTGCCACCAAGCAGCAGGTTCTGGACGAGGCGAACCCCGTCGCCCGGCTGGAACTGGTCGTCTCCGCGATGGATGGCGAGCTGTCTGTGCTGCAGGTGGAACGCCGCATCCGTGGCCGCGTGAAGCGGCAGATGGAGAAGACGCAGCGCGAATACTACCTCAACGAACAGCTGAAAGCGATCCAGAGCGAGCTGGGCGGCGGCGAGGATGGCGAGGGCGACGAGATCGCCGAGCTACAGAAGCGCATCGACAAGCTGAAGATGCCCAAGGAGGCCAAGGCCAAGGCGGAAAGCGAGCTCAAGAAGCTCAAGCACATGCAGCCGATGAGCGCCGAAGCCACCGTGGTGCGCAACTACCTCGATGTGCTGCTGGGCCTGCCGTGGGGCAAGAAGAGCAAGCTGAAGAAGGACATTGCCGCAGCGCAAGCCGTGCTGGATGCCGATCACTACGCGCTCGACAAGGTGAAGGACCGCATCGTGGAGCACCTGGCGGTGCAGGCGCGCACAAACAAGCTGAAGGGGCCGATCCTGTGCCTCGTCGGCCCGCCCGGCGTGGGCAAGACGTCGCTGGGCAAGTCCATCGCCAAGGCCTGCGGGCGCGAGTTCATCCGCCAGTCGCTGGGCGGCGTGCGTGACGAGGCCGAGATCCGCGGCCACCGCCGCACCTACATCGGCTCCATGCCGGGCAAGATCGTGGCCAACCTGAGGAAGGCGGGCACTTCCAACCCGCTGTTCCTGCTGGATGAGATCGACAAGCTGGGGCAGGACTTCCGGGGCGATCCGGCGTCCGCCCTGCTCGAGGTGCTCGACCCGGAACAGAACGCCAAGTTCCAGGACCACTACCTGGAACTGGACATCGACCTGTCGGACATCATGTTCGTCTGCACGGCCAACAGCCTCAACCTGCCGCAGCCGCTGCTGGACCGGATGGAGATCATCCGGCTGGAAGGCTATACCGAGGACGAGAAGGTCGAGATCGCTCAACGCCACCTGATCGAAAAGCAGGTGAAGGCCCATGGCCTGAAGAAGGCTGAGTTCTACCTGACCGAGGAAGCCCTGCGCGACCTCATCCGCTATTACACGCGGGAGGCCGGTGTGCGCACGCTGGAGCGCGAGATTGCCCGTCTTGCCCGCAAGAGCCTGCGCCGCATCCTGGAAGGCAAGGACACCGCCGTCACGGTCACGCCGGAGAACCTCGCCGACTTCGCGGGCGTGCGCAAGTTCAAGCACGGCGAAAGCGAGAAGGAAGCCCAGGTCGGCGCGGTGACGGGCCTGGCCTGGACCAGCGTGGGCGGCGAACTGCTGACGATCGAAAGCGTGACCGTGCCCGGCAAGGGTGAGGTCAAGACCACCGGCAAGCTGGGCCAGGTGATGCAGGAAAGCGTCTCGGCCGCGTTCAGCTTCGTGAAGGCGCGCGCGCCGGCTTATGGCATCCGCCCGTCGCTGTTCGAGAAGAAGAACGTCCACATCCACCTGCCGGAAGGCGCGGTGCCCAAGGATGGCCCTTCGGCGGGCATCGGCATGGTCACCTCGATCATCTCCACCCTGACGGGCGTGGCGGTGCGACCGGACGTGGCGATGACCGGCGAGGTCACCTTGCGCGGCCGCGTGCTTGCGATCGGCGGCCTCAAGGAGAAGCTACTGGCAGCCCTGCGCGGCGGGATCACCAAGGTGCTGATCCCGGCGGAAAACGAGAAGGACCTGGCCGAGATCCCTGAAAACGTGAAGCAGGGGCTGGAGATCGTCTGCGTTTCCCACGTGGACGAGGTGCTGGAACACGCGCTGGTCACAATGCCCGAGCCGATCGAATGGACCGAGGCGGACGATCTCGCCAGCCAGCCGCAGCCGGCAGCGCCAGGGGCCACCACGGCGCACTGATTCGCGGCATCGCGAAATCGGGCTCCTAGGCGATGGTTTCGCCCTGTCAGGCACGGGCAAAACGGCCCTTTGACAAGGAAATTAATCCCTTGGGCCTGCCCATTGCGGCAGGGGCTAGACAGCGCCGGTAAAACTCGCTCAATTCCCGCCCAATCGCGGGGCGATTGAACGACAAGAAGAGCAACTGACCTGAGGGGGTTCACCGGATAATGAACAAGAACGAGTTGATCGGCGCGGTCGCCGATTCAAGCGGTCTTTCGCGCAGTGACGCAGTGAAAGCCGTGGAGAGTGTATTCGACACCATTACCGCCACGCTGGCCAAGGGGGGCGAAGTGCGCCTCGTGGGCTTTGGGACGTTCTCGGTGGCGCGTCGCAAGGCCTCGACCGGCCGCAATCCGCGCACCGGCGCACCGATGAAGATCCCGGCTTCCAGCCAGCCCAAGTTCAAGGCGGGCAAGGGCCTCAAGGATGCGGTGAACTGATCGACTTGGTCAGCGTTGCGGGCGCAGGTCCGCGGCAGGATAAAAGGGCCGCTTCCAGCTGTTGGAAGCGGCCCTTTTCCGTTCAGTCCATCGCCCGGGTCGCCACGGCATAAAGCGCAATGGCTGCCGCGTTGGAGACGTTGAGGCTCTCCATCGCCGAGCTGATCGGCAGCCGCGCCAGGCTGTCGCAATGGGCGGCAATGTTGTGCCGCATCCCTTCGCCTTCGGCGCCCAGCACGATTGCCACCGGGCCGGCGGGCAGGGCAGTTGCGAAATCGGCTTCGGCCTCGCCAGCAAGGCCGATGCGCCAGTAGCCGGCCTCCGCCATCTCTTCCAGCGCGCGGGCCAGGTTGACCACTCGCACCCAGGGCACGATTTCCAGCGCGCCCGATGCCGATTTGGCCAGCACGCCCCCTTCGGGCGGGGCATGGCGGTCCTGGGTTACGATCGCGGCGGCGTTGAAGGCGGCAGCGGAGCGCAGGATGGCGCCAACATTGTGTGGGTCCGTTACCTGGTCCAGCACGACGATCGGGCGCTCGGGATCGCCGTCCAGCACCTCCTCCAGATGCAGGTCCTCCAGCGGATCGCATTCGAGCACCAGCCCCTGGTGCGGTGCGTCCCGCGCCACGAGTCGCGCCAGGTCTTCAGGCCCGGCATATTCGAGCGGGAAGCCCGGCGGCAGTTCGCCATTGAGCGATTCGACCCCGTCGTGAGTCGCCCACAGCTTGCGGTGGCGCCGCTCCGGATTCATCAGTGCGGCTTCCACCGCATGCCGGCCCCACAGGCGCACGGCCCCCGCGCCCGCCTTGCCGGAACCGCGTCCACCTTGCATCCGACCTGCCCGCCCGCGCAGGTTTCGTTTGTCGCCGCGTTTTGCCATTGTCGCTCCTTCTTTCGCGGCCTCCTGCCAGCGTGGCTGTTGACAGGCAAGCGCGGCTTCGCCATGGGGGCGCCTCTCGGCCGGACGGGTGCTTGCAAAAGTGCCCTTTCACAAAGGCGGGTTTACCCGCAACCGGCATCCGGTGGACAGGTGGCCGAGTGGTTAAAGGCAGCAGACTGTAAATCTGCCCGTGAAAGCGTACGCTGGTTCGAATCCAGCCCTGTCCACCACCGCCCGTTCTCGGAACATCCCCGAAAAGCCCTAGAAATCTCAGAAAACCAAGGGTATTCTGCCTTTCGATGGCCGCCCCTGTTCGCTGCTATTTGTCTACAACCGACAGTGAGTGTGGGGAAGGTGTGGGGAAGGAGGTGGGCTTCCCCACACTGCGGCTCTCTTAATTGACCTCCAGAAATGTGGGGAACGAGAATGGGCAAACTTACGGCGGTGGCGGTCAAGGCCGCTTTGGCGAATCCGGGCACCTATCAGGACGGTGACGGACTTTTCCTGAAAGTTGGAAAAACTGGTGCGGCTTCCTGGCTTTTGCGACTCCAGCGCGATGGCAAACGACAGGATATTGGTCTGGGTAGTGCGAAGCTGGTGACGCTGGCGGAAGCGCGTGCGAAGGCTGCTGAACTCCGCAAGGCTGTAAAGGTCGAGAAACGCGACGTACTGACGGAGCGGAAGGACGAGGAAGCCGCCAAGGTCACTTTCCGCGAAGCCGCTACCCAATATCATTCCGAGAACGAAGCTGGCTGGAAAAGCGATGTCTATGGTCGGCAATGGCTGGCCAGTCTGGAAAACTACGCCTTCCCGAAGCTTGGCGACATGACGACTGGTGGAATCACTGCCGCCGATATCATCTCGGTCCTCACGCCGATCTGGCAGGAAATCCCCGAAACAGCCCGCCAGGTTCGGAATCGGATTTGCGCGGTGCTAGATTACTCCCATGCAAAGGGTTGGCGCTCTTCCGAAGCTCCATCAGGCAATAGCAGCCTCAAGGCAGGGCGAGGGCTGCCGCGACAGATCAAGAAACCGGCAAACCGCAAGGCGATGCCATACGTGGCCGTTCCTCCGTTCCTGACCGCGTTGCGCCGCAAACCATCCTATTCGCGTCTGGCGCTAGACCTTCTCATTCTGACGGGCGTTCGCTCGCAGGAAGTGCGGCTCGCGAAATGGGACGAATTCGATCTGGACCAGCGCCTTTGGACAATCCCAGCCGAACACATGAAGCGCAGCAGGGCGCACATCGTGCCGCTTTCAGAAGCGGCCTTGGCGGTGCTTGTGAAGGCGGACGCAATGCGGCTTGAGGGAGCCGAAGTGGTATTCCCCGGCATGACGGGAAAGGCGATGTCCAACATGACGCTGCTCAAGGTCATGCGCGACATGCAGGAGCCGTTCCACGTCCACGGTTTCCGCTCCAGCTTCACCGACTGGGCGGCGAACGAAGGCTTCCCCAATGCGGTCGTCGAAGCGGCACTGGCGCACAAGACGCCTGACGCTGTACAGGCCGCCTATCGCCGCACCACATACCTTGGCACGCCGGATAATCCCGGTGCGCGCGTGAAGCTGATGGAAGCGTGGGGGAATTATTGCGCGGGTACTGCCGGAGCAAATACGCCGATCAATGAAGGCGGCTAATCTGACGCTGGTCATGCAAACAGCGATTAGCCTTGGTTAGCCCGACAGCCATATTGCTGGGCGAGCATTTTCTTCCCATCGAGCGCAGCAAGCTCTGTCCGCATGGCCCCAAGCATCTGTGTTTCCAAAGTGCCGCTATTGGCTTCCCTCAAGGCATCGATCTGAGTTCGGTATTGGGCGACAGTATTCTCATCTAGCGTGAAAGGACACTCTTCGTATGGCCATTCGTTCTCACCGGTGCCGTATGTCGTTGTGTCTACGAATGAGAGGCGGCTCATGGTTCTCAAACCGCCACTGCAGTTTCGGTCACCTTGATAGAGATCGAGGCCCCGAACCGGACCGTCGAATCCTTCAGCCGCCCACCATCGAGCGCATCCGGCTGGGACATTATCCTCCCAAGTCCAAACTAAGCCGAAGCCCTTCCATTGATAACTGGCATCAGCACGGGATGGCACGTCTTTTGGCTTTGGAATGAGAGGGTCAATGATTGGGACTAACCAACCATATACGAAAATCGGGCCGATTGGCGTCAGCGTAATGAGCAACGTCGGTACGACAATTGCAAACAAGGCGAGAATGCTTTTCCTCATCCGATTGACGATCACAGATTAACTGCGGCAAGTCATCGATATTCGTGGGGTTGAGCAACCTGCAGATCATTTCGTGCTGAGGTTGGCATTCTACACACCAAGCCATTCGAGTCCGTGCGGCAGCTCTTCCGCCGCAAAATCTACCTGAAGGACTCTTCTGCTTTTCGGCGCAGAGGCAGCGTCGGACGCGTGAAGAATTGGCGTTGCGTATAGCCATACATCGCCAGCTTCGGCCAAACAGACCGCTGTTCCGCACCTGTCTACCACTCCCTTGACCCGATCTACGGCTATTCTTCCGTAGGTGTGGGATCCAGGAGCAATGAGCAGTGGTGCATTGCTAGCGGGCACATTGTCGATGTGCGCCCTCACCGTCACCATGCGGGTAAGAAGATCAAATGGCGGTGCAACGTGATTCATACCGCTTTTCAAGGTCCAGGGGCCAAACCCCGGTGCATCTCGCCTTTCTTTGACACAGATTGTTCGGTCTTGGTGCCAAGCGAGTGCCCAATTGCTTATCGTCGATTTGTTGAAGAGAATTGCCCTAACCGGTCGGGAAGAGTTACCCAAAGCGCTTGCGGCTATTGCCCCTATCGGACCTTCTCTCGCAAGAATTGGATCGAGCGCGGGTATCCCATGCAAACGAACGCCCGCCCCATCTGCTGGAACCTCGGCAAGCGCTGATATCACATCGTCAATGCAATGGGAGATCGCGCCTTTGAATAGCTGCGCCCCATAGGCTGCAAATTGAGTTGTCGGACGGTCTTTCAACATCCACTTCGCTAAGCATGAGAAACCCCTTTCGGCAACGCCCGCGATTGAGTTGATACGTCATTGCGCGATCCGAATTGAGCAACTGACCGGCCTTTCTTCCTTCCGCGCCTTTTCGGTGCATCGGCTCAATTTTTCGCGGTTTGCGCTAAGGACACGCTGCGCCTCCGCCAATTCTTCCCAAGCTTCGGGGTTCTGAGACCGGATGAGCCTGATTCCTGCTTCCACAATGGACGGCTCTCCAACAGACTTGCGAGCCATCCGTTCGGGTAGCTGCCAGCTTTCTGGCATGGCGCGGGCGATGGTGCCGGGGAGAATCGACCAAAGCAGGATGCCGACCAAGAATCCCATGCCTGCAAAGCGCCAGGTCTGACGCTTCTGCTCGTCCTCGGCGCGGACTCTTCCGACAATTGCGGCGAGCCGGCCGGTTGCATTGTCCAGATCTTTGCGGCCCTGTCGGAACAGGTCGCTGCTGTCGCACAGCATGTCGAGCGAGGCGCGCTTGATCTGAACCGCAATGTCTTCCGGCGTCAGCTCGATGGCAGGCTTGTTGCCGATTGCGGTTAACGTCTTGGAGACCTGTGCCAGCTGATCGGCCATCTGGCCGAGCGTTGCCGTGTAGTCCGGGATTACGATGTCGGCGCGCTCCCTGGCCATGTTCTGGACCGTATGCCGCACCATGGCCATTTCGCCTTCAAGACGGGCGAAGGCTTCTGTTGCCGGATCGGATTCTTCCGCCGTATCAATTTCCGGTTCTGCCTCCGGGGCGGGAGGTTCCTCCACTTCAAGGTCCAACTGTACTTCTTCGATTTGATCGTCTTCCATCATTCAGCTCCTAAATGCCCATGTCGAAAGCGCGGGTGCGTTCACGGGCGAGGGTTGCGGTGAGTTCTTTGGCGATGCTGCGTTCCGGCTTCGGATCGATGCCAAGTTCGCGGGTCTTGCCGCGCAGCAGGCCTTCGACTTGCGGGTCGCGTTCAAGCGACTTCGCCAGCTCGTTCTGCTTTGCCGATACGCGGACAGCACCGGCGCGGTCGCCCTGCTGTTCAAGCTGCTTGCGCGCCGTGCTGAGTCCCTGCCAATCACTGACAAAGCGCTCGGATCGCAGCGCAGGATCGGTGCGCACTGCGGCCTCTTGGTTCATGGCGCGCATGGCCTCCTGGCTACGCCCGCCAGCGGCCTCTGGGATCAGCTCAGGCCGCCGCTCCAGCGCCTTGGCGAGATCGGTGGCCGCATGGGGCCGAATCGCGTCGAGCGCTTTTCCTGCCTTCTCCAGCGCGTCCTTCTGGTGCGGGAGAACGGGCAAGCCCTGGGCTTGCATCGTTCCGATATCGCCAAGCGCGCGGGCATAGCGTTCGACCGCGCGACGCTGGTCGTTCTGCGTGTTCGACTTTGCCGGAAGCGGTTCGAGCTGACGGGCCTGCGGTCGGAAGTTTCCGAAGATGGATTTGGCCTTCTCCGGCACTTGCCGAACCATCGCCATTACCCGCTCGCGGAAGCTGATTCCGCGCAGTTCGGCGAAAGCCTGCTCGGGCTTGTAGTCGCCCGCCATATCTTTCCCGCGCTCGCGGCTAAGGGTGCGAACAAGTTTGGACTGGTCGGCAAAGTCATCGCGCCCATAATGCAGCGCTAGCCCCTCGCGGTGACGCGACATGGCGACATAGGCGGAATGGCTGTCCATGCCCGGTGTGGCGAGAATATGCGTGCGGTCCACTGTCATGCCTTGCGCCTTGTGGATCGTGGCGGCGTAGCCATGATCGATGTGGGCGTAGTACTTGGTGTCGAAGGCAACTTCCCGCCCATCGTCCGTGCGCACGGCCATGCGCTGCGGGCTGGACATCGCGACCGTGCCGAGCGTCCCGTTCTTCACCCCAAGTTCGCGTTCGTTGCGCAGGAAGATGATGCGGTCCCCCGATGCAAATTTCCGTTCGCCGCGTGCGGCCTTGATCGTGGCATCGGCACCTAGCGCGCCAGCCACGCGCATTTTCTCGCGCGCCATCTGGTTGAGCTCGCGGACCTCGTCATTGGTGTGGGTAAGGATGATCCGTCTTTCGTCTGGGCTGTCCTGCCGCTCGCGATCCCAACGCTCGACAAGCTCTGTCCGTGCGACCTCGCGGGTGTCGGTGGCATAGACCATGCCGCGCTCTTCGTAGGTGCGGATCGCTTCGCCCGTGCGGCCCGTGGCGAGCTGCCTGGTCGTATCCTGCTGCCATGCCGATAGCTGACGGCGAACCTCGCTGATCTCGACCCCGCCGTGGCGCTCGTGGATTGCCCGGAATGCTGCACCTGCCTCGATGGCCTGGAGCTGTTGCTGGTCACCGACTAGGACAAGTTTCGCACTGGACTTTGCGGCATGGGACAGCACGCGCTCCATCTGGCGCGTGCCGACCATACCCGCTTCGTCAATGACGAGCACATCCTTGGCAGTCAGCTGCTCGCACCCTTTGCCCCATTGATGCTCAAGGCTGGCGATGGTGCGCGATGCGATGCCGGAGCCGTTTTCCAGACCCTCGGCGGTAATGCCGGACAGGGCTGCGCCACGCACATTGTAGCCCGCGCTTTCCCATGCCTCGCGCGCCACGCCCAGCATCGCGCTTTTGCCGGTCCCGGCATAGCCAACGATCACGGCAAGGCCACCCTTCTTGGTGACATACTCGAAGGCGGATTTCTGCTCGCCTGACAGCACCAGACCGCGCTTCGCGGCGCTTGCAAACGCGGCGTTCCGCTGCACATCATTTACGGCGTGACCAGCGCGTTGCGCCATCGCGTCGGCAGCGCAATGCAGGCGCTGTTCGGTCTCGATCATCGCCCGCGAAGTGAAGCGGTCTTGCCCGCGTCCATCCTTGCCCAATGCGATCAGCTCGGGCGCCGCGCGCACGGCATTGTAGGCGGCGTCAAACTGCTCCTTCCCGTCGCTATGCCGGTGAACAAAGGCGGCAAGGTCGCGCCTGGTGAAGGTGGCTTGCTGGTGCGTGATCGCATCCAAGGCCAGCGAGGGATTGGCGATTATGCGTTCGCCATTGCGCTGGGCGATGGCGCGGTGTTCCTCAATCCGCTCGGCTTCCAGACCGCGTCCGCCAATGCGCGAGGCGGCGGGACCGATCTTGTCCTGCGGTTCCAGCGCAATGCCCTGCGCTTCCAGGCTGCGATGATCGATCCGCGTATCGATGTCGCGTTCCGCCAGCGCGCGGTTGACATGATCGGCCCAGCGCTCGCGCCACTGCTCGATCAGCGCGGTCTTGTTCCAGTCGCGGACTTTTGCGCCAAAGCCATCCTTGGTAACCTCGCGCATGGTCAGCATGACGTGGGCGTGCGGCTTGGCTTTGCCGTCCTCGCCAATATCCCAATGGACATTGAGATCGGCGATCATGCCTTTTTCGACGAATTCAGCCTTCACGAACTCGCGCGCCAGCCTGATGTTGTCTTTCTTCGACAGTTCGCGGGGCAGGGCGAACTCGACCTCGCGGGCAAGCTGCGCATCCTTGCGCTTCTCCGCAGCTTCGACCGCGTTCCACAAAGTGGCGCGGTCGGCGAGGGCTTCGGGTGCGCCTTTGGGCAGCATCACTTCGGAATGAAGAACGCCTGCCTTGTTGGTGAAATCGTGGGTTCTGTCGATCCGCTCATCGTGCAGTTGCTCGCCCGCACGATAGGCCGCAGCCGCCACGGCACTGCGTCCGCTCGACCTTCCGATGACCTTCGCGCTGAAATGAAAGATTGCCATGTCGGCAATCCAGTTACACCGCAAACGCCACGTCGGCACGACGTATAAGCGCGCCCTCTCATGATAAAATCCTGATCGGGACTAGGCGGTATCACACTGTCCCGGCGACCTTACTGCATTGAGATAGCTCACCGATTATCATGTCTCCATCACACCAACGATGGAGATATCCCATGCGCAAACCCCGCGATTTTGATTCGGAGCTCAAGGCCCTCGCCGACAAGGCCAAGCAGATGAAGGAACGCCGCGTGCGCGACCTCGGCGCGCTGGTCACGGCAACCGGAGCCGACGCACTCGATGCGGATGTGCTGGCGGGCGCGCTGCTCGAGGCTGTCGACAACAACGACAAGGCTATAAGCGAGGGCTGGCGCAAGCGCGGCGCGGCCTTCTTTCAGGGCAAGCAACGCAACACTGCGAGCGGACCTCGGCAGCAGCCGGAAGGCACTCTCCCGCTCGATGGCGGCGCGGCATCGGCTTGAGGCAGCAAAGGCACGAACCGACATGCGCGAATGGCAGGTCAAACGACGCGAACGAACCCGGCAACTGATCGAACTGGGCGGCTTGGTTGCCAAGGCCGATCTGGTAGAGCTGACCGATGATGATCGCGCCGCCCTCTACGGCGCATTCCTCACCGTCGCCGCCAAGCTGCGCGGGCCGGATGGTGCGCAGGCGCTGGTGCTGTTCCGGCGCAAGGGCAAGCGGGCGTTCGAGGCAGAGCAGTCTGACTGAGCGACAAAAGAAAGCGGCTCCGGTCCCTGTGAAATGGAGTTGATTGCTCGCGTCAGCTTTGCGCCCCACATCCAGCCATCGAAGGTTCAACGACGATCGCCTGAAAGCGGACATCGGATCAGTAGGCTCGATCTGGCAGCAACGTCGGACGGTCCGGAACGGCAGGTTTTGGGGAGTGAACGAGGGATAGCTGCCCTTCGTTGCGGCCATGTCCGATGGCAGCTAGCCGAGATCGATTTTACCGGCATTGCGGCTTCGCGCTTGTTTGAATAGGTCTGGCCCGGAATCCACTGGCAGGGAATGAGGCTATGCGAGAACATGAGGTGCGGCGGCAAGTTGTCAGCGAAATGCATTTGCGTCGCTGGCCGCTGTTGCAACTGCCGGTCGCAGTGTTCCAGTGGGTGCTTGAGGTTGGGCCTGGCGAGCGTGAGGCGGAGCGCTCAGTCTTGTCCGCTCTGTGCGGAAGCCAATCGGATGAAGAGAATCCGCGCCACCTGTCAGGTGCACTCTCCGGCGACGTCTCCTTTACATGGGAGCGACAGAGCGAAGGTTCGACGCTGACAGTGTTTTGTCCGGGACGCGCCATCGAAGTTTTGCTCGCCCCCGGACTGGACTCTTCGGTGGGCGAGGCCATTGACTGGGCGGAAACCATGCCGGGCGCAATCATTCGCGCGACATCGATCTGGGTTGGTGGCGACGAAGCCGAAGTCGAAAGGGCATTGCCCGCGGTTGATTTCAACCGCAGCGAGCTTGTGTCGTGCGGCCTCTCCGGGGGAGTGCGTATCTGGTCGGATTTTCGCATTCACCCCGATGGCCGGGGGCGCCTTGTGGTGTCAGCCGGGGAAGTCGACCGGAGTGATCTCACCCGGCAACTGCAGCAATTGCAGGAGCTTGGGAATTACCGCAACAAGGCGCTCTTGGGGCTGCCGGTGGCGCAAGAGGCCTGGCCAAGGCTGGACGCGGCCGAACGCGAATTGGCCGCACTGGCCAAGGCCGTCACTTCCTCGGCGGCCTCTGACGATGATTTGCTGGCGCAATTGTCTGACCTCAGCCTGGAACTTTCGACCATTGCCACGTCAATCGACTATCGCATGAACGCTACCGCAGCCTATTCGCGTCTGGTGGAAGAGAGGCTCGCACAACTTGCTCCGGAACCGATCCGTGGGTTCGCTTCGCTCGTCGACTTCACTGAACGCCGCTTCCTGCCGGCAGCGCGCACCTGCGCCGCCTTGACTGAGCGCGAACGTCAGCTGACACGGCGTGCGCGCCAAATCTCCGAACTGCTGCGCGCCCGCATCGAGACGCGGATCGAGAACCAGAACGCGAAACTGCTTCGATCGATGGAGCGCAGCACGACGATGCAAGTGCGCTTGCAGCAGATCGTCGAGGGCCTCTCCGTAGTGGCCGTGAGTTATTATGCCATCGGCCTGCTAGGGTATGCCATAAAGGGTGCGTCCCATCACTTTGACTGGGTTGATCCGGAAGTTGCGATCGCTTTGCTGGTGCTGCCGGTCCTGGGATGCGTGTGGTTTGCGCTCCATTCGCTCAAAAAGCGGGTTCTGGGCGGCGATTAGCTGCATTCACGCGGAAATTGCGCACGCGACAACGCCTGTGACCAGCCCACAAGCTCATCTCATTGTTAAGTTGGCAGGCGAAATGCAAACTTTCCTTGCACATCGGGCGCGACTGGCGGTAGCAGTTGCGGTCCGCTGCATGTTGGGAGGTGCATTTGGCCGGGGAATTGACGATCCTTGTTGTTTCGCGCGACGATGCGCTGATCAGCGCGGCGCGAGCTGGGCTGAAGGAGCGGGCTGATTACCGGCTGGTCATAGCTGAGGACGGCAAGACCGCGCAGGAGCGGCTCAACGACATCGAAGTACACCTCTTGCTTTGCGATCTCGACACGGTGGACGATGCCCAGGACAACATACTGACACGCGCGCGCGTTTCACATCCGGGGGTTTGTCGAATTGCGGTCTCTTCGCAGAATCGCGACGATGCTGACAGCGAGGCAGTCCGTCGCTCTGCCGCCTATCTCTATCTGTTCAAGCCGCTAACACCTCATCAGATTGCGCTCATGGTAAAGCGCAGCCTGGAAATGAACGAACTTTCGCGACGGCATCGCCTTCTTTCGCGTGAACTGAAGATTTCGGTCGATGACCAGATCTTCGAGGAACGCGTGGATATGTCAGTCAAGGGCGGTTACTCGCAATTCGAGAAGCTCGTTTATGCCAGCGCCAAGATGGCTGATTTGATCGTTGAAGCGCGCAAGGCGGCAGTCACCGATCTGCCAGTCCTCATCGAGGGCGACACCGGGACGGGCAAGGAACTGCTGGCGCGAGCGATCCATTTCAACTCTACACGTGTCGATTCTCCGATCCATGTACAGAATTGCGGCGGTATGCTGGATTCCACGCTCCATTCCGAATTGTTCGGACATGTGCGGGGGGCTTACACCGGAGCCACCGCAGACCGGCTTGGGCTGTTCCGTGCCGCAGATGGCGGAACGGTGTTCCTTGACGAAATTTCAGATGTTTCGCCGAGTTTCCAGGTCAGCCTGCTGCGCTTCCTTCAGAATGGCGAGGTTAAACCGCTAGGGTCGGACAAGTTGTTGCATGCCAATGTCCGGATCATTGCGGCGTCGAACCGGCCGCTTCTGGAAATGGTCGAAAAAGGCGAATTTCGGCGTGACCTGTATTATCGTCTCAAGGGCTTTTCGCTGAGCATCCCGGCGCTGCGGGACAGGCGGGAGGATATTCCTGTTCTTACAGATTTCTTCATCGAGAAATATGCCGGAGTAGTCGGCCGCAGGGTAATTGGCATTACGCAGAGTGCGCTCGACAGGCTGCAGGCTCATCAATACCCAGGCAATGTCCGGGAACTGGAAAGCGAGATCAGGCGCGCGGTGGCGCTGGCTGAAAATGGTGGTTACATTACAGAGCGTAACCTCTCGGCCGTGTTTGATAATCTCGTTGTTGCCCCGGATGTCGGCCAGCAGGCGGAAATGGAAGGCGGCACACTCAAGGAGATGGTCGAGCGTCTGGAGCAACGGGTCGTGGTAGGTGCACTCACCCGTTTTCGCTGGAACCAGAGCAAGGCTGCCGACGCGCTGGGGCTATCCCGCGTGGGCCTGGCCAACAAGATCAAGCGCTACGGTCTGCATGATGGCTGACGGTGGTCTCATGCAGGAGCAGGAGCAGGAACGGGAGTGGCAGTGAAATGGCAGACCGGGACAATGTTGTTCGCTTGCGTTTTTCCCGCATGCCCTATCCGGGGCAAGAGGCGCCACAAGACCTCGGCTCGACAAAGCTGACGCGAACAGCGGGTGCAGGACTTTCTGGTGCGCATGGCCATTGGTGCGGGCGCTGCAAAGGCATCTGGTATTCGGCGTTCGGCGAAGTTGAATGCCCGGTCTGCGGCAACCGGCACGGCTAGCCTGAACGGTTGGCATACGCACCTCCTGCGGCTCCGACTGCAAAGAATGTTTCAAGGAGTGCGTGCAAAGTTTCTTTGCATTTTCTTCGCCGAAAATAAGGGCTTCGCCATACGATGTCCGTCGTCAGAACATTCGGCACAGATCGCGGCTTAGATTAGCGGAGGGCGGA
>VFQO010000333.1_pt1 | contig 53975 bp, 56 predicted proteins | sample 3512331 | NCBI WGS metagenome assembly VFQO01 (sample SAMN10412371, study PRJNA504923) | tailings metagenome | isolation source: Replicate 3 from Balatoc abandoned mine | place: Philippines: Itogon, Benguet | collected 2017-08-28 | reverse complement strand
CCGTCACCATCGGGGAGCGCGACATCGCCACCTACATCGCCCGCAACGACAGCGACCGCCCCATTACCGGGGTCGCGAGCTTCAATGTCGAGCCGGAACAGGCGGGCAAGTATTTCAACAAGATCCAGTGCTTCTGCTTTACCGAGCAGACCTTGCAGCCGGGGCAGGAGGTCACCATGCCGGTGCTCTATTTCGTCGATCCGGCGGCGCTGGATGATCCGAACATGCAGGGCGTGGAGCAAATCACGCTCAGCTACACTTTCCACCGCGCCGAGGACCCGGTAAATCCGGCTCCGACGCGTAACAACTGATCCGCTAAACCCAGGGACGGGAACGACCACATGGCTGGCAAGGCAAACCACGATTACCACATTCTCGAACCCGATATCTGGCCGCTGGTCGGCTCGATCTCGGCGCTCACCTTCACCAGCGGGCTGGTGCTGAAGCTGTACCCGGATGTGTTCGGCGCTTCGGCCGGCATCGTCATGTGGGCGGGCCTTGCGGGGCTGATCGCGACCTTCTTCATGTGGTTCAAGAACATCGTCGTCGAAGCCGAGCGTGGCGACCACACCCCGGTGGTTCAGCTGCACATGCGCTACGGCATGATCCTGTTCATCGCTTCGGAAGTGATGTTCTTTGTCGGCTGGTTCTGGAGCTTCTTCGACTTCGCGCTGTTCCCGACCGCATTGCAATTCGACGAGGCGACCGGCGCGACCACCAGCCTGTTCGGGACCGAGGGCGCGGTTGCGACCTTCATCCCCGAAGGCATGCAGGTGCTCGATCCCTTCGCGCTGCCGCTGCTCAACACGCTGATCCTGCTGTGTTCGGGCACCACGGTCACCTGGGCGCACCACGCGCTGATCCATGGTGACCGCACCGGCCTCAAGCAGGGCCTGTGGGCCACGATCGCGCTGGGTGCGCTGTTCAGCTGCATTCAGGCCTATGAATATGCCGCGGCGCCCTTCGGCTTTGGCGGCAACACCTATTCGAGCGCCTTCTACATGGCGACCGGCTTCCACGGTTTTCACGTGCTGGTGGGGACGATCTTCCTCGCTGTGTGCCTCTTCCGCGCCTACAAGGGCCACTTCACGCCGCGTCAGCACTTCGGCTTCGAAGCGGCGGCGTGGTACTGGCACTTCGTCGACGTGGTGTGGCTGTTCCTGTTCGTCGCCGTCTACGTGTGGGGCGGCTGGGGCGCCGAATTCCACTGATGAAGGCTGCCCACCCCGCTGCGACTAACCTCGCCGGCGGCTCGGCATGTCTCGCTCCCCTCCCGCTTGCGGGAGGGGTTGGGGGTGGGTCCTGAAATGGCCCACCCTTCGCTTTTCCGGGCTGCCCTTTCCGGCCTGTGCCCCCGTTGCGGCGCGAAGACGCTGTTTGCCGCGCCGGCTGCGCTGGCCGAGGAATGCGGGGCCTGCCGGCTTGATATTCTTTCGCTGGAGCGGGGCGGGCGCTTCGTCGGCATCCTGACGATGCTGCTGGCGCTGGTGCTGATCATCGCCGCGCTCGCTGTCGATGAATGGCTGCGCCCGCCGCTGTGGGCGAGCTTCCTGTTCTGGGCGCCGGTGACGGTGGGGAGCGTGATTGGGGGCTTGCGGTTCTACAAGGCCATGTGGGTCTATCACCAATACGAGGAACGCCAGCCTTGAGCCGCCCCATTCCGATTGTTGCGACCCTCATCGTGATCGCGGCTGTGCTGACGATGATCGGCCTTGGCTTCTGGCAATTGGGCCGCATGGCCGAAAAGCAGGCGCTGATCGCCCGCTATCAGGCGGCGGCCAATGACAGTGCCGAGGTGCCGTTCAGGATCGGCGACAATGCCGAGGCCAACTGGTTCCGCCGCAGCCGCATCACCTGCGGCCGGGTGCTGTCGCTGACCACGGTTTCGGGCACGGCTGCCACGGGGCAAAAGGGCCTCGCAGTGCGCGCATCCTGCACCGAGGGTGCCTTTGGCGAGCCGTTCACCATCGACATCGGTTTCACCCGCGAGATGATCACCCCGCAATGGGATGGCGGCGAGGTCACCGGCGTGATCGCGCCCGGCCCGCGCCTTGTGGCGGACCCTCCGGTGGCAGGTCTCCAGCCGCTGGCCAAGCCCGACCCCGGCGACCTGCCGAACAACCATCTTGCCTATGCCGGGCAATGGTTCTTCTTCGCGCTGACCGCGCTTGTGATCTACGTGCTGGCATTACGCCGCCGCCGGGAGTAGGCGGCTTCGCATATGCAATACGTCTCGACACGCGGGAGCGCGCCGGCGCTCGATTTCGAAGGGGTCACCCTTGCAGGGCTCGCCAGCGACGGGGGGCTGTATGTGCCCGCCCAATGGCCCCGCTTCAGCGAAGCGCAGATCCGCGAGATGCGCGGGCTTGCCTATCCCGATCTGGCCGCCCGCATCATGGCGCCCTTTGTCGCGGGCAGCCTGACTGAAGACGAACTGCTGGCCCTGTGCCACAAGGTTTACGGCGACTTCGGCCACGCCGCTGTCACCCCGCTGGTGCAGCTCGATCAGCAGCACTGGCTGCTCGAACTGTTCCACGGGCCGACGCTGGCGTTCAAGGATGTGGCGCTGCAATTGCTGGGCCGCCTGTTCGAAACCTTTCTCGAACGCCGGGGCGAGCGCCTCACCATCGTCGGTGCGACCAGCGGCGACACCGGCTCGGCGGCGATTCAGGCGGTCGCCGGGCTGGAGCGGGTCGAGATATTCATGCTCCACCCCAAGGGCCGGGTCAGCGATGTGCAGCGCCGCCAGATGACCACGGTGCTCAGCCCCAATGTCCATAACCTCGCGATCGAGGGCAGCTTCGACGATGCGCAGGCGCATGTGAAGCGGATGTTCACCGATGGGGATGTGACGAGCATCCTCAACCTTGGCGCGGTCAATTCGATCAACTGGGCGCGGCTGATGGCGCAGGTGGTCTATTACTTCGCCTCCGCGCTGCAACTGGGTGCGCCGGACCGGACGGTGGCTTACAGCGTGCCGACCGGCAATTTCGGCGATGTGTTTGCGGGCTATGTCGCAGCGAAGATGGGCCTCCCCATCGAAAAGCTGATCGTCGCGACCAACATCAACGACATCCTCCACCGCGCGCTCGCCAAGGGGGATTATTCCGCGGGCGGGGTGACCGCGACGATCACGCCCTCGATGGACATTCAGGTGTCCTCGAACTTCGAGCGCCTGCTGTTCGACGCAGGCGGGCGCGATGGCACCGCGATGGCGGCGCAGATGCACGCCTTCGAGAAGGCGAAGGCGATGCAGCTCACCAACGCGCAGGCCGAGGGTGCGAGCGCGCTGTTCGCCAGTGCCCGCGCCGATCAGACCGAGACCGCCCGCGCCCTGCAATGGGCCTACCGCGCCGCCGGACAGGTGATCGATCCGCACACCGGCGTCGGGCTCCACGCGGCGCGGGCGCTGGCGCAAAGCGGAGCCGTGCCCGCCCATGTCCCGCTTGTCACGCTGGCGACCGCGCACCCGGCCAAGTTCCCCGATGCTGTCGAGCGTGCCGTTGGCATGCGCCCGGCGCTGCCAGCCCGCGTGGGCGACCTGTTCGGACGCGAGGAAAGCTTCGCCGAAATCGCCGGCGATTATGCTGCCACCCGCGACTACGTGCTCGGTCACGCCGGGAACGCCTGATGGCGCAACTCGTCCAGCAACCGCTGGTGATGGCATGCGAGGGGTGGGATTCCTACCGCCTGCTGGATAGCGGCGCGGGGCGCAAGTGGGAGGCCTTTGGCCCCCATTCCTTCATCCGGCCCGAACCGCAGGCACTGTGGCAGCCGCGCCTTGCCGATTGGCAGGCGGACGGCGAATTCATCCCCGGATCGGACGAGGACGGCGGCGGACGCTGGCAATTCACCGGGCGCCTGCCGGACGAAGGCTGGGCGCTGTCCTGGAACGAGGTGCGCTTCACCGCTCGCCCGACGCCCTTCCGCCACCTGCAATTCTTCCCCGATATGGCCCCGGTGTGGGACTGGATGCGCGGCCAGCTGGCCGGGATGGACGCGGCCGAGACCATGAACCTGTTCGGCTACACGGGCCTTGGCACGCTGGCGCTGTCGCAGCATGGTAAGGTCACCCATGTCGATGCCTCGAAGAAATCCGTCGCTCAGGCGCGTGAAAACGCCGCGCTGTCGGACATGGAGGGGCGCCCGATCCGCTGGCTGACTGACGATGCGGCCAAATTCACTGCGCGTGAGGTGCGGCGGGGGCGGCGCTATGACGGGATCATCCTCGATCCGCCCAAATTCGGCCGCGGGCCGGATGGCGAGGTGTGGCGGCTGGAGGAGCATCTCCCCGGCCTTGTCGCCGACTGCGCAAAGCTGCTCGACAGCGACAGCCGCTTCCTGTTCCTCACCGTCTATGCCGTGCGCATGAGCAGCCTTGCGATTGCCGGGCTGCTGGAAGAGGCGCTTGCCCACTTGCCCGGCACAATCGAGCACGGCGACCTTGCCGTGCGCGAAGAGGGTGAGAGCGGGCGCCTGCTGCCCACGGCGATTTTCGCCCGTTGGTCCAATTCCTGACGGGCCCACCCCCAACCCCTCCCGCAGGCGGGAGGGGGGTATCAGCGCCAAGGCTGGACTTACCCGCCCCATCCTGCCAACGGGCCCCGCAATGACCGATACCCTTACCCTTGAAGTCAACGATCTCGTCGTCGATGTCCTGACCGGCATCTATTCGGAAGAGACCGGCAAGCCCCAGCCGCTGCGCATTTCGATCGCGGCGGATTATGCCGTGGCGGATCGCTATGATCCCGATACGCCGCTGGAGGCGTCCAAGAACTACATGGACCTCAAATTCGCCGCCTCCGAAGGCCTGCCTGCGGGCGTGCACTTCAAGCTGATCGAGGCGGTGGCGGACCATATCTGCGAGACGCTGTTCGTGCAGGACGTGCGCGTGCAGGCGGTGACGGTCAAGATCGTCAAGCTCGCCATCGCGGAAGCTGGCGAACAGATCGGCATCACCTTGCGCCGATTCCGCCGCCCCGAACACGGGGGCTGAGCCCATGCAGCGGTGCCACGAGGTGAGCCTGCTGCCCGAGGCGCCGCTGGATGCGGCAATGGCATTCATGGCGCTCCATCTCGAAGCGGCCCGCGCCCTGCTGGCCGATCCCGATACCAGCGCGCTTGCCATCATCCTGCCGCCTGCCGCGCATGATCACCGCGACTGGCGCCTTGCGCTCGCCCGGGATCTGGCGCGCGAGGCTGCGCCCAAGCGGGTCAATGTCGTCGCCGGAGGCCCGGGCGATGCGCGGGCTGCAACCTTAGGATTTTTGGCAAATGCGCATGGCGTGACAGGGCATTATTGCGTGTGCCATGAATGATGCCGTGTCGCCGCCCGAGACCCGCAAACCGGACCTGATCCTTGTCGGCGGCAAGCCGCGGCCGCTGGTCGATGGCTTCATGCGCAGCATCACCTATTTGCGCCTGTCGGTCACGGATCGCTGCGATCTGCGCTGTTCCTATTGCATGCCCGAGCGCATGACCTTCCTGCCCAAGAAGGAGGTCCTGAGCCTTGAAGAGCTTTACGATCTCGCCACCGGCTTCATCGCCCGCGGGGTGACGAAAATCCGTATCACCGGGGGCGAACCGCTGGTGCGGCGCGACATCATCGATCTGTTCAGCGCGCTGGGCCGCCGCCTCGGGCATGATCTGGAAGAACTGACGCTGACCACCAATGGCACGCAGTTGGCGAGCCACGCCGAGGCGCTGGCGAGAGCCGGGGTCAGGCGCGTCAACGTCTCGCTCGACACGCTCGACCGTACGAAGTTTGCCGAACTGACCCGGCGCGACAGCCTGGGCGCCGTGCTCGAAGGGATCGCCGCGGCAAAGGCGGCGGGGCTGAAGGTCAAACTGAACGCCGTGGCGCTTAAGGGCGTCAACGAGGACGAATTGCCCGATCTCATCGCATGGGGCCATGGCGAGGGCCATGATGTGACCCTGATCGAGGTCATGCCCCTGGGCGATGTCAAGGAGGAACGGCTCGACCAGTATCTGCCGCTCGATTCTGTCCGTGCGCGGCTGGCGCAGCACTGGACCCTGACCGACAGCGATCACCGCACCGGCGGGCCTTCGCGCTATGTCGATATTGCCGAGACCGGGGGCAGGCTGGGCTTCATCACGCCGCACACCGGCAATTTCTGCGCGGGCTGCAACCGCTTGCGGGTGACCGCGACGGGCCAGCTTTACCCCTGCCTTGGCGGGGGCGAACAGGTGGATCTGCGCGCGGCGCTGCGTTCGGACGATCCCGAAGCGCGATTGGCAGCGGCGCTTGACGAGGCGCTGCGGATCAAGCCGGAAAAGCACCATTTCCGCATGGACCAGCGCGGGGCCGCCCCGGCGCTGGCGCGGCATATGTCGATGACGGGGGGATAGAGGCGTGGCGAGCGTTGTTCTGCTTGGCAAGCTTGCCGACCTTGCGGGCGTGGCCACGCTGCCGCTGCCGCTCAGCCTGTCGGCGGGGCTCGATTGGGAGGGGCTGCGGGCCGCGCTGCCGCCCGCTCTTGCCCAAGCGATTGACGATCCGCGCGTCCGTGTGGCGGTGAACGGCGCTTTGCTTCCCAACAAGACAAAGCTGCACGCCAATGCCGGAGACGAAATCGCGCTGCTGCCGCCGGTGTCGGGCGGCTGACGATGCCGATGCGCGATATCCGCCTGCTCGATCAGATGTTCATCCCCGGCACGCTGATTGGCCCGTTCACGCAGGCCAATCCGGGCCTTGGCGGGGTGTGCACCTTTGTGGGTGAGGTGCGCTCCGATGAAGGGGTCGAGGCGCTGGAACTCACCCATTACGAACCGCTGACCCTGCCCGGCATGCACGAGCTTGCGGACCGCGCCTTTGCCCGCTTTGACCTGATGGGCCTGCTGATGGTCCACCGAGTCGGCCTGCTGCGGGTGGGCGAGCCGATCGTCTGCGTGTCGGCGGCGGCGCTTCACCGGCGCGATGCCATCGATGCGGTGGATTTTTGCATGGACCACCTCAAAAGCGCGGCATGGTTCTGGAAACGCGAGAAGCGCAACGGCCAGTGGCACTGGATCGAACCGCGCCAGCAGGACCACAGCGATCTGGCGCGCTGGTAACCGACGCGCGATGCGCGGCGGTCAAGCCGGTGCGGCGCCTGAGCATCCCCAGCGCGTGATGCGCCCGCATCTGGCGCGCTGGAAAAGGCCGATTTGATCCCGGTCAAAGCAAGCGCGGCTGACGCGGGATAATCCCCTTTCCAACACTGGAAAGGATCACCCCATGAGCCACATCGTTCACGATCTTCTCGCCCGCGGCGATGCCCGGATTGTCGATCACCCCGCCGATGCCGCGGTCCGCCATCAGGTCGAGGGCGACCGCAATTTCGGCCTGCCCACCGCCCTTTATGGGGCAACCGTGGCAGGGTATCTGGGCTTTCTGCTGGTCGTCGGTAGCGCCTTTGCCAATCCGGTGCTGGCGATTCCGATGGCGATCTTCGTTGTCTTCATCGTCGCCGGCTTCGGTGTCCCGGCGATCTGGACCCGGCTGGCGGGCAACACCAGCGAACCGCAGACCATGGGTGAATTCGAGCAGCGCGGCATCATGACCAACACCGGGCGGCTGGCCGCGAAGGACGCGACCATTCAGGTGCTGATCCTGCCGGTGCTGCTGGTGATCTGGGGCCTTGCGATCGCGGTGATTGCCGCAGTGGTGGCCTGAACCGGAATGCCTTCCCCTCGGGGCGGCGGCTCCTCTCCCCCGCCGTCGCCCCGAACCCCTATCGTCCGGAAATATCCTGCAACATCTGCGCATCGCGCAGCGCGATCCCGCGTTTGCCCTCGCGCTGGATCGCGCCCATGTCTTCCAGCTCGCCCAGCTTGCGGCTGACCGTTTCAATGGTGAGGCCGAGCATGTTGGCGATCTCGCCGCGGGTCAGGGGCAGTTCGAAATGGGTGGCGAGGTGGCACGAGCTGTCACTTGCTGCGGCGGCGAAATCATGGAGCAGCGCGGCCAGCCGCGCCTCGGCGCTGGCGTGGCCGGTCAGTTCCAAGAGATTGCGCGTCGCCAGCAGATCGGCCTGACTGCGGCGCAGCAGCGCACGGGCGAGGGCAGGGTAATCCTCGATCGCCCGCTCGATATCGGCGCGCGCAAAGGTGCACAGCCGGCTTTCGGTCAGTGCCACCACATCGTGATGGGCAAAGGGCGCGAAGAGTTCGCCGATGAAGCCTGCCGGGTGGACAAGGGCGAGGATCTGCTCGTTGCCATCCACATCGATCGCCGAAACCTTCAAGGCGCCTGTCAACAGGGTCGCGCAGGCGGCTTCCTCGTCTCCGGCCGCAAACAGCATTTCGCCGCGCTTCAGGGTGCGGGTGCGCCCGGCGGCGGCCATGGCGTCGCGTTCTTCCGGGGTCAGCACCGCACAGGCGGCGGTTTCCTTGACCGGGCAGGTGCTGCACGCAAGGTTCATGATCCCATCACCTCCCACAACCGCGCGATCGCCCCGTCCTGCCGGGCGAGCGTCGCGGCGACTTTGCTCTGCGCATCGTTCAGCGCCGGATCGGGGCTGAGCGCGCCCGCCGCCTCAGCCGCGAGCGCATCGAGGCTCGCCAGCGCCAGGGCGGTCTTGCCGCGCTGGCTGTCGAGATCGGCAAGGGCAATGGTGGCCGCCGCGCGCGCCTCGCTTTCGGGCGGCTGCCCGGCAGCGGCGCGGGCGAGTCGGGCGGCGCGGTCTTCGGCGGCGATAAAGGCGGCGTTCGCGGCAGAGGCATCGGCCAGAAGGCCGGCCAGCCGCTCCGGCGCGGTAGCGGGGCGATTCGCGGGCGGCGAGGGCAGCGCGGCTGCGGGCACATCGCCCGTCTCGAACGGCCGCATCGCGAGCGAGGGGTAGGCCGCGCTCCCCCCTGCGCAGGCGGCAAGACCGCTGGCAAGGGCCGCAACAAGGGTGAGTTTCGTCAGGTGCGCGTGCATAAAGATCCCATGTCCTGTTATCATGACACCCGGCTATGGCAAAGCGTCCTCACACTTCGGCTCGTCCGACTTTTTGGTGGCGGCGTGCGTGTGAGGGGCGTTGACTTGGGCCAGCCTTTCCCCTAACGGCACGCATCCTTTACGGGGCTGCATTTGCGCACGCCCCGCATTGCCGTTCGGTTTGGGGCGCAAGCTCCGTGGTCGGACACTGCACAGACAAGAGAGTTTAGAGCCATGTTCGCTGTAGTGCGCACGGGCGGCAAACAGTACCGCGTTGCCGCCGGAGACAAGATTGCCGTTGAAAAGCTCGCAGGCGAAGCCGGCGACACGATCACGCTGGGCGATGTCCTGCTGGCCGGTGAAGGCGAAACGCTCGCCGATGCCAAGTCGGTGACCGTCTCGGCCGAGATCATCGCTCAGGCCAAGAGCGAAAAGGTGGTCGTCTTCAAGAAGCGCCGCCGTCACAACTATCGCCGCAAGAACGGCCACCGCCAGCAGATGACCCTGCTGCGCATCACCGCCGTGGGCGCTGGCGAAGCCGCCAAGCCGGCCAAGAAGGCCGCCGCCAAGAAGACCAAGACCGAAGCCGCCGAAGCGGCTGCCTCGGCCGAATAAGGAGCCCGCACCATGGCACATAAGAAAGCAGGCGGTTCGTCGCGCAACGGTCGTGATTCGGCCGGTCGTCGCCTTGGCGTGAAGAAGTTCGGCGGTCAGGAAGTGATCGGCGGCAACATTATCATCCGTCAGCGCGGCACCAAGGTGTATCCGGGCGTGAACGTGGGCATGGGCAAGGACCACACCCTCTACTCGCTGACCGATGGCGTCGTGCGATTCCACGCCGGCAAGCTTGGCCGCAAATACGTCAGCGTAGATGCGATGGCCGAAGCCGCCGAATAAGCGGACGATTCGATAAAGGGATCGTCCGGCAAGGATGGTCCCGGTGGGTGTAAGACCCGCCCATTGAGGGAGACAGGACCATCCTCGGCAGAGGGGGTCCGTCTCCCTTTTTCGTTCTCCCTCGAAAAGCTGCGAAATTACAAAGTTTCGCGGCCTTAAAATTGTCATGCGTCGGCTCTAGAGGCGGCGCGGGGCGAGGTAGGGAGAACGCTCGTGTTCCATCGCAGCGAAAGACTGTTCCTGAGGCCCGCTTTCCCCGAGGATTGCGGCGCAATCCTTGCCGGGATCGGCGAGGAGGCGATCGTGCGCGGCCTCGCCCGGGCGCCGTGGCCCTATACGCTGGACGATGCGCGCAAATTCGCCGCTCTGCCGCAGAACATGCACCTGCCGCATTTCCTCGTTACCATTCCGGGCACGGGCGTGATCGGCAGCGCAGGGCTGGGAGAGCATGAGGGCGAGCCTGAACTCGGCTACTGGATCGCGCGCGAACACTGGGGCCGCGGCTATGCCACCGAAGCGGCTGGCGCGGTGCTCAAGGTGGCGCGGGCGCTGGGGCACTGCCGGGTGGTCGCGGGGCACTTTGTGGACAATCCGGCATCGGGTAAAGTCTTGAAGAAGCTTGGTTTTGCCCCCACCGGGCGGCCGGGGCGGCGCTTCAGCCTTGCACGCGGGCAGATGGTCGAATCGGTGGAATACGCGCTCGATCTGGAGGCCGATATGGACCCGGCGCCCTTCGCCCGGGCCGCGTGATCCGGCCCTGATCGGGCGCTGCCCCCTCGCGGCTTGTTCGTATCTGCAAAAAGCCGTAGGGGCTGCCCCTATGGTCGTCCGCAAAAGACTAACGCCCGAAGAATCGCGCAATTCCGCGCTGGAAGCGGCGCGTGCGCTGCTGATCGAAGCGGGGCCGCAATCGGTGACCTTGAAGGCGGTGTCGGCCCGCATCGGGCGCACCCATGCAAACCTGCTGCACCATTTCGGCTCGGCCTCGGGTCTGCAAAAGGCGCTGGCCGAACATCTGGCGCGCTCGGTGTGCGACACGATCCTCAAGGCCGTGCATGCCAGCCGCGCCGGGCTGGGATCGGCGCGCGAGGTGGTGGATCTGGCGTTTGACGCCTTCGACCGGGAAGGCGCAGGCGCGCTGACCAGCTGGATGCTGCTGACCGGCAACGAGGATGCGCTCGACCCGATCATCTCGACCATTCACGATCTGGTCGATGAACTCGCGCCCGGCGAGGCCGATCATGCCCCCGGCGCGCAGACGATCCATCACGACACGCTGACCCTGGTGCTGATGGCGCTGGGCGACGCCTTGATCGGCGGGGCGCTGGCCAAGTCGCTCGGCCTGCCACGCGATGCGGCGCGGGCCCGGGCAACCGCGATGCTCGAAGCGAGCCTCGCAGCGCAGCACAAGGGCTAGATCAGGCGGCCAGCCCGGCGCGCTGCCATTCGGGCAGGGCGGCGGGATCAAGGCCCTCGACCCGCAAGTGATCGACCGCCAGCCCGAGGCTGTCATGGGCGATCACCCGGCGCGCTTCGTCCGATGCCGCCAGCGGCACCACCACCAGCCGGCGATTGACCTTCTGCCGCCAGTTCATCCGCGCGGTGTTCTCCTGCCCGACATAGCAGCCCTTGGTGAAGCTGACGCCGTTCAGTTCGACCGCGTTGGTCTCCAGCCACAGGATGTCGCCCAGTTCGGCCCGCCCCTCGGGAACGCCCAGCGACAGGCGGTGGGCGAGCCAGGCCGCGTCCGCGCTCTCGCCTTGCGGTGCCCCAAGCCAGCGGTGGCCAAGTGCAGGCAGGCGCGGATCGGGATGCGCCCCCTCACACGGCTGCGGGCTCCAGTGAACGACGAGGGTATCGTCCCGCGCAATGGCGATCTTGCGGCGCAGGCGGTACATCGACAGGCGCTTGGCGAGTTCGTCGGCGTGGGCGGCCTCGCAATCGAGCAGCAGCGAAGCGCCGTCGCCCCACACCAGAAAATCGAACAGGTGCTTGCCCTGCGCGCTCAGCAGCGCGGCGTAGCAGGGCAGGGGGCCGGTCACATCATTGGTGACGAGGCCTTGCAGGAAGGCGGCGACATCTTCGGCCTCGTCCAGCGGGGACAGGCGGATCAGCGCACGAGAGTTCAGGTGGGTTGCCATCATGCGTGACAGATAGGCACGGGCGAAGCTAAGGGGAAGCCATGACCGACCGCCTCACAATCCGCCGCCCCGATGACTGGCACCTGCACTTCCGCGATGGCGACATCATGCGCGAGGTGGTGCCCTATACGGCGCGCCAGTTTGCCCGGGCGATCGTGATGCCCAATCTCACCCCGCCGGTGACGACGACGGCACTGGGTGCGGCCTATCGTGATCGGATCATGGCGGCTGTGCCGGCGGGCGTGCGCTTCACGCCGCTGATGACCTGTTACCTTACTGACACCACCGATGCCGACGATCTGGCACGCGGTGCTGCGACCGGGGTGTTCACCGCAGCCAAGATGTATCCCGCCAACGCCACGACCAATTCGGCCGCGGGCGTCACGAATGTCGAAAAGCTCTATCCGGTGCTGGCGCGGATGGAGGCCGAGGATATCGTGCTGTGCATCCACGGCGAGGTGACGGACCATAACGTCGATGTGTTCGACCGCGAAAAAGCGTTTATCGACCGGCACTTGCGGGCAATTGTTGCCGCGTTTCCGAAGCTGCGGGTGGTGTTCGAGCACATCACCACCAGCGATGCGGTGGACTTCGTCAACGAAGCCGGGCCACAGGTTGCCGCGACCATCACGCCCCAGCATCTCCACATCAACCGCAACGCGATGCTGGTGGGCGGCATCCAGCCGCACAATTACTGCCTGCCCGTGGCCAAGCGCGAGGAGCACCGGCTCGCCTTGCGCAAGGCGGCGACGAGCGGCAGCGGCAAGTTCTTTCTCGGCACCGACAGCGCCCCGCACCTGCGCAGCGCCAAGGAAAGCGCCTGCGGCTGCGCCGGCATTTTCGGCGCGCCTTTTGCGCTGGAAAGCTATCTCACCGTGTTCGACGAAGAGGGCGCGCTCGATCGGTTCGAAGGCTTCGCCTCGCTCCACGGTCCGGCCTTCTACAAGCTGCCGGTGAACGAGGAGACGGTGACGCTGGAACGCGCCGAAGTGGCGGTGCCGGCGTGCCTCCACGTGACGGGCGAGGAAATCGTGCCCTGGCACGGCGGGCAGGTGCTGGGGTGGCGCTTCCTAGGCTGAGGCAGCCTTGCGCTTCGCCCACAGGTCCCACACGAAGATCGCCACCGCCACCCAGATCAGCACGAAGCTTGCAAGCTTTGCAGGCGCAAGCGGTTGGTGGAACACGAACAGGCCAAGGAAGAACACGATCGTGGGCGAAAGATACTGGATGAAGCCCAGCGTCGAATAATCCATCCGGCGCGCGGCGATGGCGAACATCAGCAGCGGCACCGCCGTGACCACGCCCGAAAAGACGATCAGGCCGCTCATCCATGCATCCTGCCCGAAAGCCGACCCTTGCGGGCTCATCGCATACCAGGCGGCGATGGCGATAGCGACCGGCAGCAGGATCGCGCTCTCGATGGTGAGGCCGGGCAGCGATCCTACGGCAACCTGTTTGCGAACAAGGCCATAGAGGCCGAAGCTGAAACCCAGTGACAGGCTGATCCACAGGCTGGTGAGCGCGCCCGCGGCCAGCAGCGCCACGGCCACAGCGGCAATCGCCACCGCCAGCCACTGGCGCTTCGACAGCCTTTCGCCCAGCACCAGCGTGCCCAGCAGCACATTCAGCAGCGGGTTGAGGTAATAGCCGATGCTGGTCGCATAGACCTCACCCTCCATGATCGCCCAGATATAGACGAACCAGTTGATTCCGATCAGCACCGCACTCGCCAGCAGCGCGAGCAGGCTTTTCGGAGACCGCAGCGCCACCAGCAGTTCCGGGAACTGGCGCCGAAACGCCACGATCAGCAGGCACAGCGGCAGCGTCCAGATGATCCGCCAGCCGACGAATTCGAAAGGCGGCACGGTCTCGACCAGCATCAGGTAGAGCGGCAGGAAGCCCCAGATCAGGTACGCCCCCAGCGCCGGCGCGAGGCCGGATGCAATCGCTCCGGAGGCGGCGGTTTCAGCGGGGGCGTTGGGGGCGGTCATCGTGGGGCGGCGTTAGGGCTGCGCGCCGCGCGGTGCAAGCGGTGCCATCGCTGAACGGGGGCTTTCGGGCATGATGCAGATTCGTTCAGAATTGGGCGGCTATACATGAATGAAATCGCTCTTGCGGCCGTTCCCACCAAATGGTCGCCGGCGCACGGGGGGCCTTTGCTCCCGTGCGGAAAACGCCTCCGCAGGTCCCCTGACCTCGGAGGCGTTTTCATGCCCGCAAGGGGGTGTGAGCGCCATGTTAACCATCGGCGTGGCACAGGCGGACGATGCGGCGCGCTTTTGCCCTGATGTCCCTGATGGCTGTTGCGGCCTGCGATGATGCGGGCGGCGATGCCGCGCGCGATGCGGCGCTGATCGCGCAGGACCCGGTGATCGCCCGCGCGCTCAATGATCCGCTGATGACCGATCCCGACCTGGCCTCCCGCAACGAAGCGGCTGCCGCGATCGGCTTTGCTGACAGCAATGCCCTGCCGGTGATTGCCGCCACGCCTGACGAGGTGAAGCTGACGGCAGAGGCGATGCGGCTGGCGCTGCTGGAAGGAGGGGGGGCGCTGCCCGATTTGCCCGCGCCCAGGGCAGGCGATGGCGGGGCGCTGCTGGGGCCGATGTCGGGGCCGCAGGACCTGCTCGGTTCGGTCGGAGCGGCGGGCACCTGCGTAGCGATGCTCAGGGAAGACTTCGCGCTCGCCGCCAACCTGCCCGCGCCCGCTGCCATCCCGCCCCGCGCCATGGTGGTGCAGGCCGGGGGCGCTGATCGCGATGGGTGCGCGGTCCGGATCGTGCGCTACCTTTCTGCCGCGCCGCCCGAAGATGTGCTGCAATTCCACTATGTCACCGCGCGCCGCGCCGGGCTTGCGCCTGAGCGCTTTGTCGCGCCGGGCGACGCGATTGTGGCGGGGGCGGGGAAGGAACGGCTGGCGGTCCATGTTCGCCGCGCCGCCAACGGGCTGACCGGGGTGACGCTGGTGTATCGCCCGCGCTGAGGCGCGTCAGGAACGCACGCCGATCATGATCGAGGCACGCGGCTGCTCCATCTCGGTGCTGGCGACCGGATAGGCGCAGTAATCGGCGGCGTAATAGGCGGCCGGGCGGTGATTGCCGCTCAGCCCGATGCCCCCGAAGGGCGCTTTGGACGAAGCGCCGTTGGTGGGCGCGTTCCAGTTGATGATCCCGGCGCGGATATTCGCCCAGAACCGCCCGTAATCATCCGGGCTGCCGCCGATCAGCGAGGCCGACAGGCCGAAGCGGGTGTTGTTCGCTTCGGTAATGGCGGTGTCGAAATCGGGCACGCGAATGACCTGAAGCAGCGGGCCGAACAGTTCGATATCGGGGCGTTCGGGCACGTCGGTGACATCGATGATGCCGGGGCTGAGGAACGGCAGATCGGGCAAGCTGCGGCGCATGTGCAGCAGCGGACGCCCGCCTGCGGTCAGCAGCGCGACGAAGCTTTCCATGAGCTGTTCGGCGGTCTGGTTGTCGATCACCGGCCCCATGAAGGGCTGCGGCTCGCCCAAGGGATCGCCGACCATCACCCGGCGCGCCAGCGGGACCAGTTCGGCCATCAGCGCATCATAGACGCTTTCGACCACGATCAGCCGCCGGGCCGAGGTGCAGCGTTGCCCAGCGGTGGCAAAGGCGCTCTGCACGATCAGCGCGGCAGCATCGGCAAGCTTGGGGGTGTCGGTGACAACGATCGGGTTGTTGCCCCCCATCTCCAGCGCGACCAGCTTGCCCGGATTGGCGGCGAGCTTGCGGTTGATGGCGATCCCGGCCTGCGCCGATCCGGTGAACAGCACGCCGTCGATGCCCGGATGGGCGACCAGCGCGCGGCCTTCCTCCGGCCCGCCGATCACGCAACTGATCACATCCTTGGGCACGCCCGCGCCGTGGAACGCGGCGACCAGCGCCTCGCCCACCGCGGGGGTCTTTTCCGAAGGCTTGAACACCACCGCATTGCCCGCGATCAGTGCCGGCACGATGTGGCCATTGGGCAGGTGTGCGGGGAAGTTGAACGGCCCCAGCACCGCCATCACACCGTGCGGCTTGTGGCGCAGCGCCGCGCTCGCGCCGACACCGGCATCGAGCTTCTTCTTGCCGGTGCGTTCGGCATAGGCGCCCACGGAAATATCGACCTTGTTCACCACCGCATCGACTTCGCTGCGGGCTTCCCACAAGGGCTTGCCCGCCTCGCGTGCGATCAGATCGGCGAACATGTCGGCATCGCGGCGCACGGCGTTGGCGAAGCTGCGCAAGACCTCGATCCGCTCGGTCAGGGCGCGCGCGGCCCACGGCGCCCAGGCGCGGCGCGCTGCGGACACCGCGGCATCGACATCGCTGACGGGGCCGCGCCACAATTCCTCGCCGCTGGCCGGTTCGTGGGAAATGAGGATAGTGTCGGTCACGCTAGCGGTGTTCGCCTGTCTCGGTTCGCCCTTGTCCGGCCCAGCGCACTATCGCGGATAGTGCTGAAAAGATAGGGGGCAGCGCGTTACGCATGTCCGGCAGGCGGCGGGGGCGGGCCGTGGGCCTCGCCCATGCGGCGCAGGGCGGCCAGTTTGGCGTGGAGCGGGCCCCAGTCATCGGCCGTGTCGATGGCGGCCCAGATGCTCTCGACCTCCTCGATCAGCAGGGATTGCGGGGCGGGATCGGACCAATAGGGATGGGTGTCGGCAACCGGCGAATAGCCCGCCAGCGCCGCGCCCAGCGCGCCTTCGGGGCTGCCGCGCCCGCCGCGATGGCGGAAGAAGAACGCATCGGGCTGCGCGCGGGTTTCGCGCATGGCGGCCTCGCAGGCCGCGACGAGCTGCGTGTCCGCCGCAATCCCCTGCGATTGCACCCCCAGCCGCCAGCACCACCGCCGCGCCACCGCCGCCATGTAGAGCGGCCCGAAGCGTTCCAGCGCCGCCACCAGCGGCGCAGTGTCGGCATGAAGCCGCAGCGCGACCGCCAATTGTCCGCAATTCCAGTGCAGCGCCTCGGGCTGGCGGCCAAAGGCGTAAAGCCCGGCATGGTCGAAATAGGCGGCGGTGAAGCCCGGCTCCCATTCGGGCAGCCAGCGCCACGGGCCATAGTCGAAGCTTTCGCCGGTCACGTTCATGTTGTCGGTGTTGAGCACCCCGTGGACAAAGCCTGCGACCATGTAGCTGGCGGCAAGATCGGCCATGCGTTCAACCACCGCGTGCATCAGGCGGATGGCCGGATTGTCCCGATCAGGCGCGTCTTCGGGCGGGGGCGGGGCGGGGAAGTGGTGGAGGCAGTATTCGATCAGCGCCTCCATCTCGTCCGCTGCCTCCAGCGCCAGCAGCCGCTGGAAGGTGCCGAAGCGGATGTGCGAATGGGACAGGCGCACCAGCACGGCCGAGCGCGTCGGCGAAGGCTCGTCACCGCGCCACAGGCGCTCGCCCGTTTCGATCACGCTGAAGGTTCTGGAGGTGTTGACCCCCTGCGCTTCGAGCATGGTGGTGGCGAGGATTTCGCGAACCGCGCCCTTCAGCGTCAGGCGCCCATCGCCGCTGCGGCTCCACGGGGTGGTGCCCGATCCCTTGGTGCCAAGGTCCATCAGCCGCCCCGCGCCATCGCGCATCTGCGCAAACAGGAACCCGCGCCCGTCACCGATTTCGGGATTGTAGACCCGGAACTGGTGCCCGTGATAGCGCAGGGCGAGAGGGTGGGGCAGGTTGCCTTCGAGCGGCTGGAACCGCCCGAAATGCTGCTGCCAGCTCTCGTCGCTCAGGCCCGCCAGCCCGACACTCGCCGCGGCGCGATCGTTGCGGTAACGCAGGCGCGTTTCGGGAAAGTCTGCCGGCGCCACCCGATCGCCCAGCCAATCGGCCAGCGGGCCGATGGCCGGATCGGGGCGATAGGGGACATCACATTCGGCGGGTTGCGCAGCATCGCTCATCCCGCGATAGTGGGGCCAAGCAGGCCTGCGCGCAAGCATCACGGCCCGCACATCAAAGGGAATATTGCCGCCAATGGCTGCCACTTACGAAGACCGCTTCTGGACCAGCAGCGATGGGTTGAACCTGCATTACCGCAATTACCCCGGCCCCGAAGAGGCTGCGAAGCTGCCGGTGCTGTGCATGCACGGCCTCACCCGCAACGCCCGCGATTTCGCGTCGCTCGCGGAAAGCCTTGCGGCCACCCGCCGCGTGATCGTGCCGGAAATGCGCGGGCGCGGGATGAGCGATTATGCCCCGGATTCCGATAGCTACACGCCGATTACCTATGTGCAGGATGTCGAAAAGCTGCTGGCCGAACAGGGCATCGACCGTTTCGTCGTGGTCGGCACCTCGATGGGCGGGCTGATGACCATGCTGATGGCCGCGAGCCAGCCGGGGCGCATGGCGGCGGTGGTGATGAACGATATTGGCCCGGCGGTGGAAGCCGAAGGGCTGGCGCGCATTTCGGGCTATGTCGGGCAGGGGCGTTCTTACCCCACCTGGGTCCACGCCGCACGCGGGCTGGAAGAAGCACACGGCGCGGCCTTCCCCGGCTATGACCTCGATCAGTGGCTGGAAATGGCCAAGCGCACCATGGTCGTCAGCCAGAACGGGCGGATCGTGTTCGATTACGACATGGCCATCGCTGAGCCCTTCGCCAAGCCCGGCAATGCCGCGCCCGCCAACCTGTGGACCGCGTTCGAGGCGCTGGCGGGCGTGCCGATGCTGCTGGTGCGCGGCGGGCTGTCGGACCTGATCAGCGCCGATACCGTGCGCAAGATGGGCGAGGTCAACCCGGCGATGCGCACTGTCACCGTTCCCGATGTGGGCCACGCCCCCACCCTTGACGAGCCCGAAGTGCGCGCCGCGATCCACGCACTGCTGGACGGGGCGGAGTGACCACGGCGGCGGGGCGCAGCCCACGCATCCTGCATCTCCATTCCACCTTCGCAGCCGGCGGCAAGGAAGTGCGCGCTGTCCGGCTGATGAATGCGTGGGGGACGCGGCTCGATCACACCATCGTCTCGGCTGAACCGGGGGCGATGGGGGCGGCGGCGCTGGTCGATGCGCGGGTGGCGGTGGATTATCCGCAAGGCTTCCCCGCGCTGAAAGGCGCGCCCACCCCGGCGCGGCTGGCGGGGCTGGCGCAGGCGATGCGCGGCTTTGATCTGGTGTGCACCTACAACTGGGGCGCGATGGATGCGGTGATGGCGCACCGGCTTCACGCCCGCCGGCTTGGCCTGCCCGCGCTGGTCCACCACGAGGATGGCTTCAACGAGGACGAGGCCCATCGGCTCAACCCCAAGCGCAACCTTTATCGCCGCGCTGCGCTGGGGCGGGCGGCGGCGCTGATCGTGCCTTCGGCCGCGCTGGAGGCGATTGCCCGCAATGTGTGGCGCCAGCCTGAGGCGCGGGTGCGGCGCATCCCCAACGGCATCGATACCGCCGCCTTTGCCGCTTCTGCCGATCCCGCCGCGCTGTCGATCCGCAAGGGGGAGGGGGAATTCTGGGTCGGCACGCTGGCAGGGCTCCGGGCCGTCAAGCGCCTGCCCGATCTGGTCGCGGCCTGCCAGCGCCTGCCCGCCAACTGGCACCTCGTGATCTGCGGCGAAGGGCCCGAGCGCGCCGCCATCCTTGCCGCGGCCGAGGCGCGGGGCATCGCGGCGCGGGTCCACCTGCCGGGCAATGTCGATCCGGCGCGGGTGGTGGGCCTGTTCGATATCTTCGCGCTGTCATCGGCCTCGGAACAGTTCCCGCTTTCGGTGGTGGAGGCGATGGCCGCCGGCCTGCCGGTGGCCGCGACCGACGTGGGGGATATCCGCGCAATCCTGACGCCCGAAAATGCCGCGCTGCTGACCCCGCCGGGCGATCCGCAGGCGCTGGGCGAAAGCCTTGCTGCGCTCGCCGCCGATCCTGCCCTGCGCGCAAGGCTGGGCAAGGCCAATCAGGCCCGCGCCTGTGCCCATTTCGATTTCGCGGTGATGCAGGCCGCTTACGAACAGGCCTATGCTGCCGCCATGGGCCGCGCCTTCTGACGCGCTTCATCCCCCGTTCAAGCGCCGCGCCCCATCAATCCGGGCATCTCTCCTGCCGTGGCCGCCGGTGCCATTGCGCGAGAGGCTGCACCTGCCTAAAGAGCGCGCGACAGTTTCAAGGACATCCGAAGGCCCATCATGGCGCGCACGCCCACCACTCCCCTCGATAGCCCCGCCCCCTCGCGCGAGGACGAAGTCATCATCCGCGAAATCGACGAGGCCGTGCGCGAGGATGAGCTTTACGCCTTCCTGCGCAATCACGGGCTGAAAGTGCTGGGCGTGATCACGCTCGGCATTGCCGGGCTGGGCGGTTACATGGTGTGGGACCATTTCGCCGAACAGAAGCTTGAACGCCAGTCCGAAGGGGTCGTTTCGGCGATGGACTATGCCCAGCAGGGCGATCTGGGCACGGCGTCGGCCAAGGTTCAGGAACTGCTGGCCGACGGCAATTCCGCAGGCGCCCGCACCGCGGCGCGCTTCATTCAGGCGAGCGCCGCGCTCCAAGCCGGTGACACCGCCAAGGCGACCTCGCTGTTCAAGACCATCGCCGGCGATGCCGAAGCGCCCCCGGCGCTGCGCGATCTGGCCCGCATCCGCGAAGTCACCCTGAATTATGATCAGATGAAGCCCGCCGATGTGATCGCGCGCCTTTCCCCGATCGCTCAGCCCGGCAATGCCTATTTCGGGTCGGCGGGCGAATTGGTGGCGATGGCGCATCTGGAAGCGGGCAACCGGGCCGAGGCGGGCAAGCTGTTCGCGGCGATTTCCAAGGATGAAAGCCAGCCCGAAACGCTGCGCAGCCGCGCGCGCCAGATGGCGGGCCTGATGGGGGTCGATGCGGTGGTCGATGTGAAGAAGCTGCTCAAGGACGAAGGGATCTCGACCGACGAGCCGGACGCCGAAACCGCTGCTGCGCCGCAGCCGGGGCCGGCTGAATAAATCAAGGGATGGGAAGACAGACGGGCATGACCTATTCGAAAATCGCGCGCGCCGCGCTGCTGGCCGGGGTGCTGGCAGCGGGGCTGACCGGCTGCAAGGGTGGGCTGTTCGGCGGCGGCAAGGATAAGACCACGCCGACCGTGGGCAACCGCGTGCCGATCCTCTCGCGCATTGAAAGCGGGGCCGAGGTCGATCCGGCGCTGGCCGCGATCTCGGTGGTGCTGCCCCCGCAGCGCACCAATTCCGAATGGTCCCAGCCCGGCGGCGGGGCCAGCAAGTCCTATGGCCACCTCACCCTGTCGGAGACGCCCACCAAGATCTGGACTGCGCGCGTCGCCGGCTCCAGCAACCGCATGCGCCTTGCCGCAGCGCCGGTGATCGGCGGCGGCAAGCTGTTTGCCGAAGGGACCGACGGTGTGATCGTCGCCTTCGACAAGAACACCGGCGCCAGGCTGTGGGAACGCGGCGATGGCGACATGACCAAGGATCAGGCTCCTTCCGCTTTCGGCGGCGGGGTCAGCTATGAAGCGGGCAAGCTCTACGCCACCAATGGCGTGGGTGAGGTCAAGGCGCTCAATGCCGACACGGGCGAGGTGCTGTGGAAGGTGAAGCCCGCAGGCCCCTTGCGCGGATCGCCGACAATTGCCTTCGACGAATTGTTCGTGATGACGCAGGACAACCAGCTCATCTCGCTCAGCACCAAAGATGGCTCGCTGATCTGGGACGAAAGCGGATCGAACACCCAGTCGGGCGTGTTCGGCGTGGCTGCGCCTGCTGCCGGGCAGGGCACGATCGTTGCCGGCTATTCTTCCGGGGAACTCACCGCCTATCGCTATGAAAATGGCCGTTCGCTGTGGTCGGACGCGCTGGCGCGCACCAATATCTCGACCACCGTGGGCTCGATCACCGACATCGACGCCGATCCGATCATCGATTCGGGCCGCGTCTATGCGCTGGGGCAGGGCGGGCGCATGGCCGCCTATGAACTGGTCACCGGCCAGCGCATCTGGGAATTGAACCTCGCCGGGATTTCCACCCCCGCGATCGCGGGCGAGTGGATCTTCACCCTCACCGATGACGCGCGCCTGCTTGCCATCGCGCGGTCTTCGGGCCGGGTGCGGTGGATAACGCAGTTGCAGCGTTTCAAGGACGAGAAGGACAAGGAAGGCCCGATCTTCTGGACCGGTCCGGTGCTGGCAGGCGGCCAGCTGTGGGTCGCCAGCTCGCGCGGCGAGGTATGGCGGGTGAGCGCGGGCGAGGGTTCCGCGACGCTGTTTGCCGAACTCGACCAGCCGGTCAGCCTGCCGCCCGTCGTGGCCGATGGGGTGCTTTACCTGATGGACGACAGCGGCACGATCCACGCCTGGAAATAGTTTCCAACGCGCGGTTTGGCGTCAGGGGTGCTCCAGACCCCGGCCAGACCCCCGCTTGACCCCTGCCAGAACGCCCTCGGGCCGGTTTCGCACGCGCTTTGCGAGGGTGTTAACCATTTGCGTGTAGGGCGATGCGACCATGATCGCGCCGTCCTCGCCTTCTCCAACCGCGCTCCCGCGCAGCGATGTTTCCACCGGTGTCGGGCTGGTGGGTCTCATCGGGCTGCTGTTGTGGGTTTCGTTCTGCCGCGCCTATCCGGCGATTGCCGCGGCGCTGGGGCTCGAAGGGGCGTTCGCGCCTGAACGAGGGGTCTTGTCAGGCCCCTACGCTGCGCTGGCGGCGATGTTTTTCACCGCCGTGCCAATGGCTGCGTGGTCAGTGCTGGTCGACAAGGTCCACAAGAACCCCTCAACCGGGATCGACTGGAGCCTCAGGCGTCCGCTGCCCGAAGTCATGCCCATCGCGGTGATCAAGCTGGTCGGCCTGTGGTCGACCTGGGCGCTGCTGGCGGGCTTCTACGCCATCGCCCGGTGGTACTGGTCGGGCAATTACCTGTTCGCCATGGAGGTCCTGAGCTTTGCCATCTTCCCGATGGTAATCCTTTCGGTTCCCTATGTAATCTGGCTCGATCGCTACCTTGTCGAGCCCCGTGACGGGGCCTTCCATTTCGGCGCTTTCGTGGTCGGCGGCGGGATCGCCGGGCGCGAGCAATGGGACAGCGCCGCCATCGCCAAGCACTGGCGGGCATGGGCGATCAAGGGGTTCTTCGGGGCCTTCATGATCTCGATCCTGCCCCCCGGCTTCAAGCAGATCATCGAAGTGCAGCCGGCGTTGCTGCTGGCCGATCCTTCCGAATTTGCGATGATGCTGGTGACGCTGCTGTTCCTGATCGACGTGCAGATCGGCACGGTCGGCTATCTGCTGACGCTGCGCCCGCTCGATTCGCACATCCGTTCGGGCAACCCCTTCCTCGCCGGATGGCTGGCGGCGCTGATCTGCTATCCGCCGTTCGTGTGGGGGATCATCGGCGCCGACAAGCAGATCCTCAGCTATGAATATGCAACGCCGGGCTGGGCGCACTGGTTTGCCGGTTCCATGCCGATGGTATGGGTGTGGGGCGGACTGCTGGTGTTCCTTACCGCCATTTATGCCTGGGCGACGGTTGTGTTCGGCGTGCGCTTTTCCAACCTCACCTATCGCGGCGTGGTGACGAACGGGCCCTATCGCTACACGCGCCACCCGGCCTATCTGGCGAAAAACCTGTACTGGTGGGCGAGCGTGCTGCCCTTCATGGTGACCAGCGAGGGCTGGCTGGAGCCTTTGCGCAACTGCATTTTTCTGCTCGCCGTCAACGCCATATACTACTGGCGCGCGCGGACCGAGGAGGCCCATCTGCTCGCCGAAGACCCGAAATATCGCGAATATCACGCGTGGATGGAACACCACGGCCTGATCACCGCGCCGCTTGCCCGGCTAAAGCGCCGCGTGCTTGGCACGGGCGCGGGCCACCGGGAGGACGCTGCGCCCGTCCCGGCGGAATAGGATCACATCACCGGCGAGCCTTCATCGGCGTGGAATTTGATCGCCTCGATCACTGTGAAGTCCAGCCCTGCAATCGCGGCGCCGAAGGCCGCCATGTGGGGCGTGGCAAAGTGTTCGGCGAGAGCGGCTTCATCCCGCCATTTCTCCACGATGTGGAGGATGCCGGGCGCAAGCACATCCTGCGTGAAGGCATAGGCGATGCAGCCTTCTTCGGCATTGGAGGCGGCGACCATATCGGCGATGGCGGCCTTGGCGGCGTCCATCGAAGCTTCCCCGACTTGCGCTTTTGCCAGCACGATCAGCATTCTGTGTCTCCCCGTTCAGAACGACTGTTCATAGACGCGGGTGATGTCCCCGTTCCACTCGCCATTATAGGCATCCAGCAACCGCTGGGCGGGCACTTTGCCGCTGGCGACGATTTCATCGAGCGTTTCGAGATAGCCGGTCTCGTTATCGCCGGCCGCATTCAGCCGCGCGCGGGCCTTCAGGCCATCATGCGCGATCTTGAGCACTTCGCGCCCCAGATCCTGCAAGGTGCCGCCACTGGGCGAACGGGTCGCCAGCGCAAGGCGCGGCACTTCATTGCGGAGGCGTTCGCGTTCCTCCATCGACCAGCCCTTGACCAGATCCCACGCCGCATCGAGCGCCGACTGGTCATAGAGCAGCCCGACCCAGAAGGCGGGCAGCGCGCAAATGCGGCTCCACGGCCCGCCATCGGCGCCGCGCATTTCGAGGAAGCTTTTCAGCCGCACTTCGGGGAAGGCGGTGGACAGGTGGTCCCACCAGTCGCTCTGGGTGGGGCGCTCGCCGGGCAGCACGCTGAGTTTGCCATCAAGGAAATCGCGGAACGAAAGCCCCGCCGCATCGATGTATTTCCCGTCGCGGAAGACGAAATACATCGGCACATCCAGCATGTATTCAGCCCATCGCTGATAGCCGAAACCGTCTTCGAACACGAAGGGCAGCATGCCGGTGCGCGCAGGGTCCGTGTCCGACCAGATGTGCGAACGGTATGACAGGAACCCGTTGGGCTTGCCTTCGGTGAAGGGCGAATTGGCGAACAGCGCGGTTGCCAGCGGTTGCAGGGCAAGGCTGGTGCGGAACTTCTTCACCATGTCGGCTTCCGACTGGTAATCGAGGTTCACCTGAATGGTGCAGGTGCGCAGCATCATGTCGAGGCCCATCGTGCCCACGCGCGGCATGTGCCGCAGCATGATGTCATAGCGGCCCTTGGGCATGATCGGCAGCTCGGCGCGGGTCTTGTCCGGCCACATGCCAAGGCCAAGGTAGCCGACCCCGCATTTTTCGCCGATTTCCTTGACCTGCGCGAGATGCCGTCCGGTCTCCGCACAGGTCTGGTGGAGGTTTTCAAGCGGCGCGCCCGACAGTTCGAGCTGGCCCGCCGGTTCAAGGCTGACCGCGCCATCATCGCCCTTGAGCGCGATGACGTTTCCGCCTTCCACCACCGGGCTCCAGCCGAATTTCTCCATGCCTTTCAGAAGGTCACGGATGCCGCAAGGCTCATCATAGGACGGGGCGCGGTGGTCTGTGCGCTTGAAGACAAGCTTTTCATGCTCGGTGCCGATGCGCCAGCTTGTCGGCGGCTTTTCACCGCCGATCATCGGAGCGACCAACTGGTCGAAGCTCTCAATGACCGGATCGTCGGCGGTGGTGGCTTCGCGTGTGCTCATCGAAGAGGCCCTCTCTGGCCGGTTGCTTTATAAAACTGATTTGCCGATGGGAAGGCAGATTCGCCTTTGCGCATGGTGAGCCGGTTTGTCTTGCAAAATCCGCTGTGGCGCTTGTGCTTCTACCAGTCGCCCGCCGTGCCCATCCACAGGGCAAGGGCCGCGATGGCGGCGGTCTCGCCCCTCAGGATGCGCGGGCCGAGAGTGATGGGGCGGGCGGCCGGGTGGGCGCGGATGGCGGCACGCTCGGCATCGTCGAAACCGCCTTCGGGGCCGGTGAGGATTGCCGCGGGGGAGCCTCTGTGGGCCGCAAACGCCGCAGCGGCGGGCTCGCCCCCATTCTCGTCGGCGAAGAACAGCGCGCGGCCTTCCGGCCAGCCCGCCAGCAACGCATCGAGCTTCACCGGCTCGGCCAGGGCGGGGAGCGCGGTGCGGGCGCATTGTTCGGCCGCTTCGGTAGTGATCGCAAGGGCGCGTTCGCGGTTCAGTTTGTCGGCCACGCAGCGGCGGGTGATGACCGGCGCGATCCGCGCGGCGCCCAGTTCCGTCGCCTTTTCAAGGATCAGATCGAAGCGGTCCTTCTTGAGAAGAGCAGGGCACAGCCACAGATCGGGCACCGCCTCACGCGGGCGCAGGCGCTGGCTGACGGTTACATCGATCCGGTGCTTGCCCACCTGCCCGACCCGCGCCGCCCATTCGCCGGTGATGTCGTCACACAGGATCACAATATCGCCTTCCCGCATCCGCATCACCTTGCCGAGGTAATGGGCTTGTGGGCCTTCGAGCGCGAATGTCCGCCCCTCTCCCAGCTCATCGGAGAGGAACAGGCGCGGCGCGCTTTTCGGGGGCCAGGCTGGGGTGGCAGGCATGGCTTTGCACTAGGCGTGCGGGCCGCTAGAGCGCAAGCGATGAACGAAGGTATCGTCCCTGACAGTGAACATCGCGGCCTTGTCGAACGCCTGCCGCAGCTTCCCCGTGATCTTGCGCTGCTGGCGCGGTTCGACCGGCCGATCGGGTGGTGGCTCTTGTTCTGGCCCTGCGTCTTTGCGGTGTGGCTGGCGGGGGCTGGCCTGCAACTCGCGCTGCTCGGCTGGCTGCTGCTCGGCAGCATTGCCATGCGCGGGGCGGGGTGCGTCTATAATGACATCGTCGATGCCGATCTTGATGCCAAGGTTGCGCGCACCGCCTTGCGCCCCGTGGCGAGCGGGCGGGTGTCGAAGAAGGCGGCGTGGGCGTGGCTGGTGAGCCTGTGCCTTGTCGGCCTCATTGTGCTGCTGCAATTGCGGCTTGAGGCGCAGATCGTCGCGCTTGGCAGCCTTGCGCTGGTCGCCGCCTATCCCTTCATGAAGCGCATCACCTGGTGGCCGCAGGCGTGGCTGGGGATGGTGTTCAACTGGGGGCTGCTGGTTGGCTGGGCCGAATTGCGCTGGGACAACTGGGATGCGCTGGCGGCGGTCTATGCGGGGGCGGTGTGCTGGGTGATCGGTTACGATACGATCTATGCCCTGCAAGACCGCGAGGATGATGCGATGGTCGGCATCCGCAGTTCCGCATTGGCGATGGGCGCGCGGGTGAAGGGCGGGGTGACCGCCTTCTATGCCGCTGCGGTGGGCCTGTGGGGGCTCGGCTTCTGGCTGTATCGGGGCGATTGGCTCGCCTGTCTTGCGCTGCTGCCGGTGGCGGGGCATCTGGCGTGGCAGGTGGCAACGCTTGATCCGGCAGACCCGGCCAACCCGCTCGACAGATTCCGTGCCAACCGCTGGGCGGGCGCGCTGATGGCGGCGGCGTGTTTTGTGGTGGGCAACGCCTGACATGTGCAACCTCTACCGCATGACCAGGCCAGCCAGCGAGGTTGCGGCGTGGTTGGCAGCGGTGGAGAGCGCGAGCGGTGCGAACGTCGCCGACGCGGTCTATCCCGGCTACACCGGTCTTGTGGTGGCAGAGGGCGCGGTCCGGGCGATGACCTGGGGCTTTCCCCTCGTGATCAAGGGCGCGAAGGGCCAGCCGCTCAAGCCCAAGCCGGTCAACAATGCACGTTCCGACAAGCTGGGCACCGGCTTCTGGCGCCGTGCCTTTGAAAGCCGCCGCTGCCTGATCCCGCTGACCGCATGGGCCGAGGCCGCGGGCGAGCGGGGGCGGATGACGCGCACGTGGCTTTCGCTTCCCGATGCGCCGCTGTTCGCCGCTGCCGGCGTGTGGCGGCCTTCGGATGAATGGGGCGATTGCTATGCGATGGTGATGACCGCCAGCGAAGGCACCGATGCGGCTCGCGTGCATGAACGCATGCCGTTGCTGCTTGCCCCCGAAGATCACGCCCGCTGGCTGAGCGGCGCGCCGGACGAGGCCCTTGCCCTGTGCCGCGGCTGGGCAGGGCCGCTGACGATCGCACCCACCACAGAGCCATGGGGCAAGCGGCCCGCCCCGGCATCGGCCCAGCAAAGCCTGTTCTGACCGCCGACCGGCCAACCGTGTCCGACGAACGACAATCCGTCTCGATCGGCGGTGTGTATTATCCTGCCAATACGCCTTTATCTCGGCGTGGTTCGTGTTAGGCTGCAACCCATTGCATCAGGGGATTGCACGAACATGCTCGAACTCAGCGGCGTCAGCCATACCTATCCCAACGGCACCCACGCGCTGGATGATGTGACGCTGTCGATCCCCAAGGGGATGTTCGGGCTGCTGGGGCCCAATGGCGCGGGCAAATCGACCTTGATGCGCACCATCGCGACATTGCAGGCGCCCACCCAAGGCAGCATCCGTTTCGGCGATATCGATGTGCTGGCCGAGCCTGATCGGTTGCGCCGCACGCTGGGCTATCTGCCGCAGGATTTCGGCGTCTACCCGCGTGTTTCGGCGCAGGTGATGCTCGATCACATGGCGGTGCTGAAGGGCGTGTCGAACAGCGGTGAACGCAAGGCGATGGTCGAACATCTGCTTAACCAGACCAACCTGTGGGCCGTGCGCGGCAAGGCGATTGCGGGCTTTTCGGGCGGGATGCGCCAGCGGTTTGGCATTGCGCAGGCTCTGATCGGCCAGCCGGAACTGATCATCGTCGATGAACCGACCGCGGGCCTCGACCCGGAAGAACGCAACCGTTTCCTCAATCTGCTGGCCGGGATTGGGGAGAATGTGGTGGTGATCCTGTCCACCCATATCGTCGATGATGTGGCTGACCTGTGCCCGCGCATGGCGGTGCTGGCGGGCGCCAAGGTGCGGCTTGAAGGCGCGCCGCATGATCTGATCGCGTCCACCAAGGGGCGCGTGTGGCAAAAGACCATCCCCCACACCCAATTGCCTGAAATGCAGGCGGCCCATGAGGTCATCTCGCACCGCTTCTTTGCGGGCGAGATCGTGGTCCACGTGCTGTCCGATACCCAGCCCGAAGGCTTTGCGCCGGTCACAGGCGGGCTTGAGGATGTCTATTTCGCGACCCTTGCCGAAACCCGCCGCGCACCCGCCGCACAAGCCGCATAAGGGGTTGATGCGATGCTGACCGCCAGAATTGCCGCGTTCGAAATCCGTTACCAGCTCCGCAATCCGGTGTTCTGGGTATCGGTGGCGATCTTCTTTCTGCTGGGCTTCGGCCTTTCGGCAAGCGACAATGTCAGCTTCGGCGCGCCCGGCGCAGTGAACGAGAATTCGCCCTTTACCGTGACGCTGGCGACAGCAGTGTTCGCGACCTTTTACCTGTTCGTCATCACCGCCTTTGTCGCCAATGCCGTGGTGCGCGACGATGCGACCAAGTTCGGCCCGATGATCCGCGCGACCGCGGTGGGGCGCAGCAATTTTCTGGCCGGGCGCTTCCTTGGCGGGCTGGCGATCGCGATCCTCGGCTATGTGGCGATCCCCGCAGGGATTGCGCTGGGCGCGGCGATGCCGTGGGTGGATGCCGAGACGGTGGGGCCCAACAGCTTTGCGCTTTACGCCTGGCCGTTCCTTGTCATTGCCATTCCCAACCTGATTCTGTCAGCCGCCTTCCTGTTCAGCCTTGCAACGCTCACCCGGTCGATGCTGGCGAGCTATATCGGCGTGATGGTGCTGGTGATGGGCTACCTTGCGGTCAACATCATCCTGTCGGCCGATCCTTCGATGCAGGATGTGGTCGCCCGCTACGAACCGCTCGGCACGGGCGCGATTTCCGAGGTTTCGCGCTACTGGACCTCTGCCGAGATGAACACGCGGCCCGTGCCGCTCGAAGGCAACCTGCTGTTCAACCGGCTGTTCGTGCTGGGCCTGTCGGCGCTGTTCCTCGGCATTGCTTGGGCACGTTTCAGCATGACGGAACGTGCGCCTTCGCGCTGGCAATTGCGCAAGCTGGCCAAGCAGGCGGCCAGAACGGCGAAGGCCGAAGCGGTTGCCCCGCGCAGCCTGACCGGGCCGGTCACCCGCCATTTCGGTTCCGGCCACGCGCTCGCCGCCTTCTGGCTGCGGCTGCGGGCTGAGGTGATGTTCGTGGTGAAAAGCCCGGGCCTGATCGTGCTGCTGCTGATTTCGGTCGCCTTTGCCGCGCTCAACCTCCTCTTTTCCGAGACGATCTACGGCACCCCGTCCTATCCGCTGACCGCCAATGTCATCGAAACCGTGGTCGGCAGCGCGGCCTTGTTCAGCCTGATTGTCGCGGTGTTCTATGGCGGCGAACTGGTGTGGCGCGAGCGCGACGTGAAGATGGGCGAGATCATCGATGCCACCCCGGTGCCCGCATGGGCGATGTTCGTGCCCAAGATCCTTGCGATCTTCGCTGTGCTGCTGGCGATGGCGCTGGCAGGCATGGCCACGGGCGTGCTCTACCAATTGGGCAAGGGCGCCGGGTCGATCGACTATGGTCTTTACCTCAGCGCCTATGTGATCCCGCAGAGCATCGACCTGCTGCTGCTGGCGGTGCTGGCGGTGTTCTTTCAGGTGCTCAGCCCCAACAAATATGTCGGCTGGGGGCTGTTTCTGGTGTGGTTTCTGGTTCGCATTTTCATGTCGAACCTGGGCTATTCGAACATCCTCTACAATTATTCGGGCACCCCGTCCGAGCCTTTGAGCGACATGAACGGCACCGGCGGTTTCTGGGTGGGGGCAGCGATTGCGCGCACCTATTGGGCCGCGTTCGGCGTGCTGCTGCTGGTGTTTGCGCACTGGGCCTGGCCGCGCGGCACGGTGGTGGCGGTGGTCCCGCGGCTGAAGGGCATCGTGCGCCGCATGAGCCTTGCCTCGGGCGGGATCGCGGTCGCGGCGGTGGCGGTGATGGTGGGGACGGGGGTCGTGATCCACCGCAACATCACCGAATTGAACCGCTACGAAACCGCCGACGCGGCCGAGGCGCGTCAGGCTGAATATGAACGCAAGTATCTGAAATACGAAAGTCTGCCGCGTCCGGTCATCACCGATGTGGTCTTCGATGTCGCGATCTATCCCGATCAGCGGCGCATGAAGGTGACGGGCGGCTATGCCTTGCGCAACGACAGCGGCGTGCCGATCAGCGAACTGCACGTGCGGCAGGGCGATGACGGGGCGCAGTTCACCCGGCTCGACATTTCCGGGGCAAAGCTGGCAAGCCATGACAAGCGCCATGCCTATCGCATCTACCGTTTCGATACCCCGCTTGCGCCGGGAGCGACTGCGCGGCTCGATTTTGCGAGTGACATCTGGCGGCGCGGCTTTGCCAATCGCGGGGCGGCGACCGATATTGTCGACAACGGGACCTTCGTGAACAACACCACCTTCGCGCCGATCATCGGCATGGACCGGCGCGGGCTGCTCAGCGATCGCACGGCGCGCCGACGTCAGGGCTTGCCGGCCGAACTGCGCATGACCCGGCTTGAAGATACCGCCGCGCAGGGCAATAATTACGTCCGGTCGGATTGGGTCAATTCGCGCATCACCGTTTCGACCGCCGCCGATCAGGTGCCGATTGCGCCGGGCAACAAGATTTCGGACGAGGTGAAGGATGGCCGCCGCATTGCGGTGTTCCAGTCGCCCGCGCCGATCCTCAACTTCTTCTCGGTCCAATCGGCCCGCTATGCCGTGGCCGAAGAGCAGGCGGGACCGGTGCTTCTCAGCGTCTATCACGATCCCAAGCACGCCTGGAATGTGCCCGCGATGCAAAAGGCGCTGAAGACCAGCCTTTCCTATTACGAGCGCAATTTCGGTCCCTACCAGTTCGGCTATGCGCGGATCATCGAGTTTCCGGGCTATGACAGCTTCGCGCAGGCCTTTGCCGGGACCATGCCCTATTCCGAAAGCATCGGCTTTGCCGCCGACGTGCGCGATCCGGAAACGATCGACTATGTCTCCTATGTCACCGCCCATGAAGTGGGCCACCAGTACTGGGCGCACCAGCTGATCGGGGCGGACATGCAGGGGTCAACGCTGCTTTCGGAAACGCTCGCCCAATACAGCGCGCTGATGGTGATGAAGGAGCTGTATGGCGAGGACAAGATCCGCCGCTTCCTCAAGTTCGAACTCGATCGCTACCTCGCGGGCCGCAAGGGCGATCCGCTGCCCGAACAGCCGCTGATCCGGGTCGAGAACCAGCAGCACATCCATTACCGCAAGGGCAGCCTCGTGATGTATCTCCTCCAGCACCGGCTGGGCGAGGATGCGGTCAACCGCGCGCTGTCGCGGCTTGTGGCGCGCTACAAGTTCAAGGGCGCGCCCTATCCGCGCAGCCTCGATCTGATTGCGGAACTGCGCAAAGAGGCCAGAACGCCGCAAGATCAGGCGCTGATCACCGATCTGTTCGAAAAGATCACGATCTATGACCTGAAGGCCAGCCAGGCGACGTCCACCAAGCGCAAGGATGGCAAGTGGGTGACCCGCATCACCGTGGAAGCCGGCAAGTTCTATGCCGATGGCAAGGGCGTCGAAACCCCCGCCCGGCTTGCCGAAAGCTTCGAGGTGGGCGCCTTCACGCAGCGTCCGGGCACCGGGGCCTTCGACAAGCAGGCCGTGCTGGCGATGATCCGGATGCCAGTGAAGGGCGGTAGCCAAGTGGTGGAAATCGTCACCGCGCAAAAGCCCGCCTTTGCCGGGATCGATCCCTACAACTTCACCATCGACCGGGATGCGGACGATAATGTGGTGGCGGTCGACTGAGGGGCGAACGGAGGTGGCCTTACCCCTCCGGCCCAAGCTCCGGGTCAAGATCGCGGGGGCGGGCAAAGTGCACCAGCTCGGCGCAGTAGCGTTTCAATTCGCTCCAGTGCTGGATATCGCATTCCAGCACCGCATAGGCGGCGGTCGGAAACTTGACGACCGCCTCCTTGAACAGCGCGTTTTCCTTGCCCGGCGCGACCAGTTCCAGCAGCACATCCTGCAAGCCCGGATTGTGGCCCGCGATCAGGATCGCCTTTGCCTCATCCGCGCCGGTCCCGGCATGGGCCTCGATCGTCTCGACGATGGTATCGAAGCTGGCGAGATAGAGCCGCTGGTCATAGATCGGCGCCGCATCGGGCAGGGCGCCCTCCAGTGTCAGTTTCACGCGCACCGCCGGGCTGGCGAGCAGCCTGTCCCAGCGCACCCCGTGGTCGCGGATATGCTGGCCGATCAGCTCAGCGCCCTTGCGCCCGCGCGCGTTCAGCCCGCGATCGAAATCGCGCTGGCTGGTATCGTCCCAGTCCGACTTGGCATGGCGCAGGAGGCCGAGAATCTTCATGGCTGAAAGGCGTCTCCTGCTGGCTCGCTCGCCCCATCGCGATTGGCTTCCACAACACCAGCGCGCACGCGTTGTAAAGCCTGATCGAGCGTCACGCGCAGCACCGGCGTGCCTTTGGGAAAGGCGCTGAGCAAGCGCGAAGGGAAAGCCGGGCTGAGCACGATGAAATGGCCGCTGTCGTCCTTGCTGCGGATCAGCCGCCCAAAGGCCTGCGCGAGGCGCGCACGGATGATGCGGTCGTCATAGGCGCTGCCGCCGCCCGCCAGCCGGCGCGCCTTGTGCAGAATATCGGGGCGGGGCCATGGGACCTGCTCCATCACCACGCAGCGCAAGCTGTGCCCCGGCACGTCCACCCCGTCGCGCAGCGCGTCCGTGCCGATCAGGCTGGCGCGCGGATCATCGCGGAAAATATCCACCAGCGTGCCGGTGTCGATCGGGTCGACATGCTGGGCATAGACCGGCAGGCCGCCCCGCGCGAGGCGATCGGCAATGCGGCCATGCACGGCGCGCAGCCGCCGGATCGCGGTGAACAGGCCCAGCACGCCGCCCTCGCTCGCCTCGATGATGCGGGCATAGGCCCCCGCCAGGGCGGGCAGATCGCCCTTGGCGATATCGGTGATGATCAGCACCTCGGCCCGGCCCGCGTAATCGAAGGGGCTTTCCGCAGCGGACAGTAGCGGCGCGACTTCGACATGGGCCGCGCCGGAACGCGCCACGGCGCTCGCCCAGCGGTTATCATCCTGCGTCCGGTCGGTCAGGGTCGCGCTGGTCAAAAGCACGCCGTGGGCAGGCTCCAGCACCACGCGGGCAAAGGGCTTCATCGGATCGAGCCAGCGGCGGTGGATCGCCACGTCGAATTCACGCGCGTCGGAACGGTCCACCGCCAGCCAGTCAACGAATTCGGGGTCCGCCGGGCCGCCCAGCCGGTCGAGCAGCGATTCCCATGCGGCGATCAGATCGATCCGCCATGCCAGCGCGAACCGCGCGCCTTCAATGCGCGCGCGCCCTTGCGCGTCGAGCCAGTCGGGCGGTTCGGCAAGGATCGCCTCCAGCCGCCCGCCCAGCCGGATCAGCGGCACACGGATGCTGGCGAGCGCTTCACAGGCCGCCCCTGCCGCTTCGATCACTTCGCCCGGCAGGCCCGCAGCCTCGGTCTCAATCGCGTAGCCCGCCTCCTGCCCGCCGCTTTCGTCGCGGGCATAGGTGGCGGTGCGCACGGCGGCGAGCAGGGCTTCGATGGGGCCGAAAGGGCTGTTTTCGGACATGCGTTGCAGCCAGCCGTCAGACGGGAGCAATTGCCCCGCCTTGCACGCTGCCGTGATGGCCTCGGCCCCGGCATCGTCATAGCTGGCGACGTCCGCCAAGCGCGCCGCAAGACCGCGCCTGCGCCCGCGCGATTCCTTTTCCGGGCCGATGATCCAGCGCCGCAGTTCAATGGTTTCCTGCCCTGAAAGGGTAGCGGCAAAGGTGCTGTCGGCAGCGTCGAAGACATGGTGGCCTTCATCGAAGATCAGCCGGGTGGGGCGCTGGTTCGGGTCGCGGGCGCGCGCGGCGTTGACCATCACCAGCGCATGGTTGGCGATGACCAGATCGGCCTGCGCGCTATCTCTTGCGGCACGCTCGATGAAGCATTTGCGGTAGTGCGGGCACCCTGCATAGATGCATTCGCCGCGCTGATCGGTCAGTGCGGCGATGCCGCGCTTCCTGAACAGCGTTCCCAGCCAGCCCGGCAGATCGCCGCCCACCATGTCGCCGTCGCGGGTATAGGCCCCCCAGCGCGCCACCAGCTGCGCAAGGATTGCTGGGCGCCCCGCAAAGCCGCCCTGCAATGCGTCTTCGAGGTTGAGGAGGCACAGGTAATTCTCGCGGCCCTTTCGCACCACCACCGGCGGGGTGCCGTCGGCGCGTTTCGCAGGCCAGGCGCGGCGGCTTTCGGTGCGCAACTGGCGTTGCAGGTTCTTGGTGAAGGTCGATACCCACACCGTGCCGCCGCTCAAGGCAGACCACAAGGATGCAGGGGCCAGATAGCCCAGTGTCTTGCCGATCCCGGTGCCCGCCTGCGCCAGCGCCAGATGCGGCCTTCCGGGGGCGGAGCGGGGGGCGAAGATGCGGGCGACGTCCTGCGCATAGGCGCGCTGGCCCTCGCGGCTTTCGGCCCCTTCGCCGGTCAGCCGGGCCAGCTGCGCCTGCACGGCCTCGGCGGAAAGTTCCACTTGCCGGGGGGCGGGGCGCTCGCCCGCTTCTTCCCATTCGGGCAGGCGGGCGAACAGCCAGCGTTCGGCGCGTTCCGGCTTGGCGATGTGGGCTTTGAGCACCTGCGCCCATGGCCAGCGCAGGCGTTCCAATGATTGCAGCGCGCTCCATGCGCCTTCGCGCTCGGGCCAGTCGGGCGCGCGGCACACCGCGATCAGCGCGCCCGCCGCCCGCTGGAGCATGTCGGGCACGGCGGCGTCATTTTCGGGCACCGGCAGGCCCAGCGCCTCGGCAAGGCCCCGCGGGGTCGGCACGCAGAAGCGCGCCGGGTGGACGAAGGCGAAGGCCTCCAGCAGATCGAGGCCCGACAGGTCGGGATAGCCCAGCCGGCTTGCCACCAGGGGCGCGTTCAATAGCAGCACCGGGGTATCGGCGGCGGCCATGATCGCATCGCCTTTGGACACGGCCTGCGTCGCGCCGTCCGGGGAGCGCAGCCAATGCCCGCCGTGGCTCGCATGGAGCGCGGGCAGGGGAAGCGCGTCGGGGAGGGGGGTGGCCGGGGACGTCACGGTGCTGACGATGGGGTGCGGGCCGCGCAAAGTAAACGATGCGGGGGGAAGTTTTGCAGACCCCCGTTTGCCCCCCCAGACCCCTCCCAGCCCCCCCTTAGACCCCCTCCAGACCCCCTCTAGGCCCCGCTCAGAGCCGCGTTTTGCCTGCGGTTTCACGTGAAACACTGCGGTGGTGGCAGCGCGCCGCCATTGCCGCTTGCAAGCCGGGCAAGGTTGCGCAATGGCCGCCCGCGTTATGACCATCTCTCCCGAAGCTCTGATCGCCGCAGCATCCAACTCCAAGGCCTGGCCCTTTCAGGAGGCCCAGCGCCTCGCCAAGCGTCTGCCGGAAGGCAAGCCCGGCGGGGTGCTGTTCGAAACCGGCTACGGCCCCTCTGGGTTGCCGCATATCGGGACTTTTCAGGAGGTTCTGCGCACCTCGCTGGTGCGCCGCGCCTATGAGACGCTGACCGGCGGGGCGGCGACGCGGCTCGTTGCGTTCTCGGACGATCTCGATGGCCTTCGCAAGGTGCCTGACAACGTCCCCAATCAGGCGATGCTGGCCGAGCACTTGGGAAAGCCTCTCTCGCGCATCCCTGATCCCTTTGAAAAGTTTGAAAGTTTCGCCGCGCATAACAATGCGATGCTGCGCGACTTCCTCGACCGGTTCGGGTTCGAGTATGAATTCGTCAGCTCGTCCGATTGCTACAATGGCGGCAAGTTCGACGATGCGCTGCGCGGGGTGCTGGCGAACTTCGGCGCGATTCTGGACATCATGCTGCCGACCTTGGGCGAAGAGCGCCGCAAGACCTACTCCCCCGTCATGCCGATCAGCCCCACCACCGGCGCGGTTCTTCAGGTGCCGATCGAAGTCATTGATCCGGCTGTCGGAATCATCCGCTTCACCGACGAGGACGGCAGCATCGTCGAGCAATCGGCGCTCGGCGGCATGGCCAAGTGTCAGTGGAAGGTCGACTGGGCGATGCGCTGGGTGGCGCTGGGCGTCGATTACGAGATGTATGGCAAGGACCTGACCGACAGCGGCATTCAGTCAGGCAAGATCGCCCGCGTGCTGGGCGGCCACAAGCCGGAAGGGCTGATCTACGAGCTGTTCCTTGACGCCAAGGGCGAAAAGATCAGCAAGTCCAAGGGGAACGGCCTCTCTATTGAGGAATGGCTGCAATATGGCAGCCCTGAAAGCCTCGGCTTCTACATCTTCGCCAACCCGCGCAGCGCCAAGCAGTTGCACGCAGGCGTCATCCCCAAGGCGGTGGACGATTACTGGCAGTTCCGCGCCGCAATTCCGGGGCAGGATGCCGACAAGCGGCTCGGGAATGCGGTGTGGCACCTGCTGCGCGCCAACGAGCGCCACGAAGGCGCCGAGGCTCCGGGTGAGGGCGATAGCCTGCCGGTGCCCTTCAGCCTGCTGCTGAACCTTGTCGGCGTGCTGGGCGCGGGCGCAACGCGCGAAGCGGTGTGGTCCTACCTCGGCAATTATGTCGAGAATGCCGATCCTGCTGCGCACCCCGCGCTCGATGCGCTGGTGGACCGTGCGCTCGCCTATAACCGCGATTTTGTCGCCCCGACGCTGGAAAAGCGCGCCCCGGCAGGCGGCGAGATCGCCGCGCTCAAGGCCTTGGACGCCGCGCTCGAAGCGGCCGATCCGGCGACCAGCGCCGAGGACTTGCAGACCATCGTCTACGAAATCGGCAAGACCGAAGCCTTCGGGTTCGAGAACCTGCGGGATTGGTTCAAGGCGCTCTACGAAACCCTGCTCGGCAGCGAACAGGGCCCGCGCATGGGCAGCTTCATCGCGCTCTACGGCATTGCTCCCACCCGCCAGTTGATTGCCGAGGCACTGGCAAAGGCGTAGGCTGCGGGCCATGACCCGCCGCCATGCCGATCCGCACAAGCTTGCCCGCGACCTGCTGGGGCGCGACTTCGACGACCTCGATTCCGAGGAGCAGCGGGTTCTGCGGCACGTCGCGGCGGGCACTTACACGGGCCTCGATGCCGACGAACTCGCTCACAGCCATGAAAGCTGGAAGGAGCGTCTGGCCGACCGTGTTGCCGCGGTGGGAGGCAGCTGGGGCTTCATCGTCGGCTTCGGCGTGGTTCTGGCCGTGTGGACAAGTCTCAACAGCGGCGGATTGCAGGCGCTGGGGCTGGGGCCGTTTGACGCTTACCCGTTCATTTTCCTCAACTTGATGCTGTCGATGCTGGCCGCGGTGCAGGCGCCGATCATCCTGATGAGCCAGAACCGGCAGGCCATGAAGGACCGCATCACCGCGCGGCACGATTACGAGGTGAACCTGCGCACCCAGCTGGAAATCCTGCGCCTTGCGCACCGGATCGACGCGCTGGCAGATGATGTGCGCAAGATCGCTCGCAAGGACGTAGCCAGTACCGATTCTGCCGCGATCGACAGGGGCTGATCGACCTTAGTGCCAGGCGCGGGTGCGATACCACTTGGTGATGACATATTTCGCGCCCCGTTCGACAGGCAGCCCGGCGTGCAGCGTCGCCTCGTTCGGGCGGCCATCGGGCAGGGCGTTGTTCCACAGCAATAGCACGCCCGGCTTGGGCTCGATTTCGATCCCCAGCACAGTGAAGGCGGTTGCCCCGCCAGCCTCGACCGAGTTGAGATAGGCCATCGCCGTCCAGCTGCGCTGCCCGCCGCGCAGCCGTTCCTGCGGCCAATAGCCTTCGGTGACGTAGAACCAGTCGTTGTGCGGCTTGAACTGCTGTCCGGGCAGATAGCGCTGACCCTGCACCGGCTCACCGATCTCGGCCGGAACGCCGAGCAGCGCATCAATCCGCGCCGATATGCCCGCCACAAACGGGTCGCGCGGGTCGAGATCGCCGGAAAAAGACGTGCGGAACCCGCTCGCATAATCGAGCTCGTGCAGGGCCGAGGGCCGCGCCACCGCATCGATCATGCCGATCAGCGCTGCGCATTCGGCGGCGGACAGAAAGTCGCCGATCGCGAAAAGCTCGACCCGGTCGTCGGCCACCCGGTAAACGTCGGGGCTGGCGGAAAGGCGCGTGCGCACAGCGCTGCCGAGCACGGCGAGGGCGGATTGATCGGGGGCAAGGTCGTCAGCAGGCATCGGCCGCACAGCTAGCAAGGCACCGTGATCCTGCAAACCGGCATACGCCATCAGTTGCACGGCGGGCGCGCGATGCTAGGCTTTGTGGTCAGGGGAACAGACGGGAGGGATTTGGGATGAACCTTAACGCCAAAACCAAGTATTCGGGCCTCGCCATGCTGCTGCATTGGCTGGTGTTCGTGGCTGTGATCGTCAGCTGGCGCATTGCCGAGGGGGCAGAGGAAGCCGCCACCCGCGAGGCGCGCGGTGAGATCATGGCCAATCATTTTGCGATCGGGGTGGTGATCTTCGTGCTGGTGGCGCTGCGGCTGGTATGGCGGCAGATCAGCCCGCCGCCGCCCGTGCCCGCCGGCTATGCACCGTGGGAACGTGCGCTGGCGCGGGGGGCCCATATCGGCTTCTATGCCCTGCTGCTGATCATGCCGATCGCCGGGTGGATTGCAATGTCGAGCTATGGCGCAACGATCAGCGTGTGGGGCCTGTTTGAATTGCCGCGCCTGCCGGTGCCCGCCAACGAGGCGCTGGGCGAGCAGATTTTCGAGACCCACGCGCTGGCTGGCAAGGCGCTGCTGATCCTGATCGTGGTGCACACGCTCGGCGCGCTCAAGCACACCATCCTGGACAAGGACGGGACGCTGTTCCGGATGCTGCCATTCGGCACCGCCAGGCCGTGATCCGGGCGGGCGAGACGAAGCAAAAAGCCCCGCCGGAGCGATCCGGCGGGGCTTTCCCTATCTGGTGAAGACCTACCAGAAGAAGTCGTGGATCACGTCTACGACTTCGCCGGTATAGATATCGACCAGCACGACATCGTCATAATACCGAACCCACTGGTAGGGCCCGTAGACGGGGGGCAGGTGATAGGCCCAGGGGTCGTTGATGAAGAAGCGCGGCTGGAAGAACAGGCTGTCGAGGAAAAACCCGGTCTGCAAACGGCTGTAACGGTGGCTGCGGAACGGCGCGTAGTAGGGGCCGGGCCGGAACAGGAAGTGATTGCTGCGCCGGAAATCGAACCAGTCGTAACGCCGGTTGTCACGCCAGCGGTTGTCCCACCGCCGGAAATCGCGATTGTCCCAGCCCGGACGCCCGTTCCAGCCCCAGCGCCAGTCATCGTTGCGCCAGCCGCGCCGATCGCCGCGCCAGCCATCGCGGCGCCCATCCCGGCGTCCGTCGCGCCAGTCATCCCGACGCCCGTCACGCCAGTCGTCGCGGCGCCCGTCGCGGGCAATGTCGCGCACGCCGTCGCCCCAGCTGTTGCCACCACGCGCCCGGACGTCGCCAACGCGGCCATTGCGCCGATCGCCATCCCAGCGCCCGTCGGCCCGGTCGGCGCGCCAGTCACCGCGGCGCTCGACCTGATCGGACCGGATATCGCCGCGGTTCTCGATGCGGTCGGCCCTGCGGTCACCGCGATCCTCGATACGTCCGGCGCGGTTATCGGTGCGGGTATCGACCCGGTCGGCCGCGCCATTGCGGCCGCGCCAGTCGAGCCGGTCGGCCCGCTGATCGCCGCGCCGTTCGACCCCGGCGGCGCGCTGTTCGAAACGGCGGTCAACCTGATCGGCCCGCCGCTCGTTGCGACGGTCGATCTGGGCGGCGCGCTGTTCGCTGCGGCGATCGATGCGTTCTGCCCGGGCTTCGCCGCGGCGCTCGGCCTGCTGGGCGGCCTGGGCGCGGGCAATCACGTCACCGCCGAACCCGCGCGGTGCGGGACGGGCGGGGGCGGCCCGCTCGGGGCGAGGGCCATCGGTCCGCTCGAAGCGCGGTGCAGCCGGGGCAGGCCGCGGTGCGGCGCGATCGGGACGCGGGCCATCGAAGCGCGGCGCCTGCACCCGCTCGGGCCGGGCGACCCGTTCGGCACGCGGCGACGGTGCGGCGCGCATCGGGGGCGGGCTCGAATAGTCGGGCTGGCGCTCGATCTCCTGCGCGGCGGCAGGGGCAGCGGCGGGCAAGGCGAGCGCGAGCGCGGCCGCCATCGCGGCCAGCGATCCGCCCGTGCGCGCAATCGGGGCAAACAGGGTCTTCATGGCAAGTGCCTCCGGTATCGCCAGCCCACCACAGGCTTGTTGAGATGATCCCAGATAGGCCCTTCAAGTTGTCGCAGCGATGAACCGGTTCGCCGATGTTCAGAAAAAATGCGCTTCGGCTGAACGTTTTTCGGCAATGCTTGACGCGCACGCCATTGCGGCCAAAGGCAGGGCACGATGTTTGATACCCTTGATGCCTGCCTGACCGATTGCCGCGATCGCCTGATTCGTGCGCCGCGTGACCGCAAGTCGCCGCTCCATACGCCGGTGATCGTGACGGGCGATGTCGATGCGCGGGTCATGGTGCTGCGCGCCTTTGACAGCACGGCCTGGCGGCTGCGGCTCCATACCGATACGCGCGCGCCCAAGGCGGGCGTGATCGCTGCCGATCCGCGCATGGCGGTGCTGTTCTATGACAAGGGGGCCAAGATCCAGATCCGTGCGCGCGGGACGGGCGAGATTGTCCACTCCGGCCCCGAGGTCGATACGGCTTGGGCGGCAAGCACCCGCTTTGCACGGCGCTGTTATCTTGGCGAGGGACCGGGCGCTGCATCTGATGTGCCGACATCGGGCCTGCCCGCCGAGTTCGAAGGGGTGGAACCTGACGATGCGCAGTTAGTCCCCGCACGCGAAAACTTCGCGCTGCTGCGGATCACGCTGACCGCGCTCGATTGGCTGTATCTCGCCCACACCGGCCATGTCCGCGCGCAATTCACGCGCGCCGGTGAGGGGGCGCCTTGGGACGGACGCTGGGTCTCGCCCTAGTTCAGGCCGCCGAGACCGAAGGCGTTGGTGCAGGCAGGAGCATGATTTCCTCGATCTCGCTGGCCGGCACCACATGGTCGATGCCGCGCGCGACGGCTGCGTCCAGCGCTTTGCGGGCGCGCTGATTGAGGCCATTATCGGGGTGGCCGACATGCCGTGCGGCAACGCCGAAGGTCGCGGTAAGCCGTTGCCCACTGGCAAGCTGCGGCAGGACCAACTGTGCCAGCTTGCGGCGCAACCGGTCGGCCACGCGCACCGCAGCGCGCTCGTCGGCGCCGGGGACGAGTATGGTGAAATTGCTGTCCGAAAGCGTAACCCGGTCATTGCGACGAAGGCCAGCGCGCATGACTGCTGCGACATGTTCGCGCACTTCATCGCGGGTATCGCTGCTCCAGAATTGCGAGAACGCCGCGAACTGGTCGATCCGGCCGTGCAACATAGCCTGCGAACCGGCGCGCGCAGCATTGCGGCGGGCGGCAAGATCGATCGCTTCGGCGAAGACTTCAGGATTGTGGATGCGGGCAAAGGGGTCGGTGCCCAGCGGGCGGCGCGGAGCAATCCGGCGGATCGCGCGAAGTCTTCCGGCCCACGCTCCGATTGCGATGCTTCCTGCGCACAGCAGCGCCGCCAGTTCCAGCGGCACTTCAATTCCGGTGATCACGCCCCGCAACCCCTTTTGCGATTATTCTTATCGCTAAGGAGAGTGACCTAATCCTGATTAAAGGCGCGTTAAACTGCACTTTTGACAGGCGTGGCGGCGGACAAGGCAGCGCCTCGCCCGCCGCGCGTGCCGGTCAGCGGGTCAGCTTCTTGTAGGCCAGACGCGTCGGGCGGTCAGCTGCATCGCCCAGACGGCGGCGCTTGTCTTCTTCATAGGCTTCGAAGTTGCCTTCGAACCATTCGACATGACTGTTGCCTTCGAAAGCGAGGATGTGGGTGGCCAAGCGGTCGAGGAAGAAGCGGTCGTGGCTGATGACCACCGCGCAGCCCGCAAAGTTTTCGATCGCGTCTTCAAGCGCCGCCAGCGTTTCGACATCGAGATCGTTGGTCGGCTCGTCCAGCAGCAGCACGTTGCCGCCCTGTTTCAGCATCTTGGCCATGTGCACGCGGTTGCGTTCACCGCCCGAAAGCTTGCCAACGTTCTTCTGCTGGTCAGCGCCCTTGAAGTTGAACGCACCCACATAGGCGCGGGTCGACATGTCCTGCCCGTTGACCTTCATGTAATCGAGCCCGTCGGAGATTTCCTCCCAGACGTTCTTCTTCGGGTCGAGGTGGTCGCGGCTCTGGTCGACATAGCCGAGGCGCACGGTCGAGCCGATCTCGATCGTGCCGCTGTCGGGCGTTTCCTTGCCGGTCAGGATCTTGAACAGAGTCGATTTGCCTGCGCCGTTCGGCCCGATCACGCCCACGATCCCGCCTGGAGGCAGCATGAAGGAGAGGTTTTCGAACAAGAGCTTGTCGCCGTAAGCCTTGGAGATGTTCTTTGCTTCGATCACCTTGCCGCCGAGGCGTTCGGGCACCTGAATGACGATCTGGGCCTTGCCGACCTGGCGATTGTCCTGGCTGTTCTGGAGCTCTTCGAACTTGCGGATACGCGCCTTGGACTTGGTCTGGCGTGCAGCAGGCGTCTGGCGGATCCATTCGAGTTCGCGTTGCAGGGCCTTTTGCTTGCCGCTTTCCTCGCGGCTTTCCTGCTCAAGACGCTTGGCCTTCTTTTCAAGATAGGTCGAATAGTTGCCCTCGTAGGGGTAGTAGGAGCCGCGATCGAGTTCGAGGATCCATTCGACCACGTTATCAAGGAAATAGCGGTCGTGGGTGATCATCAGCACCGCGCCGGCATAGTCCTTGAGGTGGTTTTCGAGCCACTGGACGGATTCCGCGTCGAGGTGGTTGGTCGGTTCGTCCAGCAGCAGGATCGAAGGCTTCTGGATCAGCAGACGGGTGAGCGCCACGCGGCGCTTTTCCCCGCCCGAAAGGTCCTTCACCGGCCAGTCGCCCGGCGGGCAGCGCAGGGCTTCCATCGCCACTTCCAGCTGATTGTCGAGCGTCCATCCATCGACGGCATCGATCTTGTCCTGAAGTTCGCCCATTTCCGCGCCGAGCGTGTCGAAATCGGCATCAGGCTCGCACATCAGCGCCGACACCTCGTTGAAGCGGGCAACGAGATCGGCGGTTTCCTTCGCGCCTTCACGCACGTTTTCGAGCACGGTCTTGGTCGGATCGAGCTCGGGTTCCTGTTCCAGATAGCCGACAGTGATGTTCTCACCCGGCCATGCCTCACCGGTGAAATCCTTGTCGATCCCGGCCATGATCTTGATCAGGGTCGATTTGCCGGCGCCGTTGGGGCCGACAATGCCGATCTTGGCACCCTGATAGAACTGGAGCGAGATGTTGTTCAGCACCGGCTTCTGCGCGCCGGGGAAGGTCTTCGTCATGCCCTTCATGACATAAGCGTATTGGGCGGCCATCGGATGGGTCCTTCGAGGATCGAAAAATGGGTCAGAGGTTTGGGAGCGCAGATAGGGAAGGGGAGGGGGAAGGGCAAGCGGCTAGACTTGTGCCCGTCCGCCCGATAGCACCGCGCTCCATGACCAAGCCCACGCTCGCGCTGATTGCGCTCTCGCTCGCCGCTCCGGCCCTCGCCAACACCCCGCCGCCGCGCCCGACAGTGGAACAGGCCGCCGATGCCGCCCGAGATCACGATATGCACGCCTGGGACTTCGTCGAAGGTATCACCACCGAAGTCGGACCGCGTCAGGCCGGGACCGAGGCCGAGGCGCGCGCGCGGGCGTGGGCGATGCAGTGGCTGATGGCCAGAGGCTTTGCCAATGTCGCTGACGAACCGTTCGAGATGCGCACATGGGTGCCCGGCGATGTGCACAAGGCTGAAATCGTCAGCCCCTTTGCGCAGCCGCTGGTGGTGCAGCCGCTGGGCGGCAGCGCCTCGACCGGTGAGGCCGGGATCACCGCCGAGGTCGTGATGTTTCGGACGGTCGATGATCTGCGCGCCGCGCCCGAAGGCAGCCTCAAGGGCAAGATCGCCTATATCTCCCATTCGATGACCCGGACTCAGGACGGCAGCCAGTACGGCTTTGCCGGTCCGGCCCGCTGGGTGGGCGCCAGCATCGCGAGAGACAAGGGCGCGGTCGCGACCGTGATCAAGTCGATCGGCACCGATCAGCACCGCAATCCGCACACCGGCGGCACGACCTTCCGCACCGCGGATGGCGGCGCCGATGTGGGCCGCGCCGTGCCGATCCCGGCAGGCGCATTGAGCCTGCCCGATGCCGCCAATCTCGAACGCATGTTTGCGCGGGCCGATGGCCGGCCGATCATGCTGAAACTCACGCTTACCCCGCGCGATCTGGGCATGACCAGGAGCGGTAACGTGGTGGGCGAGATCGTCGGCCGCAATCCTGCGCTTCCGCCGGTTCTGCTGGCCTGCCATATCGACAGCTGGTGGAATGCACCGGGCGCCTTCGATGACGGGGCAGGCTGCGCGATCATCGCCGCGGCGGCGCGCAATGTTGCCACCACGGGCCAGCCGCTGCGCACGATCCGCGTGCTGATGGCGGGCGCTGAGGAAGTCGGCCTGCATGGCTCGGTCGCCTATTCGAAGGCGCATATCGATGAACCCATTGCAGTCGGCCTCGAAAGCGATTTCGGCGCGGACCGGATCTGGCGGTTCGATTCAAACTTCCGCGAAAGCAACCCGGGGCTGCACAAGAAGATCGCCTCGGCTGTCGCCCGCTTCGGCGTATCGAGCGGCACTGATGTTGCGACGGGCGGAGCCGATCTCAACGTTGTGCGCGACCAGAAGGGCGCGTTGATCGATCTTCAGCAGGACGGAACCCGCTATTTCGACCTGCACCACACGCCCGACGATACGCTCGACAAGATTGATCTCGCCCAACTGCGTCAGAACGTGGCGGTGTGGACTCAGGTGGTGGGTATTCTCGCCAACGAGGAAAATGCCATTCTGACCGGCGGTCCGATCCCTTCGGCCCCGCCGATCATGCAAGGCAAATAGGTCAGGCCGCCCGGCTCAGCTGCGCAGGGGGCAGGGCTGCCTCGTTGCGCTGGAAGCGAGCGACCTGCGCGCTGAGGTCTGCGGCGCTGCGCAGGAGTTCGAGCGAGGCGGCGCTGGTCTGTTCTGCCATCGCCGCATTCTGCTGCATCCCCTGATCGAGCAGCTTCATCGCCGCGTTGATCTGGCGGATCGCCTCCAGCGTGCCGTCCGATCCCAGCGCGATGCGGTCGACCTGCCCGGCAATCTCGGAAAAGCGCGCCACCAGCGAGGCGAGCAGGCTGACAAGCTGCTGGACCCGGGCAACACCGATCGCGACTTCATCCTTGGAGGCTGCGACAAGCTGCTTGATCGCGGTCGCCGATTGGGCGGAACGCTGCGCCAGTTCGCGCACCTCGCCCGCGACAACGGCGAAGCCTTTGCCCGCCTCGCCCGCGCGGGCCGCCTCGACCCCGGCGTTGAGCGCCAGCAGATTGGTCTGGAAGGCGATGGTGTCGATGAAGCCGATCATCTCGCCGATTTCCGCAGACGAGGCCTCGATGCGGGTAATCGCTTCGGCTGCGGCCGCGATTTCGCCGGCGCCGCGGTCGGCATCGGCCTTGGCTTCGAGCGCGGTGGTGCGGGTGGCAGACCACAGGCCGGCCTGCGCCTCAATATCGCCGAGCAGTGCGCCTGCGGTGCGTGCGGTATTCTCGATGGCGGCTGTCTGCTGTTCGGTCTTGCCGGCAAGGTTGCCAGACGCCTCGCGCAGTTCGTGCGCTCCGGTTGCCACCCGGTCGGCGGTCAGGGCAACCGCGCCGACAAGCTGATCGAGCTTGGCGCAGGAATCGTTGAGCAACGTGCGCGCGCGGTCATATTCTCCGGGGAAGGGCGTATTGAGCCGCGATGACAAGTCCCCCGCCGCCAGCGCCCCCAGCCGCTCGCTGAGACCGGTGAGAACGGCACGTTGCTGCGCGTCCAGCATCTCGCGTTCGGCAGCGCGTTCGGCCCCCATGGTGGTTTCAAGATCGCGGGCCCGGCTTAGTCCGCGGACCAGTTCTTCGAAGCGGAAACACAGAACCATCAGGATCGCGGATTCGACCACCACCACCACCGCATGAAACAGCACGCGCCCGAAATCGGCACCGCCCGAGAACACGTAGGTCGGGGCCAGGAAGTTCAGCAGAAGATGATGCAGGGCAATCGTGACTGTCGCAGCAAGGATCACGCGCCAGCAGGCCATCACCACCATAGCGGCGAGCAGTCCAAAGAAGACCATGTGCATGTCCATGATCCACCCCGTGTCGCGGGCCAGCGCCAGCAGAAGCCCGCCGTGCATCGGCAGGCTGATCGCGGCAGAAAGTCGGGCAAGGCCATCGGACCTTTGCTGAAGCAGGAAGATCACCGGTGTGGCCGAAAGCAGCACCGCACTGATCGCGATCATCGGTGAACTGACCAGCAGGCTCCACGCGATGACCACGGCAGTGACCAAGACTTCCAGCATCACGACCAGGCGCATGCCGTTGGCGCGCAATTCGTGCATGTCGTAGGTCGGCACGGGTTTCATCGATCAGTGCCTTTCGTGCAATCGGGCGCGCGTGTGGCGACCGGGAGTATCCCAGCGCGAACCGCGTTGAAGAGGCTGCGGTTGTCGGAAATGCGGGAAATCACGCGCCCGCTCGTGCTATCGAGTGCTAGCAGCGGTGCGCGCTCGGCATTGGCCCAATCGACAACGCGGCGCAGTCCGCCCTCGCCGAGCGGCACCATCAGCGCCGCCTGTCCGGGCCGCGGCCACACCAGCGCGGCCGCCAGCGCGATCACTACGGCCGCACTCTGGAAGCCGACCGCAGCGCAATCAGCACGCATCGACCTGTTCCAGAGCTGCCCGCAGATCGCCAAGGCAGATCCCGGCAACCGCTGCCTCGGGATCGCTCGCGCGCAGCACATTGGCGATCTCGCGCAGGGATTGCGCCAGACGGTCGATCTGTTGCAATTGGACCAGATAGCGCGTGGCGACGTCGTAATCACTGCAAAGCACGATGCCGAAGGCCTCCGCGTCTTCGGCAAAGTTGGCAAGATGCCCGGCGATGGTGCCCAGCAGTGCCGGTGAATGGGCTGCGACAGCGCCGGCTGCGGGCGGCGTGGCAGAGAGGGGGGACGACATCCTCAGGCTGCCAGTTCGATCGGCTCGTCGGCCATCAGCCGGGCCAGATCGAGCACCATCACCATGTCATCGCCCAGCGGCGCGATGCCTTCGAGGAAGTGGGTGATCGTTTCGTGCCCGACCGCATCGGGCTGCTGGAGCGTGCCGGCTTCGATCGAGACGATATCGGCAACATCATGGACGATCAGCCCGCGCATCTGCCCTTCATGTTCGATAACGATGATCGGGTTGCGCGGGGTCGCCTCGGTCGGTGCCCAGCCGAGGCGCGCGGCCAGATCGATGACCGGCAGCACCGCACCGCGCAGGTTGACCACGCCCGCGACATAATCGGGCACGCGCGGCAGGCGGGTAACGGGCGACCAGGCACGGATCTCGCGCACGGTCATGATGTCGATGCCGAACCGTTGGTTGGCGATGCCGAAGGTGATGAGTTCGTGGCGCATGGGACGTTCCTCTTTCGGCAGTCCGGATCAGTGGATCACGCGGCGCAGCGCAGCGGTGAGCTTGTCGGCATCGAACGGCTTGACGATCCACCCCGTTGCCCCGGCATTGCGGGCACGCTGCTTCTTTTCGTCCGAGCTTTCGGTGGTCAGCACCAGGATCGGCCGTTCGGCGTGGAGCGCGCTGGTGCGCAGCTTCTCGATCAGGCCGAACCCGTCGAGGCGCGGCATGTTGATATCGGTAATGATGACATCGACCTCGTTCGAGGCGAGCCATTCGAGGGCTTCCTGCCCGTCTTCGCATTGTTCGACCGCAAAGCCGCGCGAGGTCAGCGCGCCGAGCAGCAATGCGCGCATCGAGGCGCTGTCGTCGACCGTGAGGACACGGATGGGGGCGGTGTGACTGGCTTCCATGATGTGCTCCGTTTGGATCTAGAATAGCTCGACCGTCCCAAGTGCCGATTGCGGCCGCCCCAGTGGTTTTTCCGTAGGGGCCACCTCAGAGGGCACGAGCCGCGCGCGGACCTGGCCGCTGGCGGGCCGAAACTGAATGCGCCTCGCCTGCGTGCCTTCCAGGTCCTCGAACACCTTGGGGATGTTCTCGCGTTCGAGGAACTGGCGGGCGAAGGCGGCGTTCGCGGTGCCGATTGGCGACAGGTCGGGGTTGAGATTGGCGCCGCCGTAAAGCCGCGCGCGCATCCGGCTCTTGTGTGCGCCAAGGGCAAGCATCTCGTTGACCAGCAGTTCCATCAGGAACAGGCCATAGTCGCTGTCGAAGGCCTGATTGCGCACATGGGCCGGGGGTTCGGCGAGGAGAAAGTGGTTCATCCCGCCGACCCTTGCGATAGGATCGAACAGGCAGGTGGCCACGCAGCTGCCGAGGATCGTGCTCATTTCGACACGCGGATCGGTGCTCGCCTTGGCTTCGCCTTGAACGATGGTCATGCGGACGATCTCGGGCGCAGGGGCACCGGTCGCGGCGGGCAGGAAGGGGGTCATGTCGGTCATGGCTGATAGGCCCTTGCTGGGGCGAAAATCGCTGCGGCGATGCGCGACAGCGGCAGAACCTCGCCCGCCGCGCCCAGTTCGATCGCGGCGCGCGGCATGCCATAGACAACGCAGCTCGCCTGATCCTGCGCGATGGTGCGCGCACCCATGCTGGCAAGCTGGGCCATGCCCTGCGCCCCGTCCTGCCCCATGCCCGTCAACAGCACGCCCAGCGCGAGATGTGCGCGGGCTGGTGAAAGGGTTCCGGCAAGCGAAGCGAACAGCCGGTCGACGCTGGGGCGGTGGCCGGAAACGGGATCGCCTTCGCGCAGCACGCAGCGAAGGCCCCGCGATCCGGCATTGGCGACCTGCAAGTGGCGGTCGTTGCCGGGCGCGAGCAAGACCGTGCCGCGTTCCAACGGCATGTCGCTTTCCGCCAGCATCACCCTTGGCCGTGATGCGCGGTCGAAGGACTGCGCGATCGCTCCGGCAAAGCAGCCGTTGATGTGCTGGACAATCAGGGTTGGCGGGCAATCTTCCGGAAAATCGGCCAGCAAGGTGCTCAGCGCCTCGACTCCCCCGGTCGATGCGCCGATGACGATGATCTCGGGCACGGCAGCCGGGCGGGCGGGCGGTTCAGTCGGAGCGGCGGCCGGGCGCGGTGCCGCGGGAGCGAAACGCACCCGCGCGGCCTCGCGCACCATGGCGGCGAGCGGGCAGTCATCGGCCTCGTCCTTCTTGAGGCGCAGTTGCGATTTGGCGATGCACCCGATCGCACCGAGTTGCAGCCCGCGTGCCGTGGCGCTGGCGCCCGCTTCGGTGGCGCCCGAGACGAGGATCACCGGGGTCGGGCGCAATTGCATGATTTTTTCGAGGAAGCTGAGACCGTCCATCCCCGGCATCTCGATATCCAGCGTCACGACGTCGGGATCGAGCGCCTTGATCATCTGCCGCGCCTCGGCGGCGTCGGCAGCGGTGCCGATCACGGTGATGTCGCTTTCGCTGGTGAGCCGGTGCTGGAGCAGTGCGCGCATCAGCGGCGAATCGTCGACAATGAGAACCCGGATGCTCATGTTCAGCCTGTCCGCCGGTAAATGGTCGGCCCCACGGGTTCGAGCAGCGCTGTCGCAGGGCCGCTGACGCGCTCGGAATGGCCGATGTAGAGATACCCGCCCGGCGCAAGCTGGCGGGCGAACCGCTCGACCAGCCGTTCCTTGGTGGGATGATCGAAATAGATCATGACGTTGCGGCAGAAGATGACGTCGAACAGGCGCTGTATCGGCCAGTCGCCCATCAGGTTGAGCGCGCGGAAGCGGACCAGTGCCTGCACTGCCGGGTCGATGGCAAGGCGCGCCTCTCCGCTGCCGGCGGCCGGGGCCTGCATGCACCAGGTGCGGCGCAGCGGCTCGGGCAGGGCATCAAGCGCGCTGGCCGGATAGTGCGCTGCCCGCGCCCCTGCCAGCGCATTGACCGAAATGTCGCTGGCGAGCGCGATCACCCTGGCGCGCGCGATCTTCAGCCCCTCGGCGCGGTCGGCGCCCAGCAGCACCATCAGCAGCGTCCAGATTTCCTCGCCGGTCGAACAGCCCGCCGACCAGATCCGCACCTCGCCGCCGCCTGCCGCCCGGCGGATCAGATCAGGGCGGACGACCGTCTCGAAATGGTCGAAGTGATGCGGCTCGCGGTGGAAATAGGTGTGGTTGGTGGTCAGCGCGGCGACCACCTCGGTCATTGACCGCGCGTTCCCTGCGAGGCTGTCCAGAAAGGCCCCGAAACTGGTCAATCCGCTGCGCCGCACCAAGGGGGCAAGCCGCGAATAGGCAAGCATCTTCTTGCGTTCCGACAGCACGATCCCGGTTTCGGCATGGATCAGATCGGCGATGCGGCGGAAATCCGCCTCGCCATAGATTGCCGGGCTGACGCCGGGCACCATGCTGTCGGAATCCGCAGCGGCGGAGGGCGCGTGCATGATCAGGCCGCCGCCGCCAGAATTGCCGCCCCGGCATTGCGCGCGGCGGAGCTGGCGATGAAATCGACATCCACGATCAGCGCCACCTTGCCGTTGCCAAGGATCGTCGCCCCTGCCACGCTATCGATCTGGCGGTAATGCGCATCCAGCGCCTTGATCACGAATTGGCGCTGATCGGCGATTGCATCGACCAGCAGCGCCGCGCGGCCATGGCCTTCGGTCTCGACCAGCACCAGCACGCCTTCGCAAGGGTTGCTGACCGCCTCGTTCGCGCCTGTCAGCAACCCCAGCGGGACGATCGGCACGAAGGTCCCGCGTGCGTTGAGCATCTGAGCGCGGGTGCCCATGCCCTTGACGTCGGCGGGCGTCGGCCGGAGGCTCTCGATCACATGGGTGAGCGGGATCACCAGCGACTGGTCGCCGACCTGCACGATCATCCCATCGGAAATCGCCAGCGTCAGGGGCAGGGCGAGGCTGAAAGTGGTGCCCTTGCCGGGCACGCTCTCGATGGTGATGCGACCGCCCAGTTCCTTTACGTTCTGCTTGACCACATCCATGCCCACGCCCCGGCCCGAAATGTTCGAAACCTGCGCGGCGGTGGAAAAGCCGGGGGCGAAGATCAGCTGATTGATATCATCATCTGTCAACTGCGCATCGGGGGCGACAAGGCCATTGGCGATGGCCTTGGCCAGAACCCGGTCGCGGTCAATCCCGCGCCCGTCATCGGCGATGCGGATGATGATGCGCCCGGCCTTCTGTTCGGCTGACAGCGTCAAGGTGCCTTCCGGGTCCTTGCCGGCGGCGCGCCGCTCTTCCGGCGGTTCGATCCCGTGGTCGACCGCGTTGCGGATCAGGTGCGTCATCGGCTCGGACAGGCGCTCGATCACGGTCTTGTCGAGCTCGGTGGTCTCCCCCGCGACTTCAAGCTTCACGTGCTTGCCGGTGCTTGTGCCAAGTTCCCGCAGCAGGCGCGGCACGCGGCCGAACACCGAGCTGATCGGCTGAGCGCGGAAGGCCATGGCGTGTTCCTGAATGTCGCGCACCAACGTCTCGATCAGTGCAAGCTCCTCGATATGGGCGAGATTTTCATTGGTGAGACGCTGAGCGAGCATCGCCTGTGCAATGACCAGTTCGCCCACGCCGTCGATCAGCATGTCGAGCTTTTTCAGATCGATGCGAACCGACTGATTGGCAGCTCCCCCTGCGGGCGCAGCGGCGGCTGCGGCGCCAGCGGCGGAAGTGGCTGGCGGGGTCGTAGCGGCGGCGGTGCCCAAGTCGGGCTTGCCGATGGGCTGCGGCGCTTCGGCATGTGGCGCAGCCGAAACGGGAGCGCTGGTGGCGGCGATGCGCGTCGGCGGCAGCGGATCGCCGTCATAGGCAAGCGCGACCTCGTCACCGACAAAATCGAAAATTTCGGCCACCGCCTCGCGCGGGACATGACCCGGCATGCGGAAAGTCCAGCCGAGATAGCCTTCCTCGACCGCGAGCCGTTCGAAAGTCGGAACGGCGGAAATGTCGCAAAGCTCGCATGCGCCGCCCAGGTCGGTCAACTCGCGCAGCCACAGCAGCGGCTCGCTGCCCTTGGTCATGGCGCCAGCATGGGGGCGGATGTGGACCAGCCAGCTTTCCGGCGCGCTCGGTGCGGCAGGCGGCGGGGCGGCGAGTTCGTTAAGCAGCGCGTCGAGATCGTCGAGCGGATCAGCGGCCGCAGCCGCAGCCGGAGCGGGCGCGGGCGGGGAGACGGCAACCTCCCCGCCGTTGCCCGCCCGTGCGGCCTCTAGCCGCGCGAGAAGATCGGTATCGTCGGGCGGATGGCCGCCCCCGCGGGAGGCCTCGACATGATCGCGCAGGCAATCGAGCGCCAGCAGCAGCAGGTCGACCAGCGCCGGTTCGAGCGGCACCTTGCCCTCGCGCACATCGCCCAGCAGGTTTTCGAAGCCGTGGGTGTAGGCCGCCAGTGCGGTGTGGCCGAAGGCCCCCGCGCCGCCCTTGATCGAATGAACGGCGCGAAAGATCGCATTGATCGTCTCGGCATCGTGGGTGCCTTCGCGGCAGGCGGCCAGGCCCGTTTCGGCAGCTTCGAGCGATTCTTCGCACTCGACGAAGAAGATCTGCTTGATGTCGTCTTCGGTCATGCTGCGAGCCCTTCCATCACCACGTGATCAAGACGGGTCAGTTGCAACGCGGCGGTGATCGCCGGGCTGGGCTGATGAATCGCGATCCCGCCTTCGGTGCGCGCCGCCGAGACAAGCAGTTGCAGCATTGCCTGACCGATCCGCTCGACCTTCGCCGCATCAATCGCGAGCGGCGCCGGGCCGAGCGATTCCGCGATTTCGGGGTAGAGCGCCGCGGCGGCGCTCCGGTCGCAAATGGGGGGGAGGGTGATCATGGTTGGCCACCTTTGGCGGGTTTAGCTGGGGTCTGGCGGGAGGCAGAGCGGGTCTGGAAGGGGTCTAGAACTCGCTCCAGTCGTCTTCGTCTGGTGTGGTTGCGGGAGCGTGTTTGATGGCGAGGTTGCCTGTGACTGGCGGTGGTGGCGGTGGTGTGGCGATGGCCTTGCGCGGGGCGGGAGCTGGAGCGCGGGGCGGGGTGTAGGCGGGGGCGGGGAGGCTTGCGGCTGTGGCTGCGCCGGCGCTG